>JAABUO010001417.1_pt1 | contig 31624 bp, 27 predicted proteins | sample 5559291 | NCBI WGS metagenome assembly JAABUO01 (sample SAMN10711878, study PRJNA513372) | rock metagenome | isolation source: Antarctica rocks | place: Antarctica: Victoria Land, Finger Mt sud | reverse complement strand
CCTGACCACCCGGCCCGAAGGAAGCGAAGCGTTGCTCAGATGTTGTGATCCTTCCGGCCGTCCGTCGTGCCGATGTCCGTTTCGACCCGTTCTGGCGGCGGCTCGGCAGCGCGCCACATCGCCTGCCTCGTGCAGGCGGCGCCAGCTGCAGCGGTCCGGCTTCGCCACCAAGCGGGAGGCGCAGGAGGCCCTGCAGGCGGAGGTGCAGCGCCGCAGCGCTGGTGTGGTCATCGACGCTGGTCGGCTGAGCATGCTGCAGTTCTTGCGAGACCGATGGCTGCCTGGCTTGGTTTGGAGTGCGCGACTCCACCCATCGCTCGTACGCCCACCACATCCAGCGGTACCTCGTGCCGATGCTCGGCGGACGCCAGCTGGCTGACCTCACCACCCCGGACGTCAACGCCCTGACCGCCCAACTCGGCAAGGGCAAGGACCGGGGAGGGTTCGGACTGGCACCACAGACCGTCCGGCTGGTGCACGCGACGCTCCGCGTCGCGCTCGCCGACGCCGTCCGCTGGGGACTGGTTCCCAGCAACGTCGCCGTCGGAGCGCAGCTGCCGCAGCGTCGCCGTCCCGAGATCAAGGTCTGGGACGCCACCCAGCTCCGCACGTTCCTCGAAGCGACGGAGAAGCACGCGCTCGGCCCCGTCTTCGCGCTCATCGCCCACACCGGGCTGCGGCGTGGGGAGGCCGTCGGGCTGCGCTGGCAGCAGGTCGACCTCGACCGCGGCCGCCTGCTGGTCGACCATCAGCTCGTCGAGCAGAGCTACCACCTGGTCACCAGCGGCGAACCCAAGACCCGCCGCGGTCACCGTGTGATCAGCCTCGACTCCGGGACCGTCGACCTGCTCCGCCGTCATCGTCAGCGTCAGGACGAGCAGCGGAGCGCGTCAGGGCTGTCGGGCACGGCGACTTACGTCTTCACCCGGTCAGACGGCGAGCACCTCGCTCCACACCTGCTCACCCAATCCCTTCCCCGCCTCGCCCGTCAGGCCGGCCTCCCCGAGATCCGGCTGCACGACCTACGCCACACCCACGCCACCCTCGGCCTGGCCGCGGGCGTACCCGCGAAGGTCATGGCCGACCGACTCGGCCACTCCAGCGTCTTACTGACCTTGGACACCTACAGCCACGTCTCACCGGCTCTTGACGGCGCCGCAGCCGACCTCATCGCCGGGCTCATCAGCGGCGGTGGTCGACCTCTGTGTGACCCAGATGTGACCCACAAGGCGATGAAGACGACTGACGAAGGAGACGGATGATGCAACCCCCCAGGTCAGAAGCCAGTTCAGGACGTGCCCCCGGCAGGATTCGAACCTGCGGCACACGGTTTAGGAAACCGATGCTCTATCCCCTGAGCTACGAGGGCCAGCGTCCGAGCCTAGCCAGGCCGCGCGTGGGGCGAGCCGGGCGGCGTTCGTCAGGTGCGGTACGGGGGGTCGCCCTCAGCCCGGTGGGCGCGGGACGCCCCCGCCGGACCCGGTGGCCTACCCGGCAGCGCCCGACGCGGCCAGCAGCTCGTCCAGGCGCCGGAAGCTCTCGGTCATGCCACCGTCCATCCCGGCGAGCATCTCGTCGCGGTCCTCGACCGAGAGGAAGACCGAGAGCCCGTCGAGCCGGCTGCGCCCCTCGGGGAGGTCGGTGAAGGTGAGCACCTCCAGGGTCGGGTGCCCCGGCTGCCCCTCGAACTCGAAGGTCTGCACCAGGCGGCTCGGTGCGGTCACCTCGTGGAAGTAGCCGTGGAAGCCCCACTCCTCGGCGCCGGCCGCGATGACGTAGCTCCAGCCGCCACCCGTACGGGCATCGAAGTGCCTCATGCTCAGCGCGGTGCCGCGTGGCCCGGTCCACCGGGGGAGCAGGTCGGCGTCGGTGTGGGCGGCGAAGACCCGCGCGGCGGAGGCGTCGAAGCCCCGGGTGAAGGCGATCGTCTGACCGCCGGGGGTGGCCGTCACGGTGCGCTCGTTGCTCATGGGGATCCCTTCGTCTGCTCGAGCAGCTCGTCGAGCCGCCCGAAGCGCTCATCGAGGCGGCGTCGGTGCGCCTCGAGCCAGTCGGCGGAGCGGGCCAGCGCGGCGGGCTCCAGGTGCACGGGGCGGGTCTGCGCCACCGCGCGACGCGAGACGACGCCGGCGGCCTCGAGCACCTTGATGTGCTGGGACACCGCCTGCAGCGAGATGGGGAAGGGTGCGGCCAGCTCGGTCACCGTCGCGTCACCCTGTGCGAGCCGCTCCACGATCGCTCGGCGCACCGGGTCACCGAGGGCGGCGAAGGTCCGCGACAGGTCCTGCCGCTCCGTCACTGCCGCCTGCTCAACCATCTGGTTGATAACGGTACGGGGGACCCCGCGCACGGTCGACCGGTACGTCGCCCACCGCGCCCCCGCCCCCGCGAGCCGAGCCGAGCGGCCGCCGTGATCCACACGATGGACGCTCGTACGCCTCGACACGCCGGCGGGTCACCCCCAGCAGGTGCCGGTTGCGTGGATCACGGCGGGGCCGTGCGACGCGGCACCGTGCCCGGGGGAGACGTCAGGCGCTGCGGGCGGCCGGGACGCCGAAGGGCATCGGACCGAGCGGCACCCCGGTGCCCCCGACGACGCGGTTGCGGCCGGCGCGCTTCGCGGCGTAGAGAGCGGCGTCGGCGACCTCGACGAGGGTGTGCGGGTCGAGCTCGCCGCCCGCGCAGGTGGAGTGCCCGGCGCTGATGGTGACGTGCACCGAGCCGCTGACCGCGACGGCGCTGACGGCGAGCCGGAGCCGCTCGGCGACCGCGCTCGCCTCGCCGGCCCCGCAGTCGGGGAGCAGCACGGCGAACTCCTCACCGCCGTACCGAGCCGCCGTGGCGTCGGGCCGCAGGCCTGAGCCGATCACCTGCGCCACATCCCGGAGCGCCTCGTCGCCGACCAGGTGGCCGAAGCCGTCGTTGAGCGCCTTGAAGTGGTCGATGTCGAGCAGCAGCAGTGACACCGGCTGCTCGCGCGACCGACCGCGGGCGACGGCGCGGGCCAGCTCGTCCTCGAAGGTGCGGCGGTTGGCCAAGCCGGTCAGACCGTCCGTCGCGGCGAGGCGACGCACCGTCTCGAGCAGCCAGGCGTTCTGCAGCGACAACCCGGTGTGCGAGGCGAACTGGCTGGCCATCGTCACGACGCGGCGGGTGAGGCGCGGCGAGGGTTGCCGACCGAGCTCCACGACCAGCGCGCCGACCGCCTCCTTGTCCCCGTACATGGGGAAGATCGCGATGTTGTCGGCGTCGGGCAGCAGCGAGGCCAGCCGCGGGTCTTCGTCGGGGTCGAGGTCGCGGCGCAGCACCGGCTCGTGCGTGCGCCAGGCCTCGAGGAGCAGCGCGTCGATGGCGCCGGTCTCCTCGGCGTCGCGCACCCCCGCGCTGGCCGCGAGCACGGAGACGCGCCCCTCCCGGCTGCCGAGCACGGCGACCCGGCGCGCCTCGAAGGTGGCCGTCGAGGCGGCGAGCAGTGCGCTGGAGATCGCGTCAGCGCTGGCCGTGCCCTCCAGCGCGGTGGACAGCTCGGCGAGGGACTCCAGCTCGATCTTGCGGCGGCGCAGGTCGCGCTCGTTGACCGCCGAGGCGGCGGCCGTGGTGACGACCAGGCCCCAGAGCCCGGACAGGACGGCGACCTCGGTGCGCCCGGCCTGCACGACCGATCCGGTGACTGTGGGCGAGAGGGTCGTGACCAGCTGCAGGACGAGGGAGTGCCAGAGCGCGATCGTGAGCCCGGTCCGGTAGCTCGCGACGAGGGTGACCGCGACCGCGTGCACGGAGAAGAGCGCGACGAGGTAGCTGGTGATGCCACGGGTGAGCCCGCACTCGGCGCCGATCCAGACACCGTCGAGCAGCAACCCCACGGTGAGCAGCCACGACCCGCCCCGGCCGATCCGCTGCCAGAGCCGCCGCGCGCCCTCGACGAGCAGGGACGCCGCGCCGTAGGCCGCGACCGCGACGTAGGGAGCGCGTGGGTCAGGCCCGGGGGGGACCTCCCCGGTCAGCAGCGCCGCCACGCAGGCGACCGCCAGGCCCAGCCGCAGCATGATCAGTGCCCAGACCCGGTCGGTCAGGGGTACGAGCTCGCCGGCGCTCCGGGCGCCGCCGCGCCGCCTCACGCGGACGCCGGCCGGGGAGTCGACCGGGTCACCCGCGGGCGGGCCCCCCGCACGCGCCCGACCCCCCGCACTGCCACGCACCCTCCGGACCGGTTGCCGCCGAGACCTGCTCCGGCCAGGGAGAGGCCGACCTCGGATGCCTCGGCAGGTGCGGCGCCTGGCCGAAGGGTCCGCTCGAGGGCGCTGGGTGACCCGTACGGCGCAGCCCCCGATGTCCACAGACCGTGGGCCGGTGCCGAGGCGTGCTCTGCCAGGCTCATCGGTCGTGCCCGCACCCCGCTCGAGCCCCCGCACCGCCGACGTCCCCACCCTGGGCGTCGAGGAGGAGCTCCACCTGCTCGACGAGGAGCGGCTGGTGCTGCGGCCGGTGGCGACCGGGGTGCTGACCGCCGCGCGGCGGGGGTGGGACCCTGCGCGGGGAGAGCTGCAGGGCGAGCTGACCCTCGCCCAGGTCGAGACGGCCACGCCGGTCTGCGCCACGCTGGCGGAGGTGGCCTCCTCGCTGGGTGCCCTGCGTGCCCGCTTCTCGGCCGCGGCGGTTGCGGCTGGGTGCCGGCTCGCCAGCGCCGGGGTGGCGCCGTTGACCGACTGGCGGGCCCAGCTGCGCAGCCCGGAGGAGAGGTACGCCGCGCTCGCCGAGCGGGCCGGCCGGCTCGTCGCTGAGCAGCAGATCGCCGGCCTGCACGTGCACATCGGCGTGCCCGACCCCGCCGACGCCGTCCGGTTGCTCGACGGTCTGCGCCCGTGGCTGCCGGTGCTGCTGGCGCTGTCGGCCTCCTCGCCGTGGTGGGAGGGCTCCGACACCGGCTTCGCCTCCTGGCGCGCGGTGCACTGGCGCCGGTGGCCGGTCGTAGGGCCACCCCCGGTCTTCGGTTCGGTCGAGGGGTACGACACCACGGCCGCGGCGCTCGAGCGGGCCGGGGTCATCAGCGGCCCGATGCAGCTCTACTGGGATGCCCGTCGCTCCCTGCGCTGGCCGACGGTCGAGGTGCGGGTGGCCGATGCGCAACCGCTGGTCGAGGGCTCGGTCGTGCTCGCAGGGCTCATCCGGGGGCTCGGGGCGGCGCTGCTGGCCGGCGCGGACGGTCTCCGTGGCGCCGGCGACAGCCCCGCCGAGCCCGTGCCGGACGTGGTGCTCCAGGCCGCGACCTGGCGCGCCGCCCGGTGGGGGCTGACCGAGCAGCTGGTCGACCCGACGGCCGGCGACGGCCGGCTGGTCCCGGCCGGCACCGCGGTCGAGGCGCTGCTGCGCGCTGCGGCACCGGGGCTGGCGGCGGCCGGTGACACCGAGCGGGTGCAGGCCGGGGTGCGCCGCCTGCTCCGCGAGGGTGGGCCGGCGCAGCGTCTGCGGGCGGCCGGGTCGGCGTACCTCGCGAGTCGGTTGCTGGTCGAGGAGACCGTGCGGGACCTGCCCCCCGCGGTGCTGGTGCGCTCGGGGGCCGGTGACCCGGATGATCCCGACACCGCCCGGCTGCGCGCCGAGGTGCCGCCGCACTCGGGTTGACCAGCGGGGCAGCGGCGGCCCGGCAGCGTCAGCGGCGCGCGGCCAGCAGGTCGCGGATCTCGCCGAGCAGCTCGACCGATGGGTCGGGAGCGTCGGCCACCTCTTCGCCGCGGGAGAAGCGGGCGAGCAGGGCGTTGACCGGGACGACGACGAAGAAGTACACGACCGCGGCCAGGATGAGGAAGCTGATCACGTCGGTGAGGAAGGCGCCGAAGCGGATGTGCGCGTGGTTGATGGTCAGGATCAGCGCCGACGAGAAGTCAGGCTTGCCGAAGATGATCGAGACGATCGCCAGGACGATGTTCTTGACGAAAGACGTCACGACGGCCATGAAGGCGCCGCCGATGACCACGGCCACCGCCAGGTCGACGACGTTGCCCCGCAGCACGAACTGCTTGAACCCCTGCACCAGATCCTTGACGTCGGCCACGGCTCGCTCCTGCGCTCCTGGGGCCGTGGACCGGCCCGCCCAGCGCACTTCCTACCGGACGCTGACCCGCGGCAGGTCAGCGGGCCGAAGCGGGTCAGGCAGAGGCGGGTGCGGGCTTCGCGCCGGGCTTGGCACCCGCTGAGCCACCCGAGCCACCCGTACCTGAGCCGCCGCCCTTGCCGGCCACGGCGCCTTCCTTCTTCGTCTTCTCCGCACCGCCCGACCCGGCCTGCTGCGGCCCGGCCCCCTTGTCGGTCGACCCCTTGTCGGTCGACCCCTTGTCACCGGACCTCTTGTCACCGGACCCCTTGTCACCGGACCCCTTGTCGGCCGAGCCCTGGTCACCGGACCCCTTGTCGGCCGAGGCCTTGTCGCCCGAGCCGGTGTCGCCCGAGCTCTCGGAGGGCGCGCCACGGCTGTCGTTGCGGTAGAAGCCGGTGCCCTTGAAGACGACGCCGACGGCGCCGTACTTCTTGCGCAGGGCACCGCCGCAGGCGTCGTGCACGGTCAGGGAAGGGTCGGTGAAGGACTGCACGACCTCCAGCTGCTCGCCGCAGCTGGAGCAGGCGTACTGGTACGTGGGCACGACGGTGGTCCTCGATCTCGGGTCAACGGTGGCGCGGCCGCCCTGGGCGCGGGGCGCGGGGACGAGTGTGGCTCACGTCCCTGCAGACCCAACGCGGAGCAGCCCCGTCGGCAGTCCCACCCAGCCCACGGTCACGTCCCAGGCCTCGACGGGCAGGGCGGCCACGACCTCGGCAGGGCCGGCGAGCAGCGCGACGACGGGTACGCCGGGCAGCGTCGCCAGCAGCCGGTCGTAGGAGCCGCCGCCCCGGCCGAGTCGCGTGCCGGCGGCGTCGACGAGCAGCGCCGGGGCGACCACCAACGCCACCGGTCCGCGCCAGGGCCGGCCAGCGGGGGCCAGCGTGCCGCGCGGCCCGGCGACCCGGGAGCCGTCATCGGGCACCAGCTCGAGCCCGGTGCGCGCGCCGAGGCGGGGCAGGAGCAGCCGACCGGCCAGCACGGCGCGCAGCAGGCCGGTGGCCGGCTCGTCCCGGTAGGAGAGGTAGGCCGCGACCCTCCCGGCCGGTGGCACGAGGTCGAGCAGGGCGGTCGTACGCAGCTGCTCCAGGTCGGTCGGCTCGCCCGCCGGACCCCAGACCGCCCGGCGCGCCGCCAGCGTGTCGCGACGCAGAGCGACCTTCTGGGCGCCACGGTCGCGCTCCGGCTGCACGGGGGTAGTGAAGCGTTGTGGAAAGCCTCCCGGAGACCGGCGCGCGTGCCAGCATCCGGCGGGTGCGACGCGGAGGCATGGCCCCTCCGTGCGACGGCCGGTGACGCTGCGCTCCCGCCTGGCCTTCGCCTTCGCGCTCGTCGCGCTCGTGCCGTTGGTCGCCGCCGCGGTGGTGGTGGCCTACGCGTTGCCGCACGTCACGCGCGACCGCGCCATGACCCGCTCCGCGGCGGCCGCCCGGACGGTGGCGACCGGGCTGCGCCAGTCCTGCACCGTGGCCCGGCTCTCCGCGGAGCAGCTGGCCGCGCGCGCCGGCGACCCGGCGGCGCTCGCCGCGGCGACCCAGCAGGTGATCAGCAGTGGCGCGGTGGCGCTGGTGGCGATCGTGCCCGCCGACGGCACGCCGCCCACCGTGACCGGTGCGTTGGCCGAGCTGAGCGACCCCGTACCCGCGCTGCTGGCGTTGCAGCCCTGCGACGCGGTGCTCGACGTGCGCGTGCTCGTGGCCCGTACGCCGCTCGCGGACGGGCGCGTGGTGGTCGCCGCCGCCCGGGTGGACCGACGGCTCCTGCTGACGTTGCGGGAATCGACGGGGGAGCGGGTCGGGGTCACCGTCGCCGCGGCCGGGGTCGCCCCGGTCACCACGCTCGACGATGCCGGGCTGGCGCGCTCGCTCGCCGACGCGGGGCTGCGCAGCACGACGACGGGGACGCGTGAGCTGCACGGGCAGGCGGCGACCACCGTGGGGCTCGGCGGGCCGGGCGCGGGCCTGCTGGTGGTGTCGTCGCCGGTCGACGGGTACGGCCGGCCGCTGCTGCTGCTCGCGCTCGTGCTGCTCGTCGCGCTCCTGGTGGCGGTGGTGATCGGGGTGCAGCTGGCGCGGGTGGTGACCCGCCCGCTGGCTCGGCTGTCCGCGGCGGCCGACAGCATCACCGCGGGGGACCTCGACACGCGGGTCAACGCCGAGGGCAACGACGAGGTGGCGTCACTGGGCACCGCGCTCAACGAGATGACCGGCTCGCTGCGGCGCCACATCGCCGCGCTGGAGGGCAGCCGCGACGAGCTGCGGCGCAACCTGACCCGCCTCGGCGACACCTTGTCGAGCACGCACGACCTCGACAAGATCCTCGGCGTCATCCTCGACACCGCGCAGGCGAGCGTGCGCGCCGAGGCCGGCGTCATCCTGCTGTCGAGCGCCGGGCGGGGGGATCTCTACGCCGCGGTCAGCCGCGGCCTGGCCGACCGGCTGCCCCCCGGCAGCGGCCGCACGCTGCTGCGGGTCGAGAGCGGGGTCGGCGTGCTCGGGCGGGTGCACGAGACACAGGAGGGCCTCGCCGGCACGGTCGGGGACGGGCTGGGCGAGCTGCACCTCGCGGCCGTCGAGCCGCACGCCCGAGCGGTGATCGCCGTACCGCTGCGCACCTCGGGGTCGGTCTCCGGCGTGCTCGGGCTCTACGACCGGGAGGACGGCGCGGCCTTCGACCCCGCCGACGTCGACACGATCAAGACCTTTGCCGCGCAGGCGGGGGTGGCGATCGACAACGTGATGCTGCACCAGGAGGCGCAGCGGCTGTCGATCACCGACGGGCTGACCGGGCTGTGGAACTACCGCTACCTCACCGGCGCGCTCGGGCGGGAGGTGGAGCGGGCCACCCGGTTCGGCCGTCCGCTAGCGGTGCTCATGATGGACCTGGACCGCTTCAAGTCGGTCAACGACTCCTACGGCCACCAGCGCGGTGACGCGGTGCTCGTCGAGGTGGCGACCCGGTTGAAGGCGCAGATCCGGGAGGTCGACGTCCTCGCGCGGTACGGCGGGGAGGAGATCGTCGCGGTGCTGCCGGAGACCGACGCGGAGGGTGCCGCGGTCATCGCGCAGCGCATCGTCGACGAGGTGCGGGGCGAGCCCTTCGGCGGGGGGGAGGGAGAGTTGCCGCTGCACATCACCGTCTCGATCGGGGTCGCCGCCTTCCCCGACGCGGCCACGACGGCCAGCGCGCTGCTGCGCCGGGCCGACCAGGCGCTCTACGCAGCCAAGGACGGCGGGCGCAACACGGTCCGGGTGGCGCCGCCGACCCCGGCGGAGGACGAGTCGGCGGACCACGAGGGGCGGCGCCGGGCGGGTCGATAGCCTGCGCCGATGGGCCGAGTCCGCACCGCTGTGATCCCCGCGGCCGGGCTGGGCACTCGCTTCGTGCCCGCGACCAAGGCCGTGCCCAAGGAGATGCTGCCGGTCGTCGACACCCCGGTGATCGAGCTCGTCGTGGCCGAGGCAGCGCGGGCCGGGTGCGACGACGTGCTGCTGATCACCTCACGGGGTAAGAAGGCGATCGAGGACCACTTCGACGCGGCACCCGAGGTGGAGGCGGCGCTGGAGCGCAAGGGTGACGCCACCCGGCTGGCCGCGGTCCGCCGCTCGACCGGGCTGGCGCACGTGCACAGCGTCCGGCAGGGCGAGGCGCTGGGTTTGGGGCACGCGGTGCTCTGCGCCGCCGACCACGTCGGCGACCAGCCCTTCGTGGTGCTGCTGGGTGACGACGTCGTCGACGAGCGGGACCTGCTGCTGGAGAGCATGATCGCCGCGCAGGAGGCGCTCGGGGGCAGCGTCGTCGCGCTGATGCGGGTGCCGCGCGACCAGGTGCACCTCTACGGCTGCGCGGCGGTCGAGGCGGCGCAGGCACCGGCCGGGGTGGCGTACCCGTTGGTGCGGGTGACCGGGCTGGTCGAGAAGCCGCCCGCGGGCGAGGAGCCCAGCGACCTCATCGTCGTGGGCCGGTACGTCTTGTCGCCGAGCATCTTCGAGGCGCTACGGGAGACCCCGCCTGGCCGCGGCGGGGAGATCCAGCTGACCGACGGCATGGCGGCGCTGATGGCGACAGAGCCGCTGCACGGCGTGGTCTTCGACGGCCGCCGGTACGACACCGGTGACCGCCAGGAGTACCTGCGGACGGTCGTGCGCCTCGCCGCCGAGCGGCCCGACCTCGGGCCGGACTTCGTCGGATGGCTGCGGTCCTTCGTCGCTGGTCTCGATGGTGAGGTCGCCGCGCAGTGACCGTGCCGCCGCCGCCCCCTGGGTCGGCCGCGACGCCCTCGGTCGAGGAGCACCTCGCCGACGTGCTCGAGACGATGGGGTCGCTGGAGACGCTGCCGGTCTCGCTCGCCGACGCGCACGGCTGCCGGCTGGCCGAGGACGTCGTGGCGCGCTCCGGGCTGCCGGGTGCTGACACGGCCCTGCTGGACGGGTACGCGGTGCGCGCCGCCGACGTCGCCGCCGCCGCCCCTACGTCGCCGGTGTCGCTGCTGGTCGTGGGTGACGCGCACGCCGGCGCCGCGGCGCTCGCGCTGAGCGTGCAGGCCGGGTGCGCGGTGCGGGTGTCGGCCGGGGCCTCGCTGCCGCCCGGCACCGACCTGCTGGTGCCGGTGCAGTGGAGCGACGGCGGCCTGGCGCGGGTGTCGGTGCTGCAGGCGCCGGCGGTGGGCGGGTGGATCCGGCGGGCCGGCTCCGACGTCGCCGGGGGCAGCGTGGTGCTGCCGCGGGGGACGCTGCTCGGCCCCGGGCAGGTCGGGCTGCTGGCGGCGGTGGGGCGGCGGCAGGTCGTCGTCCAGCCCCGGCCTCGGGTGGTGGTGCTCTCGACGGCGCGCGGGCTGGTCGAGGTGGGGGCGCCGGTCGCGCCGGGCGAGGTCGTCGACGCCAACAGCCACCTGCTGGCGGCGGCGTGCCGGGAGGCGGGGGCGCAGCCCTACCGGGTGGGCGTGGCGCCGGACTCCCCGCGCGAGCTGCTCGAGGCGCTGGAGGACCACCTCATCCGCGCCGACGTGCTGCTCGCCTCGGGGGGTGCGCGCGGCGCGCAGCCAGGCGGCGGCGGTGACGTGGTGGCGGAGGTGTTGGCGCGGCTCGGGACGGTGAGCACCGCGCGGGTGGCGCTGCACCCCGGCGGCACCTTCGCGCTGGGGCGGGTGGGGCCGGACGAGGTGCCCTACCTCGGGCTGCCGGGGCACCCGGCGAGCGCCTTCGTCGCCTTTGAGCTCTTCGTGCGGCCGGCGCTGAGGCGGGTGCTCGGGGTGGCGGAGCCGATGCGCCCGCGGGTGCCGGCGCGGCTAGCGGGGCCGGTGTCGAGCGCGGTCGGGCTGCGGGGTTACGTACCCGTGTCGATGGTGCAGGCCGGTGGCCAGTGGGTCGCGACGCCGCTGCTGGCGCCGGGCCTGCACCCGCTCGGGGCACTGGGCATGGCTGCGGGGCTCGCGGTGGTCCCCGAGGCCGCGGCGTCGCTGAAGGAGGGGGCCACGGTGGAGGTCGTGCTGCTCGAGCGCCGCCAGGGGTGAGCGCGCCGGGGTGGCCGGTCGTGCTGCGCGACGCCGGCTCCGAGGTGGTGCTGCGGCCGCCGCGGCTACGCGACGGGGTGGCATGGCAGGAGGTGCGGACCCGCTGCCAGAGCTGGCTCGAGCCATGGGAGGCGACGGCGCCCGAGGTGGCGCGCGTCCCGTGGGCGGAGCGGCAGTCGCTGTCGACGTGGGGCGCGTCGTTGCACCACGCGCGGCGCCAGGCCAAGCTCGGCGCGCAGTTGCTGTGGGCGGTGACCGAGGCGGGCCGCTTCGCCGGGATGGTGTCGCTCGGCTCGGTCAGCCGCGGCGCGGCCCGCTCGGCGCAGCTCGGCTACTGGGTCGACGCGCGGGTCGCCGGCCGCGGCGTCGGCTCGGTGGCGGTCGCGCTGGCCTGCGACCACGCCTTCGGCCCGGTCGGGCTGCACCGCCTCGAGGCATGGGTACGGCCGGACAACGCCCGGTCGTCGGCGTTGCTGGCGTCGCTGGGCTTCCGCGCGGAGGGGCGGGCGGTGCGCGGGCTGGCGGTCGACGGGGCGTGGCGTGATCACGTCGTGTGGGCGTTGCTGGCGGACGAGGTGGTCTCTGGCTCCGTGCTGGGCGCTTGGCGGTCGCGGCCGACACGCCGGGCCGGCGCGGTGGAGCAGGGGTGATGGCTCAGTAGCGTCTGGCCTGTCGTGGTCGGTGCCTCCCCTCGCCGGTCGTGTCTGTTGTTGATGCCGGCGCGAGAGGGGATCGGATGAGCTCGGCGGTCGTCCTCCTGTGCGTGGCCGGCGCGTGGGCGATCGTGCTCTGGCCGACGCTGCGGCGCAAGGCCGACGCGGCGAGCGAGCTGCGCTCCGTCGATCGCTTCCGCGGGGCAATGACGGTGCTGTCGCGGCGGCCGTCGTCGCGGGGTCATGTGTCGCGTGGTCATGTCGTGCCGCGAGCCTTCGTCGTGCCGCACCGGGCTTCAGCTCCGGTGACGGTCGACGGGGCTGCCTTTGTGGCGCGTCCGGTCCTGTCGGTGGCGCAGCGGCGGCAGCGGACGGTGCTCCTGCTTGCCGGGCTGGTCTTCCTGTCGCTCGTGCTGGTCGGCTTCGTCGGCGGGGTGGTGCTCTGGACAGTGCAGGTGCTCGCCGACGTGGCGCTGGGGTCTGTGCTCGCCTGGCTGCGGCACACGGCCATGATCGCTGCGGTGAAGCGGCAGCAGGCGGCGCGGGTGCTCGCTCGCGGGGCTGGCCGTACTGCTCCGGTGGTGGCGTCTCGGGCTGCTGTTGTTGCTGCTGAGGTGCCGCTGATGACGGTGCCGCTGGCTGGTGTGCCCGCGCAGCGTGTCTCGTCGGCTGGTCCTGTGCCGGCTGCCGGTGCGGCGGCCGTCTCGTCGGCAGCCACGCTCGTGCCGGCCGAGCCGACGCCGGTCGGTCGCCCCGCTGCCCGCGTGCTCGGCCCCCGCGTCGAGGTCGCCCCCGTCCTCGCCGAGCCGGTGCTGCCCGAGCCCATCATCAGCGAGCCGCGCCCGGGCATCCGCGTCTTCGACTCGACCGTGCCGCGCACGCCGCTGCTCGTCGACTCCAGCGACGCTGAGCTCGACGAGATGGCCGACGAGGGCCTCGACTGGGTCCTCGGCCGCCGCCGCGTCGGCTGACCACGCTGGCGGCCGGGCCGATGGTGTCCGGTAGCCTGGTGCTCCCATCTGGGGCTGTAGCGCAGTCCGGTAGCGCACCTCGTTCGCATCGAGGGGGTCAGGGGTTCGAATCCCCTCAGCTCCACCAGGACGGCAACGTCGTGCCCTCAAGTGAGAGCAAGTCTGGTTGGCCTGTGGCCCATGGCCCAGACGGGTCGTGAGCGCGCTAGGCCTTTGCCTGCGTGCGAGCTTCTAGGCGCCCGAAGCGGTGGTCGTCATTCGCAAGGAATGAGTTGAGCCACGCCCGCATATAACCAAGGTCGAGGCTCGTCCCTCGCGTTGCTATGACCGCCTCAATGTCTTGCCAGTCCTTCGGTCGATCGAAGAGCACTTTACAAACCAATAGATCCTCTATCGACAGCACCGGGATCTCCGTGCCTGCAAAAGGCTCCTGCACCACGCGGCTCGCCATCGAAACATGAAAATCAGTATTGGAAAAGAATAGATCGATGTATGTTGTGCCCCAGAGCGAGCGGGCTTGCCCGTCGTCACGCAGGCCATGCTCCACCCGCTCCCGGTCGGGTAAGCCGCTCAAAGTCTCTAAGCAACTCAGTGCCGCGATCTCGTCGTCGGGGGCTAGAAACACGTTGATGTCAATATCAAGGGTCGAACGAGGATCACGGTGATAATTGAGCGCAATAGCGCCGCCGAAGGCGTAGGGAATACCTGCCTCGCCCAGCGCCCTGCTTAGAGCCACGACCTTCTCAGTCCAGGTTGGTTCAGTCTGAGATTCGGGCGACACGAGCCTCTCTTCATTCATGCTGCTGTTGTGGAGCCCGCTCGAGGTCGTAAGGGTGGAAAGCCAGGCAACATGTTGGCGTCAGTCTTACCAAGTCCCGTTTGCTGAGCCATCTGTTGTGCGTAGTCCGACAGGTCGCTCATAGCTCTCGCGTGTTGCTCAGGGGTGGCGTCTCGCCAATACTCAATAGTCTCAGCATCTGCAGCTGCCACTGGCCCGACAAAGCGCGCCAGACGTTCTTGTTTTGACTCCTCCCCGGCTAGAAGCTCGCGTGTCTGTTGCAGTTCACTCATGCGGTCATTATCGCACGCGGTGGCGGGCACTGCAAGCTGCCAACGTAGGGCTTGAAACAAGTGCCCCGAGTGACATACTGCTTGCAACAAACGACGACGTTATCGAAGACCTCAAGCAATTCATCACCGATGCTGTCACGCAAGACGAGCCTCACTCGTAGGTGCGTTGCCCCGCCGTCGGCTCGGCACGCCCTGCACCCGCAACACTCGAGCAACGGTTGGTTCGGAGACACCAACGAGCTGGGCGACGTCGACCATGGTCTTGCCACTCAGGTACAGCCGCACCACCTCTACCCGCAGGACTGGATCAATCTGCATGAAGCTCGGCACCACGATGCCGGCACGCAGCAAGTGGGCCTTGACCGTCATGTTGTGCACACCGTACTTCCGAACCAAGCTCTTGATGCTGGCACCAGCTTGGTAGTCGGAGACCAGATTGGCGGCTTGCTCGCTGCTCAGTCGGCGTTGCTGCTGGGTCGTCGACGCTGGGGGAGCGGGCTCAACCTCAAGCACTAGCTCATATGGAGGCTGAGCCTGTCAAGGGGCGTGCTTATTCGGCGCTCGGCTGTTCGTCTCTTGAGCGCTGTTGATCTTGTGGGCCGGCCGGCAGCGTGGGTGACGTGCGTGTCAGGGCGACGCGCGGTCAGACTCATATGCGGGTTGGCTACCGCAGGACGGGCTGTTCGGCTGGAGCGCTTCCGCTGGTCTAGATGTCGGGCGTCACCTGAGAAGTGCCTGCAGGGCAGGTCTCGGGTTGCTCATAGTCAGATCGCGGGTCGCTCCACGCGCCGCCGTCACCGTGCTGCCGGCCGGCCGGTCTGTGAAGGGGCTCCTTCAAGCGAGCCCGGTTGTGTCAGCCGGCGGTGTCCATGCCGGTGTCCATGACGGCGAGCGACCAGCACCAGCCGGCGAGCTCGCGGGCGACGGCGACGTTGGCGATGGTCGGGCGCTTCTTGCGCTCGGTGAACGTCTCCCAGCGGCGGTGCAGCCGCTGGTTGCCCTCGTGGCCGCGGGCCCTGGCGGCGGCCGGGACTGCCTCCCAGCGGTCCCGCAGCGCCTTGCTCGGGGTGCGGTAGGGACGGGCGTGGTGCCACGCGGCCTCCACCAGCAGCCGGCGGGCGTGGGTGTTGCCGGTCTTGGTGATCGAGCCCTGGCTGCGGGACCCGCCGGACGAGCGCTCGGTGGGCACCAGGCCCAGGAACGAGCCGATGGTGCTGCCGGTGAACCGGTGCCAGTCCCCGACCTCCACCGCCAGCCCGAACGCCGTCAACGTGGAGATACCGCGCAGGCACTGCAACCGGCCCACCACCGGTGCCCACCCGGGCTCGGCGGCCATCGCCGCGATGGCCTTGTCCAGGCGGTCCCGGCGGGTCTGCGCCAGCAGCACCGCCTCCAACGAGGTGTCGAAGGCGATGGTGAGCCCGACGTGGTCGAAGGTCTGCGTGCGCAGCCACGCCTCGTGCGCGCCGGTCCACGCGGTCCCACCGGACCACACGATTCCTTGGCGTAGCAGCAGCTTCGACGTCCGATGCCGGGCACGCATCAGGTCACCACGGACGTCCTCCCCCCGGGCCCGGACCAGGTCCCGGGCGGCCTCCTGCGCGACGCTGGGCACCGCGATCGCCACGATCTCGCCCAACCGGAGCAACCGGGCCAGGTGCAGCGCGTCCTTGGCGTCGGTCTTCACCCGGTCACCCGAGGGGCGCTGCAACTTGCTCGGCGCCGCCACCACGCACGGCACCCCCGCCGCGAGCAGGAACCGGCACAACCCGAAGCCCGTCGGCCCCGCCTCATAGACCACCGACACCGGCCCCGGCAACGACCGCAGCCACGCCAGGATCACCGGTTCAGGGCCCTGCTGCGCGGCACGCCGGTGATCTGCTGCGGGCGTTGCGCTCGGTGCCCGATCCGCGGCCCGGCGGGGCCCGCCGGCACCCGACCGCCTTCGTGCTGGCCGTGCTGGTGATGTCGTTCGCCTCGGCCGGGTTCGCGTCGTTCGCCGGGGCGGCGCAGTGGGCCGCCAACGCTGATCCGGCGCTGCTGCGAGCGTTGGGCGCGGTCCCGGACCCGCTCACCGGCGCGGTCTGTCCCCCGAGCGAGGCCACGGTGCGCCGGGTCGCCAGCCGGGTGGACCGGGACGCCGTCGAGGCGGTCGTGGCCGGGTGGACCGCGGCCCGGCTCGCCCCGATGGTCCGGACCCACCCCGGTGCCCGGCTGGCGGTGGCGATCGACGGCAAGACCCTGCGCGGCGCCCGGACCGCTGAGCGGACCGCCCCGCACCTGCTCGCCGCCGCCACCCACACCCGCCCGGTGGTCCTGGCGCAACGCCAGATCCCGGGCAAGACCAACGAGATTCCCCAGGTCAGCGTGCTGCTGGGCGACCTACGCGGCGCCGGGCACAACCTCGCGAGCATGGTGTTCACCCTGGACGCGCTGCACACCCAGCACAGCACCGCCGCGCTGCTCCACGGTGTGGGGGCGGGCTACCTGATGACCGTCAAAGGCAACCAGCCCGGGCTGCGCGCAACCATCATCGACCGGCTCCGCGTCGACCGGCTCCGCGCCGCCCGCCCCCCCCGCAGCAGCCGGCGCACCCGCGGCCACGGCCGCACCGAGGAACGCCTCATCGAGGTCACCCCCGCCACCGGGATCAGCTTCCCCGGCGCCGCCCAGGTCTTCGGCATCACCCGCTACACCGGCGGCCTCGACGGCCAACGCACCCGCAAAGACATCGTGCACGGCAGCACCAACCTGGGCCCGACCGAGGCCGACGCCGCTGCGCTCGCCGCCCTCGTCCGCGGTCACTGGTCGATCGAGAACAGCGTGCACTGGGTCCGCGACGTGACCTTTTCAGAAGACGCGCACCGGGCCCGCACCGGCAACGCCCCGGCGGTCCTGGCCGCCGTGCGCAACCTGGTCACCACCGCGCTCCGACTCGCCGGAGCGGTCAACATCGCCGCCGCCCGCCGAGCCGTCGCCCTCAAACCCAGCACCATCCTGCGGCTACTCCGCCGGCCGGCAAAACCGGACAAACCGCCGATGTGACGGAGCCCTGGGTAGCCCAGAGGCTGTCCAGAAGAGCTCCGAACACGAGACTGTCACCGACCTGACCGCCGGAGAGCAGCAACAGCTGCAATCCGATGGGTCACTGGTGCTTCCCGCCGGCTTAGTTCGTCAGTGGTCCCGACAGATGAGCACGCCGTATGGCTCTTTGAGCGAAAAAGAAAAGCAAAGTGATCGTGAACATGTAGACGGTTACCTGGGCAGCGTGCAAGACGCCTTTGTCGCCTTTACGTTAGACCGGGAGACTAATCCGAGCAGCTCCAAGGCCTCGACTTGTCATAATGCTGCTTATCGGCGGGGCGTGTCGCTCAAGGTTTCGGTCCGGCGTGCCGAAGGCTCTCCCCGGCGCGTCATAGAGCGCGCTGCCTTGATACGTCGTCCATCAGGAAGTGAGATCATCGTGCCCGCTTACGGCAAACCACTAGCGGGCTTTTGTGCGGCTACCGCCGTTTTCGTCTGTAGTGCGGCTGGCTTCCCGGCCGCTCCTTCGAGCCTCCCGGCCTCATCCGGGATTCTAGCGCTGAGTGGCTCGGCCGGATCAGCGGCGACGCTCGCACCGGGGGCGACGGTCACTGTGGCCGGCGGCGGCTACGCAGACGAAGCGAGCGTCACCATCGCGGTCTACAGCTCGCCCGTTGAACTTGCGCACGTGATGGCCGACGCTTCTGGCAGAGTGGATACGAGCGTGACACTGCCGACCGGCCTGACCGGTGCACACACGTTGACCGCCATCGGTGACGCCCCGGACGGTTCAGCCCACTCTTTGGAGGCTGCGGTCATACTCAGTGCGGCGAGCACGGCTACTGTTCTGCCTTTCACCGGAATCGACGTTGCCGGGTACCTCCTTGGCGGCTTCGGCATGATCCTGGCCGGCTTCGTTCTTGTGCGCACGACCGTGTTCCGTCGGCGGCTGCTTCCCAACTGACTCTCGCGTTGGCACCGCACGCCGCCACGGGCTTGTACGGCGGACCCGCGGGAGCGTTCGGCCCGGACCATGTTCGTCTAAGGAGCAATCATCGTGACTCACGCGATCTCGGTTGTGGTGATCACGGCAGGGCTCGGCTACCTGATTTTGACGTTGGTCATGAGCCGCACCAAGAAGGCCATCCCGGAGACGGGGACGGAGCCGGATCTGTTTCTCTTCGTCGTGCCGGCCCTCAACGAAGAGCTCGTCATTTCCAACACTATCGACAGCCTGCTGGATGCCTGCGCGAACCGTGGCGAAGTTGTGGTGATAGACGACGGTTCTACCGACCGCACGGCGGAGATCGTCCGTTCGCGGCTATCAGGTCTGGTGCGTCTGCATCAACGAACCGCTCCGCATGCACGCCTCGGCAAGGGCGCTGCCCTAAACGATGTATACCGGCGGATCCGCTCGGAGGTCCTTGCTGAGGGCCTCGATCCGCGGCGGGTGGCTTTGTGCATCGTGGATGCCGATGGGCGGCTGGAGTCAGAGGTGCTCTCACGCGTAGCACCTTATTTTCGAGACGGCCGAGTCGGCGCTGTCCAACTGCTCGTGCGGATCCGGAACCGGGCTCGGTGGCTGTGCCGGTTCCAAGACTACGAGTTCCTGGTGTTCTCCTCACTCACCCAAACCGCACGCGAAAAGATCGGCAGCGTTGGGCTTGGTGGTAACGGTCAGTTCACCCGGCTCGCCGCGCTGATGGAACTCGGAGACAGCCCCTGGACGGACTGCCTTACTGAGGATTTGGACCTTGGAGTGCGGCTGGCGATTGCCGGCTGGGAAAACCGTTTCTGCGGGGAGACTTTCGTCGATCAACAGGGGCTTACCTCGCTGCGCCTCTTGCTGCGGCAGCGCACCCGCTGGGCGCACGGGCACTTCCAATGCTGGAAACTGATCCCGCGCATCGTGGCCTCGCAGATGCCCACAGCCACCGTCATCGACATGTGCTACTACCTGCTGGCCCCTGCGCTGGTGCTGGTCTCCTCGGTGCTGTTCACCCTTACTTTCGGCTGGTTCGCCTATGTGGTGGCGGCCCACCCCCTATCCTGGCTGAGCCCGTACGGGTTGGTCTTCCTTGCGGTTATGTACACCCTCAGCTTAGGCCCGGCCATATATCTTTCATTGGTTTATTGGCGACGGTCAAAGGACCTGTCGTTGCCCGCAGCATTAGCTCTTGCGCACCTGCTCGCGGTCTACAACTACGTGTGGTACGTGGCCGAGTGGAAGGCGATTGGCAGAATCATCGGGCGCCGAAGGGGATGGACCAAGACATCAAGGTCCATGGAGACAACGACGACATTAGCGCCGGCAGCTGCCGGTTCACCGTGACGATTACGGCTGGCAACATGGCCCTTGGTCCCGAAGAACTGGACGGACGTTCCCGACGTTGCTGTCGGGGTCTCCGGTCCTTGGTCGTGGGGGCGGCTGGTGATGTTCAGGTGGGTGTTGGGAGCGCTCGTAGTCCAGTGAGGACCTGAGGGAGCAGTCGGTGGTGGGGTGGCAGATGCAGCAGGTGTTCGTGGGCGTGGCGGGTGAGCCGTCCGGGGATCGCGAGGAGGTGCTGGCGAAGGGTGGCGATCCGCATCCGGCCCGCGCCCCTGGGGGAGGTCAGTTCGGTGAGGGCCGGCAGCATCACTGACATGGCGCCGGCGAGCAGCCCGGCCCAGGTCCAGACGGCGTTGACGCCTGCATCGGCCGAGGGCAGGTGGTTCAACCCGGCGCCGTGCTTGCCCTCGCGGAACCGTTCCTCGATGGAGGTGCGGTTGCGGAACCAGGCTTGCAGGCCGACGAGGTCGGCGTGGTCGGCGGGGATGTTGGTGACGATGAAGCTGACCGCCTGACGCGACCGCAGGGTCGCAGAGGAGGGCAGCGCGATGCCGTGGGGGTCACCCGTGGACGGTTTCCGGTTGGCGTACGACCACCGGCCCGGCAGCGGCAGGTCGGTGGTGCTGCTGCACGGCTGGCCAGGGACCGCGCCGACTGGCGTGCGGTGCTGCCCCTGCTGCCGGGCGAGCTCGAGGTCGTGGCACCGGACCTGCGCGGCTTCGGCGGCTCGGACAAGCACCGCCGCGAGCCCGACGGGAGCGATATCGGCGGAGAACCAGCTGCAGCACAGCGGCGCTCGCCGGCAGCACCGCCGTCCGCGCTCAAGGCACCGCCGTAGGCGTCGACGTTGTCGGGAGGCGCTCGCGGGTCGATGAGGAGATGGCATGTCGAAGTGTCTGGGCTGTGTGTGCACGGCACCGGGCGAGGCGGAGGGGGGCGGCCGCCTGCTGCTGGCCACCCGGGTCAGCCACCACCGGGCATCACTGCGGTCCCTGGGCCGTGAGCTCGGCGCGTCGATCACCGAACGCGAGCCAGGCCTGCTCGAGGTCGGCACCACGGACGTGGCCGGCTTCCTGGCCGCGGCCGAAGCCCGGCTGAGCTCGGTCGAGGCGGCCGAGGTGCGCGCCCTGCGGGTCGGCGCCGAGAGCGGTGACGCCCTGCTCGCGGCGGCGATGGCGGCGCCGTCGCTGGCCCAGCTCAACGCCCGGGTGGCGCACGCCGACCTGCTGCCGCTCTTCGCCGACGAGCAGCGTGCCTTCCGCTCGGTCTACCAGCCGATCGTCGCGCTCGGGACTGCGCAGCCGCCCGTCATCGGGTACGAAGCGCTCCTGCGGGCGCAGGGCGCGACGGGTCAGATCATGCCGGCCGAGCTCTTCGGGGCCGCGGCGGCCGCCGGCTGGCTGCACGTGCTGGACCGGGTGGGGCGCACCACCGCGCTGCGCGGCGCCGCCGGGTGGTTGGGCCAGGCCCTGCTCTTCGTGAACTTCCTGCCGACGACGATCTACCGGCCCGAGGTGTGCCTGCACACGACGGAGCTCGCTGCCGCGACGGCCGGGCTCCGGCTCGACCAGCTGGTCTTCGAGGTGACGGAGAGCGAGCAGGTCACCGACCTCGGGCACCTCGAGGAGGTCTTCACCTACTACCGGGAGCGCGGCTGCAAGGTCGCCCTCGACGACCTCGGGGCTGGCTACTCGTCGCTGAACCTGCTGGTGCGCCTGCAGCCGGACATCGTCAAGCTCGACAAGGAGATCGTGCAGCGGCTCCCCGACCCGGTCAGCAAGGCGGTGGTCGCCGCGGTCGTCGAGATCACCCATGCCTACGGCGGTCAGGTCCTGGCCGAGTGCGTGGAGACCGCCGACCAGGCCAGTGCCGCCCTCGACCTCGGGGTCGACCTCGGTCAGGGCTGGTTCTTCGGCCGGCCGCAGGAGCGGGTCGCCTCGCCGGCGCTCGAGCCCGTACCCACCGCCCTCGTCGCGGTGGACGGCAACCCCGGGGTGGCGGGGTCCGACACCGCGGTGGCCATCACGAGCACGGCGGTGCTCGTCCCCGAGCCACCCGGCGGGATCGGCCCCTTCGACGTCCGGGCGCTCCTGTCGCAGGCCGTGGGCGTCTGCTCCGCGGCGGTGACCGTCGCCGACGCACAGCAACCTGACACACCGCTCGTCTACGTCAACCAGGCCTTCCAGGACCACACCGGTTACCGCGCGGCTGATGTCCTCGGACGCAACTGCCGCTTCCTGCAGGGACCGGACACCGACCGTGACGCCGTACGGTCCCTCGCGGCGGACATCCGCGCCGGCCGCGACCACGTGAGTGTGCTGCTGAACTACCGGTCCGACGGGACGCCTTGGTGGAACGAGCTGCGCGTCTCCCCCGTCCACGATGCCCATGGCCGGCTCACGCACTACTTCGGCTTCCAGAACGACGTGACCGCCCGGGTGGCGGCCGAGCGGGCGGTGACGCACCAGGCCTTCCACGACCAGCTCACGGGCCTGCCGAACCGAGCGCACCTGATGACCGAGCTGGGGAAGGAGCTGCGGAGGGCCAGCGAGACGGGCAGCCAGGTGGCCCTGCTCTTCATCGACCTCGACGGGTTCAAGGCCGTCAACGACGAGCTCGGGCACGCCGCCGGCGACCTCGTCCTGATCGCGGCCGGTGCGCGGCTGCGCGACCACCTGCGGGACGGCGACCTGCTGGGCCGGCTCAGCGGTGACGAGTTCCTCGCGGTCATCCCCGGGGTGCGTCCGGACCTGGCCCGCGACATCGCCCGACGGATGGCCGACGTGGTCATCGACAGCTTCCACAGCCCGCTGCAGGTGTCAGAACGGGCGCTGCACCTCGGCGCCAGCGTGGGGGTGGCGCTGTTCCCCGACCACGGTTCCGACGCCACCGAGCTCCTCCGCGCCGCTGACCAGGCGCTCTACCGCGCGAAGGCCGCCGGGCGCGGCCGAGCGGTCCTCGCGCGGTCGCAGGGTCCGGAGACGCACGAGGACGGCGCCGACCTCTGCTGACCCGTGGTGGGTCCACCTCTGCTGACCCGTGGTGGGTCCAGAGGTCTGTAGCTGCTCGAGCTCGGTGGGTCAGCTGGTCAGCCGCGCGGTCCAGGCCTCGAGCACCGTGACCGCGGCGCTCGGGCTGCCGCCGGCCGGGAGGCGGTCGACGAGGACGTAGGCCGTCGTCCCCTTCGCCCTCGCCTCGACCACTGGTGAGGCTGCGACGGAGGAGCCGGCAGCCCTGGCCGCATCCGCCGCTGTGGCATAACGAAGCGTGTACGCGGTGACGGTTCCTGACCCGTCGGCTGCTCGCACGGTGGTGCGTGCGGCGGAGCGCAGACCGGTCGTCGCGGTGGCAGCCGGGGTGCCCGCGGCCACCCTGGCCAGGACGGGCCCGGCCGCGGCGACCTCGAGCGCGGATGACGATCCGGTCGTCCAGCCGGACGGCTTGGTGCTGCTCACCCGACTCCCCGCTGGCGCGGCGACCGCGGTCGCCGTGGGTGCCGGGCTCGAGGTGCCCCCGCTCAGCAGCACGGAGGCCGTTCCCCCGGCGACGACCACCGCGGCGGCGACCGCGGGGACAGCCCAGCGGGGGCGGCGGCGGCCGGTCGGCTGCTGCGCGCTCGGCGCGGCGTCGTCGGTCGTGGTCTCCACCAGCCCGGTCATCGTCTCCACCAGCCCGCTGGTGGCCGGGTGCAGTGCGTACCCGAGTCGGGTCAGGTGGTGCGCGGCGAGCCCCGCGACGACCGGGTCGATGGCGGCCTCCGTCAGGTGCCCGGCGAGGATGGACACCGCGGGGTCGTTGCCGGGGACGGTCGCCTGCAGCGGTACGGCGGGCACCGACATCGGCTGGACCGGTACGACTGACGGCGCATCGATGACGAGCTCGGACCACGCGGCGGTGGCCGCCGGTGGGGTGGGCCAGGCCGTCTGGGGCTGCGACAGCCACGCCGGCTCCGGGGCAGACGGGGTGACCGGGGTGACCGGGGTGACCCAGGCCTGCCCGTGCGGAGCGGGCTCGGTGCTCCACGCCGACGAGGGGGCCGCCAGCGCCGGGCCGGGGAGCACCGGACCGGACTGGACAGGCGGTGCCGGTGGTTGCGGGAACGCCGCTGAGCCGGTGTCCCACGCCAGCGGCGCCGGCTCCCACGCCGGTCGGGCCGAGGGCCAGGCCGCCTCGGGGGCACCTGGCTGGGCGGGGACGTGCGCGAGCGGCGCCGGCTCCTCCGCCGTGGCCGGGGCCTGCAGCGGCGTCGTGCTGACCAAGCCCTGGGCGGCGTACGCCGGATCGACCGTGCCGCAGTACTGGCACAGGACGAAACGCGTCCAGCCCCCGCACTCGCACTGGCGCAGCCCGGAGGTCACCTGCCGGTCCAGCGTCTCGCTCATCCGTGCGACCTCCTCAGCTGCGTGCGGTGCAAGGGCCGCCCCGCAGTCGCCATCGGCGCGTACGCGCGGCGGCTGTAGGCCGCTTGCACCCGTGGCCCCGCGCCGGACGGCGGCTAGCGTCGGCGTGTGCCGAGCCTGCCGCTGCGCTTCGTCCAGCCCGTCCGTCCGCTGGCGGACCCCTACGCCGGTGATGTCGCCTTGCGGGCCACCCTCGACCGGCTCCTCGGCGAGGTCGGGCACAAGGACGCCGCTCCGCTGCTGGAGGCGCTCGCCGCCGACTGCGCCGGGCCGTTGCGCCGCGCGGCGCTCGATGCCGAGCGACACCCCCCGGTCCTGCGCACCCACGACGGCTGGGGCCGGCGCGTCGACGAGGTCGAGACCAGCACCGGCTGGGAGGTCGAGCGGGCCGCCGCCGCCCGCCACGGTCTCGTCGCGCTGCCCTACGAGGCCGAGGCACGGGCGACCTGGGGTGCCGGTGCACGCGTCGTGCAGCACGCGTTGCTGCACCTCTTCTCCCCCGACAGCGCCATCTTCAGCTGCCCGGTCGCGATGAGCGACGGCGCGGTCACCGTGCTGCGGGGCGCTGATGTCGACCCCGCTCTCGCCGAGCGCACGCTCCCCCACCTGCTCAGCCGTGACCCGGGCACGGCGTGGACCAGCGGTCAGTGGATGACCGAGACCGAGGGCGGCAGTGACGTCGGTCGCGCCACCACCGCCGCGCGCGAGGACGCCGGCCGCTGGGTGCTCACCGGCGACAAGTGGTTCTGCTCGGCCACCACCGCGGAGGTCGCGATCGCCCTGGCCCGGCCGGAGGGTGCGGGGGACGGCTCCGCGGGTCTGGCCTGCTTCGTCGTCCCGCGGTACGCCGCCGACGCCGGCGAGCGGGAGGCGCCGCTCGGCACCAGCGGCCTGCGCCGGACCGCCAGCGGCCTGTCGCTGCACCGGCTCAAGGACAAGCTCGGCACCCACGCGCTGCCCAGCGCCGAGGTGCGTCTCGACGACGCGCTGGCCTGGCCGGTCGGTGACCCGCACGCACCGGGCGGGCTGCGCCGGATGATGGACCTGGTGACGATCACCCGTCTGCACAACGCGGCCAACGCGAGCGCGCTGCTCACCCGAGCGGTGGCCATGGCGCGGGGTTACGCCGAGACCCGCGAGGCCTTCGGCGCCCGGCTGTGGCGCCAGCCGCTGCACCGGGAGACCCTCGCCTGGCTGGCGGTGGACGCGCAGGCCTCGTACGCGCTGACCGCCCTGTGCTTCGCCGCACTGGGCGAGGTCGAGCTGGGGACCGACCAGGCCGCCGAGTCGGCTGCCCTGCTGCGCCTGTCCACCTCGTTGGCCAAGGCGATGACGGCCAAGCTGGCGGTGGCCGGCACGAGCGAGGCCCTCGAGTGCTTCGGCGGGCCGGGCTACGTCGAGGACACCGGTATGCCGGTGCTGCTGCGCGACGCCCAGGTCCTCCCAGTCTGGGAGGGTACGACCAACATCCAAAGCCTTGATCTCTTGCGGGCCCTCGCCGACCCCCGCGTCGACGCGCTCGGCGCCTACCTGCGCCGCGTCGACACGGCGCTGGCGGCCACCGCGGCGGCCGGCGAGTGGCTCGCGCCGCTGGCCGAGCAGCTGCAGCCGGTGCGCGACCGCCTCGCCGCCGACGCGAGGGCGGCGGCCGCCTCCCCCACCACGGACGCCACCCAGGCGCGCGCCCGCGGGTTGCTCGAGCGGCTGGCTGGGCTGCTGGCCGCCGCGGGGTTGCTGGAGCAGGCCGTCTTCGAGGCCGCGCGCGGTGACCTGCGCGCCGGTGTCGTCGCCCGGCTGTGGGTGCGCCGCCGGGTGCTCGGCCTGGACATCGACGGGGAGGGCCACCGCGCGTTCGCGCACGTGGTCGACGGGGCACCTCTCTAGCGGCTGGACCGTACGGCCCCCAATAGCACATCGCTGTGATGCCCCTGTGCACAACGGTGCCGGGTGGAACACCGACCGGGGTCAGACCGTTGTGATCGACAACGGCGTGCGGCGCAGCAGCGCTGCGCACATCCGGGCCGGCTCGGCCCGCGAACACGTCGAGACGACGAGGAGACGCCATGGCAGAGCGTGCACTGCGAGGCAGCCGGCTGGGGTCGCTGTCCTACGAGACCGGCAACGAGGCCACTGAGCTGGCTCCCCGCACCATCCGCGGGTACGCATGCCCCCGTGGCCATGTGACCGAGGTGCCCTTCGCGGCCGAGGCGGAGATCCCTGGGGAGTGGCAGTGCCGCTCCTGCGGGCTCGTCGGCAAGGCCCTGGACGGTACTGAGCCCGCGTACAAGAAGGTCAAGCCCCCGCGCACCCACTGGGACATGCTGCTCGAGCGCCGCACCTTCGACGACCTCGAGGAGGTCCTCGCCGAGCGCATGGCCGTCCTCCACGGTGACGACCTCCGCAAGTCCGCCTGACGGACCGCACTTAACAGCACAGCACAGGCCCGGTCACCGAGAGGTGGCCGGGCCTGTGCTGTCCTCGGTGCTCCGCTCAGCCGAGTCGGCGCCGCCGCCCGCCGGGCGGCTCAGGCGCCCGCACCTCGGCCCTCCCCTTGATGACCTCACCCTTGATGACCTCACCCTCGATGACCCCAGGACGACCGGAGCCGGCCGCCAGGAAGGCGAGCGGGCCGACCCGGCGCAGCAGCCGGGTGAGCAGCAACCGGCGCACCAGTGGGCGGGTCCCCGGCAGGACGAGCAGCAGGCCGAGCACGTCGGTGAGCAGGCCGGGCACGGCGATGAGCAGGCCACCGAGCCCGACCATCGCGCGCTCACGCACGCCGCGCGGGGGTGCGACGCCGGCAGGGGTGGCTCTCAACGTCCGCAGCGCCAGTCGCCCCTCCCGCCGCACCAGCCCGATCCCGACGACGACCCCGGCGAGCAGGAGCAGGAAGACCCAGCCCGCGCCGACCACCGACCCCAGCGCGACCAGCAGGGCGATCTCCAGCACGGCGAAGGCGAGCACGGACCTCATGGCAGTGGTGTGCCCACCGTGGCTGTGCGCCGGCTGGGTCGACCGCCCTGACGCCGCCGGCTCGGCGCCAGCGGGACCAGCACCCCGAGGAGGCCCAGCGCGACGATCACCAGCTCGGGCCACCCGCCGACCCGGTCCGCGAGGGTGAGCGCGGAGCGCAGAGGGAGCGCCGCCTGCAGCAGGGCCGGCGTGAAGGTGCGCGTCTCACTGATCACGCTGCCGTCCGGGCGCACCATCGCGCTGACCCCGCTGGTCGCCACGGTGACCGCTGAGCGGCCGTGCTCCACCGCCCGCACGCGGGTGATGCCCAGCTGCTGCTCGGTCTCGGCCGAGGTGAAGGTGGCGCTGTTGGTCTGCACGAGGAGCAGGCGCGCTCCCCCGGTGGCGAGCTGGCGGGTGCTCGCGTCGTACCCGACGTCGAAGCAGATCAGGTCGCCCAGGCGCACGCCCGCCACATCGAGCAGGCCGGGCTGGCGGCCGTGCACGAAGTCCCGCGGGATCCGCCCGAAGCGCTTGATGAGCTTGGTCAGCTGCGCGCGGTAGGGCAGGTACTCCCCGAAGGGGACGGGGTGGCGCTTGACGTAGCGCGCCCCGGTGAAGCCCTGCGCCGTCCAGACCAGCGCGGCGTTCTCCGCCTCGGTGGCCGTCGGGCCGTCCACGATCGCGCCCACGATGATCGGCGCCCCGACGGCTGCGGATGCCTGGGACAGCTCAGCGGCGACCGCTGGGTCGCTGAGCGGGTCGACGTCGCTGGAGTTCTCCGGCCAGAGGACGAGCGCCGGGCGGGGCCGCGCACCGGCGGCGACGCCTGCCGCGAGGGTGGCCGTCTCGGCCAGGTGGTTGTCGAGCACGGCCGCGCGCTGGCTGTCGAAGTCGAGGCCGAGCCGCGGCACGTTGCCCTGCACGGCGGCCACCTCGAGCGTGGCCGGGCCAGGGCCCTGCGGCGCCGTCGGCGTGGGGATGAGCGCGCCGGCCACGGGCAGCGCGGCGGCGAGCGCGAGCAGGGCGCCCGCGCGAGGCAGCCCATGTCTGCCGGAGCGCAGCGCGAGGGCAGCCGCCACCACGGCGCAGCCAGCCAGCAGCACCACGAAGCCGAGCAGCGGCACCCCACCCACCGAGGCCCACGCGGTGAAGGGACCGTCGGCCTGGCTGAAGCCCACCCGCGACCACGGGTACCCGCCGAAAGGCTGGCGCCCTCGGAGGGCTTCACCAGCCACCCACAGCGCCGGGGTGCTCAGCCACCACCACCGAGACCGCGCGGCCAGCATCAGCAACGGGCCGAGGAGGGCGAAGAGCACGGCCTCGGCGAGCGCGAGGGCCAGCCAGGCGTCGGTGCCCACGGGGCGCAGCCACGCCATCGAGGGCACCAGCCAGGCCAGCCCGGTGAGCAGCGCCAGCCAGCCGGCCCGGCGCGCCCGGGTGCCCCGCACGGCCAGCGTGAGCAGCGGCGGCGCCAGGGCGGCCAGCGGCCACAGATCGAGCGGGGGGAAGGCGAGTGTGAGCCCGCCACCCGCGACCAGCGCGCCCAGCACACGCAGCGGCAGCTGCGTCCGGCGCTCGGGCGCGGTGCGGACCGCGACCGTCGCGCTGGGGGCCGCGCTCGGCTGGGGGCCGGCCAGGTCAGCGGGTGCGTCGCTGGGCGCGGGCACCACGACGGTCATGCGGACAGTCTGCGCGAGGCGAGAGACGGCGGCCTCCTCGGCGCCGCACCGGCGCGCGCGTGCCCGAGCCCGACGCGTGCCCGAGCCCGACGCGAGCCCGACGCGTGACAGCCCCGGGTGAGGGGCCCGACCGGCCTTCGGACCGGTCGGTGCACGGCTGGCTGCCGAGCACCGGCCGTTGTCTAGGGGCCGGCCGGGTCCCTCCCGGGCTGCGTCGCCCTCCCCCGCACCACCGGGTGGGACGCCGTACCGTCCGGTCGGCCTCGCCTGGCTGCTGGTAGCCCGCAGGCGCGCGCCCGGAGGCTCGCTCTGCAGGACTCCTGGCGAGGGTCCCTGACGGTCGGCGACCCGGCCCCGGACGCTCGTCCTGGGAGGTCGACGGGCCCGACCTTCGCGTGCCGGACACCCAGTGTCAACCTGCGGTTGACCTGCACCTTTGCGGTAACGGCGCAGGTCAGCGGCTAGATTAGTCGCCGGAACAACGCACGCTCACCTGGGCGTGTCGGTCCTCGCGGCGGGGACGACGACGGTCCCGGTGGCTCGCGCCGCCACGACGGGCGGCTCGAGCACCACCCCTGCGGAGGGGCTCCGACCAGGCGCCGCACGGCACACCACGCGGGCCTCGAAGGTCATGCCACGACTGCGCCGCCCGACCCGGACGAGGGTGGCCTCGACCTCGATGACGTCACCGGCCCGCACCGGGGCGGTGAAGTCCACCCGGTCGTAGGAGGCGAACAGGCCCTCGTCACCGTCGATCCGCACGCACAGCTCGGTGGCCACGTCGCCGAACAGGCCGAGCAGGTAGGCGCCGTCGACGAGGGAGCCGCCGTAGTGCGCGTGCGCCGCCGGCACGTACCGTCGGTGCACCACGACCGCCCCGACCCGTGGGTCGCCGTGCCCGAGTCTCATCGAGCGGCCCGGAGCCGGCGGGTCACGGGAGGCTGACCGGGAGGCCGGCGGGCACGAGGGCGTGCGCCAAGAAGGACGCCACCTCCCCCGGCGTGGTCCCCTTGCCGAAGACCCGGTCGACGCCGAGCACCTGGGCCATACCGGGGTCGAAGCGGGGGCCGCCGACGACGAGCAGAGGGCGCTGGCGGTCGGCGTACGCGCTGTCGAAGGCCTGGCTCATGGCCTTCACGTTGGACAGGTGCGCGTCTCGCTGGGTGACCACCTGGCTCACGAGCACGGCATCGGCCTGCTCGGTCTGCGCCCGGACCACGAGATCGTCGACCGAGACCTGCGAGCCCATGTTGACCACGGTGAGCTCGCGGTAGTACTCCAGGCCCTTCTCCCCCGCGAAGCCCTTGACGTTGAGGATGGCGTCGATGCCGACGGTGTGCGCGTCGGTCCCGATGCAGGCGCCGAGCACGACGAGCTTGCGCCCGAGCCCCTCCTTGACGCGTTGGTCGGCCTCCTTGGCGGTGAGCAGGTCGAACTCGCGCTCGACCACCACCACCTCGGCCATGTCGACCACGACGCGGGCCTTGCCGTAGACGACGAAGAAGGTGAAGTCCGGCCCCATCGCCTTGGTGTGCACCACCATCGCCGGCGCGAGCCCGAGCTTGGCGGCGAAGATCTGCGCCGCCCCCTCGGCCCGGGGACCGGCCGGCACCGGCAGGGTGAAGGACAGCTGGACCATCCCGTCGCCGGTGGTGTCGCCGTACGCGGTGACGAAGCGCTCGTCGGGCATGTCAGGCCTCCAGCAGCTCGGACGCGGGGTTCCAGTAAGCATCGGACTTCGCCACCACGCCGGCGAGCCCACGGCCACCGTCGGCCGGCCGCTTGGTGATGCCGAAGGTGCCGTCGGCGATGGCGTCGAGCAGCGTGTCCGCGACGATCCGCTCGAGCAGCGCGACCGCCTCGAGCAGCACCGTGTGCGCCCGCTCGACGACCAGGCCGCCCGGTGCGGGGACGAAGTCCTGGGCTAGGCCACCGGCGGTGGAGCGCACGTACCGCACGTTCTCCAGCGCCAGGTCGCGGTCGGAGAGGAAGGGCGTGACGATGCCCTCGGTCATCATGCCGACCAGGATGATCGACTGGCCGGTGAGCATGGAGGCGAGGTTGAAGAAGCCGTCGTGCAGGTAGCCGGCGAAGACGTTGCCGGTCATGAACTTCGTCGGCGGCATGTACTTCAGCGGGGCGGCCGGGAAGATCTCCCGTACCAGCAGCGCGTGCGCCAGCTCCAGGCGGAAGCTGTCCGGCACGGCAGGGTTGATCTCGAAGGCGTGCCCCAGGCCGAGCTGCGCGTCGGTCAGCCCGGCCTCCCGCCCGAAGCGCTCGTTGAGCAGCTGGCTCACGATCACCGTGTGCGCGGCGTCGACCGCGTCCGCCGTCGTCAGGTAGTTGTCCTCGCCGGTGTTGATCACGATGCCGGCGCGGGCGTGGATCTGCCGGCTGAAACGCTGGTCGACGAAGGTCCGCACCGGGTTGATGTCGCGGAAGATGATGCCGTACATGCAGTCGTTGAGCATCATGTCCAGGCGCTCCAGCCCGGCCAGCGCGGCGATCTCCGGCATGCACAGGCCGCTCGCGTAGTTGGTCAGCCGCACGTAGCGGCCGAGCTCCTCGCCGACCTCGTCCAGCGCTCGGCGCATCAGCCGGAAGTTCTCCTGGGTGGCGTACGTGCCGGCGTAGCCCTCGTAGGTCGCGCCCTCGGGCACGTGGTCGAGCAGGCTCTGCCCGGTGGAGCGGATCACCGCCACGATGTCGGCGCCCTCCCGCGCGGCGGCCTGCGCCTGCGGGATGTCCTCGCGGATGTCCCCCGTCGCGACGATGAGGTAGATCCACGGTTTCGGCGGGTCGCCGAGGCGCTCCAGCCGTCGGTCGCGCTCCGCACGCTGCGCGTCGATGCGCCCGATGCCGGCCTCGACCAGCGGGCCGAAGGCCGCCTTGGCCGCGGCCACCTGCTCCGCGCCTTCGGGCAGGCGCAGCCGCAG
>JAABUO010001416.1_pt1 | contig 31633 bp, 46 predicted proteins | sample 5559291 | NCBI WGS metagenome assembly JAABUO01 (sample SAMN10711878, study PRJNA513372) | rock metagenome | isolation source: Antarctica rocks | place: Antarctica: Victoria Land, Finger Mt sud | reverse complement strand
CTTGGTCTTGTTTTGTCTTGCTGCATGGCACCTTTCTCTTGGGAAGATTTAGTGCAATGTGTCAACCCCTGAGGACTGGTTCAACCTCCAAAGAGCGCCAGTGGGTGTTTTGCTATAGCAGTCGTAGATGCTACTGGTGTAATTGTAGCAACAAGTTTACTCATGAGTGCAGGTTAAGGTAGCAAGCAAGCTGGCTGAGTTGGCAGCCAGGCCTCCCTTGGCGGTCAACACTCAACAGATTACCAACTTCATGGCTCACAACAGCACAGGTACCTGGTGCAGTTGAACAGTGAGGTAGCTGTACCTGCACATGCCAAGCACATCACAACTGGCTTGGGTCACAAAGCCTGTATTGCCTATCTCAAGCTTGCACTTGGCATGCACACAGACTGACAGGCTACATTTGCTCAAGCACAGTCCAGTCCTTGTCAACATACACAGCCCCAAAGACGTTCCATAACAGTCACCACACCTGTTGACTGCAAGTTAGGTTGTGTCAATATATTGCAAATTTTGCACGGCTTCCATTCGCCAACAACACTTGACACAGTTCATGCATCCAGTAAATACACTGTACGTTTGGGCGTGCAGGAAGAGATTTGAGGCTATCAGAGGGACAGAGGCAAGCAGTGATGCAGGCTGCCACAGCTCCTGTGTGTATCCTGACTGGAGGCCCAGGCTGTGGCAAGACCACCACCACCAAGTACATCGTGGACCTGTGGAAAGGCCTCGGCAAGAAGCTGGCACTTTGTGCACCCACAGGTTGGACCTGCTTGCCTTCTGCGTACCTCTTCTAACATGTCACAAGTCTGCTCATTGCCATACAGTGCAGTGTGCATGCAAGTGGCTGACTGACACACAGCATATACAGACTGACCACGGATTGTACCAAGGGCCACCACCAAGATGGTGCAGGCAGAAATGCCCGCAGCTTGGAGGCAACATTGACTGGAGTCTTCCAGAGCTCACATTGCAAGTATGTGACACTTTATGTTGTAGTCAGTCGAGACCTAGTCCCCAGGCGTTTCCAAGTTGAGATTTGGCTACGAAATCGGCGTCTCTTTCAGAATAATGAAGTTTCTGCATCCCCAAAGGCTTGCATGCAAATGGCAGCCTGAAGAGTGTAAGTTGGTGTGCAGGCCGTGCATCACAGCGACTGGCAGAAAGCTCAGGCATGCAGGCAGCAACCATTCACCGCCTGCTGAAGTGGGTTCCCAGCCACAGCGCTGCCGACTCCTCCAGATCAACAGCAGATGGCAAGCTTGATCTAGCATCTGGAGGGCAGTTCACGTTCAACGAGCAAAATCCCCTGAAGTTGGACGAGGCAGGGGTGGAAGAAGAGGACTGGGATGAGGTGGATGCAGTGCTGATAGACGAGGCCAGTATGCTGGATCTGCCTTTGGCTGCTGCCCTGCTGCAGGCACTGCCCTCTCACTGCCAGCTTGTCTTTGTTGGTAAGCCTTCCTTCCCATTCACCTCCAACCTGCCGGCTGGTCTAGTGTGACTCCTGCTGTGTGCTAAGCTTACAAGTCACCTCCACATCCTGTGTTGGATGTGCCAATTGTCACGGGCGTCCTGGTACCGCTTATGTTTGCATGGGGCTGCTTTTCCCCCAGTACAGCTGCACCTGCCTTTCTCTGTTTACAACTGCTTGCAATGTGACACAACATTGCACAACATATGTTGTACACATGCCTGGTTTTTGCATATACTCTGTCTATCGTGTACCGCAGTTTCTTCAGACTCCAGCAGCAAGGATCAAATGCCATTTGTAGAAGTCAGCTAGCTCCCTCGCCTACACTGCTACACGCTCCCCAGCAGACATCTTGCAGGTTCCACTTGCATGGTGCCAACGAAAAGGTTGTGTGCAGGTGATGTGGACCAGCTTCCGCCTGTGGGGGCAGGCAAGGTGCTGACAGACGCCATCCAGTCAGGAGTCATCCCTGGTGTGGACCTCAGGGAAATCTTCAGACAAGCGCAGCAGAGTGGCATTGTACGCACAGCTCATGCTGTCAATGGGGGCAACTTCCAGGCTGTACAGCAGGGCTGCCAACCATCGACCCCACTCATGTGAAGGCAAGCGTCTGTGTGTCCTCGTGTGTGGTGGCAGTGAGCGCAGCACTTCAATGTGTGCAAAAGCATGTATGGCACTCCAGTCAAGTCAGCACCATGCATGTAGCCTTGCATGGCACTTCAGCTTGCAGCAGCCACAACTGTATGTAAATGTCATCCAACTGATTGGCAGTTTGTGCTGACTGTTCTGTTGTGACAGCCCCACTGTCAAGCAGCCAGCAACTTCTGCTTGCATTTCAACAAAGCAAACAAAAACTGCCAAGTTTGCAAGCTGAAGTTGCAACTGTTGGTGTGTCATCTTTCAGCTGGAATTGTTCCAAGCCTGTGCTCCTTGCAGCAAGCAGCACTGAAAGGGTTGGTTGCATGCAGGAGGGCAGGTACAGAAGCGGCATTGGGAGCGATGCTGTGATGATGGCGGTGCCAACCCCACTCATAGGGGAGGGAGTGCAGCTGGCTCTCACACACCTCATCCAACTGCCCGCCAAGTTTGATGTCTGCAGAGATGTTCAGGTGTACACACTGGAAGCTGTACAAGCAGGGCTTTTCATGTTGGTGTCCCTCCTGCTGTGCTTGTGCCGTTGATGCTGCCTGCCAGTGCAGTAAGGCAGAGATACAATGCATGCAAGCTTTTGTTGTGAATGCATGGTGTGGCGAATGCATCACATCAGGCATGATTCACAAGCTGCTTTGCTGTCATCAGCAGCTCAGCAAGCTTGGTCTTGAAGGTGAGAGGACGGCCTGTTTACACTGCATGCACGCAAGCACATATGCTGTCTTCTGATACGACGGTCGGTTTGTTCTCCGCTCAATCACTTTGCATTCCAATGGAAGAGACAAACAGCAGCAGCAGCAGCAGCAGCAGCAGCAGCAAGTCAGCTCATGTGACATCTCAGGGCATAAAGATCCTGGGTCATGCATGCTGATGGTATGCTGGCTCTCGATTGCTTCAGGTCATGTCTCCCATGCGAAAAGCAGCAGCAGGCGTGAACCAGCTGAACACAGCTCTTCAGGCCCTGCTGAACCCAGCTGACCCCAAAAAGGCAGAACTTCTGTTGGGCAGAATGGCCAGTGCATCCACTGAAGGTGACAGCAGCCTTGATGGCTCTCCTGGTGTGATCAGGCAGGGAGATCGTGTCATTCAGACCAGCAACAATTACCAGAAGGATGTGTTCAATGGTGACATTGGATTTGTGGCTAGAGTTGATAGGGCTGAGCGAGAGCTTGTAGTCAAGTTCCCAGGCAAGAATGTCTGTTCAACGCGATTGACAGACAAATGTACTGAATTGCATGCCAGTGTCTTTTGGAGTTGCTGTGGTTTGATTGTTATTATGCCTCATCACGTGCAACTGGGACATTGCAATTGTGCATCTGACCTGTTTACATCAGTCTGATCCCATGTGAATGCTGCACATATGCAATGATGATGCTGCTGTCAAGCTGACTCACATTGTATGCATGGGGCAAACACATCGCAACCATGTATATGGTTAGAGTGGTTGGTGAAGCGTAAGTTGTCAATGAGAAAACAATTGTAACAATTGTACCATTGTGATGCACGTTTTGCATTAGTGCAATTTTTGATTCCAATGCAGATAAGGAAGTAGCGTACAAGGGAGTGGAGCTGAATGAGATTCAGTTGGCATGGGCCAGTACTGTACATAAGGCTCAGGGCAGCGAATGTCCTGTGGTAGTGCTGGTCCTATCTCCAAATCATCGCCCCCTGCTCACCCGGCGCCTCCTCTACACAGGTGGCTGCCCTTGAGATGGCACGATCAACTTCTGCACAGTGTACAGCAATCAATCAGCATGATTTCTTTGTCATGTGTGCTGCTGCATGAGCCCTGCCTGACCTGCGTCAGTCTAACCAAGTCAACTAGCCAACGAAGACGACGTTGTCTATGTCAATTGATTGGTCAAGAGGTGAAGCAGAGCAGATCCTGACCAAACCTGCTTTGTTTGCTGAGTGATAGCTTGCTATCCATTCATGGTACTATGCCGGCAACATGTGGATCATCCTTGCCTGGAACAAATCATGTACAAATGGACAGGCTGTGCCTGCATACATTGTTGCACTGGCTGTGTTTTTTAAAGGTTTCTGGCCCTGCCACAGGTCTCATATCATGCCCCTGCCTGCTTGTATCCAAAAGCAGGATCCGTTGAAATCAGAGCATCTTTTTGCTGCTATACCTCTTCAGGTGTCAGCTGATGATGGGATGTCAGACCATTGTATGTACTTGCTCGCACACTCTCTGAGGCAGCGTGCTCTGCTGCCAAGAGTTGTTGCTGCCATGTATGTCAAAGAGCTTTTTGTGCTGTGCAGCTTTGACTAGGGCTAAGCAGTTGGTGGTGGTGGTTGGCACCTGGGATGCTCTGAAGCTAGCTGTAGAGTTCGAGAGGAGCGATCAGCGCATGTCAACCCTGCAGCATCGCATCACCTCTCTCGCTGTCAGAGCTGGAGCAGCTGCAAATCAGAAGATGGTTTCATATGGTGTCTCTCCAGTGCCCACACCTTCTCAGCAGCAGCAGCAGCAGCAGCAGCAGCAGCAGCAGCAGCAGCAGCAGCAGCAGCCAAACAGGATTCAAGGGCAGAATCAAATGCCCTCGAATAGACGTACGTATCAAAAACGTAGAAGGCATCCATCATGGCCGGCAGTCGCTACTCAGCCTGTCCACGCACAGTATGCTCACACTCAATCTGAGCCTCAGATCATGCAGCAAGTGGCTCCTGTATCAGGTCTGGACCGCCCTCTTGTTTGAAATATGCCTGGATCTAATCATTGGGAGTCTTGTATAGGGTTCTTTGGCAAACTTTGGTGTATGGCATAATTTTAGTTTTCAGTATACGATAACAAGCTGTGGCACGTGGCAAGGTACCAGTGATAGGAGCAAGACGTGAGGGTCAGGCGACCCATTTGATCTGTCGAAAGAGAAGGGCTTTGTCCAGTAATGGGTTGCACATCTAGCAGATGCACCTGTGCGTGCCGCTCAATTTGCTTGACATGTTGTGTAGCAGCGATTTGAGAAACACCAGCTTTTCTGATTGACGCCTTGCTGCTGCTGGTGGTCAACAATAGTGTGTTTGATACAAGACATCGGTATATGTACAACACAGATTCTAGTACTATACAGCTATGCAATGTTGATTTTGAAGTGGAGTAGTTCAAGTTGTCTGTTGTGCAACTCAATGTAGTGTTGTACAGGAAGTAATACATTCAAATTTGACAAAGCATTGTCTGGCTGATTGACAGCTCCACTGTCTGCTGACATCAACTTGAACCAAACCTCTACCCCTTGATGTAGTGTGGTATTGGTGGAATGAGGACAAGCTGTACTGAAGTCGTAGCTGTGGACCACTCTGCTTGTCAGCGGACAGTCCATGCAAACTGCCGTTGCATGAAGTGCCAAAACCTTGATGACCAGAAACTAAAATCTTTGTAATTGCACTGTTGTTAATGCTGTTTCTCATCCGCTCTTCCCCTTGTTGGACTTCCTGATCTGCCAGCCATTGGGCTGTGTCGTGGAGATGAGTCCTCCGGCAGCATTCCAGCTTCCATGGTCTGATGTGGGTCTGACAGCTCAACTGTGCTGTAGCCTGCTTTGGCCTTGGCCATCTGATCCCGAATCTGGAACAGACTCCTTACACCAAATGCCCCAGCTACTCCAACAAGAATGACTCCAACAGCAATCACAGCAAGGACACCTGCAGACAATCTATGTGGTTGATTTGCAGCTGACCAGGTACACTCCAGCTTTTGCAGTACTGTTTAGTGCAGTCTTGTGTAGGTGCTCACTAGCGATGCCATACCCAGTGGAGCCTCATACATACTAATGAGCATTTTCGATGATGCAACTTACACATGTTTTGCAAAAGCAATGTGGCACTTGAATGCTAGATCAGCAATGGCATGCAAGTATGCGCAAGTGTAGAGAGAGCAGTGTGGAAGAAGCCTAGACCTGCGAGACTAGATCCTGTAACAGGCGCCCGCTGAGCACTCTGGCTAGCAGGCTGAGGCTTGACACTATTCACTGTCACAGTGGTCACTGGGATGTCCATGGCCCTCAGATTGTCTGTAAATTGGTTTCCAGTTGCCACTGCTTCAAGCTCTGATTGTAGTGTTGCTGCATCAGCATCAGAAGACGGGTAGACCAGAATGATCAGGGTCAGCTGGTCGTCTTGAACTATTGTGTTGGAGCTGACAGCAACATCAGCTGCTTCTGGCTCTACAAGGCTGGAATTTAAAGCTGCTTGGATGCGACTTGCTTGATCTGAGCTAATCTCGGAGACTCCTCCCAATGTGACATTGAACTGCAGAGGGGTGGTGTCCTGTGTTAGTCGTCTCTTTGCAGCACCTGTGCCAACAACGTCATGCTTGCATGACATTGACATCAGCTGAGCAGCACAAAGTAATCAAGAGAGTGCAGCGAGGCAAAGCATTGCCTCTACCTGTGCTGCGAGCTGAAGCGCACGCGACTGCAGCAAACAAAAGCACCAAAGTCCGGACAACCCGCATTGCGACGCAATACCGGTAGCAGACTATCGGTAGTAAGCCCGTAAAACGACAATCATCAACGGATGGATCGTCACGCAACAGGTCACGTTAACAACACCCGCCAGAGAGGTTTGCGCACTCAGATCACTGGAAGACTGGAACTTGTTTGTGAGCACAAGTCTCAGCAAGCCCTCAATACAGATTGCTAATCACCGCCTAGTACGTTTATGTCAGCACATACCGCGGCACGACGTCAAGGGAACAGGAAGGGTCTCACCTGAGTCTCCGAAACGTATCGGACTTATTGTTAGGTCAATCACGAAAAATACATTAGGGTTTGAGCAAAGAAACTGAAGACCTAAATGGTCTTTGCCAAAGTGACTTACTAGTCTCATCTGCATGAGATGGTCAGCGTACATACTGGCAGTCTGAGAGTTTGGTCTGGCCCTGCCTCTTCTGCACCCAGATTATTTGAGAGTCCTGCGCAGACGGTACTGACAACAGCTATCATAGTTTGATCATTTGACGCAAACATACCATACAGGTGCTGCATAACAGGAAGCGTTTCCCTGAAGTGCTGTACCGTTCAGCAGGACATAATTTGATTTATATGCAATTTTGCAAATATATTGATTGGCTTCAGAGGCTGCAGATAACGTCTCATTCCTGCTCCTCTAGTGTTTTGCTCAAGCATGTGTATGCATATGCCCTGCATTCCTTTGGGCCATAAGCCATAAGCCTGCCAACAGGAAGCTCATTCGACTTTGTTGCAGCAGAATGCCCTTTCGACTTGCCAAGGGACAACCAGGTCACTGCAGATACTTCTGCTGCAGGACACGCTGGGCCAACATTTCTGAAAAACCTGCAAAGCCATATACATTGTACAGAGCTTCCAGCTCTGCCTTACTGCCCCACTCTTCCATAAGATCCACCTCTTGCGTCCATGCAGCATTGTGCTGCAGAACGCCATTCCTTAAGTTGCCTATCATTGCTCTGTCCCTGTCAGTCAGAGGCTGCCATACTTCTTCATCAGCGCCCTCCAGCATGTCATGGCATGCGCCCAGCCACATTAGGCTGGGTACTGCATATCTGGGAGACTCCAGCCCCATGCGTACACTGCCCCACTTATAAACCCCAAGAATGGCCACACCTGAGTGGTCCATAGCTGATGTACAGCAGGCACTGATTGAATATGACTGCAGGGCCTGCTGTCATGGGTCAACAGCATTTTTAAGCTTCAAGACTTGCCTGAAGGGTTCCAATCAACCAAACCCAGCACAGGCAGCTGTGGAAAGGCTACATGCAGCTGCCGCAGAAAAACCCTTGTGGACAAGTCTGGCATGCCTTTGGCAGTCACAATGATGCTGGGGGCAAGGTTGCAGAACCCGTCTTCCACCAGCCTCTGAAAGATGGCCTGCAGCGTGTTCACTGTGTTGAACATGATACTGCTTCTTCCATCAACTGATTAGACAGCAGTCTGTAAGCAGTTTGGTGTGGCTCTAGAGGGCTTGCTAGTTAAAATAAATCTGTCTAGGCAGGGTAGTACAATGTACCGTGCATCAAAGCTGAAAAGTCAGGATGAACATGTCCTGGCTGTGCTTACATCTTTTTCCACCACCACTATATACTGGGCTGTTGTCTGAAAGCAGTAGTTGAGAATGGCATTGCAGTCGCCTGGTAGAAATTTGCAGCCTGATGCGGAGCAATCAATCCATGGCCCGTTTTGATGCTCCTGAACATGCAGCAGTCCACTAACAGCACCCCTGCTACTGCAGCAGATGTTCAGGCAGGACCTTGGGACTCTCAAAAGGCTGACAGTGTCCTGAATGGCCTCGTGAACGTCCTGCACTCCGTTACAGATTGTGGAGTCAACCAAAAAGGGGGAAAGAAGAAGCGGCTGTTGCAGCGTGAATTTACCCTTGTTGTGCTGAAGATTGGAGGGTGCAAGAGTCTGTAATATAGGTCCCTTTGTGTTGCTTGCTTTCCGGTCCTGAATATATTGGCGATGGATTTCCATATTGTACGTGCAGCACAGCAAACTTGTAGACATCTGTTGGCCCTGCTGAGAGCCCACTGACCTGAGCAGCTCATGTACCACCTCCAGGACTTTGAAGATCCGCACAAAGTGGAAGGCACTTTCACCCTGTCTGTAAGTCAAAGATCTTGTCTGGACAGCCTGCTGCAACCTGATCTGCTCTGTACCTGATCCAAGGTAGGCATTGCTGCTTTCTCGAGAGATCTGCATTGCAGCCTCAGTCTGCAAAAGCCCTGAGGAAGCCTGTACACAGGAGCTGCAATTTTTGCTGTTTGTACCGTCTGTATGCTCTGCAGTCTGCCATTAGAAAGCTCATCCAAAAACGCTGAGACACAGTGTTCAATTCTGCTCAAGACTTCCTCGTCTGAGGCTTCGAAGTCCACCAGATCCGCCAGCTCGTCCTGCTCGCACTGCGTGTCATCAAATAACGTACCGTCCATGCTGTACCTGGGCTAGAATCTCTGCCTCGACTGCAAGCCACCGACGTTGTAGCAGACCACCAGCTCGTGCTGGCAAGCAAAGATTGCAGACCACGTCCGCTGCTGCTCGTCAATTGCCGCCGTCCAGAATCCGGTTCAGGTGTATTTTGAACACAGTCGCGTATACAGAGTACGATAGCAGGCTCATGAGCAGCATGTTTGAAACTCTTGACTCGTGTCTGAGCAGAGGCTCGTATGTCACAACTTGTTTTGAAGTGCCAGGCAAGGCATGTTGAAGGAGAGGCAAAAATACACCTTGAAAACCAGAGAGTGTCAATCACAACAACAATGTTTGTTAGCAAAAGCTCAAAATCAGAACCACATGGCTCAGATACCACAACATTGCATGGTCTCTATACACAGGCTGGGGTGTGCTATCAAGCAAAACCTGGTGGTCTGTCTGGCACAACAGATTTGCTCAGTCCTGGCGGCCTGTGAACAGCAGGTGCAGTGTACTGCAGGGAGCGGTCATAGCTATTGGAGCTACTAGGCTCATTCCTTGCTGGCTGAGTGTGAGAGCTGTATGGCCTGTGTTGCCCTGCATGAACACAACCTCAACTGACCACTGTAGACATGCTTTGTTGTGGGAAAAGCCCACAAGACATGTGACTGAAGCTGCCGCATTGATGCCTTTCCTTGACATCTGAAGACAACAGCTGTAGTCTGGAGCCTGATCACAAGGATTCGTGTTACCACAATCAGATATTTGGTGAGTCATCTGTTGCAATTGCGATATAAACAGGTGACATACCTGCAGACCATGGAGTACGTCCCGCAGATGGACTGGAGCTGGGAAGATCACTGGCTCCTGCTTGAAGAAGTGCTTGCTCAACACCGGCAAGCCCTCGCTTGCGCGCCAGCATGAGGGGCGTGTCACGGCGCCCATCCCGCTGCTCTGTCGCATTGGGCGTTGACAGAATGTGTGTCACAACTGACACCATATTCTGCACATGATGTCTTCATCTTGGGCAATGGAATCCCAGCAGAGAGCCAGAATGAGCAACAGGCCAAACACATGCTCACATGTTTGGTCTGCCCATTGGGTTTCCCAATGGCAGGTCTTAAACAGATCCCTACAACCTTTCAAACACTGCATTGTAAACCCTAACCCCTGATTGGCAAACAAATCTATCTGACAGATGCAAAATATGACGCCCTCGGTTTTTCAATGGCAGGCGCAGCCATCATGACGATTGCTTCCACATGTTGCAAATACGACGCTGCGCCAGGACGTAACACATAAGTGTTCAGACAAGCAGACAAGAGCAGAGCAGAAGTGCTGCAAGAGAATGGACCTACATGCCATACAGCAATATGCAGAGGGTAGCCCCCGCTTTCATCATCACGCACCCACACCAGAGCAGGCTGAGCTGACAACAGGTCAAGAGCGGCATCAGCTCTCCTGTCTTGCAGAAGCTGAGCAAGGTGTTGCCCATTCTCCCTGCAGCCGAGGACAATATTGCCTGATTACAATTTTAGCGATTGGTATGCAACCTGTCATTTGTTCTGCAGTACAGATTGAAACCCATGGATCCGTTTTGCATTTACAAACATGGTACGCAACGTATGTGCATTCACACTGTAAAATTATAGGCCGCTGGCTACTGTGCATTACACATGTACAGAATGCAACTTAAAGAACAGCATTGATGCAGCCTCGCACACAACTCTGGTGCTGCTGTACAGATTGGCGTTCAAGCAGCAGAACCTGCTGTCAATGAGCTGCTGTACATGGGGGGGCATTTGGCCTCCTTCTTGCAGCATGGCCGCAACCTCACCCTGGCTGATGCCCCACATGCAACCACCTTCCATCTGACACCACTCCCATATCTGCCTTGCTCTCTTTGATAAGCCTAAGCTGCTTTGCTTTGCTGTTGGACACATAATGTGCAGCCGGCGATTTGCTCCGACTCCCTGAGTGACCACAGAGCTTCAAGAGAGTCATCCTTGTGGCATGCGCAATACTTCGAGAGCGAGCAACTTGCATTGTGTTTATGTCAAGCTTTACTGCTGGTGATCGCTGTGTCATGGCGACAATGATAGCTATGCAGCTGTGCATGATCCAGCTTCCACACCTGGCTTTGGGATGTGAGACCTTTGTGCTCTGCCAGTCTGTGCCAGTGTGCACGCTGCTCCTTGCTGATATGTGTTGGCAGCTTCAGGCAGGGCCTGTGCTCAATGCCACAAAATGTCAGGTCTCAACCTGCTGTGCAGGTTGCCGTGGCAGTGAGCAAAGAAACTGGCTTGACAATGCAAGACACACACCCACTGTCGCTGTCACTTTGCAGCGTGTCATTGCTGGTGCATGCCTTCTCCCTGAACCAGTCCAGCAGATCTTCTGCATCTTCATCATTTGATGCACCAGAAAATAGCAGCATTGTCTGCGCGAACGTAGCAGCAGTCATACGCTGCCCAGCAAACCTCGCAGCCTATTTTGCAGACTTCTTGGCATGCGGGTACCGTGTTCGGGGCTTTATTCACAGCCAAATCGGTCGAGCTTTGAGCTGGACATCCATCATATGAAAGTGTTTTGTTTGCATTATACAGTTCTACCTGCAGAGCTCAAACTGGCTTTCAGTCCTCGACATGGAATGAATGGAGCAGCTGCTTGTCAGGCCAACCTGCCAGTAGAGGTTTGAGTATTCGATATCCCCCAGCGTCCGCGCTTGTCGTGAGGACTGATCTCGGTTTGATGCATGGGGGGGCGTGTATGCTTGGACTTGACTACGGAAACCGCGCATGTTGCAAGCGATGCTGCTGTCACGATCAAGGGATCCAGAGGCAAAAGCTTGCCTGCTCCGTAGTGACAGGCCGAGAAGTTGATTATTGCTTGTTTCCGGTCAACGATACGGAATAAGTATAACGCCCCCACACATTGCACTGCCTGTTGTTCTGCTATCGGCTGGCTGCTACGTTTGGCGTCAGCGGCGAGCCCTTAATATGTTTCCCGATAACGCAACGTAAAGCGGTTGCCTCTTGGCGATTCTGGGTCGAGCTCTCGCTATATCACCATCTGACTTGTTGAGGCAATGCTGAAAGCACCGACAGCCAGGCGACGCCAGGGCGCAGGGTCACAGAAGTTGATGACAGGATGGTCTCAGCCATCAGTGCGGTAACTGCTGGTGGGCAACAAAATATTCGACACATGCAACCTGATCCGACGCCTCTACGACTGTTTCATGGAGTTGTGAGTTATTGCAAAATGCCGTGCTTTGCTGCGCCATCCCGTATCTGTGTTATTTGCTGTCAAGGCATGGTCTGGATCATGCAGGGAACCAAGCTGTTTGGGACATTAAAATGTGAGCGAAGGCTTGCTGGTGCACTGTTGCAGGTATTCTATCGCGTGCACTACAGCACCTGACCCCTTTCCGCCCAATGTTGAGCACCATGGTTGTGTACAGGTGGAACATTCAGACTCAGATAATTCAATCTGCGACGTCACATTGCAAGGCTCACCCTCAGATTGCTGCACTGCTGTATTACAAATTCTCCACCATGCCTCAGCTGCACACGCACAAAACACCGACTGGACCAGAAAAGACTTTGCTCAGGCTGCGTGGCAACTCAAGCACCAGGTCAGTTGGCATGAAACTTGCAACATTAAATGTCATTACATTTCCAAGCTTTACAATGAGCTCTGCAATGTCACCACTGCAGCTTTGAACTGCCTTCTTAAGCACAATGGCTCAAGGTTGAACATGCACGCAATCTCAAATTTGTAACGCAGATTGCTGCTAGGCTTGGTGATTGCAAACTCTAGGCTTGGTGGTTGCAGACTTTCAGACACATGTTGCTGTTGCCTTCACAATCACACACTGGTCATGGTAGCTAGCTTTCAAGTTTGAGGGACTGGGTTATTGGAGCAGCGCTCAATCTTTCTGCTTGCAGGACAATGAGCCGATGCTGTCTGCACAGCAAATGAGCTGCATGCCTCCAGATGCATTGGCCTCTACCAATGACCTCTGTTTGCATCTTCCCTCCAGCTGCTTGCTGCCCTTGAAGTCAGCAATTGAATGCTGCCAGGTTCTGTGTCAAGGTCAGTATTGACAGCTAGCATCAGCACACAGCAGTAGCCACCAAAGAATTACAGTGTGCTGAAACCCCAGAAATCCTTGTATGAAGGGGCCTGCTTTGCGGTCCGTCTGTCTGTCTGTTGCATTCAGAGTTCTGTAACATCCGCTGCTGCTTTGCCCAAATACTGCAACATGCAAATCTACTACAACTGAAACCACGGCACATGTACTCAGCGAGCACTCCACATTATGTTGGCTTGTTTGATGCATATGACAATGCATGCAGACCTTCATGCAGGGCAAACCTTTTGGAGTGAGACAGCAAGTATACCCTGCAGCTCCTTGTCAGATCATGAGGACAAAGACGGTGACGTAGTCATGGCAGAGGAAGAAGTAGAACAGCTGATTGAGTCTCTGCAAGCTGCTCGGCATGACAGCAGGGAATGGGACCATGCAGCTGGCCATGCTACCATCTCCATGCTGCTGTACGGTCATCAGGTGAGCTGCTACTTCATTTGTTCACACATCAAGAATTAGCATCAATAACCATAGGTGTATGAGCTTATCTTACTCGGCCAGATGAACATATGCTTGCAAGATTGCAGAGGCAGGCAAGAACTTTGTTTGCAACAAGACATTCCATTCAGGCAGCAAACATTGCAAAAGAATAAGCATCTATGGTGAACCAGCAGACCGCGATCAGCAGCATAGTCACCACAGATCATAGTTGCCAGCCATGCTCAGGCATGTTGTTACATTGACGCACATGCCCCTAAGTCAACATTGTTGTGTGGACGCACAGGCTGGACATGAGCAGGAGCCAACTGCCATGGACTTTGCCCTCACCAAGCCAGGTACTTAATTTTTTTGCACTGAGCAGCCCTATCAGTTCTGGCTGATGCTAGTCTTTCTGGTCGTATGATCAAGCTGATGCTTCACAGTGCATAGTCACTGCACAGCCACACCTTTGCTGCTGTGTGCATACGCAAGCAACCAGCTTTGCAAGCAGCTACTGGCACTGTTGCTACGTAAGGTCAGCAGACATTCAGCACAGCTGTCGACGTCTGATGTGTCTTGTTTCAAAGCTGAGGCGTGGAGTAGTGCAGTTGTTTGCAGTGCTCTGGCTCACAAATCCCTGCGCTGCTGTGCAGGAGGTGTGCGGCTGTATGTCGTGGTGGACACCAGTGTGCTGCTCTCTCATTGGTCCTTCATCCAGGCTCTTCACCGCAACCTGGGGGAGGATGGGGCAGTGCCGGCTGAGCAGGCGGGTACCCCAGGGGTCCAGGTGCTGCTGGTGGTCCCCTGGGCGGTGCTGGTGGAACTGGACAAGCTGAAGGCTGAACACAGTGTCCTCAGAATCCCTGGTCTGTCTTGCCTGCCCACCTGCTAAGGCTTGCACCTGTATACATGCTGACTGCGCTTGAGGACAAGGGCACACCAGGTTGTACAAAAGTCTCAGCTGGATAGAAATTCACTGGTGCTTGGTGTAGATGATTTGCCTACTGGCAGCTGCTTGTTTGATGTGCGCCTGGCTTGCACCAGCCATCACTGGCATCAGACCAGCAAAAAGGTGCCTGCCTGTATCAGCAACTGCATTGCTGGCTTGTCATCTGTGCCTGGCACCAAACCATCAAACACTTCCATTGAGTTTATTAGCTGGTCAGGTGGGAAGAGGGGTGTGGCTCCCTTGGCGCGGCGAGCTATCAAGGGCCTGGCAACCATGCTCACCACGGACAGCTGCCTGCACTACCAATCTGAAGCTGATGCTGTCAAGGTCAGTATGCACCCATGCAAACATGCAGCGCCAGTATACACTTTTCTGCACCTGATGTATCTGACCATGAGCATGCAAGGGTAACCATGGACCAAGCAGGCGACTGGCTATCTGCATCCCTTGCTTCTGCTGACTGTCTTACCATTTGCACCCTTGGACTTTGCTGCTGATTGCATCTCACAGGGCATGTGCTTGTAGTAACACAGCAAGCGCTGCACATACGGTTTCCATCATGCTGTGGTGCCTACACATCGAAAAAATCGCCGATCTGTAGCTTGTCTGGCTACCATTTGTCGCTCAGCACTGCGTGAGTCAGTGAGTCTCCCAAGGCTCATTTTGAGCTCAGCAGTTTGATCGTTTCTCCCTGTGTGTGCTGCTTATTGTTACAGTAATATAGAAAATTGTTGAGTGCGCAGTCTTGCTGAAACGATCTGTCACATGTCTACTCGAGCTTACACTGTGCTTCTGTTCTGTACAGGCAAATAAGGAGTTTGGGGTGACAGGCAAGAAGGTGCTGAACGACGACAGCATCATACACTGTGCCATGAACATTCAGCGCAGGATGCAAGAGGCCCACCTGCAGGTTTACCCCCACCCTGAATCCTTTTGGCTGCACTTCTCTCGTCCTCCTGATTGCCCACTTGTCCTGCGTGCACCAAATGATCTGAAGTCTTCTGTAAACACAATTCAATTCTACAGGCACCATCATACAAACACTGTCACCTTATTCTATAGACAGAATTTCATTTCATAGACACAGTTTTATAGATTCTATAGGCACAAGTTAGTGCGGGATGAGCAGCCCAGGCTTAGCATGCTACATGCACTCACAAGCTTCATCAGGGCTGTCTTGTCCTTAGGCTGCTGTCACTTTTCATTGTTGCTTGTATCCAAGCAGCCTTTTGCAGCATTGGTGAGATGCAGAGATGTCATCTGCAATGCAGGGTGACTTGGAAGCAAGTAAGTCTGGTGCAGTGCTGCTGACCAAGGACAACAACATGGGCCTCAAGGCGCAGGCCAACAATCTAAAAGCCCTCAGCCCTGCCCACTTCCCAGCAGCTCAGCCTCACCTTCACAAACAGCTCCTCTCCATCTCATCAGACACCAGCCCAGTCAAACACTCCCAACCCCCTCAAGACTCCCCTGGGTCATCCCCCAGGCGCCCCAGGGGCTTGTTCATGGAACCCCCTGAGGCTTTGGCCAGCCTCACTGCAAGTGCGCCAAATTCTTTTTCCAAACAAGTGCAGTTGGCAGAGGCTTCTGGCAGTGGCCAGGTAGGTGAAGGGTCACATTCCTGCCTGCCATGCCCTGGGAACCCAACTGACAACAGCAGCAGCAGCGCTGCAATCTCCAGGATGCTGTCAGCCAGAAACAGAAGTCCGCCTGTAGATCAAGTCACTCAGCAGCAGCAGCAGCAGCAGCAGCAGCAGCAACTACCTCCTGACCAGAGAAGCCAGTCACAGCAGTCGCAGCAAGCTTTGCAACAAGCTTTGCAAGACTATCAGCAGCAGCAGCAGCAGCAGCAGGAGGCTGTGATACATGGGAGCCTATTTAGGCTGCAAGAGTCACCTATGGTGCACCCAGGCATGGTCACTGGCTCACATGGCTACCCCCGCGCCCCTTCCACCACCGCAACACACCTATTACCTGGGACTGGTCCGGTGGGAATGCAGCAACCTCAGTTGGGGTCACAGTCTGGGATACCAGTAGGGGTGGTCAGCATGAACGGCAGCATGCAGCACCAACAAGGGGGCTTCCCAGGTCTGTCCTGCCTGTGTGTCCATGCCATGCTTTTTGTTTCCTGCAGTATGCCCTTTGTGCCTGTCGCCTTGCAGAGTTCTATCTGTGCCATCTGTTGTCATTCAGTGGGCTTTGTCGTCCCTTTGCCTGCTGTACACGAGCTTTGTGGTTGGTTGCACTTGCCATTCAACTGTTTGGACTTTCACTGGTCATACCCAGTCACTGCTGTGCCCACCATGCACCTACATCCAGCCCAATTGGAGGGTGTCGCATGCCTGTGCCAAAATCAGTCACAACAGTGCATAATTCCACAGCTCAACTCTGTGCCCAGTACCGGTACAGACTTCTGTAATGTTATGTAATGTAATCTGTACTGTCATGATTACATATCCAGGCTGGTACTGCACACAACCGCAACGCATTTCCTTCTCCTGGTAAACATCAGCTGTTGGTGCATGTCAGACTTTGTGCCTCAAACAATTTGTGCCAATCCTGCAGGCAATGTGTTGCACCCTCAGATCAGCAATGGCAGAGGCAATGCCACTAGCATGGGCAACACACTTGCTGGTGACACTAGGATGCCAGATGTGCGCTGTGGGCTGGAGTCTGCTTCCAGCCTGGGTGGTGCATCAAGCACTAGTGCTGAGGCTGCACAGGAGCTGAGCGAGAAGCTGTGGCAGGTGTTGATAGAAGGAGTGCAGCCTTTCATGCAGTGGGAGCTGCAGTCTGGAATGGGGGACTTTTGGGAACAGGTCTGCCTTCAAGTCATGACCAGCTGGGAGGGTTTTGAGTTGTTGATGTTACTTGCTTCAGAGCATGCTTTGCAATACAGACGCACACACAATCAGACATGGACATGTCAACCTAATGGGCATCTTTGCAAGCCGAAAGTGACAGGCATTAAGATTGTGCACATGTACACAAGCAGTCATGCTCTGCAGTGTTTCACATAGAATGGCATGAGCACAGCCATGCATCAACCTTCAACTATGGCTTGCACATAGTACTTGTAGCTGACCAACAACAACCTGTCATTGCTGGTGATCACAGAGACAATCAGTCACATGATGAGCGTTACACCTCATTTGTTTTGGTGTACAGGCTATTTCCAGGGCACCTCCTTGGGATGTGGCAGACATGCTGGCAGTGATGAAGAAGGACATGTCCAGCAGCCTGCACAGCAACGCAGACCTCTCACGCAGCCATGCTCGCCTGCAAGCTGCCCTCAAGCTCAGAGACCGCCCCACAAGTTTGTCAGCACTTGCTGACCTGGCCTCACATGTCTCCACCATGCTGCTCATGCTCCCCCTTCCCGCCAAAAGTGACACAGGTATGACAGCAGCTGGCTTGCAGTGCAGCTCAGGGCAGCCTCGTCCCCATCCCACATGTGTGGCAAGGTGTTATGCTGACTGCACTTGCTGCTGCATTCCAGGCTGTGTCAGTATTTGCAACTGTTTGTGGGCACCTGTCAGACTTTGTTCATTACCTGCCGCGGTGTCTGCTTTCACACCTGGCTGTTCATCTGCCTCTATGCATGATGACATTGAACGTGGTGCAATGCTATGTGCCAAAGCGCCTATATGAGGGCAAATGCTGCAAAATGCTGGCTTGGAAAAGCTATCTGCAGTATCTGCAGTTCATTCCATGTGTGGCGCAGTGGCTCATGTGAGGTCAGGTGCTGTGACTGGGCTAAAGGCACGCCTTGCCCTTCAGAAAGGCAGAGAGGATGTGCAACGCCTCTCCAAGCTGCTCCAGCAGTCACTTCAGCAGCAACAGCAGCAGCAGCCACCCCTGCGCACACCCTCCTTCCCGCCTAGGGGTGGGCCTGGACCCATAGGACCCTCAACCAAGCTGGCCCAGGTCTGTTGTCAGCTGCCTTTGCCACTTCTGCACATGTGGTCACAATCCAGGACCCTTGTCATATGCGATATGTGTCTCGCGATGCTGTCCTGACTGGCTGTAAGCTGCTTTAAATGATGTAGATTTCCAAGGCTGATATTGCTTTGTTGTGTGGCTGTTGTAATGCACATGTGCTATGATGACAGGGCATGTATAGTGCACATTCGCAACACAGGCCAAGCGCAAGTTGCACACATCATGCACTCCTCAAGACTGGCTGCTGGTACCGCAAATTGACTCTCTCTTTGTCATGTGCTCAAAGTGCCTGCTTTGTGCTTGACCAGGCTCTCTTGGTTTTGCCCTCACGCAGGCTGCAACATCAGTCAATCAAGGGCAAAGCAGACGTTTGCTACAAGCACATGCCAGCAATGGTGCCTTGTCAACAGCGCAGCCGTCTGCAACACTGGACCCCATTTTTGTTGGTCAGCAGCTGCGCCATGCCAGGCAACCTTCCCCTCAACCTGGTCTTCCCAATGAAAGCCCCCTTGCCTATCTGAGCAATGCCTTTGCGTCACCAGCGGTGTGGCAGCAAGAGAGTGTGCAGCAGCAGCAGCAGCAGCAGCAGCAGCAGCAGCAGCAACGAGCTGCATCCCCTGCTCTCTCAATAGGTGCAAGCTATATGGGACAGGCGCTGGGCAGCTACATGCCAGCAGCTCAGCAGGCTATCAACAGGTCTTGGTCAGGAGGTGGGCAGCCCGGGCAGTCCGTATCTGTTAACAGGTCTGTGCCAAATGGTGGTGAGGAAAATGGTGCAAATGGGTTAACATCAATTTCTGGGCGGCAAGACAGGAATGGTGCGGCAAACCGGGGGTTGGACCCCCTGCAGTCTGCTCAAGGTGACTATGCAGTCAAGCACCTGTGTGCCTGGCAGCTGTGGAATGGCATTGCGTGACAACACCCCATGGGCGCAGGCAAACACTGTGGCTTTGCAACACCGCTTTATGACATTCAGAGAGGCTGGCAAGCTCACAGCTCATGCTTTATGCAGGCTTGCTACAGGCTTTTGGCAAGTTCGCCGCTGAGCATCTACACAAGCTCCAAAGCCAGCTGCAGGAGCATCCTGGAGATGTACAAACTGCTGAGCAAGTGTTCACATCAGCACATACCATAAAAGATGCAGCTAAACTGTTACTGCATGCTGTGGCTATTGTGCACACATCAGAGCCACCCCAACATCAGGTTGATGTTGTCAAGCGGTGTGCACAGAAGATGCTGGCTGTAGTGTTCTGGGTGCTGGACCAGCAGCAAGCGTTGCCTCCTTTGAGACCGATGTTGGTTGGTGACTTATGTCACTTCTTTACAAATCCAGAAGGAGCGCAAGCTGCCGCTAACTTGGCACAACAGCTTCAACACACGGCAGCGTCAGTCGTTGCTGCTTAGCACATGACGCTTGCTGAGGATGTACCTTGACCAATGGTGATGACTGGCTAGTGCATCACATGCCACCACATGTACATTATGACTTGCTTACAATCCTCATGTTGTGTTTGATCATGCAGCAATCAGCTTCATTTCAGTTTTGGTTCTCGCAAAATTTGAGAGTAGCAGTCAGTGATTGCTGTATTGTCGAAGTGAATGTCTCCTGCACGCAGGCTTGAACGTGCATGTGTTAGCCATACATATGTCGACCAGAAACTGCGTCAGCATTGCTTGTTCAGCTAAGCTATCTGCCTATAGCCTAAGTGTTCCACCATTAGCAGTGTACTGACATATATAAGTAGCAGTGTAGGGACATAAAAAATAGATCATTGCTAGCTTTCGCTTGACTGGACATGTGTCAAGCAATCAAGCATAATATGAATGGTCCTCACTCACAAAAGCACGACGTTGGACTCAGTGTGTCTGACCATACCTCTTGCATGACGGTACCATTTAGCCTGGATATTGCGGAATTCGCAATCCACTTTACTCAAAGCCAAACAAAAGCAACATATGATGTACGAGAAAGGGCGAAAAGAATGAAGAGCAACCAAAACGTGCAGAGGGGAGGAAAAAAAGAGAAGAGTGAAAAGGTTGACCCTGGAGGATTTTTCACATGTCTCGTATGGAGAGGCCATGACAGGACAGGCGGAAAGGTAAAGTGGCTGGGTGGCTGACAAGTTCACTCTTATTTTCCGCATCCTGCTCAAACAAAGGTGCCTTGTGACAGAACAAAACTCCCGGAGACCCAACTACCCTGCCAACATTTGGGCTGACCGTTCCATGATCTAATAGCAGGACTGTGTTGTTGGATCCTCAGCCTTCACCTAAATGCCTGAGCACATCCCAACACATGCTCCAGTTTGATGCCGTACCTTCTTGGCTAAGTTGAAGTCACCCTGTAAGCTCTGAACCATCTATGCAATACCAATGATACCAAGTAAGCTAGTCGCAGGCGAGTTGGTCATAGATCCAACAGGGGTCTGAACAGTATCAGCGTGAGACTCATTGTGACCCCCATGCAGCTGAGGCTGTTCATAGTCAGGCAGATGAACTGTCACAGTGCTCAGCTTCTCAATGTCGCGAGTCACACAGGTTGCCTTTCCTCGGGGTAGCGAGGCCGGTATATGTTCGTTGCGGTCTACTAATATAGACGGCATCACTTGGACCACGTTGTACATCCCCATCACTCCTTTGAACTTAAACATGCCAATGCTGTACACATCCACTGTCACTGCTTGCCTGCATTCGCATTAACACATGTCTTAGCTGACATGTGCACCAAGTTTGGTTTCTGGCCAATTCTCAAGAGCTATAATCAGCTGGGCGGATGGCCACTTCAAATGCTGTCATGCTACTGCGTTGTTGAGCTGGTACCACAATCTTGGCTGTCCAAAGTTGAAATCATCTGCATTGCAGATTGATGTATGACAGTCAGCAGACAGACCAAGCAAGCATCTTGCATCAAGCTGCACGCCAATGACAGGCTGTACTGGTCAACCTACTACAAAACTGTTGTTGGACTGGCATGCAGGCTGCCACCATACCATGAAAGGCAAAGGTCATGCAAGGAAGGCAGCGCTGACCTAGGGAAGTGGCTCCTGCCCATGCTGTTGGGGAAGTTCTGCTCTTTCTGCAGAGAAGGGTTCAGCACAGCCTGACCTGCAGCAGCCCATCTGTTCCTCTTTGTCTCTGATGATGAAGATGGAGGCGCCTCCAGATCCCTTGAGTGGTGAGACGCATGCATGGAAGGCCGCTCCATGGGTCGCACAAGACCTGCACACCAAGAACAGTACCCCCTCTGTTGGTTGTGGTGTACACAATGCCAGCAAGCTTGCAAACTACAATCAAATTACTTCACATAAATTGAAGCTGCCAGTGAGCAGTGTAAACAATGCTCAAGGCACACAGCCCACCTGTTTGAGGTCAGTGTGGAGGTGGTCTAGAGGCAGGCAATAAAAGGCTAGTACAGAATGATGGTACAATCTGATGTCATAAACAGGCATGTGCTGACCTCAGCAAACTACCAAGACTCCGTAGCAAAGCTCATCAGGCATCAGATGCAATCAAAATGACCACTCCCTCACCTATGAGCTTGCTGTCATGCCTGCCAGTCATGCTACTCAGACTGTCAGTACTGCTACTGCAGTCAAAGGCAGCAACCTCTATGGACAAGGGGGCCAGACCATCGCCTGACCCCCCTGAGCTTGGTAGTCGCCTCCTAGGCTGATACGGCTGGGGGACAATCCTGACAGGGGGCAGGGGGGACAGGGGGGCCAGTAGAGGGGTCAGACCCAGGGAGTCTGTCCTGAGCTGCAGGTCTGGATTGCCCATCACCCCTGAGGACCCACGTGAGAAGGACGTCACTGCACCTGAATCAGCTGCCCCTGCACAACCATATCATTTGTACTGAATTGAACATTGTTGCCGGTTTTACTGCACTAACTGCCTCCAATGATAATCATGTGCAATTCTCAGAACTCCATGACTATCTCAATCACAGGTGCTGTCAGATACTTGCATCAGGTCTTTTGGCAGTCCTGCTCTAATGGCTTCGCCTGGCAGAGAATGTGCTTTGCAGTAGCTAGAAGTGTAAGGCAGCCTTTTGCAAGTTGCGGGCGAAGGGTCTGGATGATGGCAGTGCACAGCCTGATGTGCTCATACTGACTTCCAGCTGGATCAGATGTGCAGTGCTGTACTGTTACCTGGCACAGGAAAGACTGTGGCTGACTCATGACTGCGCCTGCGCTCTTTGAAAGGGAAGAGATCATCTTCGCCATTGCTGCTGCGCCGTAGCCTGCTCAAGACTTTGGTCTGTTGGCCATAGCCTATGTGGCTGACATGCCGGCTCACTGCCTTCCGCTGCACTGATCCCAGGCTGTCACTGGATGAGGGATTTGAAGAAGGAATCAGCAAGGAGCTCCTCCTAGCCCCTAGAGCTGCAGCCAGGGTTGGCGCCTCCACTTGCGTGTCAGACTTGTCTGAGAAGAAGGACTCGTCGTCTTGACGCAGCTCTGACACTAGAGCACTCCCATAGGCTGAGGAGGTAGCAGGACGGTATTGCTCCACGCCTGATGAGGAAATCGGCTTCTGCTCTAAGGAATCAGCAATCTGCATTGCCAGGGGGTTGTTGATGAGGCTGCTCCGTCTGTGCGGCTGTGGCCACCGCGGTCCCTGTGGTAGCAAGACGCTGCCATCCTCTGCTCTGACTGTTGGCAAGAGGTTTTGCTTGTGCAGTCTCTCCAACTCTGCCGGTGCCCCATTGTTGCCCGCTGCATGCAGCATGTTCAGCGTGTAGAGGTCACGATAGCTGAATCAGTCCTGAAGATGAGTCCACAGCAGCATCAAGACAGACCAGTCTGTTCAGCTCACCTGGCTGCACTTCATTGGCGTTATCCAGCAGTGGCTTGCTGGGAGTACTTACGCCTGAAAGCCGCAGGCTGGATCTCTGCAAGGAAGGCGGACGGTCAAGGCTGCCTGATCTCTGGCTCAAGGGCTGCGCATTTGCCAACAGCACTGCAGACATAGAATCTCCTTGAGAATCGTCATCCGTTAAGGTGTCGCTGCCCTGCTGAGTGAGCGCGAAGCCGTCCAACTCCGTTGATGCTTGGCTGGCGCTGGCGCTAGCCCGCCGCTGTTTCCTGTCTCCGTGAGAACTCAATCGCAGATGCTTCCTGATGAAGCCCCGCTCCGGCCGAGGCTGCATAGGAGGGGCTGGCTGCTTCAAGCTGTTGACCAGCTTCTGAGCATCGGGGTCGGACATGACGAAGGAGACAGTCTTCCGATTCAGCCCTTTGGTGCCTGCATATGCAAAGCACTTGCTTGTGCAAGAAAGCAGACATCATGACCAGAACACATATTCTGCCAGGTGATTGCGCGGGTGGAGCCCCATGACCAGGCAGTGAATGCACAAGTGGATGAGTGCATTGGTGAGTGAATGGCACAAGCCAGGACATCAGGCTCATGAGCGCATGACAGGCAGCAACTTACGTGGATTGCTCATGGCTGGGGTTTCCATATGTTGCATCAAGCCTGCAGCCAGTTGCGGCTGCGTAGGCACATGAGGCAAGGAAGCCGTCCGCAGATAACCCAAGGCCTGGTTGCATGCAATCCCCTGGCTTGCATCTGCCGCCGATTTGATGCCTGCTATTGTGGCCTTTGCTGCTGTCACACTCAACGGGCTCTGCCACTGCTGTGACTCTGGCGATCTGTTGTGTGCTGTGGGAGTACTGCTGCTGGACCTTGAAACTGAAGAAGCACTGAAGGGGTCAGAAGCTCTCCTGTGGCCTGAGAAGCCTAGGCGGGCCCCTATGAGAGAGCCAGGCAAGAAGGGAGAGACTGGCTGGCTGCACCCCTGTGCAGAGAAGGCCATCATGGTTCTCCTGCAAGCACAAGCCTTGCTCTCTCAGAGCGCCACATAGCCTTTGACATCCACCCAATGCATTGCATGCATTGGCTTGCCAGAACGTGAACACCTACATCTGCGAGACTATACGCAAGCACCCAAGTTCATTGTTCGAATTGATGCACTGAACCAGGTTAGAGATCTTTCCTTTGTACGCCTTTGGCAAGAAAGCCTAGTTGCGAACGGTGAAAGACAATGTCAACAGTTTTGACAAGCATGAAATGGTTGCACGCTATTCACAGAGGTGCAAGTGGGTTTGGGCTGGTACCCCATAGTCACTCAGGACAACACAAGCAAGGATTACTGGAGGCAAGATGATGACATGTGTTCACGTTTTCCTAAAGGAAGATGACTTGCATGCTTTTTGCTCCTGTGTAAGCAACAGTCGTGCAAGACAGATCACTGATTGATGTACAGTGGCCAACCATTTTGGCAGATTCAGACAAAACCACAATAACTCTGCCCAACTTTATTCTTTCATGCATGCAAGAATGTCTGGAGACTCAGTCTCGGTAACTTGCAGGCAGTACGATGCATGAGCATCCCACGAAATCTACAGATTCACAAATTGCTAGCAATACGCACCAATGCATGTACATGACACCTTGTGCACAACAGCTGCCTCAGCAAAAGTTTAATTGACCCACTTGTAGACAAGGGAGTGCCAGTACTGCACCACCTCCTCCACCAGACCCCTCTCTGCCAGCACCTGACCCCCACATGCGGCCCCCAGAAACCTTGCTGCTCTATTCACTGCCAGCCCAAAGTAGTCAGCACGCCCTGCACACACCAAACAGCAGCTTTGTACTGCGTCGTTTGCACAAGAACCTGAATCTCCCACAGCAAAGCAAGCACAGAAAGGCCCCACCCAGGACAGACAATACGTATGCAGCTTTTGCTGAGGTGAAGTATGCTGTGCATACAAGCAATTGCACAGCATGATGCCAGGTTGTGGCAGCTTGGCTCAAGACCAGGCCACTGACATCATGCAGCCTGTGTATGTGCTGTGTTCAAGCACAGAGCAAGAGCCAGAAGGCTGTTGTGACGGTACCTGTGGTGGTGTGAGGAACAATGCGAGTCATCTGGCCATGGAACACGCTGACCTTGGCCCGTAGGCCAGCAAAGAGCAGCTGACCCTCGGCACTGTACACATCCCTCCATTGGTCCCACCCTTTCATCACAGCTGGCCATGCTACTCTACACTTCCAATATGCTCATGCTCAGAGTCGTCACTAGGTCACATGGTTGCAACCAATGGACATGCTCAGGGATGAGGAACGATCAGATGACATGTTTGCAAAACAGCCGCCCCATGTAAGTCAGGTGAGTGCTCACCTGAGCAATGGCTTTGGCCGGTAGTGGCATGCGGCAGGATGACTAGGGTTGGCTGTAGTTACAATCAGCATGCTGCCTGCTCAAGGCACTAACAGCCATACACACAACATGCCTTCAATCACATATTACCTCTCAAGTGGGTTGCTGGGCAGGACAAGCAGCATGTCACACCTGAGCAGGGCCATCTGAAGCGTGACAGCCCACTCCAGAGCTTTGATGGGACCTGGGAAGGCAGTCATGAAGACCCCCTCCTTCTCTTGGCACTCATACCCCTTGCACACAAACAGCGTGGCCCGTACTGTTGCGCAGTACAAAGCCAGTGCTGCTTGACCCACCTCTGCATTCAGAGCTGCCAGATCCTTGTACCTGCATTGCGTCAGGAGCTTTGTGCTGAACACATCAGAGTGCACCTACTTCATGCTACACAGCATGTCTGAGCACACTAGCTTCTTGCTGACAACATGTTGGTGGCGAAGGAGCTGCTGCTGACACAGTGCCTACCAGATCAGCCAGGGCACAGGTCAAACACAAGCAGTCCTCACTTCCTGTTCTCATGACAGGACAGGAGTTGCAGCTTGCATGCAGTGTCTGCAAGAGCAGCAGCAATATGTGTACGCTAGTATTACAAAGCCAGGCTGGACACATACAGGGCTGCTGCAGAGGCCTGCATTTGTACTGAAAACCAGCTTCCAGCAAGATGTGTGATGTGTGCTTACTTGTCTGCGGAGCAGAAAGCGATGGTGACAGCCTGCTTGTGCAACAGCTCGCTGCGCTTGCACTCAGGCACCAGCGCACAAGCGCTGCCAGGAGCATCGAAGAAGCCTGGGTAGACTTGGCTGTGACTGGGCAGCCTGGGGAACAGCCTTGCCCTCTGCTGCAAAGGGAACGCCAGGATCTGCATGACCTGAATGCCTGGCATGTACCAGCCCTTCTGCACTGCCTCAGGACTCTGAACCCCATCTATCCTGTGGGATAGACACAGAAGGTGTCAGTTGATGTATGGCAACTTGCTGTGTGTGCACCATGCACGTTGGCTCCGGGACTGTGTACAGCAACTTGCATGCTGGCAATGTTGCTGGCAAATGTGAAGCATCTTTGATATGTACAGTGGCTTGCCCCAAATAAGCAAGTCAGTTATGCGTCTGCACATGAGATACATGAGTGGAGGTGCAAATGAGCAAGCGCTGAGCAAAATCAGGTTGTATGTGACTGCATGTATGGAAGACCAGAATGCATGAAGGCCAGTAATCTACATGAATGCACAGACAGTATCGCACAGACAGGGCTTGCAAGGGGCTGAGTATATGGTGTCCTACTTGTGGAAGCCCATGTCAATGAGCATGGGGGTGGTGTTGTCACTGGAGTTGGGCCCAAAGAATTGATGGGACTCTTCCCTGTGTCTGCCATGAGGTAGATGGGCCCCCAGGCCATGAAAGGAGTCCTGCCCATGCTGTACTCCCCGCCCCCCACCCCTGTTGGGAATGATCGACTGCAAACGAGCTGTTGTGCTCATGCCACCCTGCGATGCAGGTCCAATTGTGACACACTGCTGGTACTTTTGGACTTTTGGGGCACACGCAATTCAAATGGCCAGCCAAGCTGAGCATGAGTTAGCGTCTCGACATTGCATATGACATGTTAAAGGACAAAGTGCCGGGACAAGGTGTCGTCGCATGCAAGGAGTGTCCTACACATGCGGACAGGCAGACTTTTTGCCTTGTGTCATTGTGTAAAGCAAAAACATCAGCACTGTGTCAACAATCAGATTAGCACAACAGCTTGCGAATGCTTTGCTGCTGGTCAGCCCTTGGCTACCCCGCTATGCACTGTCCAGTGATGCATCAAGCACAATGTCCCCACTCCCGGCAAGCACTGGCGCATCGGCAACAAAGCAGCATGAGCTTTGTCTCCAAAGTATCACCTCGAGGCCGACATGATGCAGGTGGAAGTCATGGTTACTGCTGCTGCTGGTCTTGCGTGAGGTGAATGACAGGGAGCCTGAGGGCTTGCCCAGCTCTCTGACAGCCTTCCACACACTGGAGAAGGCTCCACTCATGCGGCGTCGCGCCCTAGCACTCCGACCCCTGCCTTCAAGGGCACTCCTGTAAGTACACTACCTCATCACATCTGGGACTGAGTCCAGGCAATGTAGCCCATTAGCTAGAGTAGACAGTCCCATTAGCTAGAGTAGATAGTCTTTTGCCTGAAATCCATGTTAGTCAAGTCTGCATTGATGGCGCAATACAACACAGGACGCTGCTTTGCAGTAAGCAGTGAGCGAAGCGCCGAGACATTGCAGACATCAACTGTTTGTACACAGTATCCTAGATGCTTCTGATAGGGTGTCTCATGTTACTGGAGCAACATGAGTGAGCATGTTTGCATGCCCACAATGAGCTTTTTAATGCATCACAGCTTGCAAGCATGAATGCAGGCAACATATATGTCAGCAGTGACTCTGTGTTGGAAGCAGCATTGCAACCATGCCGCCGTATGAGACCTGAATCTTGAGACTGTTTGAAGCCTGACTTCCAGAATGTCGCCACAAGCAAGTATCCTCAAGCCATTCATAGAAGGGGTTTCGAAAGGCATTTTTGCAAACCACACCACACACACAAAAAGTGGGGTATGTGGCACAGAGAGGTGCAGACCTTGCTGGCTGCTCATACAACTTCTGCAAGGATTGTATTCGGAACTCTTCAAGACGGCTGTAGATGCGCTGATAGGTGAGGGGGCCCATGAGCACCTGCCCTCCAGCTGGCAGATCACTCAGCTTCTCCACCAAGTTCTGCACGTCCCCTATGTACTCCACCTGCTTTGTCACCTCATGAGTCCTCACCCGGGCGGGCACCCCTGTCACATTCAGCATCCCAAGCTCAGCAATGTGATCATTGCCCTGCCTTAGCAGCAGTGTGCAAACTGTGAAGAGCACTGGCTGCTGCAGTATGGGTTTCAGAGCATCCTGCTACTTTGGTAGTCTCTGCTAATGAGCCCATGCCATTTAAGCTTTTCATGCTAGTGGTCAACACCATGCAAAATGCAGCAAGTCGCGCAGCCCAGGCGGCAGAGGAGATGAAGCAGGAAGCACACCTGTGTTGATGGCCATGCGCACACGCAAGCCGTTGAAGAGCACTTGGCCCCCCGGGCTGCCCCCCTCTATATCCCCCATGCTGACAGTGCGGGCCATGTGGTGTTCTGCCAGCTTGATGGGCCACTGCTCCTTCAGCAGTCGCTGCTGCACGTGTAAGCAGTACCGCACCTGCACACTCCCAAAACAAAACAGCCTTCAGAAACTTCTTTCACTGACATTGGGAAAACCGCAAATTGTGGAATGGAACCAGCCAGCAGTGATACAATTTGTTCCCACTCTAGTATTGACCTCAAACAGAGTGTCAGTCCAGTCCTCGGATATCCGTCTTCTGCTTGTACCATAACTCTTCTGTACCCTGACGCAAGCTGGGGTTTACAACACACTGGTACTGTAGATCTGCAACTGCAGAAGAGAGGTATGCAGGGAGTCAGAAGGCTGTTTTGCTCAGCAGTAGCGCTGATGCTGATAGACTTGGTGTGTGGCGATAGGCAGATATACACAAGCAACATGAGACCACTAGCAGTTGGAAAGCTGAGCAGCAGCAAGCGAGACGTGACACCAACTTCCTAAAGCCAAAGCAGCTGTGGTGAATGGAATTCATGCCTTTCCATGCATTTGGATTGGCATGGATGGCGAAGCGGTTGGCACTACTTGATCACTGTGTGCTGGACAACCTATGCATGGCTTTTGTTTAGGTTCAACTTGAGACTAAAAGCGTAAGCCTAAACCCCAAATATAGTGAGGTGCAGAGGTGGGGTGCAGGAGCAGCACCGCATCAACCGGGTCATGGAAGGCCATGGTAAAGGAGTCCCCCTCAGTGGTAACTTCATACCCGTAGTAGCGGGCCAGCAGGGCCCTCAAGAGTGTGTCATGCGTGTCCAAGGCTCTCTGCATCACCTGACTGTCCCTGCAAGCCATGGCAGCAGTACACCTGAGCATTGACTCAGGCAATTGCCCATGCTTGGTGTAACAATGATCACCTGGCTGCTGAAGCGCTGCATCGCATAGGCATATGCAATTTGTGATAAGTACCTGCCCCTGAAGCTTGCTTTCCAGGGCAGATACTTACTTTCAATTTTCTTGTTTCTCTGTGCTTCATGACTTGCACTCCGGGTATGGAGCCATATGTGGCGCATCACACATGCATGTCAGAGAGGCAGTGTGAGCAAGACAGGTAACCCCCATTTCATGTTGTTTGCAGCTGACAACTCCCAAAATATGGTCCATAGACCTCATCGGATGATGTACAAACAAAGGGGTGTTGTGAGTGCCTGGGCCAGGGTTCTTTGATGGGCAGGACTGTTTGCTACAAGGCAATGACTCAGACATCTAGATTGCTGAGCATTCATGACAGTCAAGCATGATGTTGCCCAGCAAGGACGCTAACCACTCCCAGATCTCTGTCGATCCCTCGATGTCTGACTGGACCAGAGTGATCTCCTCATGTTCCTGACCCGGCACCATGCCAGGGGGGTACCGCCGCTTGACTGCAGCCGTGCCAAGCCTGCTCACATCATGCCCCAGGCTATTTCGGTACCTGTGTAGGTCAGCCAGGGTCCTAGGGTAGTGACAGACTACAAGCAAGGGTTGAGCTCAGTCTATGGCAGCCTTGGAGTCTACTTGGCTGGAAGAAAGCAGCTTGCATGAGAGAGGGTGCAAATCAGGCACTTTGATCTGTAACCCCTGGCTGTGTTGGGCACCTGCACTGAAGCAGGCTTACACCAGCATGAGCAAAAGCCCCGAGAAATCCATTAGAGATGAAGGGGAGGGAGGGGAGGGCAAGAGGTATGATGAAAATGACTTTCAAAACGACAGAAATTCTGCTGTTTGGCTATTTTAGCGGGGAAACATGCCTGACTGCTCAGCAAAATTGACTAAAAGGTAAAGGTGGTATGTACACCAGTCCTAGATCAGAACAGAAAAGAAAAACCAAGAACAAAACAGCTCCAGGTTTACCTAAAGGTGAAACGACTGTAATCCACTCCTCTCTCATTCCACAAAGCCACCCTGCACTTGTACACAATTGTCCAGCTGTTGCAGAACACATGACGTGTTACACATCGATGGCTCTCTGATCTGTCAGAACAAAGTCTCGTTTCGTTGCTTTCTTGACACCAGGCACAGCTGCATGGTACTGCTGCCCTTCAGGCCATCATTGACCCATTTGCAGACACAGAAGCAGACCATGTCATACGCCAAAAGACAGTCTGCTCCACTGAATTGCACAAGGCATTACCAGATTCAACACAACTGTCCAAGCAAGACTTGGCAGACAATCTGGCTTGAGCGCTTGGGCAATGGTTTGAATCAATGGTCCCACAGCCATGGTTCCAGCAATGTCCTGCTGCATGATGGCTGAGAGACCGTACCTCCAGAACATGATGATTGCAAGCAAGACAGCTAGCAGCAGCACGCAAGCCAGCACAATGCCTGCAATGAGCAGCTTGTTCCTGGTTGTGTCATTAGGGAGACAGCTTGCTCCAGTTGCATCCGTGCTCAGCTTGTATGTCTGCAAGCAATGCACGCCACAGATTCATGCGCTGCTGAGTTCATGGCTGACTTGTTGGGAGTGCAAATCACAAGGTGATGTCACAGACCTAACAGCAGGAAGACAATATGCTTGACATCATGCCAGAGGCTCCAAACCAATCATGGTGTCAGCTTTGTCTGTCCAAATGAACTGTGGCACCAGCAAAGACAAGACCCACCTGTAGATGGTATGCGCCAGCACAGGTGCAGTAGTTGAAATTATAGGAGTCAGGGTCAAGAGCTGCTTGCTGAAACCAGGCAGGTGCTGGTCCGACTCGGGTTTGGAGCTTTATCTGGCTGCAACTGATAGTGTGGTTCTGGCCATCTGTGCTGCTGAAAATGTTCACACTT
>JAABUO010001411.1_pt1 | contig 31730 bp, 42 predicted proteins | sample 5559291 | NCBI WGS metagenome assembly JAABUO01 (sample SAMN10711878, study PRJNA513372) | rock metagenome | isolation source: Antarctica rocks | place: Antarctica: Victoria Land, Finger Mt sud | reverse complement strand
GGCATCTCTGGCAGATACTGTATGAAAGGACTGGCTTATTGCTGGATGTCGCTATACTTGTCCTACAAGTGTCTAGTAAGTACAAACATCTTGCAATTTGCTTCTGTTGTCTGAATGTACGCCTGTGTACATGAGAAATGTGCATACCAAAACCATCACGCCTTCTGTAGGTGGCAAAATGGCAGGGAAATGCTTGTGTTTCATATGAGGGTGCTTTGGCCCTGTTGTATTTTGCCATACTGTACAGCTCCTCAACAAGGTCAGACACACATGTAGGTGTGGTGGTGTTTGTTGCATATGCTGTGGTGCAAGCAAGCCAGCTGGGCGGCAGTACTCCCACCTATGATGTGTACGACTCTGACAACTACCCGCTGGTAAGCTGGACAAGCCAGCAGCTGCCTTGTGAGTGTCATCAAGGTCCCTTGCCATCATGCAATGCACAGAGCATGGCCCATTGCCCAAGGCTCAATTACTTGCCTTGTCATTGAGCATCATTTTGTGCCAAGTTACCAATGCAAAAGGCTATCAGTTGCAGTTGAGAGTGTTTGGCTTTAGCCCTACAGCTGACTCATGCCAAGCGGTGTCACAATGACGTTATATCTGCGCAGGCCCACTATCCATTGTTCCAGAGGGTGGAGTCAGCAGAAATGGCCAATGGAACAGCTACCCAGGCTGGAGGCCCAAACAGATACCTTCTGGAAGCCAACTACACAGGTGCTGATTGGCCGATGTGACAGATGCATTTGCTGCTCAATAATTTCTATGGGATAGCCTTCCTTGTCATTGGACCAGCGAGACATCAGTGTATTCACTAGGTCACATCTTTTCAGCATGTGCACTCATTGAGTGAATTGTAGCAAGATATGGTTGACATCATAACAGCATACTAGCGTTTTGTGATCCAGGCGTGATGTTCTCATGTTGGATATGTTGCCATGCGCTTGACTTGCGCCAAACTTGCAATGCTTGCAGGCATGCAAGGGTTTGAGACTTTCCTGTTCAACACGAGCGTGCTGTACAACCTGCTGGTGGTGTATGCCTTTGTGCAAGCCCTTGTCCTCATCCTCATGCTCTGCTCCTTCATCCAGCGCTGGTATGTCCCTGTAGCTTGACCACGCTGAAATTTTGCAGGTCCAATTCAGCAAAGTTGGCTTGCATGCACTCATGCTTTGTGACAGATCAAAAAAGCACACATTCAGTACGTCCAGCAGCCATCCTATGGCTGTTCTGGTTGTTGTTGCAAAGCTGCAGCATTGCTCTCTCCTGGCAGCTTCCAAACAGCTACCAAGTGCTGCACGTAAACCTTGTTCAGTACGCTTCAGCCTGATGCCTCGTTGCAGTCGTCAGAAGTGTGTTGCAGGTCGTTTGATCCCAAGATGGGTCCTATTGCACGAGTGTTGTGGCAGAGCTTCCCAGAGCTGTGCCATGTGGGTGCAGTGCTTGCCATAGTTGCTCTCATGGTTGCCATCATGGGCAGTGCCCTCTTTGGCGACAGAGCCCAATCCTTCTCAACCCTTGCAGGCATGCTCTGCTAGTTTGTGCATTGTGATGCTGGCGGCTTGGACACTCACCATTGCAGCAGAGCTATGAAGCACCGCATTCTGTACTGCTTGTGACTTGCCAGACATCATTGATCCTCCCAGCTCTGCTGTTGTTTTCCAGTCCATTCACTGAATAGCTGTTCATGTGGCGGTGTAAATGCATGCTTTTTCAACAGCAGCATAACAATAACATCAATAACAATAACAATAATAATTACAACAGTAGTAACAGTAACAGTAATAGTAGTAGTAATAGTAACAGTGAAAGTAACAGTAACAGTCATAGTAATAGTAGTAGGTGGAGAAATAGTAATAGTAACAGTAACAGTACCAGTACCAATATCAACAATAGTAATAATTAAATACTAATAATAGTAATAAGAATAATACTTTAACGCTTTCCAGCTCATGACAAGCTGGGTATGTGCAGGACAAGTCTTGCCCCTACAGCGCAGCCTATCTTGTGCATTCCTGTAAGACCTACTAACATGAAAGCTTTGAATATGCTCTGCCTGTAAATGCACTGCGCGCATGGACAAGGTCTGGCTCATTGCTGCTGTTGCTGAAGTGGCGTGTGTTGAGAGCTTGCTGCTAGCTGCAGACAGTATGAAGGTGATGGCTATTCTAATGGTGGTGGGCGTCATGGACGATGCTCGTGCTGACATTCTGGGTGATGGCAACATTTCACTGAGCCCTGTAGAAAGTGTCAGTCAGGTGGGCTGTTCTACACCCACTTGGAACCCTTTTATTGTTTGTTTGCACGACATTAACACGCCTGCCTTGATGAACCACATGCATGTTTACACTTTGTTGATCTGCAAGGGACATGCGGTTGTTTGCTGTAGGAGGTGTACGTGTTTATTCTACCCTTCATTCTGAAATGGGTGGTGGCAGCTTTGGTGGTGAGTGTGCTGGTCAACCTGTTCAGCAGCCTCAGGAAGCAGGGCGACCATTCCCACAGCAGTGTCGTGGCTCAGATCCAAGCCCTTTTGATTGAGTGGTGGCAGCGCCTGTTTGAACAGGCCCCTAGTAACCTGAACATTTTGGGAACCTTCTTCCGTTTGAACAGAAGAGGCAGGAGATTCAGGGCTCTGGCAACATCTGTCAGGTCAGCTTCAGATGTCTTGCAATGCATGCCGCAAAGTGGCGTCTTTGCATGCACATTAATCATGACACAGCCTTGTGACATCTTTGACGCCTTTGATGCTTTGTGAAAGTATTGTGTGCATGTCTGTTTGCTATGGAGGACAAATTGACGGCCTGATACGCGTAAAGACAGGGTCCACCAGTCATAGCGTATGTTTTGCTTTTGCTGACTCTGGGACTCGCATCCCAAGCTAGTGCAAGCAGGTTCAGGACAATTCCTGCATGACAGTGAGATCACATGCCTATATACGTTTTGTGCCGATGCATTCCATTGCATCGCTCTTGGTGCTCAGGTCATTTGTGAGACGAGCAGTGAGCTGGACTTCCACGCTGTCATCTGGCAAAAGGGCACCTCTGCGCCGCTCTGTCAGATTGCACGGAGTCCTGCACACAGCTTTGGACATCCAGGTGAGGCATCTGTCAGCTCTGTGTCACCAATTGCCACTCAGATTGGCCTGTGCCAAGGAAGTCACATCCATGTAGTGATCCACACTGCCAGCTGAGCACATGCTTCTTGCCAATTGTAGTCTGTGTTGACCTGACTTACGTGGTAGAGCTGCCCATCTGAATTTTTCGTTGCTCCAACAGGATGCTGTGGACAAGCTTCAGATATGGAGTCCTTCAGGGATTCCCAAAATTGTGAGTTGGCCCATGCCAAAGGTCCGTAGTCCGTTTGGCTGGTTCAGCTGGCTGTTCTCAAGGCCTCTCAACAAGGTCCATCCCATGCCAGACATAGTCTGGCGACGCACTGGCTCCAGCACTGAAGATTCAGATGAAGACAACAAACAGTGTTCAGCAGATCTGGTCGAGGCTGCAATGGTCCTGCTGGAAGATCCCACTCTGGCAGGAGCCACAAAGCCTGCAGAGCAGCAGCAGCAGCAGCAGAGTGTTGGAGCTTTGGCTGCAAAAGACTGGGATGCTTTTGTGGGGAAGTGCACAGCAGTCAAGCCCAGAGCTGTTGCCTCATCTAGGCTATTGGCAATGCGAAACGCTGTGCCTAGCCCATCCGCCAGAATGGTGTTTCAGTCTCAGGTGGGTCCAAGCCTATGCAAACTTGGTGAATTGTCTGCATTGCATATGCATGGCAGCCTTTGTAACGCATGCATCTCAATCCATCTGCTGAGCAAAGACTTTTGCATTTGCTCCAGTTGCTCTTCCTGATCAAATGTGTCTGAACTACATGCAAGGTGCTACCTGTAATTCAGCTGTGTACTCGCCATGTTACCTTTCATTGACCATGCTGTTTCTTTGCAGGCATTGTCAGCAGAAGAGTCTGCACGTCCTGTGAATGATGTGGAGCAAGAAGGGTCTGCAAAAGACCCTGATGAGGGATCAGCCAGGATGCAAGCAACAGAGGCAGCTGTTGCAATCCCTCCAGAATCAGGATCAAGCCAGCAAGCTGTGGAAGCTTGGCTAGCAAGCAGTGAGCCAGTTGCACATATACAAGCAGACTCAATTGCACCTCCATCTGGCGCTGCTATAACAGCAGAGCAGCAAGGCCCAGTGGCAGCCCTGGTGCAACAGTATGAGGACTTAGGCTTCCCCAGCCATCCCTCCAAGAAGCTTGGTCGTGGCCTAGCCATCCTGATGGACCACTCCTTGTTTGGACAGAGTCGTCAGCACCACCCTCAGCAACCAACAAACAGAACATGGTTGACACCCCTAGAGATACCTGGTGTCTCAGCACCTGATGAAGTAAGGGATGGTGGCATAGCCATTGTTGAGCCTGACAAACCCCTGCCACCGGTGGTGCAAGGTGCTGTTGCCAGGAACGACGCAGCCATGGCTGCTCACAGGGCTAGGCTGCATCAGAAAGGGCATCAGAAAGATCAATGGGCAATTGCAAGCAAGCAGACTGCAGCGCGTCAAGTCAGCACTCAACCTCGTCAGACTCTGAACGTGTCAGTTGCACCCTCACGGCTCAGCCTTGATGCTGCCACCGACGAGGAGGTAGATTTGGCTGTGGAAAGATCATCGATCTCGGCTGCATGGGCGCAGATCAGAGGTGGCAAGCCGCTGTACGACCCCTCTAGCCTGGCTTCAGGCACGTCCAGCAGCCCTGTGTCACCCAGGCGGCCATTAGTCGGTCGTTTTGGCTCTGTCAGCCTTGCCGACAACCAGCCTTTCTCACCAGCGTCTCGCCCTAGGCCTGCTGCGGTGACAATCGCTGACATCATGCGGCAAGCTTCAGGTGCAACCCCAACAGAAGTCGGCGATGCTCCGCTTTGGGCCTCAACGCCTAGACGACTGCCACCTGCATTGACAGTTGCTCAAATTATGAGGCAAAACACACGGCTGCCCCCGCTAGAGATTGCTCCGCCCTCTCCGTCTGGCTGGGCGCAAGCTTCACTTACTCCAAGTAGCGGAAGGTTTCCGGTTGCTTCAGCCCACAGCCTCAGCAATGCTGAGTCCTCTGGCCTACTTGCAAGAGGCAGATCAACTGCTGCGCCTAGTCTTCAGAGCGGCAGTCAAGGGTACTGGTCAGACCCAGGAGCAAGCAATCCATCAACGCCCAGGCAGAAAGTGAGATTGCCACAGCTCAGCCCAATGCGCTCTGGCATGCTGTTGAGTCCTGTCTCAGCTTCGCAGACCCCTCGAGCAGCAAACAAGTAAGCACGCTTGATTGATTACAGATTCAATTGTGAGAACAGCCCCTTGGACGCACGTGACACACAGCACAATCCAGCTCTTTATAGCACACAATGCATATGCAAATCAGACATAAGTGCAGTATTGTTGGCCTCAGGAGCATCAGCACTACTACTTTTGCTATTGTATTTAAAGCTATAATAGTATATCAGGCTTGAGAAAAGGTCACATCAGCTTGCCTGGGCAACGCGGTTTCCATGGACACAGCCCCTAAAGTGATAGGTTGCTCAGTCACTGAAGGCTGATGGTTACATTCACAACAACACATTGGACCATTGTACCATGTGTGCATCAGCAAGGCGCAAGCTTTAATTCTGTTGAGAACCCAACCTGTTGTGCAAGGCAGCGCCAACCATCTGTGTATCAAGACTTCAGCTGTGTATATTGCTGCAGGCTGCTGCGGTGGGGTACACACACTGTGGCTGAGCTAGCAGCTGCTGACCATGCCAATGCTGCTGCTGAGCTTGGTGATGCAGACCTTGCCGACCGGCCCAGGTTACTACGTTGGGGCATCAGCACAACAGTTGACCTGGCAGCTGCTGATGATGCCAACACTAGAGCTCAGCTTGATCCTGTCAGCATTGCCAGCTCGTCCATCGACGACGCAATTCCAGACAAAGTCATTGGGCGACCTGCAGCAAAGCTTGCCTCCAGGTGTGGTTTCAAGCTAACAATGTGCATAAAAAGGGTTGGTGTCTGTAACAGAGACTGCCTGAGCACATTTGTGCACTTGGTGTCACACAAAGCTATTTACATGATGCAAGAGGCGCAAATTGACGTCAGATGACTACTATGTGGTACTTTGCGTACACAGAGGCCCTTGACAAGTACCCAGCCATCCAATAGGTTCTTTGGCATATGCAACAAAATGCCAGCTGGTAGCAACAGTTCAATGTGGCATGACATCCTGCCATGTTTTGGTGCTTCACATCAGCCAATGAAGTCAACAATGCAGTTGCAGCGCCTTGGACGATATACTCAACATCTCCTCTGCATGACATGCTGGGTGAATGCTCAAGGTGGCATTCTTGTGCTTGCGTTACCATCAATTTGGTCTTTGCGCCCTGCTTGTAGGCTGTTGCGTTGGGGAGCAAGCACTGCTGCCGACGCTGCTAGGCTGCAGCAGGGTTGGCTTGAGCACCGTCAGGACATGCAGACTCAGATAGGCGGCGCGATCACCTCTGCAGAGCTTGCACAACCATCTCCTGATCTTAGAGCAGCATCTCAAGAGCATCACAGACAGCAGTGGCAGCAAAGGCAGGGCAGGATTGCTGGTGTTGTGAAGCACTGGACATTGCCAGAGTCTGATGAACTGCCAGGCGCTTCAGCAGAGAATCTTCCAACAGCACAGGCTCAGGCGGCTCAGCTGCGTCAGGCGGGTCATGAGCACATGGCTACAGAGGGGAGCAGCTCTAACATCCTTACTCTACTTGGGGACACCGCTGAAGCACCATTTGAGACTGAGTTTTCAAATGCAAAGAAGTCGTCGCAGATGTCTTCAGATGTGCAGTCACAGCCAATTCAGCTCAGGCATGGTCACGGGCTGAATGCAGTTCTGTTGCAACCAATGCCAGATGCTCACACTCAGCACCATAGAGTGCGAGAGGGCATAGCTGCATTGCAACCCCCGGGATTCACCCAAGCTGCAGATGCTACAGTTGCTAAAGTTGAGGCAAAAGTTGCAGGGCACATTATAGGGCATGCTAACCAGCAGAGGCAGCAGCTGCAACAGCAGCATGCTATATCCACATCGTCACCAGTGCTAGAGCGCGAGGAGTTTACTGTACCTCAAGGGCAAACCTTGCGGCACAGGCAGCGGGCTGGCATGGCACACGGCAAAGGCAATGGACATAAGGGCATTCTGTCCTTTGCTCAGCTCCACAGCAGCAGAGTGGCTCCTGAAGATGCCACACAGGATGCTGCTGCTCCTAACAGCCAGACCTGCAGTCATGTGCTGCTGACCGGTCCTAATCACACTGAACACACCACTACCCTGTCAGCCAGGGCCTCTAGCAACATTCATGCTGGACAACAAACCGTGAGTTGTGATCAGGACAGGGTCAGTGCGGCAAGTGCCATGTATAGAAAACCTGGGCGGCCCATGATGCATGTTGCCCTGCAGCAAAGCATCCAGCAAGTCAAGGCGTGTACACTACAACTTGAAGAGCAGGGCATCCAGCAGCGGGCAATGCAGGCAGCACTCGAAGACATGATTACTATTTGCAACAAGAAGTTTGGGTTCAAACTCCAGATGCAGCAAACATGATTGGGCACATGATATGCCTCAACAATCTGTGTTGTTGTATTGCTACATGCTGCTTGACACGTTCTCTTTGGCTTTCTGTTAATTACTGTGGGCAGGGTTGTGTTGTACACTGGGTGAGACCAAACTTTGTAGCGTTTCACACCAAAGCAAAATGGGGTTGTATCTGTAGTATCATCAGATATTTCTGCACATAGACATAAGCTATCAGCCTTGGTAAGCAATGGCTTTGTCTTCAAAATCTGCATGTGATTACTGGTGTAACATCATGTTTACCACCATGCAGCCAATACAAGCTTAAGCATGTCTACCTTTGTTTCATGCCACTATGTTTAACATTGTTTAATAACTTATACTGGAATCATGCCTTTTTCTTAAACGTTTAGCTGTTTGATATCAGTACTGATCAGTATTGATTCATGAACTGATGGCTTCAGTGCCAGGAGTTGCGGCCTGAATGCCTCCATAATATGTTAGATTTGTATTGACATCAACAAGAGGGTGTTATCGAGGGACAGAAGGAGAGGTGCAGCACATGTCTCAAAAAGCAACTGTATGGCGTCACAAAGCCTGTAACCACTGTTTACAAGTGTTTACACTGTACAGGGTAAACACTCAGGTGGACTCTCAACCTTTCTTTACAATGGCTATCCACGCTATATTTGCTCCAGAGTCCTTTCAATACAGGCCTAGGCAAATGCTCAAAGCATGCCTGACCAGGCCTGAATATGCCTATGAGACGCTGGCGTTCGGACAGATGGGGTTGTCCCAGGTTTGCTCTCTTCTCTTGCCTTGGAATTGTCATTTGAACTTCACAGTGAAGAGAAGAAGATTTGAATTGGAAGGGCACGTAACTTAGTTGACACCGATTGCTTGGCGAACAGACCAGGCGTTGCCAGGTGGCCAGCTTGTATGTAGTAGGTTTCACGTCATCCTTCCAGCGCTGTCAGGCAGTCTGGTCTCAATTTGGAGACATATCGTTGACGCTGCGCAGTCTTCCTTTGACACCCGTTCTCAAAATCGTATACCGTCTGCTAGCAACCCATATGTTGAGCGGCCGGAGACATGACTGCTTCAGCTTCGCTACAGAGTTTTGAACGTCCAGGATGCATCCTGTTGACCACCAGCTGCAGTTACAAGCATCAAGAGATCATGATCCGTCAGCTGTGAAACTGCAGGAAACCTCACATGCGGCTGACCTGGCTCCTGATCATCTCTTTTCTCCTGTCCTGGGTTATTGCACCAGCTGCAAGCACAACAGCTTCCGCAGAAGGTAGGCTGATCTTACGTGCTTCCTTGCATTTGCTGTTGTACAAGGTCTTCTGTCTAACTGGTATAGATAGATGGTGCTTGCAGCAACTTGCCTAGCAACGTTCCGTGCGAAACTAGTGGGAGCAGCAATCAGTACATGGACGTCAGGCAACCCCTGTGATGGCTCCTACACAGGCATCACATGCAGTGAACAATCAGATGGGAACACTTATGTGACCTCAATGTAAGCCCTGGAAGCTTTCAGCGGCTTAGTACAACAGCTGATGCCTATATGATGTCTTGTACCAAGAAACTCATGTGATTTGCAGTGCTCTCTCGGGACAAAGTCTAGTTGGTAGCCTGCCCTCCAGCTTGGCATCATGCTCACAGTACTTGACATCAATGTAAGCATCAAATGTCACTGGTTTCCTGAGCTGCTTCATCATGTGTGACACTAATTGTGCTGGCTTCTGGATTGCAACACTCTGAATGCTGCCATCTCTGTTTGCAGAGATGTTTCGTCCAACTCCCTGACATCTGTCTTGCCAGCAGACATCTCTGCAGGCTTCTCTTCCAGCTCCGCAGGCTCGTTGTAAGTCAAACCTCAATGTCCCTATGGTGCTGCTTGTTGCTGTACCCTCCTTGTACATGGTCTGGCCTTCAATGAAAGTCTTGTATCAGCACGTGTTCAATGTCTGCATTTGCTTGCCACAACCTAAAATGTCATTCAGTTCTGCTCCAACCTGTTGTATGGCCTGCAGCAATGTGGACTACAATTCTGCCATGTGCGGCCCACAACCCACCTGGTGTACATATTCCACTTGCGGACTTGGTGTCTTGGTGTGCTTAGCCGGTAAAATTACATCAGTCTGCGCTGTGAGTGGAACCAACATTGGCAACTCATGCCCTTCTCCTCCACCACCTACATCTTCGCCACCACCATCACCTCCACCCTCACCACCTCCCCTATCACCACCTCCATTGCCACTGCCACCCTCACCACCTCCCCCATCACCACCTCCATCACCACCGCCACCCTCGCCACCTCACCCATCACCACCTCCATTGCCACCGCCACCCTCGCCACCTCCCCCATCAGCACCTCCATTGCCACCTCCACCCTCACCACCTCCCCAATCACCACCTCCATCGCCATCGCCACCCACACCACTTCCCCCATCACCACCTCCTCCATTGCCACCTCCATTGCTAACCCCGCCCTCACCACTTTCCCCTAACCCATCACCGCATGCCTATCCCCCACCGCCTCCTGCCACGTCTCCCACAAACATTCTCCCCCCAATGATTGCACCATCTGCAGAGCTCACTCAGGCTGGCCTTGACTCATTTCCTGGCATGATGTCAGGATTGAGCCCTGAGCCCTCCTCATCACAGACAGTTGCACCTGAACCTGGCACCGAAGATGTGGCACCGGCATCTGCTCCTGCTGAGTTGTCAGTAGCAGGGTCACCGCCTGAAGGATCACTATCAGAGTTGTTGCCTGCAGTATCATCAGCACAGCCGCCGTCTGGAACAGCACCAGCAGAGTCACCAACCGAGCTGCCCTCAGCAGAGCCGCCAGCTGAAGCAGCAGCAGGCCCAGAAGCATCAGGGGAGTTACCCTCCGCTGCAGCACCTGTACCAGCTTTGTTTCCCTTGCCTGAACTGCTGTCACCACCAGCACTCTCACCAGAGCCGTTAGCAATGGGTCCAGAGTCATCATTTCTGCTGCCACCGCCATCACTCTTGCCAGCACCATCAGCAATGGCTCCAGAATCAGTTCCACCACCACCGTTACCATTGGTAACCCCACCCCCACCATCTGCACCCTCACCATTCCTGACCTCCCTATCTCCATCCCCACCATCTTCAACTCCACCAGCCCCACCCCCACCTCCACCTTCCCAAGCACCACAATCTCCATCCCTATCAGCTCCGTTCCCATCCCCACCGCCATTGCAGTCACCAATGCTGTCTCCCCAGTCATCGCTTGTGACTATTCATCTTTTGGGTCACAAGTCTATGCAGGTTAGTGCTGAGCATTTTGCTGTCAATCAGCCAACCCAAGACACACAAAGCACGTTGCTCATCTTTGCGAGCTGCTGTCTGCTTCCTGTCAACAGACATGTATGCATACATGTGCATCATGGTGCACTGGAGCAAACTTATTTTTCCACACAGTGTGCACTGCACGCTGCCTGCCTTAATGTGTTGCATTCTGTTGTCTTACCAACCTTTACAACAACTGGCCGATGCAGATCCCTCTTGGAGGCACATTCAAAGACCCTGGCTGCTTTGCCAGCAGTTCTGCACCAGGCAAGAGCAGCCCTGTCACAGTCAGTGCCTCTGTTGAAGGTAATACAGAGGCACTGTATTACGTCAGCTGCTGTTGCTGCTACCTGCTTTGTACACATATCACAGCAGTGGCAGCCATCTGTTCACGCAGTTTTCAGGGTGGCAAGTCCTCTTCCCCTCATGCTGACAAGGACCCTTCTTTTCTGCGGTGCTTCAAACAATGATAGGCATCATGGCTGCAGGGGATCTGACAATCCAGACAACTGCAGCAACGACCACTCCGTACTACATACAGTACACAGCCACAGATGCATTGGGAAACACTGCAATTCCAGTTGTCCGCTCTGTGAGTGTGTATGACCAGTGTGCCCCTGAGCACTACTGCTCAGGCACAGGTTTGTGACTGCACATCACAAAGCATGTCATCACAGCTCAAATGAGCTGCACTCAAAACGTAGCTTTCCTGTGCTAGCACAGCTCATTGCTGACGTGCTGTCAGCATGTTGTTCAGTGATCTCATTCTGCTATGCCTGCATAGTTCATGTACTTTAGGTACATTTCCTTACCTTTTTGATGCAGCAATTTGTCTTGGGTGTCTTTTCCTTGTCTGGCGCATTGCCAATGTGTATGCCAGCCTGCAAACTTGTGCCTGCAGGTCAGTGTAGCATGTATGGCATCTGTCTGGGAATTGTATCCACCACTGCCAACACTGCGCCCACCATCAATCTAATTACCACTGCTGCTGCACCTGCGACCACCTCCATCAAACTGGGCTACACCTACAAGGCCTGTGCGTCAGGGCAGCAGCCTTACACAGGAGCAGAGTGCGAGCTGGGTGCAACAGCTCAGGACAGCCAGGATGGGAACCTCACCTCCCAGGTGTTGGTGTGTGCCCCTGCAGCCTGCACTACACTGGCCTGCATTGCCAGTGAGTCTCCTGCACTCCCCAACTCATGTGTCACTGGAACGAAAGAGTGGCTACACCCTGCATTGTATTGCATTGCATTGATCAAACATCGGTCTCGTATATGCAAGCAGGTCTGGCTTCTAATCTGACACACAAACACAGGTATTCGTTGGTGCGCTCAGACTTGCCTGTGAGTCTGCGCCAGTGCACAAACAGCATGTCACAGCCAAGGTGCGGGGTAGGCACAATCTGCCTTCTTGTACTGTGCCAAAGTCTGCTGTGTGCATGCTCCAAAGAGGCATACATTTCTGATCTCAGGATAACCCCTCGTACATATGCGTGTTCACATCTTCATGCCAATTGAGTGTGTGACAGAACTCAGCTTGGCCTGCAGGTCATGCGTTCTACAGTGTAGGGCTGGCCCCTTGCAATCTGGACACTGCTGCTGCTACCTTGGGCGCCACAATCAAGCTTCCCTTCTTGGTGTATGACAATGGATCACCGCAGTTGATGGCAACTGTCAACAGGACCCTTCTTGTGGTCTCACCTTGTGCAGCAGGTGTGTGTCTTGTGCGCCTTCTGTGCATACAGGGATCGTGAACATGTGCTGACATTCAAATCTGCACACACAGCAGTTATATGCAGCTCAGGATGCTGGAAGCAGGATGTTGCAGCTGAAGCTTGTGATGCTGACCCTGCACTTTGACTGCAAAACAGCATTGGCCAAGTGGTGAACATGTGCTGACACGACTTGTAATCATGACGCACTGACGACAAAGCAGACAAATGTTTCTATAGTTTGCATCACTGGAATACAGTATAGGGTGTTGTCACCTCCTGTGACCAAGCAGCAGATAGCTGCAATCATGAGAGCAGCCAAGACATCTGTCCTCACTGCCAACAACACAATACAAAGTGTGTGCACAGTGATGCAGGCGAGTACTACTGCAGTGGCAGCTGTTACCAAGTCAGCTGCGCAACAGTAGCAAGGCTGAAGGCGGCGACACCCCCATCCATTCTCCTCTCTCTAGAAGCAAAGACAGCAGTGACTCCATCTCTGACATTGGTGCTGGCATATGGCATCCCTGTGGTCTTCAACTTGCTGCCATGCTCAAGCTCTGGTAGGTCAGCAGCATGTAATCTTTCCTTCCACTATGGACAGGGTGGGACATAAGTCACCAAAAGGCGACGTAAATTTTGACAAGATTTGTTTCCTTGCTTTTGATACTCATTACAGAAATAAAATTTTTGCTGACTTAGTCTGACACTTACGATGCCTAAATAGATAAAAGACAGAGACAGTTCAAGATTGCAGACCAGAACAGACATCATGTGGTGTGGATCATGATGCTGCAAGCATATGCATGGGGCAGTGTTGCATGCTCATGAGTGAAATGATGCATTGTGAACAAAGAAAGACTGTTTGCCTCACTGCATTCGGTGCCATCCTTTGTGCCACGTGACTACCATGTGGGTCATGTGAAAGCTGTCAGGACAGATTGAAAGACTGCATGCTGAATGCAGTCTCCAGTCTGGACCTTGCAATGGCTGAGCTTGTTGCTTGCAGAGGAGCAGACAGACTGTGCAGTGTATGCAATGGACGGTCTTGGTGATGATATTTCCAACGCCATTGCATATGTGACCAGCAACCCCACATGCAGTGCTGCCTTTGCTGGAGACCTGGCCTGCCCACAATGTGCTGTGGAGTACATGCAGCAGGGCCTCTGCCTACCTGACAGGTATAACAGCAGCCTAATACTGAGACGCCTGCTCTTACTGACTGTGCACGGCTGTGACTGTGCGTTGCTTTGACTGTGTGTATGCGTTCCTGTGTGCGAGCGTGCGTGCATGCTGCGTCAGCTAGCTTTCAGGTGCATGGCTTCAGGGAAAGTGTGCCTCCTGCAAAAGCAAAACCCAGCCCATTAAAATCAAGATCTCGTATGACCAGATGGGTGAAATGAGTGTTTACAAGCGATACACAATATTCATACGGACATCAGACAGCACCACCTAAGGCCCATTTATGCAGTGACTTTGAACTCAAGGCTCTACCATGTCCTGACAGGGCCAGTCCTGACCCGTGCCATGTTTACATTCTCATTTGTGCTGTTTTGTAGGTACCAGATTCAGTACACAGTGTTTGATGCTAACAGTGTGGCAGCAACGCCCCTCACAATTAGCATCACTTTTGTCGAGGTGGCCTTAGTCACCGGCAGCTTCCTTTTCATTGGGCAGGCAAACAGTATGAGCAGCGCTCAGCTACAAGCTCAGCAGCTGAACACCACAGAGGCTGCTCCTAATGCTGCCTTCACCACAGCTGTGGCATCTGTCTTCCGGTCTTGGCTTGCGTCAGCAACCACCAGCTATGTTGATCAGCTGACTGCCACCTTGGGCACAACAGCGGCAACAGTAGCAGCCACCAACACAATAGAGCTGGGCTTGTTCAGCTCTGTACTGACTACAGATGTGACAGTGCTGAATGTTGCGATAGATGAGAACGTCACAATGGCTCTGAACGGAAACAGCAGCGAGATCATGCAGAAGTATGCCTTCAATGTAACCCTGCAGGTTGTGGTGCTGACTGCTGACATGCTGTTGTCTGTCTTTGTGGACGTCCTGAACAGCACATACACCAGACGGCGTCTGTTGGGCAGCTCAGCATTGCCTTGGACTCAGCCTGACACACATCATGAACCATCACAGGCCATCCAGACAAGCCCAGAAGCTACAGCATCGCTCTTAGACGCGCTGCCATTGTCCTTTCAACAGCCATGTCAACCACTGGTTGCTTCTAAGACTATTTATGCTCACCAGCCGGAAATGCAAGTGCACAGTACCAGGTCCAGTTTAGTAACCAGCACTATGCAGCAGCCACGTGGTCAAAGTATGTTAGCTCATGAGGACACGCTGTTAGAGCAGCCAGCAGCAGGTGTGGTCTCTCACAGCCGCAGTCTACAGAGCTCAGACAGCAGCAGTACAGTCTTCCCTCTGGCGTCTCTGCTGCAATTCAAGATGGACATGCTGCTTGCTGCCTTCTCTGGCACGTCAGGCTGCAGCATCGACAGCCTGACAGACCTGTTCTATGAGGACAGTGAACCCCCAGATACCCTGGCAGAGCTTTGTGGGGTTGATGGGGGTAGTCAGGATCTCAGCCTGAGTACAGCACTACTTGGCATTGCTAATCGTAGCGTCCCGCTGCTACAGGTAGGTTGTATGTCATCCAATGTGAATGCATGTTTTCTTGTTGTCTGAAACCCTCTGATGTCAACTTGCTACAGGCAGGTGTTATGTCCTCTAATATGAATGTATCTCCTCTTGGTTACCTGTAGCCCACTGACATGAGCTGTCAGGCAAGTTTGGTACATAAGTATTTGATGCAAGCCTGTTGCGCAAGCTTGTGGACTGCCCAGCAAGCATAGCGTAGGTCTCACGACATGTCATCAGCCATATTACAGATCAGGGTCATGTTGACATATGTGCTGTTATGGCGCCAGGTGCTGCAGCTGCAGTCAGCATCCACATCACCTGAGAGTCAGCCAGTGGACTATGAGTCAGGCATTGAAGCCATGATTCTGGCCATACTGCAGCAGACCACGTACAGTCAGCAGGTTCAGCTGTCAGACCTGAATTCCCTGGCCTTGCTGGCAACCCAAGCCAATGTTGTGACAGCTGGGCAGCTGCTGAGTGCCTACTCAGTGTACTTGAGTCAAGCTTTGGCTGCCAGTGCCAACCTGAGTGCAGCTATTGAGAGCGGTCTACTGAATGACACAGCGTCTTCATCACTGTTACCGGTGAGTTCTGTCTTGCTGGGGGCATGCTGGGACCTGTCAGCTTTTGTACACCGTTGTCAGCATCAGGCAAGTTGCCATGGCAAAGGGATGAGTGCATGACTGGCTGCTCGTTCACAGTGTGTCTGTCTGAGCACTGCTGAAGGGTGTGACGCAAGGCAGTGTGGTGTGTCTCCCGCCAAAAATGCGTTTGATTGTTGTGTGATGCATATTGGCTGGAGATTGAGATGCCTGTCAGCATTTTTGTGCAGAGTCATCAACTTCTTGTGTGGCAATAACAGCATCCCTCTGACTGGCATAACGACGTGTTTGGCAGCTTGATGAGACTACTCAAGTTGTGTGTGTGTCTGTGTGTGTGTACCTGAGCGGCACAGCTGCATCTAAACAGGGCTTGGAAAGACACTCTGTCCTAGAACTTGCACGAGTTGCCACTGTTTGGCGATCCAGGGGAAAATCAGCTCATCCACGCTGGCTTTGAGGGAGGCTCTCATTGCACAGCAGTCCACCCAGGAATCAGCTGTTTCTGGTCTGTCTGTGGCAGCTGGTTGCAACAGAACTGCAGACATGCAGTACTTCTTTGTGGTCAGCCCTCAGGCCTTTGCACTGCACCATACAACATTGCTACCTCTCAATCCAGTGTTCTATCATGTTGTTCCTGTCATGCTTGCGTGTCTATGCTGCTGCACTGGCTGCATCAACAACATTTGACAAAGAAATTTGACAACCATCAGGAGTGATGACGAATGCACATCGCGCTGGTGTAATGTTGGCACAAGCTTTGGTTTTGTATAGTCACGACCTGTGTCTTGAATGCTTATCAGCAATGCCACATGTTGTTGCATGCATTTGCGCAACCTTGCAGTGCCAAATCACATCTCATAGGGAGTCTTTCAAGGTTGCCGCCTCGAACAGGACAGGGTAGGCCCTCAAGGCCATCTTTCTGATGCTGAGTCTGCTCTGGCCAGCAGCCCGCCAGTTGCAGCAGTTCTTGCACCTTTGCAGGTGACCAATGACACAGCCACTGAGTCAACTGACAGCAGGCGTAAGCTGCAAGCTGATGTGGTACGCCTTCAACCTGACTTAGATTGACTCGACTTGACTTGGTTGAGGTTAATGACTTGCTCTGCGTTTGCTTTCTCTCAGTCTATGTGACTTGTATGACTTTTAGGACAAGCTGCTTTCAATTTTGCACAGCAGTGCAGTGCTATGATGCCCTGCATTCTCCTGTATGCAAGTTTGGTCTGGGATCTTGCATCCCGTGTTCATCATCATGGTCAAGCTGGCAGCGTCTTGCCTATAGACCCTCTTTTGCTTTGACCAACATGGCATACATGTAAATGCCACAAAAGCCAGTTTCTGTATGATATCTTACATGTTCAGAAACCTGTTTGCAGGATACCGGTACATGGGAAGGGTACCTAGTAGCATCTGCTGCGGCGAGTACGACATTGGGCACAAGCACCTTGGCTCAGGATCTGTTGCGTAGGCGCTACTTGGGCATCTCGGGAAGCAACAAGGTGGTTGGTGCACTGGAGATGCAGCAGGTCAGTTCGTAGTGACCTGTCACACATTCAGCATGTGCGCTTGTCTGTCCCTTTTCATTTGTTTTGTCTGTATGTCTGTCTGTCTGTCCATCTTAGCTGAGTCAGTGATTCCACTCCCTCCAAGTCACGTTTGGTGCACATGGTCAAAGACAGTTAGGTGATTTTGTTGCTGCGCTTGCCGCAGCTGCATGGCTCACAAAGAGTCTAGGTCCACGGCAGTGACGCGCTTGGCCTGCAGGCATTTCATGCCATGCTTTGCCTGGCCAGTAAGCAAACTGGCCATTCTGTGCAATGCAGACTGTCCAGGCTCAGGTGTGCGTGTCCCAGCGGTTTTGGAAGCTAGACCCCACCTGTGGCGAGATTCAGGGTGAGAAATATTGCACGCTGTTCTGCCTATGTGCCAGACATAGTACCAGTGTTGGCATCTCCATTCATCGTGTGAAATGGTTGATGTGTGTAGCTGCTCTCTTTTTGCACACAACATTTAAGTTGTGCACACGTCGCTTGTGTTTGTAGACTATGAAAGTTTGACTTTCAATGCCCTCCTGTGTGGATCCGACCCCTGTGGTTGAGCACATGTGCAGCTTCTGTTGCTCAATATGTGTTGCATCTGTATGATATGTTGTATGATGCCTCCCAAAGAAGCCCTCACACATTTCGCCATGTCTTGCAGTTGTTGGGGTTCCAACAGCGTCAGAGCTGAGTACTGGGGATCCGGAGGCCCCTGCTTTGGGAGGGGGCCTAGGCCTGGACCCTGTCTTCCAGGTCTGGTCCAATCTGTGGAATCTAGGACTCACCGGGCAGCAACAGGAGTACTACAACCTCAGCAAGGTATGCTCGTGCTCTGTAAAAGTTTGCTAGCCTGCTGCAGTGCAACTGAGCATATTTTGATGCAGAGAACACATAATGTTGTGACTGTGCATGATCTGGTCATGGTCACAGTGCAAACTCAACATCTGACAGGATCCATGCATGCTGTGTGGAGTTCATACTGTGCTTTGCTGACATTGCGGTATGGTCTGCTATGCTTGCATCAGTTTGACCGGGCTCTACCTGTGATGCTGACCATGGTGTGTGTTTTATTGCTAGCCCAATGATCACTGGCAACAGCTGTGTTTTTGCAATGCAGGGGTCCGGAGATGTGGATTCTCTAGGCAACCCCTTTGGCTTTTTCAGCACCCCCCTAGCCCAGCACACCCCCTCCTATCCCCTGCTGGTCACCACACAGATGTCACGCGACAGATCTGTGGACCAGCTCATTCTCATGTCTGATGGCCGCTACCTCAGCAGCACCACCAGCAGCATGACGCTGCGCCTGGTGTCCTACAATGCTGATGCTCAGTCACTGGCGTTTGTCTGGTTTCCCTTTGCGTGGCAGGCTGCAGGGGTCATTGTCGGCGGTCCACCTTACATCCTGGCCCTGCCTGTGCTGGCATACTCATCCTATGGGTACAGCAGGTCAGTCAAACCTGTCTTTCACGACCTTGGTGCAAAATTCATGCAAGTTGTGCAAGATGCAGACATTTCATATTCATTGTCTGACGTATGCATTGTCTGTCCTATATCTGTGCTGTTGACAAGGTCAGTTGACAGGCTTGTTGTCTTGTCAGGAAACTGCAGCAGAGTTGAACTGCACAATGACACCTGTCATCAATGAATCTTGCAGCTCTGCTTGTGGCCTCATAGCTTCTTCTGTGTCGGCTACTCAAATAAAGTGCACATTTTCCTGCAGGTGGAAAGGCGTCTTTCCAGATGCATTGGTGTTTTCTGTTATGGCAGTGTTTGCTGCAAATGTGGCGCTACGTGTGCGTCAAATCACCCACAAGCACAACAGGCACCTATGGCGTCTACTGTATGAGAAGACAGGCCTACTGCTTGACGTTTTCATTGTTGCCTTGCAAGCATCCAGTAAGTGATTGCTACCAAGTTGTTGTGTTGACAAACAATGTTGCACCCTCTCCTGGACTGAGGATGGCCATGCTGTATGCAGTGCTGTTTGGTTCTTTGGCTACTGAGATTAGCAGTTTGACCTACGCCTAGCTGTTGCACGCAACCTGAAACTGTCTGAAGTTGGAAGCTGTGTTGAATGCCTGCTGTCTTGGACCAAATATGCCTTTTCTGTACTGCTGCCATCAGCCTGTATACGCGCACTCCATTTGCGTGCCCCACAAATGCATCAAGACAAGCTGCTGACAGATGCGGCTGCTGCAGGCATGCTGATTTTTGTCACCTATGCTTTGGTGCAAGCACGCCACTTAGGAAGCGCCTCACCGACTTACAATGTCTATGACTCAGACAACTATCCTCAAGTATGTCCCTTGCAAGCTTGTACCATGTGACATCAAAGTAGCAGCGCCTGCTCCCCCTCCATGCAGCACACTGCATGGCATGTCCCATCTTGTGTGCATCCGATGTGCAACACAATTTATGATCAGCATACGTCTGTATACCAGGAGTAACAGTATGATGGGCATTGTCGCCAGTATGCAGGATGAGCCACACAGTCTGCTGGTGATATCACTGCATGCTGCCCTGCTGTGTTGCACAGTCTTGTGAACAGCATGCATTCAGCTAGGCATTGTTGATCATGTCTGAGCAGAAGTGTACAGTATGAGCACCTTTGTGCAGGCGCGCTTCCCGTTGCTTGCAAGACAGGCCAGTTCTGGAACCAATACAACCAACGAAACAGGCACTCAAGCAGGCGGGCCTTACAGGTGGCGTCTGCCTGCCAACCTCACAGGCAAGCAGGCAACCTTGCATCACAACTGATAAATGTACAAGTTACCAAACCTGCCAAAGCTCACTCTCCTGTGTTTGGAGATAAAAGCTTACGTTGAATTACACCCCGCTTTGTATGTTGCCAGCAGCATTGGGAAGAGTTGAGGCAGTACTCAATGCCAGCTGATGCCTGTTTCACGCTATAAATTGGGTCTGTGTCACATGGATGGCTGTGGCTATCTACATGCTTGCTAGCACATGCACTCAGCTGCCAGGCTTGCTTTGGCCAAGGCAGCATCAGTGCTTAACATCTGAGCAACATGGCTTAGCCTGTTTGTATAACATGTAGCACTGTAAGAGATCAGCAAGGACGCTGCAACACCTCAGGTTCATTATCATCATGGTATGGCTGTCACAGGCATGGAGGGGTTTGAGACGTTCCTGTTCAACACAAGCGTGCTGTACAACCTGCTGGTGGTGTATGCCTTTGTGCAAGCCCTCGTCCTCATCCTCATGCTCTGTTCCTTCATCCAGCGCTGGTACACAGCCCAATTGCATGTACTGCTGCACATGCTGCCTCTCCAGCCACAGCATCAGCTTGCCTGGGCTTTCCTTGCAGGCAGCATCTTTTGAGCATATATTGTTGCTGCCTGGTGCTTGATTCCAGCGTGTGCACTGTTTTTCATATGACTGTTTTGATGGAACATCATACGCCCTCAGGCAATGAGTCATACCAGTTTCAACGTCAGCCCATGTATCCTCTCAGACAATGTCATGCAGCATTGACCTGCAGGTCTTTTGACCCCAAGATGGGCCCCATAGCAAGGGTGCTGTGGGCGTGCCTGCCAGAACTGCTGCATGTGGGAGCTGTCCTGCTTATAGTGGCCCTCATGGTCGCCATAACTGGCGCTGCTCTCTTTGGAGATAGGGCAGCTTCCTTCTCCACCTTCTCAGGTGTGGCAACAAAGTTGACAACAGCTTGAGTGACTAGTAGCCTCATGCGAGACCTGGTAATGAGTTCCTGAAACAGCAAGCTGACCAAGATTACCACCTGCCGCAGCAAAGGAGTCTGTTCTGCATCAGACCAGATTGATGGATGAAGCTTTTCATCGCATTTTGGTCGACGTGCATGACATGTTGATGCCGTGTGATGCCATAACCACATGTCTAGGAGCTGGAAGCAAGCTGCTGTTACTCTTGCTGTGTTGCCTGCATCTGGCCATTGCGGCACTGCAAGACACAAGTGACAGCAGCCCAAGCAGATGGGCTTTGGAAGATGCATAGTCAAGCCACTGAGCAGCAAACTACACTATTTTCAAGTGTCCCCAAGTGTAACTGTGGATTGCCGTCTTGTGGTGGGTGCAATTGCGCATGTTTGGTAAGTGCAACTGTGGATTGCTACATCATTGCGATTCACTGCTGGCATGCTGCAATATACTGCAGATAGTATGAAGGTGCTGGCCACTCTGCTGGTAGTAGGCGTCATGGACGATGCTCGTGCTGACATTCTGGGCAGCGGCAACCTTCAGCTGACACTCATTGAGAGCCTCAGTCAGGTCTGTTTGCAGCACATCAAACGTCAGCCATCTCTTGGCGACCTGACTCATGGCTCAGCAACTGAACATGATGATGCACCCACATGGCTTGGGATCAATGCTTTTGTTCGCTGCTGATGTATGCACCCCTGTGAGATCACCCGTTATGGTGCATTAGCTTTGGTACCTTGTGCATTTGATCTGGTCGACACTGCACAGCGGCAGAGCAACAAGCTGATGTCTTGATGATGTGTACAGGAGATATATGTTTTCATTCTACCTTTCATTCTGAAGTGGGTGGTGGCAGCTTTGGTGGTGAGTGTGCTGGTCAACCTGTTCAGCAGCCTCAGGAAGCAGGGCGACCATTCCCACAGCAGTGTCGTGGCTCAGATCCAGGCCCTTCTAGCTCAGTGTTGGCAGTGCCTGTTTCAGCAGGCGCCCAGTAACCAGAACATATTGGTCACCTTGTTCCGGCTGAATGGCAGAGGCAGGAGCTTCAAGGCTATGCCAAGTTTCATCAGGTACTCAATAGCACACTGTGGATTGCAAGGCATGTTTGCATGCTCACTTAGTATCACCTGACATCATGCGACAGTCGCTCCATATTGATCCAGTTAGATTCTCTTCTTGCACAGATATTGCACATGAGCTCCATCAAGTTTCATGACATTCGTCGTGTGTTGAGACCGCTTACGTAGTGCACATGCAAGGCATCTGACTGGCTCTCTTTATCAGCGGGAGTTTCCCTGCTTGGCCTTTCAGTGTGCAGTGAGATCGCCCTCTCATATCACATTGTTGGCACAAATCAAGGGGACTCTGAGCAATGACGACCTTGACTGTAGCATTAGCGTGCTTTCATGAATGTTCTTGCTGTAAGTACCAGGATGGCTCACACAGGAAAATTTGTTGCTTTGTGGGCTGTACAGGTCCTTTGTGAAGTCCGCCTTGAGCTGGACATCCACGATGTCCTTCGGCAGACGCTCTGCACTGCAGCGCTTGCAAACAGTCAAGCTGCATGGTGTCCTGCATACACCTGCAGACATACAGGTCAGACACCTGGCTGCTTATGATTTGCCTCAAACAGTGTCTATAGCAGCGTTGGATCAAGAGCAACAGTACAGTCATATGATGGTCCTGATATCTGCTGTGCAAAACCCATTGTACAGCGTGAAGGCTAAGTAGCATTTGCAGTCTCTATTGCTCCTGACATTGCATTGCTTCCCTTGCTGTAAGATTTCACTGCAGAGCCCCTTCAAAAACTCTCGGGGCTGCGCTCACGCCTGATGCGAGCTATCTCAGCAGCCCTCCCAGTGGCAAAGGAACAAAGCTAAAGTGAGCTGTCATGCAGGATGCTGTGGGTAAGCTTCTGCAAAGTACCAAGGTTGACATGCCGCAAAGCCAGAAGGTGCAACATGGTTTGCTACCCACCTGGATTAGGGCTTCAGCCCTGCTGAACCCCTGGTCTAGAAGCCGGAGCCCTGCTGCTGTCCATCCCATACCCACCTGGCGCCACACAGACTCCAGCAGTGATCTCAGTGGGGCAGATGAAGATGAACAGAATCCTCCTGAGGATCTGGTGGCTGCAGCTATGTACCTGCTGCAAGACTCCACACTTGGTGGGGATAGTCCTGTCCCCAAAGCAGAGCAGCAAAAGCAGAAACAGCCTCTTCGGGATTGGGGAGAGTTTGTGCAGAAGCAGCTGCAGACTCAAGCCAGTGTTGTTGCTGCATCAAAGCTGCTGGCCATGCGCAATGCTGTGCCCAGCCCTTCAGCCAGACTGGTGTTTGCGTCCCAGGTCAGAAAACAAGAGCCAGGCCTTCCTGCATGAATCTGCATGTTATGTATTGGCATGAGTTGCACAATTGCTACCTCATCAAACAACAATGCAGCCACTGCAATATGCTTGCCTACATTTTATGCTGGTAAGCACTATTGCTACCTCATCAAACAACAATGCAGCCACTGCAACATGCTTGCCTACATTTTATGCTGGTAAGTGCCTCCCAAAGTTGCCGCAAGACATTTGACATCACCTGCAGGACATCAGCTGGACCTCACATTTGCCTGTTTTACAACTGCAAATTGGGTCTTGAGGTCAGAGCACAAAAGTGCTGTTTGCGTGTGTCCAACAGCATTGTGTGGTGGCATCATGTACGCTTTAGGCACCTTCATTGTCCGGCTGTCTGCAAACCCTCACCCCTGCTGTGCTTTGCTGCAGGTGCTGACTTCAGCTGACATACGAAATGCGCTGAAGACTGCAGAAGAAGAAGACCAGGAGTCTGCTGAATCACTGCATGATCCTTCACCAGAAGCAGAAGAGCCAGCTGCAGAAGCCCCAGCAGTAGTCCAGCAATGGCTGGACTCAAGCACTGTCCCCCAGTCAGACCACCTGCTGCCAGAAGCAGACAAGGCAAGGGCTGAAGACCAGATGCTGCCAGATGTGCATTCACCACAGATGGAACTGGGTCCTGAAGGAAGGAACCATGTGGCTGGGCTAGTGCAACAGTATGAGCAGCTGGGTTCAGATCAAGCTGCCACTCAGCAAACTGGGACAGACTCTGCATCAGCTGTGTGGCCGGTAGCACAGCAACTAGACCGCCCTGTGTCTGGCAGACCTCGCTTGGCTCCTCTACATATCTTTGAAGACCTAGTGTTTGATAGTACGGGTCCTGAACAGGCGACAGCTGATGTCACAACTCCTGATGGCACAACTCTGGATGGCACAACCCCTGATGCGCCGCTACTGACTTCAGCCAAGCTCCAGCCCGCGTCTAGCTTAGCTACCATACCTGGAAGCATTACCATACCAAGTACTCCCAGATCACATCACCAGCCACTTCTGCAGGGAGCTGTGGCCAGGAACCAGGCAGCTGTGGCAGCACACAGAGCCAGGCTGCATCTGAACGAGCACAGCCTAGCAGGCACAGCAGGCTCAGCACAGCACGAGGACGCTGCTGCCCGCCATGGCTGGGCAGTACCTCTGAAGAAGAACGCCACGCCAGCCACACCCAGGGCACTTGCCACTCAGCGTAGCAGCCTTGACACAGGGCGGCCTGCATCACCTCTCAGCAGACTGAGTTCAGTCACCAGCTCTTCTGGAGTGCACAAAAGCTTGGACGCAAGCCTAGGCAGTCCATCACCAAGACCGCCATTACGAAGATTTGGCTCTGTTGCAACTCCCAGTCTAGCTGCAGGTCAACTGTCGCCCCCAGGGTCCGCTCCTCTGAGGCGTGGGGTGTCTGTGGCCACCCCCAGGAAGGCAGAGGGGACCCCTCAGAGGCACAGCCTGGACACTGGAGGGCCTCTGCCTCCAGTCTCGGGTCAGAGATTGTCCCCTCCCTTGGTCAGAGGGACCTCTGTGACTATTGCTGAGATCATGAAGCAGAACTCGAGGCTGCCGCCGCTTGACTACGTGTTGCCACCAAGCCCAGGCCTCAAGCCGCTGCCATCACTCAGGTTTGACAGCTCTTCTCACATTTTGTATCATTTTCCATGGGAATCTCAGCAACTGATGTCATAAAAATGGCTCGACAAAGGTGGCCCATCCTGTGCTACAGAACAAGACAAGTCGTTATAACTGGAGACCTTGGTGTCTTGCTATTTCTCAGTTGCCTCTCTGGCAGGCAATCTCACAGAGATCAAGTGCATGTCAATGTCTCTTTGCAAGTTGTCTTACGCATGCAGGAGAGGCTCATCAGTTGCCACATCTGCTGGCAGAATGAGTGAGGCCAGCAGCAAGCCTCGGTTGCATTCAACAGCCCTCAAGCGTGGATCCTCAGCTGCCAGCACGCTGACAAAAGGCAGCTCTGTTGCTGCTGTCTCACCCAACAGCCGCTCCAGCAACAGCAGCCCTGAGCGCTGGTCAGAGCCTATCCCTGGCAGGGGTGGGTCACCCCCCTTGGCCCGACGCTCTTCTGTCACCTTCTCGCCCAAGATCCGGCGGGGTGAGAGACTGAGCCCGCTGAGTCCCAGAAGAATTGCCTCGGGTGTGCCCTTGGTCAGAGGTGCATCTGGCGCTGTTCAGAGATCTCCCAACAGGTGACCATTGTGACAGAAGTCGGCTTGTGTACTTGAACCTTCAGCAATAATTGTCATGACTGCATCAAACCATCGCTGGAGTCTCCGTTGCTGTCAAGACATGAATAGCAGTACTTGGTGCTCTGTAGTTTCACACAGTATGAGCATAATGGGCCCAAACAAGCCCAAAATCAGGGCCATTTGGCAACAAGTATAGGTTTTGTGAAGGGTTTTTGGGACAGTGTTGCATATTTGAAAATCTGTCAACCCTGTGGAATCAAGTCAAACATTCAAAATGGCACAGTGTATCAAGACCACAGTGATCCTGAGACAGCAGCTTACTTTACAACTGACCAATTGGTAACATTGCTCCACACTTATCAACACAAACCCTGTGAAAGCAGTAACTTGCACATTCTCAGACAAAAGCAGCATGTGTGTTGCAACTTGTTGACGCTATGGCACTGACATGGCTGTTTTGTTGCCACATCTTGATCCGAGTTGATGGGCGTACTCAAGTCATGTTTGTGGAGAGGTCCAGCCAATCACATGCCAACTGCAAGCTTGCACAGGCTTATGCTGCAACGCATGCAGGCCCTAGATCTTGTCCTATATTGTTGCCAGACGGAAATGCTGCATACGCTGGCTCAGCTAAATATCAAATTAGAGTCTGCCCAACAGCTGTGTCAGAGCACAGTACATGCACATGCAATCACTTGCATTGATGACATGCACAATGTTTGCAGGTTGTTGCGGTGGGGCACCAGTACTGCTGCTGAGCTAGCAGCTGCGTACAATGCTAATGCTGGGGTCCAGTTTGGCAGTGCCGACCTTGCTGCCCAGCACAAATTACTACGCTGGGGATCAAGCACAGCAGTTGACCTGGCAGCTGCTGATGCTGCTCATGGACAGGAGCCTCAGTCAGATTCCCAGGCAGGCCAGGACCTTGCCTCAGAGGATGACTGGACTGGGGCGAGGTTGGCTGAGCCTGCCTGGCAGGAAAGTATTTTGGCTCCGGCGCGTCAAGAAGTGCAAAGGCCAGCAGCAAGAACAGCATCCAGGTAGGTGTGCAGTAGTGCTGGGTTTTCATTTTGGTAGGGCAAACAATATCAGACAAATCTGAAAAGGAAAAACTGTTGTTTTGGGGTACGACAAGCATGCTGGCAAAGCTTTGACTGGGCCAAGGTGCATTGTCTGCCGTGAAACCAGGCTTGTCTGCACCAAGATGCATTTGTGCAGCAGAGACATCAACTTGATGGTACGAAAGCTGGTGTTGCTGGGCCTTGATGCACTGTGAATGCCTATTGCAGTGTAATGAAGCAATCTTGCCAGCCCAGCTTTGTAAACTGCAGCCACTGCACATTCCTGGCATCTAAAGACATGCTGTCTAGCGCCTAACTTGTCACTCCTGGTCTATGCAGCCTCAGCGTCTTGACTGATGCAGGCTGCTGCGTTGGGGTTCAAGCACTGTTGCCGAGCTGGCTGGTACAGGCTCTGTCAGGCTAGACCAAACCTGGCCTGGCCTTGAAATGGCACAGGCAGTCAACACCACACCTGGCCTCAACTTGGCAGCTCTCCCTGACAATGCAGTGCCTGTCAGCACTGTGCTTCAGTCACTTGGTGCTCCTGCCAATACAGTTCCGGATGCCGCTGCTACTGCTGCCCTTGGAGGGGTATGGTCAGGACCTGGTCTCAAGCATTGGGCCTCATCGAAGCCAGATGCTTTGCCTGGAGCCTCTGCAACCTCTCATGCAAGGCATGGCCTGCCAGGGAGGCAGCCTCATGATGTGGACAAGCACACAGCTGTGGAAAGAAGTGGATCCAGCATTCCCATGCTGGCCGAGGACGGTGATGTGGTGTACAATGGTGACGTCCCTCAGGAAGTGGCCCATCCAACACTTCCAGGGCGTGAGAGTAATGGCCTGAAGGAGCCTTGGCATTGGGCAGCAAGGCTCCATCAAGTACCTATGCAGCAGCAGGGTGAAGGCTTGGGAAGTGATGCTACTGGTGTTGACTCAGATTCAGAGGATGTAGCAGCAGCTGCTGCTCCCATGGACAGCCAACTGGGCGGCGAACAGCAGCGGCAGCCACACAAGCTGATGCAACGCCTCTCCCACCGCCACATCACCAAGCAGCATTTGCATGCACGGCAGCCCCCTCGTGGTGATGGGAGCAGCTCCCAGGCTGTGGAAGTTTCACAGCAGGTTCAGGTCCTGAGGCACAGGCATAGATCAAGACTGAAGCTTGACCTGGGCGGACACTACAAGGGGATCATGTCCCTTGGCAAGCGCCGCTCTGGCAAAGTTAGTCCTGAAAAGGTTGTGCTGCTGCCTGTGAGGCAAGCCAGCGGTGTTTCTGCCCAACAACCACGTCCTGACAGGACAGCTTCAATAGGCTCTGCCCATTGCGGCTCTGCCCATCAGTCTGACCACCACCCGCAGCTCAAAACATTTGGCTTGGTGGCGATGCTGCCCAACAAAAGCAAACCTGGTGTGACTGTATCAGCGGCAGTACCTTTTGTACCAGGCGCAGCCAAGAGGCGGCAGCAGTCTATGCAGGAGATGTTGCACCAGAGTGTTCAGCAGGTGAATGCCTGTACAGCATGGCTGCAGGAGCAGCATACACAGCAGCAGCAGATGCAGAAGGCTCTGCAGGTCATGACAGCTACATCTGTTGCCATGCTGGATCACGCCATCTCAGCAGCCCTGTGTGAGCAGCAACATCATGCTCAGTAGGCCTAGGCAGGAACCCAGGCCAGTTGTTGCAGTGAGGTGTTGGCTTTGTATTAGATGCACAATTGTTTTTGCTTGACTAACATCGCTTCTTCAGGTGCTCATGCATAGGTGGTGTGTATTGTAAACTGTACTTGCTTTAAGGCATGTGTGTGTTTGTTTGTAAATCAGTGTATTGTGCTGTGAGGTTCCTAAGTGGCCTGCTAAACTTCAGTTGACTGTTGGAATCCCTGAGTGCTGACTGTTTATGCGGTGAATGAAAGTGGGTATCTGTTTTTAGAACCATAGGTGTATGTGCTCACCATACTGTATTGGCATTTGAAGAGTGTGCTACATGTAGTGAGCGTATTGATGACTGTTGCAAAGTGGGGGCTCATGCAACTTTAGCAACTTTGTCTCAGTCTCATAGCTCATGTCTGCTTGCGCACGCCCAGCTGCAAACGCACATCATGTACGTGGAGGTGTGACATTTTGGTAATGTTGTGTCCTGGTGTCAGCCCTTGTTGCTAGAGATTGGTCAGAGAAGTAGAACCAAACCTCTACACACACTTTACTGTATAGGGCTGGTATAGCACAGCAATTCAGCCAAATCATGATCAATCTGGATGCTGCCAATTCAATGATCATAGCATAGTATCACTTCTTTCCAGCAAGTCGATTGTTGCAACAACCTGCAGCAACATACGTACATGCAGCTCGCTATGCAGCTGTTGCTAAGCTTTTGCTTCTCCAAGTGGGCATGTGACCGCCCCTTCGCAGACTGATCGCCCTGCCCTTGAGGTCCAATGCGGGTCCATGGATCACAGTGTACATGCTGTTCCCGGCGCCCATCAGCGCTCAGCAACTCTTGCAGCTTGCGTTTCTGTAGCAGTCATGTGGTGCCGATTGCTACACAGCCTCCTTGCTGTCGGTCTTCTCTGCACTGCCGTGCATGCATCTGCCGGCATCAAGATCAGCAGCGTTGACAGAGAGGTAGGCGTCATACCGGCTGTGAATGCAATCGGTGTGACCCTTTCGCTGCAATACACATTGCTACTCTCCTATCCTGATGGTGCGCAACATATTGACAGGTCGCAATTTCTCATCAGCTGGTGATAGTGACCGAAAGCTATGTGTTAAAAAATGATGGCAAAAGCGGAGTGGAGAGCCTTCTGTTATGTTCCACTGCTGAGTACGCAGCCGTTCAAGCGCATCAAGAGGTGCTGTCATAGTTCTCAGTCTGTATTCGCCGTGTCAGCAGGCACGTCCCAAGCTTTGTTGTATACTGTTGCTTCTATGCTTGCAGGTCACCGTGGGTGACGATGAGGACGCCCCCCTGTTAAAGGTGAGTGACCCAACCAACAACGCAATGAAGCTGTTATCTCACAATGCTTGTGTATATGCTGCTCTTCCAGACTCCCAACATCCATGCTTTAGTGCTGTGCATGGCGGCAGATCATGGACCCATCAAGTCCAGTTGCTTGCTGTGAGCGTGTATTTTGTGCAACTTCATGGATGACCACAAAGCCTGTGGTGCAACAATCTGTGAACAAGCATTTGCGCAATTGGCTTTGCAGAAAGCTCTCGCCAGATTTTCTGTCTACACAATCTGCTCATCTCTTTTGAACATAGCATTATGCACAGACTGATACAGACCCTGATCATCGCGTACTGCAGCTACAATTCCCAACCGCACCCAACGACAGTCTTGTCTGTGCATTACTCAACTGCCCATCTTTTGGATGGACTTTTACAGGTAGAAGAGGCAGAGGACAGCAATCAATCAGCAAACATCACCTGCATGCGGGCCCACCTGGACTCACCTCTAAAGGCCGGCAGCAGCATTGACATAGAACTATACACAGTGCATGTTGGCTTGATGACACCATTTCCAGCACAAGCCTCTCAGTCAGATCCCCAAAGGGTCCTGTTGGAAGGCAGCCATTATGTGGCATCCCCATACCCAATCTCCAAGCAGACAACAAAGGCAAGCTTTGCTGCTGCTGTATTTGGCACAGCTGAGACACTCGTCTGCCTGAATCAGTTGTGTTGTCTGTGCACTCGTGTGTTGCAGAGCAACACATGTGCTATTGCTGGATTCACCTGTGCATACACAATCAGTACGCATGATACCTGCTATGTATTGTCACCTGGCTATAGTAACACTTTGCCTGGTGCTTGATGTGGTTGTTACAAGTAACATGTATCACACATGCTCTCACCATACGGCATGATTGATGCAGTTGGGCTTCCTGCCCAACTGGAAGCTTGGTCTGCATCATGCTGCTGTCTGACCTAACGTTATACACAAGCTTGATGTCTGCACAAGAGCTTCATGCTGTGGCAGTCCGTGTCAAAACTATGTCTCTGATGCTAAGCTTGCTATATTGCAGCTAATGTTAGATGCCTTGAGTATTGGGGAGAAAGGCTTCCATACTTGTCAAGGTTCTCCAAATACGCATCTGTTTGCATCTGATGTCTGCGTGCTGATCTTGCAGCTAAGGCTATCAAGCACCAGTATGATCAGCTTGAAGGAACTGGCTCCCACAAAACGCCAAGGCAAGGTTGTGACCTTTGGCCCTTACAGTGATACACCAGCTTATGCATTCTCCCCTTTCTCTGTCCACTTTGAGAACAACAACCCTTTCATAAGGGTGACCAAGCTAACAAGAGAGCTGGAAGTATCTCACTGGGGCAATGTGTATGTGGATGAGAAATACTACATCAGGTACGTTGGCCTTGTATACACTGTGCGCAAGCTCAACCTGATACACGGGAAGGGACGCTATTTACTCAGTAACGACCTCACTGTCATCATCCAGAATGCGCTGGTTTGTCCTGGAGCAATGCACAGGCAAACAGTGCGCATGTTGCAGCAACAGCATAGCAGTTTGTGTACAGCAGCTCTGTCATGTGTGCTGTGTGTTGACCATGTATGCTCCAGTCCTCAAAGCAAGACAAACAAACAGGTGTGCAGGAACACACATTTGAACAAGCATGGTATGGACAGCAAGTTCTTTGTGCATGCTTGCACCGCCAAGCAAGCATGCATTGCATTGTCCACAGTTGTAAACAGTGCCAAATATCTGTGTTGTGAAATAGGCACAGCTGCCTGTGGGTTGGTGACCATATGACCCTACATGCAAACACGGGTCAAGTGGGTGGTTAATGTCACAGCTGCTATACTGTGTAGGAATGATGGAGCCAAGCACAAGGGCCCCTGGTCCCGCCTGGATGTTCAGAAGAACCCAGCAGGCTTTGGCCGCTTTGCCCTGTCGGCTCTGACTGCCAAGCTGCCACCACAGGCCAACACCTTCTACTTCAGGGATGAGATTGGCAACATCTCCACATCCAACATCAGGTCT
>JAABUO010001409.1_pt1 | contig 31767 bp, 48 predicted proteins | sample 5559291 | NCBI WGS metagenome assembly JAABUO01 (sample SAMN10711878, study PRJNA513372) | rock metagenome | isolation source: Antarctica rocks | place: Antarctica: Victoria Land, Finger Mt sud | reverse complement strand
GGAGCCCGCTGACAGAGTACTACTTCTGGCCCACCAAGGACGCCTGGGAGGAGCTGAAGGCCGCGTTGGAGGCGAAGCCCTGGGTGTCCGAGCGGTGCGCCCCCGCACTCGCCTGCTTGGCAGCGGCACGCTCACCCGGGAGCAGCACGGCTGCAAGCGACACATGCTTTGGAGCATCGTACGTTGTGCAGGAAGCGAGTGTTCGCCGAAACGCGGTCAAGCGGGTGTACGTCCAATCTGCAGCAGTACCTGTGGGGCCCACCGTGGCCGCCGTGCGTTCACGCGTGCGTGCGCCCCATGTGGCCGAGCGCGCTGGCCGGCCACGCGGCGCGCCGACCGGGGCGGCGCGCGGCGGCAGGGACAAGGTGCTGCTGCTGAACAAGACGACCGAGGTCATCAACTTCTGGCAGGAGGAGACCAAGCACTCGCTGCAGGAGGCCCGCGACCAGTTCCCCGACTGCGAGTTCCAGGGCCAGTGAGCGGCGCGGGCGCGCAGCCGACCAAGCACACGCTGCAGGAGGCCCGGGACCAGTTCCCCGTCTGCGAGTTCCAGGGCCGATGAGCGGCGCGGGCTCGGCTGGGGGTGTTGGTGCGCGGCAGGCCGGCCTGTGGACTGCCTGCGTGGCGGGCCTGCGTGGCGGGCGGGCGCTGCAGGGCGGAGGACGGGAGCATGCACCGGGGCTTGTCAAGGTAGCGCGTGGCAGGCACGGATTGCCACCCAATGGCAAAGAGCTACCAAACTGCGTATGAAGTGTGCTGGCGCACTGTTGATGTCCCGTCGCCACTATCTGGTGAGAGGAGGCGCCATGTAAGCCTCTTCATGCAAGCAGCTCACCACGATACATGTTGCCATTGGGCAGGAGAACTATGGGTACCCGGCATTGTAACGGCACATGTTCTGTGTGCATGACAGATGCGCTGATCATTCAATGTTTTGCTGCAATGCCATGGGGCGAGGCACGGCCTTCCCCGGCTGTACCTGGGTGGTCGTTACCCTAGGCAGAAGCCTATGCCCAGGATATGGATACAAACCAGAAGCCTTTCATGATTAGGAGAAACTCAGATTTGCGTGTGTAGCAGCTCAACCTCCACTTCTCGGTCTGGTCTGTGTATTGCCTCAAGCTCAGGCGCAACCTATGCAGTTTGCCTGAAGTACTGTCGCTGTCCCCCCTCCCCCTCCTCTCTCTTGTGGCCGGCGAGCGGGTGCTCACAGCGCGCCGCCTGCCCCCCAAAACACGCCGAACATGGCTGGGGCAGGCGGCTCTGCAGTTGCACGCGAGCGCAAGCGCCCCCGCTTGCTGCTGGAGTTCCTGACCAGCGGCTTGTCCGTCAGCGCAGCCAATGTCGTGACCATCCCAGCCGATGTGGTGAAAGTCCGTATGCAGCTGCAAAAGGCGAGCTTTGGCGCGGAGGCCGCCGCGCCGGGCTCAGTGCGGGTCCTGGTCCTTTACAATGCCTCCAGCGCAAGCACGCTCTAGCTCAGTGGGGCCTTTCGCCTAGCCGGCGCTGCATTGGCCTCATGCCCCATGTTGATTGCTACTCAAATGCACTGTAGCACACCAACACAGTGGCTCGCGCAGGTTGCCACCGCTGTCAATCTCGTGCGGAACGAGGGCGTGCTCGCACTGTACTCCGGCCTGTTCCCGTCTCTCATGCGTGGCCTAGCCTATGGGGGTGAGCCACCCCAGCGACAGGGCAAGCTGCGTCTAGATGCCGCAGACCTGCTCTTGTCTGCACCTGCAGCAGCTTTCCAGGCCCGGTGCACCTGCGGCAGGCGCGCGCCTGGGCGCATACGGCCCCATAAAGGGCCTGCTCGCGCGAGGGGACGAGGGGAACTCGCTGCTGCGCAACTTGACCGCCGGCTGCATCAGCGGCGCCCTCGCTGCCGCAGTGACCAACCCCCTCGACCTTGTAAAGGTGCGGAGGCCTGCCCGTCGTGGACGCAATCGCCACAGCAAGCCTTGCAGCGCGTGCAAGACTGTGGCCCGTGGTGGACTGCAAGCTCTGGCGTCGTTGGCGCAGACGCGGCTGCAGGCCAAGGGCAACCCATACCGCAGCAGCGCCGACGTGATCCGGCCGCCGTGCGCGAGCAGGGACTGCGCGGCCTGTGGGTCGGCTCCACGCCGAGCATGGTGACGGCCTGGGCCACCCCAGCTTGCGCGTGGCCCATGACCGGCGGGTGCCACTGCTGCGCTTGTAATGCACAGCCCTGCTCAGCCGCGCTCCACACAGGACTGCCAGCAGCCGCGCATGGCTCGCACTTGTGCACTGGATGACCAACACAGCAGCAGAGCCGGCATACACGTGAGTGGCTTGAATACACACAGTAGCCTGGTGGCAAGCCCTGGCGGTACCTGCACGCTGGGCCTGCCAGAGGGGTGCATTGGCGTGGCTGGGGCCAGTGCAGGCGCGCGGGGCGGTGCTGACGTCAGTCATATGATTGGCTCGAACACACAGAGGAGCCTGGTGGCAAGCCCTGGCGGCACCTGCACGCTTCCTGTGGGGGCCATTGACGTGGCCGGGGCCGGTGCAGGCGCGCGCGGCGGTGCTGACGTCGGTGCAATGCGCAGTGTACGACGGCACTAAGCGCTGGTGGATGCGCGCGTCGGGCATGGCCGACGGCCCGGCCACGCACCTGTGCGCCAGCATGCTGACCGGCCTGGCCACCACCACCGCCACCACGCCCGTGGACGTCGTGAAGACCAACATGTTTGCAGGCGCGGACGGGTGTCTCTGCGTATTCTTGCAGCTCTGTGTATTCTTGCATCTCTGTGTATCCTTGCATCTCTGACACCCTGTTGTGAGGCAGCTCGGAGCGCGTCTGCAAGTGACTGGCGCCCCAGCCATGCTCAAAGTTGTTCGCACTGCGGCGTGGCCAGGCAGATTTATGTGATACCTTGAAGCATGGGCGCAGCATGGCCGCCCGCGGCTCTGTGGAAAAGTATTCAGAGCTTGCGCAGCATGCTCACCTGAAGCGACGCGACCCGCAGCAGCAGCGGCGTAGGCTGCTCACTGTCGCATGCGCGGCAGGCGGAGTGAGGTACAGCAGCGCCCTGGCATGCGCTGCCGCGATCGTCAGGAGCGACGGCCCGATGGGGCTGCTGAAGGGCTGGTGCGCGCGCGCTTTCCGCACCGCATGGCTGTGCAGAGCTGGGGCCCACACTGCAACATACCAGTGTTCGGCAGTAGCGAAGTAACTGTATCGAGTTGATTATGCGCAGTGCGAGCGAGAGCTACATTGCTATGTGGCGCAGCTGCATGATCCTGGAGCCAAGCTTGTCTGACCCTCACGTGCTGCTGCTGCGTGCGACCATTCGCCAACGTGCTCCATGAGGTGCATGCACGCTGTGCAATGACACACAATGTGATGGAACGCAGGCTGGTGCAGTACGTGCGGCTCGGACCCCAGACGGTGGTGATCTTCGTCGTCATGGAGAAGCTGCGCTCTCTGTCCGGCCTGGGGTCCTTCTAGCGTCTGTGAGGCTCCCAGGTGATATGTTGCTCAGGCAACGGTGCCTGGTGCGCTGGTAATAGTCAGCATGCGGAATGCTGTTCCTGTGTACGTTGGGCAGCGAGGGAGGTCTGCGCTATGCCTGCTGCGCCACTGGCGGCGCGCAGGCTCCGGGAAGCAGCAACCGAACGTTGGCTGAGACTGACCGCCCGCACAGCACATGTGGCAGCGGCTGCCAGCGCTGGGGCCCCACCTTGAGCGCCCTACACACGCAGCAGCCCGGTCCGGCAGGCTTGCCAGGGCGCACATTGCGCCAAGCACAGCAATAAGAAGAAAAACAAAACATGCTATGGTCATACACTGCGCAGCCTGTTTAGGCCAGAGTCCCCTACCCAAAAACCCTAAGCATTCATTACACGTGAAGCAGGGTACACCTGTGTTTGTTATAGCCTACTTCCCTACCACCCGTTTGGCTGCGCCTGTCAGGCGCGCGGCTGCAGGCGCGGGCATGCGCCCTTGTGACCCGCGCGCCAGGCCGCCTTGTGACACGCAGGTGAGCAGTACCGCGCAATATTGCAGCCGGAGCACAGCTGCAGGCGCAGGCCCGCCTCCGTCGGGCCGGACAGGTTGCGGCACCTGCGCATGCAGGCGCACTCGTGAGTCACAGCTCCGCGAACATCAGACAAGGTGCCAAACACCGATGCGCGCGTGCAAGCGGCACGGGCGGCGAGGGCGGCGCGCACCCCGCCCACCAGCAGCCCACGGGGCGCAGCGCGGGCGCCTGCAGGTGCAAGTCCTCCAGGCTGGGCTCCAATGCTGCCTCTGCGGCGGTGGCCTCACTGCGCGCGGCGGCGGGCGCCACGCCGGTCGGCGATGGGCGGGCCGCGCTTGCTGACTGTGGCGCCGCCGCACCATTGGCCTCCCGACCCTCGGCCTCAGCCTGTGCAGGCGGCAGAGGCATGCCTTGAGCGTCACGCACATGTGCTAGGTGCCGGCAGCGCGCTGCCGATAAAGGCAGCACAGGCAGCAGCGACCCTAGCCGTCGTGGGCGCGTATCTGCCTCGCTCGCATCCTGCTCCCAGAGCGCCATGTTGTACGTGGCTGCAGCGCAAAGTCCGACCTGCGCGAATGGATGTTTATATGTTCTCGCGCGTGCACGATCAAGGGCACCTCGATGTGGAAACCCTGTGATGCTGTAGCCGCAGTCAGAGCGCACACAGGAGTGTGCAGCATGAACCACCCAGGCCCTTGAGCAGCAGGGCAGCCCGGCGCGCGCGCACCCTTAGCACGTGCTGGTCGATGGCAAGCAGCACGTTCCGCATGCAGCCATACCCAGGGTCCGCCCGGCCCTCACGCTCGGACGCCCGGCGCGCGTCGGCGAAGCGCCGCGCCAGGCGCTGTGCTGCGAGGAGCGCGCCGGCGCGCTCGAGCGCGCCGGCCAGCGCGCGCGACGCGCCAAACAGCTGCGCGACGGCGCCCAGCGCGGTTTCGACGCTCGATCCCGCTGGCGTCGCCCAGTCCTTGTACACGACACCCAGGTGGCTGTCGACCGTCACTCCGCAGCGTGTGATATGCGGAGGTCCGCCTGCAGGCCAACCCCGGGCTGACACGCCACCCAACAGAGCCGAGGAGTGCCAGGTCGCCACGGGGGTCGATTGATTCCCTGCAGCAGCTGGTAAGGCACCTCGCGGACAGCGGCGCACATGGTGCACGCCCGCAAGCTCGCTTGCAGGCGCATCCAAGCCCCTTTTGCGCTTGTGTAGCGTGTTGGCCTGAGCAGGTGCATGTCGCCAGGCTGCCGTGGGACTCCAGACATGTCCGCGGCGTAATAACAGCGCAGCTCCCGGGCACTCGCATGCCGCGCCGTGCGAAGCAGGGAGCGCACACAGAAATTGGTCAGCTTGCGCAGCGCCGCCACGACAAAGGGCACAAGGCCCGTGCACGCCGGCACGAGCGCCCTGCACCCCTGGGAGCTGTTGCGCGCCGCGAGCTGGCCGCAGGTGCCCTGCGCGCCCGAGGAGGGCAGGCGCCTGCGCTGAGTGCCCTGACAACCCACACCGCGGCGCACGGCGCAGCCGCAACATTGGAGGCCAGACAGGGGGGTGCCTGCGAGCTCACCAGCGCCTCCGCCAGGAAGATCGTCACTTGCATGGTGTTGATTTGCCGCTTGAGGAGCGCGGCGTCCAGCTCGCGCAAGCTCGGGCGGCAGGAGCAGGACGGGCAGCAGCTGCGCAGCCGCATATGGCAGCAGCTCCGCCGGCAGGAAGCGCCCGGCCGCCCGCTGGGGCGCGGTCGAACACAGCAGCTCCGGCACCCACCCTATGAGCGCCTCCTGCCGCGCTGCCACACAGCTGTTCGCAGGCGGGCGGTCACAAAGGGCGCTCACACCCTAGCCTGTGCCGAGCATGAGGTGCGCTGCCGCCGGCTGCCCGGACAAACGAGCGCGGCTCACCAGGAGCGCAGCGCGCAGGGCGGCGCCAGGCGCGTGCGCGGCCGCGAGCAGCTTGGCCAGCGTTGCGAGCAGCGCCTTTGCAGCCGGCGGGACGGCCTTCGCGGAGCCCGCCGCCAAAAGTACCGTGGACGCGTGCGCCATGGCCTGCACGCTCTGGCTGTGTCACAGACCCAGGGTTGCTGCACCGTGTCTGCAACCCTTGCCCTCTTACCTGGCACGGGGAGCAAGCCACCGTGCCAGCCGCAGGGTCCAAATCAAAGCAGGCATCGGAGCTCATGGACTGAGCTGTCGTCTTCGCGCCTGCATCACAGCATCATTGGGATTGCACTGCGCTGGGACGCTTATATCATCCGGCCCCAATGGAATGCATCGAGCTGCAATGCCCAGAGCGTCCGGCAGGCGCCTCATTGCGGCCTCCATGGCCGACAGCGCGAGCGGCAGCAGGCCCTCGCGCCGCTCGGCATCCCCACGCGACGCCTCTCCTTTGAACTGCACCGCAGCAGACAGCGGTGTTCGACTGCTGAAATATGCAGGCCATGACCCAGCCGCCTAGCAAAGCACGGGGTGCTCCCTCTTGATATGCGCGGTATACGCACAGTCGTGCAGCCGCATCGAGAACATGCGCTGTACGTGACCTTGCGCGCATGGCCCCTGCAGCAGAGCGCTTGCGCTCGCTGCACGCATGCATCATAAAAGGGGCACAATTTGAGGGCGCACCAGCAGCGCCCAGATCATTTTGTGGCTGGCCAGGTTCACGTATGCGTGCACCAGCAGCATGTCAGTGCTGTCCGGCGAGGCGGCGCTCTCCTGCGCGCGGGAGTAGGGTATGACTGGGTGTATTGTAGGGATATGGTAGGGTAGGGCCTGCACGGCCTCACGTGCGCTCTGCGACAAGCAGCTGCGATGGCCCGCGCGGCCGCCAACAGGGCCCACGGACAGGCTGCAAGCTTGCAGTGCCGAGCAATTGACGAAGTGAAACCTTCGCGACCTGCAGGTCGTCATAGCAAAGCCCTTGCATGACACGCTCTCGTCTGCTGCCAGCACCGCCGTGCATGCGCGCGCGCGCCATGCGCACAGGCGCCGAGAGCGCAGGTCGGCCGTCACGAGCGGGCCTGGCGCACAGAGTGCGGCAACGCATGCGTCCGCCCATCCGATGTGTGCAGCCGCGATGGGTCAGGGAGCATGAGGGAGCATGGGTGCACTGCGCTGCGTCAAGTCTGCAGGCCGCCTGTGGGCATCCAAGCCCTCCCGCCGCGCACCAGCTCCGCCACGCGCTGCGCCGCCGCCTGCAGCAGGGTGTACAGGTAGCGCACGCCGCGCATGCGCGCCCTCAGCGGCACGCGCTCGCCCAGGCGCCTGAAGCTCAGTAGCTTGCCCAGCGTGGCCCCGCACAGGGTCGCGCTGGCGTCCGGGCGCTGCCGCTGGCCTGCAGTCAGCACAGCCGGTCGGCAGGCCGCGGGGCGCGCCGCTGCCCCTGGGGGGCTGCCCCGAAGGACCGGCCCGCATCTGAGCACGGCAAATGCTGAGGGCAGGCGCTGCAGCGTGCACTCGTCAGCCAGCAACCGCAAGGCATGCCGACTGCGGGTCGCACGTGTTACAAAGATAGCCCTCTCTGACCCTTTCTTCTGCTATCTCGATCAATCCGGGCGGCGCGCACCTCCTGCTGGGTCCCACCCGGCGCAGGGTGCAGCCCTGGCCAGAGACCTTGCTGCAGAATGCATCCTGAGCAGCCAGGCGAGCGCATGGGGGGGAGCGCGCACCAGCCTGCCACGCCGCTCCAGGCGGCGCGGCAGCAGCGCGCGCAGCCAGCGCAACACGGAGGTGTCATGGTCGCAGGCAGCGCAGCGGAGCGAGCGCAGCCAGACCAGCGGGAGAACTTATTTTTTTGCAGGGGGTGCGCACCGGCCATCCATGCCTTCAGGCAGCGCAGCAGCAGCGGGAGGACGCCGTCGGCCAGCAGCGCCTGCAGCCGCTGCTCCATGTCCGGGTCGAGCGCGCCCGCGCCCGCCTCGGGCAGCGAGGAGTACGCACTCAGCATGTTCTCTATGCTGTGCATGGCTTTCCGCCACGCACGGGCCGCAGTGCTCGAGCCGCCTGCGCCGGCCCGCTCGCGTCACGCAAACGCGAGCGCAGGCGCCCCGGGCGGGTGCGGAGCAGGGCGCACCGCGTGTCGGGTGCGCCGTCTCCGCAGTGCAGCCCTGCGCCAGCGCCTGTTCCAAGACGTGGAGCAGGAGGGCGCTGTCGCTCGTGCAGCAGGCCTTGAGGTATGCGGCGTGCGGCGCCGTGCCGGCCGCGCACCGGCACTGGTACAGCCGCGCTGCGCACAGCAGATGCTGCGGCGTGCCAAAGCACATGAGGCTCTGCCGGGCGCCGAGTGCGAGGGCTGCAGGACGCCGGGTAGGCGTGCGCACCCGGGAGGAGGGTCCAAGCACGCTGTCGCGGTTGGCGAAGGCTGAGCCCTCGACAAACGCGTAGCGCGATAGGATATCTGGTTCTACACTTCTGAGCCACAGCAGCACCTTTGCAGAGCTGGAGTGGTACTGCGCTAGGGCAACCGACCATGGCTTAGCAGTCTTGTCCCACGCCTCGCTCCCTTCGGCCACACACCACTCCCCAACCACCTGCGCCGCTTGCAGCCTGCTCTTGAGCAGCCTGTGCTGAGCGGCTTGCCGCTGTCCGTGCAGGTACAGGGGCACCCCAAGTCAAACAGGTGAAGTCTTACCTGTTGGAGCGTGTTTGTCGAGTTGTAGAGAAATTCATAAGCCAGCGCTCGCCCCACCTCGTCCTTCTTGCTCGCTGCCAGCACTGCCCACGATGTGGCCAGGCCGGCAGCCAGGCCATATATGTCGAGCTCTGCATACCTGGATGCACAAAGACGCGCTGCGTGGGTCGAGCAGGGGTGAATGAGTGGGCAGCTGCGTGCGCTGGAGCTGCAGACAAGAGTGCTTGTACGCGCAGGCTCACCTATGGGCAGCTTCGCAGACAGCCGTGAGGCTGTCAGGTTCCGGCGTCACGCGGAAAGGGCACTCGAGCAAAGTGCAGAGCGTGCAAAGCGCCCCCACTGCCAGCTCCAGCGCCGCGCATCTGCTTTCATACGTCTTTGAGGCACTGAACAGATCGGCCCACACTATGCGCCTGACGAGATTCGCCAGCGTGGCCACGGCTGCCCCTGCGTGCTCATACACACACCTGGCTTCGCGTAGTGTGATGCCAGCTGACACTGAGGCAACCTGCAAGAGTTTAGGTTCAATGAGAGACCGGACTTCAGCCTCAAAACTCGTGAGGTCGCCCGCCCGCACAGGGCAAGTGGCAGCGGCTGCCAAGGCTGGGGCCCTCAACTCGAGCGCCCTCACACACGCAGCAGCCCGGTCCGGCAGGTTTGCCAGGGCGCACATCGGCACGAGTACAGCTCAATCAATCAGTCCTATACCAAACATCTCTGACATGGTCGTACACTGCGCACTCCTGTTTAGGCTACTTGAGCAGTTCTGCCTAATATGTGAAGCAGGCTCAAGTCAGGCACATGAATGTATTCACCACAGACGGTAGCGAAGGGGTGCGAACAGTCACTGCGAGCTCATGGCAGGTACTTAGAAGACAGCAAGTAGCGCTCAGTGAAGCGAATATCAACACTTGTGTCAGCACAGTCCTGGCTGGTGACAGTACTTCTACGCGCAGCAATCCGTCAGCAAACCAGGGCAGCTCAAACGCTACAAAGATGGTAAGCCTCTCATACTGGGGTCTGCCAGGCATGCAGTCACTGCTCTATGATGCAATTGAGAGTGTGTTGCTGCCATGGTCGCGCAAGCATGCCACTGCTGCGGTAAGGAGGCGTCTGACATTTACACTCTACGGTCGCAGCATAACACTATCTCCATGCAAGTGCTTTAGGTACCTCACCAGCATTTTAAAACTCTATTCAGACTGAGTGTCCAGACTCTGCAGGCACATGCAAACAGGGTAAGTTATCGGTTGATGCATATGGCTTTCACCCTGCTTTGCTGTGCGGTTTAGGGGCCCAGGCTAGAATGTATCAGGCTGAAACATGTCAGTGGATGGCAGCGGCATGCTGAGTTGAGATGATGCGCATTGCGACAGAGAGCTACTTTGCAGAATATAATAGCGCACCTGCATGATGCTGGGGCAGAGCCCGTCTGCCTTTCAGTGCTGTGCCATTTGCCAGTATGTCCAAGAGGTGCATGCATGCTTTGCATTTACGAACATGTGTTGGACCGCAGGCTAATGCAGTACCTGCGGATCGGACCGCAGACGGTGGTGATCTTCGTCGTAGTGGAGAAGCTGCGCTCTCTGAGCGGCCTGGGATCCTCTAGTGCGTCTGTGATGCTCCCGGATGAGGGGTCGCAGAGGCGACGGTGCCTGGTGCGCTGATGGTCAGCAGGCAGAACACTCTTCTGATGTACGCCAGGCAGCGAGAGCGGTCTGCGCCATGCCTGCAACGCCACGGGCAGCGCGCAGGCTTCCAAAAGCAGCAACCCCAACTCCGGCTGAGACTGCCCGCCTGCACAGGGCATGTGGCAGCGGCTGCCAGCGCTGGGGCCCCCAACTCGAGCGCCCTCACACATGCAGCAGCCCATTTCGGCAGGCTTGCCAGGCGCACGTTGCGTCAGCACAGCTTCACCATAGAACATGTCACAGACCATGCTATGGTCTCACACTGCGCAGCCCTGTTTATGCCACACCCAACATCCTACCCAAAAAGTCCTACCCAAAGCATGTTGAAGCAGGCTACACCATGTGTGTTTGTCACACCCTACATCCCCACCTCCCATGCGGGCGCGGCTGTCAGGCGCGCGCTTGCAGGCGCCGGCACGCGCCCTTGTGGCCCGCGCGCCAGGCGAGTCTCTGGCACGCCTGTAAGCAGTAGCGCGCGGTGTTGCAGCCGGAGCACAGCTGCAGCCGCAGGCCCGCCTCCGTCGGGCCGGACAGGTTGCGGCACCTGCGCGTACACATGCGCTCGTGAGTCAGAGCTCCGCGAACATTAGAAGATGTGTCAGCACCGATGCGCGCGTGCAGGCGGCACGGGTGGCGAGGGCGGCGCGCACCCCGCCCACCAGCAGCCCACGGGGCGCAGCGCGGGCGCCTGCAGGCGCAGGTCCTCCAGGCTGGCCTCCGACGGTGCCTCTGCGGCGGTGGCCTCACTGCGCGCGGCGGCGGGCGCCACGCCGGTCGGCGCTGGGCGGGCCGCGCGTGCCGACCGTGGCGCCGCCGCACCATTGGCCTCCCGACCCTCGGCCTCAGCCTGTGCAGACGGCAGAGGCATTCCTTGAGCGCCACGCACATGTGCTGGGTTCCAGCAGCGCGCTGCCGGCAAAGGCGGCACAGGCAGCAGCGATCCTGGCCATTATGGGCGTGTATCTGTATTGCTCGTATCCTGCTCCGAGGGCGCCAGGTCGCGCGCGGCCGCAGCCCAAAGTCCGGCCTGCAGTCTGGCCTGCAGACGGAATTCCAAATGCTCGCACGTGCGCCAACCAAAATTGAGGGCACCTCAATGTGGAAACCATGTGATTTTGTGGCCACAGCCAGAGCGCACGCAGGAGCGCCCAGCGTGAACCATCCAGGCCATTGAGCAGCAGGGCAGCCCGACGCGCGCGCACCCTTAGCACGTGCTGCTCGATGGCGAGCAGCAAGTCCCGCATGCAGCCATACCCAGGGGGCGCCCGGCCCTCACGCTCTGACGCCCGGCGCGCGTCGGCGAAGCGCCGCGCCAGGCACTCCGCCGCGCCGAGCGCACCGGCGCGCTCCAGCGCGCCGGCCAGCGCGCGCGACGCGCTAAACAGCTGCGCGACGCCGCGCAGCGCGCTTGCAATGCAGTTCCCCGCTGGCGTGGCCCAGTCCATGTACACGACTTCCTGGTCGTCGTCGATGACCACTCCGCAGCGGGTGTCATGCGAGGCTCCGCCTGCAGGGCCGCGCCGGGCTGATGCACAAAGAACGCCGATAGAGCAAGGAATGCCAGCTCGCCGCGAGGGGTCAGGTGACTTCCTGCATCAGCTAATAAGGCGCCCAGGCGAACAGCGGCGCGCATCGTGCACGCCCGCGAGCTCGCTTGTAGGCGCATTCAGGCCTCGTGTGCACTTGTGTGCCGTGCGCCCTGACCAGGTGCACGTCACCAGGCTGTCATGGGCGTCCTCAGACTCTCAGACATGTCAGCGTCGCAACAACATCGCAGCTCCCCGGCACACGCATGCTGCGCCCCCGGGAAGCAGGGGGCGCGCACAGAACTCGACCAGCTTGCGCAGCGCCGCCACGACAAAGGGCACCAGGCCCGCGCACGCCGGCACGAGCGCCCTGCACCCTTGGGCGCTGTCGTGCGCCGCGAGCTGGCCGCAGGCGCCCTGCGCGCCGGCGCTGAGTGACCTGACAACCCACATCGCATAGCACAGCACGGCCGCTCCGTGGAGGTCAGACACGGGTTTACCTGCGAGCTCACCAGCGCCTCCGTCAGGAAGATCATCACTTGGAAGGGTAGGGTTAGGGTTAGGTGGAGGCTAGACAGCGGGCAGCTCACCAGCGCCTCCGTCAGGAAGACTGTCCCTCGCATGGTGCTGGTGTGCCCGTTGAGGAGCGCGGTGTCCAGGCCGCGCACGCGCTCGGGCGGCAGCAGCAGCAGGGGCAGCAGCTGCGCCGCCGCATGCGGCAGCAGCTCCGCCGGCAGGAAGCGTCCGGCCGCCCGCTGGCTCGCGACCGGACACAGCAACTCTGGCACCCACCCAATGAGCGCGTCCTGCCGCGATGTCGCGCATCGGGTTACAGGCGGGCGGTCACAAAGGGCGGTCACACCCTAGACTCTGCCGCGCGTGCGGTGCGCTGCCGCCAGCTGCTCGGACGAACAAGCGCGGCTCACCAGGAGCCCAGCGAGCATGGCACCGCCAGGCGCATGCGCCGTTGCGAGCAGCTTGGCCATCGTCGCGAGCAGCGCCTTTGCGGCCGGCAGGACGGTCTTAGAAAAATGCGCCGCCAGAAGTACCTTTGACGCATGCGCCACGGCCTGCACGCTCTGGCTGTATCACAGACCCAAAGTCGCTGTGCTATGTCTGCAGCTTGCGCTCTTACTCGGCATGGGGAGCGGGCCACCACGCCAGCCGCAGGGTCCGAACCAAAGCAGGCGTCAGAGCTTACGGACTGAGCAGTAGTCTTCGCACCTGAAGGACAACAACATCCCGATTGCGCTGCGCTGGGCCGCATAGATCAACCGGCGTCAGAATGGTGGAATGAGCTGCAATGCGCAGCACGTCGGGCAGGCGCCTCAAAGCGGCCTCCATGACCGACAGCGCGAGGGGGAGCAGGCCCTCGCGCCGCTCGGCATCCTCGCGCGACGCCTCTCCCTCGAACTGCGTCGCAGCAGACTGCGGTGTGAGACTGCTGAAAGATGCAGGCCACCACCCAGCCGCCTAGCAGAGCACGGAGTGCTCGCTGTAGACATGCGCGGCATACGGTCAAGCGTGCGGTCGCAAAGAGCACATGCGCTGTACGTAATGTTGCGCTCAGGGCACCTGCGGCATAGGGCATGCCCCCCCGCTGCACGCACAGAGGCACCAGCTGAGGGCGCACCAGCAGCTGCCACATCGAGTCGAAACTGGTAAGGTTTTCGCATATGCGCACCAGCAGCATGTCGGCGCTGCTCAGTGAGGCGGCCCTCCCGCCGGCCTCATGTGCGCTCTGCAACAAGCAGCCGCGATGGCCCGCTCAAATGCCAACAACGCCCAGGGACAGGCTGCAAGCTTGCACTGCCAAACAACTGACGCACTGAACCCTCCGCAACTTGCAGGTTGTCATAGCAAGGCCCCTGCGTGACCCGCTCTCTGCTGCTGCCAGCACCGCCGCGCACGCGCGCGCGCGCCATGCGCACAGGCACCGAGAACGGGAGCGCAGGCTGGCGGCCGCGAGCGAGCCTGGCGCACAAGAGTGCGGCAACGAATATGCGTCCACACATCTATGCGTGCAGCCGCGGCGGGTCAGGGCTGCGGCGCAGGCTGGCGGCCGGCATGGGTGCACTGCGCTGCGCCAGGTCTGCAAGCCGCCTGTGTGCAATTGCTCCGCCTGACACGCACCAGCTCCGCCACATGCTCCAACGCCATCTGCAGCAGGGTGTACAGGTAGCGCACGCCGCGCATGCGCGCCCTCAGCGGCATGCGCTCGCACAGGCGCCTGACGCCCAGCACTTTGCCCAGCGCGACCCCGCACAGGGTCGCGCTGGCGTCCTGCCGCCGGCCTACGGCCAGCACAGCCAGTCAGCGGGCCGCAGGGACGCGCCGCCGCCCCCGGGCTGCCCCGAAGCACCGACCTGCATCTGAGCACAGCAGGCAAGGAGGGCCGGTGCTGCACCGTGCACCCGTCAGCCAGCAGCGGCAGGGCTCGCCGGCGGCGTGCCGCACCTGGCGACGCGCGCCTCCTCTGCTGGGTCACCACCCCGCGCAGGGCGCAGCCCTGGCCAGAGCCCCGCTGCAGGGAGCATCCTGGGCAGCCAGGTGGCCGCATGGAGGGGACCCTAACCCTATCCTAACCTACCCTGCCTATACACATACGAGGACTCTTTGGTTGCAGGGGCGCGCACCTGCCTTCCACGCCTTCAGGCAGCGCAGCAGCAGCGGGAGGACGCCGTCGGCCAGCAGGGCCTGCAGCCGCTGCTCCGCCTCCGGGCCGAGCGCGCCCGCGCCCGCCTCGGGCAGCGAGACGTATGCACTCAGCATGATCTCTATGCTGTCCATGGCTGTCCGCCACGCGTGGGTGTCAGGACACGAGCCGCCTGCGCCGGCCCGCTCGCTTGATCGGCGAGATTTTTACACATCATCTTGTGAAAGAATCTTCACGCGAATGCAAGCGCGAGCGCTCCGGGCTGGTAGCCAGCAGGGCGCACCCAACTCTAGCTGCGCCAGCTCCGCATTGCGGCTCTTCGCCAGCGCCTGCTCCAAGACTTGGAGCAGGAGGGCGCCCTCGGAAGGGTTGCAGCAGGCCGCAAGGTACGCAGCATGCGGCGCCTTGCCGGCCGCGCACCGCCACTGGTACAGCCGCGCGGTGCACAGCAGGTGCTGCGGCGCGCCAACGTAAGGCTCTGCCGGGCGCCGAGTGCGGGGGCTGCAGGAGCGCCGGGCAGGCGTGCGCACCCGGGCGGAGGGTGCAAGCACGCTGTCGCGGCTGGCAAAGAATGCGCGCGCGGTCGGCGAAGACGCGCAGCGCGACATCATGTATGGTTCTTCGCTTTTGAGCCACAGCAGCACCTTTGCAGCGCTGGAGTGGTACTGCGCCAGGGCGGCCGGCCACAGCTTTGCAGTCTTTTCCCACGCCTCGCTCCCTTCGGCCACGCTCCACTCCCCAGCCACCTGCGCCGCTCGCAGCCTGCTGACTAGCAGGCTGTGCTGATCGGCTTGCCGCTGGTCGTGCAGGTACAGAGTCACCCAAATCGTGCGGGTAGAGCCTCACCTTTTGGAGCTTGATGGTCGAGTTGTAGAGAAATTCATAAGCCAGCACTCGCCCCACCTCGTCCTTCTTGCTCGCTGCCAGTGCTGCCCACGACGTGGCCAGGCCGGCAGTCAGGCCGTATATGTCGAGCTCTGCATACCTGGATGCACAAAGACGCGCTGCGTGGGTGGAGCAGGGGTGCAGCCAGCGGTGAGCGGGCAGCTGCGTGCGCAGGAGCTGCAGACAAGAGGGCTTGCGTGCGCGCAGGCTCACCTCTGGACAGCTTCGCGGACAGCCGTGCGGCAGTCAGCGTCCGGTTTCACAAGGAGAGGGCACTCGAGCAAAGTGCAGAGCATGCAAAGCGCCCCCACTGCCAGCTCCAGCGCCGCGCATCTACTTTCATATGACGTCCTCGAAGCAAACAGATCCGCCCACACTATGCGTCTGACCAGGTTTGCCAGCGTGGCCACGGCTGTCCGAGCGTGCTCATGCACACACCTGGCTTCGCGCAGTGTGATGCTACTTGACAAAGCGGCAGTCTGCAGGAGCTTAGGTTCAATGAGAGACCGGACTTCAGACTCAAACCTCGTGAGGTCGACCGCCCGCACTGGGCCTGTGGCAGCGGCTGCCAACGCTGGGGCCCTCAACTCGAGCGCCCTCACACACGCAGCAGCCCAGTCCGGCAGGCTTGCCAGGGCGCACATTGCTCTACTTGAGCACAGCTCAATCACAGCTCCAGACATGCATGGTCGTACAAATGCGCAGCCCTGATTAGGCTAATTTCAAATTCCAAGCAGGCTACACCAAACATGTCCACAAATGTCCCTTGACCTGTGGATATCTTGCCTGGTTGCTTGACACCTGTGCCTAAACAGCCCCCAGTTGGCTGAAACAGGCTATATCCAAAATAGCTGAGGGGGCCATCGGGTTAGGGCTCCCGGTGATGCTTTTCATTCATTCATTCATTCATTCATTCACAGATATGCATGCAATATGAATATACTCTGCAATGATACACAGGCATCGCGTATGCTCCCCACGGCAGGTCAGAGGACAGCAAGTAGCGCTTTGAAGTGAACATCGACATTCCTGTCAGCAACATGCTGGCTGTTGACAGGTACAGCCTTCCACGGGCAGCGACCGTCAGCAAACCGGGGCAGCTCAGGTGCTTCACAGGTGGCTAGCCTCCTACAATGGGGGTCCGCCAGGCACGCAATCGATGGTTTGTGACGCGCTTGAAGGGCGTGTTGCTGCCATGTTCAATGCGGGCATGCTGCTGCTGCAGTACCAGCATTTCGCACCTGCAATGAATGAGGACATGAGTGTCCAGGACTCAACAGGCACGTCGGTGCAACTTAAAGTAAGTCACGGAAACTCATATGCAGGTCATGCAGCCATGTACCCTTCCAAGTCAGCTGCAACGACCGTGCACTTCCCTTTGTAAACACGCTTTGCACCAAGCACCGTCAGAACCAGAAAACAGGCCTTGCTTGCATAACCGTAACAAGAAATGCAAGCTGATCAAGTTCCACAACGCTCACACTGGGCGAGTGCTCTACGGGGAATGAGTGGCAACGCTATACATGTTAGCACAAACCCAGCACCACTGCACTTCCTTTGCGAGTTTAGAAAAGGCTTTGACGTTTCTGTTCCGCAAAGTGCACCCCACACGTTCGTAAAGTCCCACACAGGAGCCGCATGGTCTGCAGTTGCAGGCAGGCACTATCAAGCCCTGCAGGGCAGTGCATTGGCAGCACAGGCCTGTAACCATCGCCTGCACCAGAGACCGCCATTGACTTACCGCCACATACTTCACACACTCTATGAGCCTGCATGCAGAGCCGCTGCCTCAAAGAGATGGCCAGCCGCTCAACACGGGGCGTCTGTGCCGGCACGCCGGTCGGGCGCGCGCTTGCAGGCGCCTCGGCACGCGCCCTTGTGGCCCGCGCGCCAGGCCGCCCTGTGGCACGCCTCTGAGCAGTAGCGCGCGGTGTCGCAGCCGGAGCACCGCTGCAGCCGCAGGCCCGCCTCCGTCGCGCCGGCCAGGTTGCGGCACCTGCGCGTGTGATGCGCGCTCGTGACTTGCGGCAAGTGCAGCACCAGGCACATTTGCCAGCATCATGGGCGGCGCGGGCGGCGCGGGCGGGAAAGCGGCGCGCACCCCGACCACCAGCAGCCCACGGGGCGCAGCGCGGGCGTGCGCAGGCGCAGGTCCTCCAGGCTAAACGGCGACAGCGTGTCCGCGGGGAGGCGCTGCGCGTCTGCGGCCTCAAATTTCTCAAATTCGACTGCCACTTCGGCCAAAATGCCCTCCACGTCGGCCAAAGCGTCCTCCACCGGCTGCCCGCCCAGCGGCGGCGCGACGTCGGCCATCAGCGAGCAGTCCTGCCGCGCCGCCCGCGCGGCGTCAGCGGACCAGCTGGCGCCTGCATGCGCGGAGAGCACGGGCAGCGCACAGCGCGCGCGCGCCTTGGGCAGCTGCCGGCTGACGGCCTGCAGCAAGGGCTGCACGCAGCGCAGTGCTGCCTGCGCCTTGCCCAGCAGCTGTGGCTCCTCGCACGCGCCCACCCAGTGCTGCGCCAGGCGCGCGGCCGCGCCCAGCGCGCCCGCGCGCGCGAGCGCCACGCACAGCGGGCGCGACGCGTCCGCCATGCTCGCGGTGCTGGACACGGCCGCTGTGGCGAGCACCTCTGAATCCTCGGCCGCCTCCTCCCAGGCGACGCCTGCCTCGTCGTAGCCGCACGCCCTCCCGCGGCCCTCGGTACGCGCGCCCGGCTGGGCGGCATCTGCGAGGTTGTGCCGGGCTCACGTCTGTACAGCATGCGCGGGGGAATGACCTGCGAATCAGGGGAGCCTGGCACGCCCCCGCGCCCGCAGGAGCTTGGCGGGAGAAGCCCGCTGGCTCAGGGCCGCACGCTTGCAAGGCACAGCTGAGGAGCGCGGGTCGTGTACGGCAAGCTGCTCAAGCATGCACACAAAGCTCTGCTGTGCAAAGTGAAGCGCTGGGCGGCTGCGGAGGCGTCACACAGCTCTGTCAGACACCCCGACAGGTCACGCTTCTGTCATGCGCAGCAGGGAAGCGCGCACAGATGTTGGCCATCTTGCGCAGCGCCGCCATGACAAACGGCACGAGGCCCGGGCACGCCAGCGCGGCCGCCCTGCACTCCGCAGAGCTGTTCACCAGATGGCTGATGACTGCCTGCGCGCATGCAGGGCCAGGCTGCCACGCTCAGTCCGGTGTCGCGCCACTGCGCGGCGCACAGTGCACGGGCCTCGCCCAGCTCATCAGTGGGAGGGCCGCGAACGCACCATCCTGCACGACAGGAAGCGTGTCACTCCCTCGGCGTGATCGTGAGCGCTCTCGATCTGCTCGAGGTCCAGCGCGCGCACGCGCTCGGGCGGCAGGAGCAGCAGGGGCAGCAGCTGCGCCGCCGCGTACGGCAGCAGCGCCGCCGGCAGGGCGCGCGAGAGTGTTCGCGGGTCCGGGTGTGTCAATAGCAGGATATTGACTTGGCCAATGCGCGCGCCCTGGCGTGCCACATCCAGCAGGTCGGGCGCAGGCGCTCATATGCTTGCACATGAGGCGTGTGACACGCATCGGTGTGCATTTCCCGGCTGCAACGGCGGCAAGAGGGGCTGCGGGCGCCGCTGCGGCTCTCGCCCCGGCGCGCAGGGCGGCGCTCGGCAGACCTGCCAGTGCGAGCAGCTTGGCCAATGTGGTTTAGGGTAGGTAGGATATGCTGGGTGTGGCACCCTACATTGCAGAGACCCCCAGCGCCAGGGGGCCTGCAGGAGCCGCTGCGGCTTACCGAGAGCCCGGCGCGCACGGCGGCGCTCGGCACATGCTCCAGTGCGAGCAGCTTGGCCAGCGTGGCGAGCAGCGCCTTTGCGGCCGGCAGCAGGCTTTCGCACGAGCCCACCGCCAGCAGCACATCACGCGCGTGCTCGACCGCCTGCGTGCTGGTAATGCTTCAGGGGCCGAAAGCTTGCGCAGGGCAGACTTGCCCCACCTCAACAGCCCCCCTGACGAGCCACCCGCTGCCAGGCGGCTGCGAGGGCGCAGCGCCGGCACAGCCGTCGGAGCTCGAACGCATGGAGCCAAGTCGTGAGCGCGCCTGGAACGCAGCTTTCTCGGCGGCGTGCGGCGTCGCGCTGCCCAGCATCTCTGGCGCGCGCCTGAGTGCAGCCTCCATGGCCGACAGGGCCAGCAGCAGCACGCCCTCGTGTCGCTCGGCATCCTTGCGAGAGCTCTCCGCATCAACCTGGATGGGCACAAGACAGCCTTGCGCAGGGCAGACCTGCCACACCCTCACAGCCCCCGCCAAGCCACGCGCTGCCAGGCAGCTGCAAAGGCGCGGCGCCTGCACAGCCATCGGAGCGCAGACGCACGGAGCCAAGTCGTGAACGCGCCTGGACTGCAGCGGCGGCGCTCAGCGTCTCGCTGCCCGGCACCTCTGGCGCGCCCCCGAGTGCGGCTTCAAATTCTGCCAGGTTCGCCAGCAGCAGGCGCTTGCGTCGCTCGGCATGCTTGCGAGAGCCCTCCGCCTGAACCTGTATGGGCAAGAGACCGTGAAGCAAGGCCGCAAGCGTAGGTCAGGATGACGCCCACGATCCAGCCACCTGGGACAGCAGCGAGTTTCATGTCCGAGCTGCACGCTCCAGGCATGGGGCATTTGTATGCGACCGTGCCCCGCACACGCCTTGCAGCCAGGTGACCAGCGGTGGCGCGCGCCTCCCAACACACACGCAGTGCTACGGGACGCCGGCAGAGGCCGCACCAGCGTCCGCCAGGGCATGCGGCAGCCGGCAATGACGTCGCAGATGTGCTGCTGAACCTCTATTTCGTCCTCGCCCATGCCCAGTGGCGTGCCGCCACGCGCGCCGCCCCCGCTGGCGCTCTGCACCAAGGCGCTGCCGTGAGATGGGCTCCTGCCAGCAGCTTTCAGGCACAGGCTGCGAGCGCGGCTGCCAAGCAACTGCTGCATTCACACTTGCATCTTGTCTGGGCGTCAGGAAAGCACTGTGTGGAACCCGGCCCTGATGGCACAGGCATTGCGTTGCACGCTCGCAGCAACGGGTGACCTGAGGCATCGGGCGCAGCGATGCATGCGCTGACTGGTCTGAACAGTCTGAGCATGCAGCGGCGGCAGGTCAGCGGTGCAGCGCGGGCTGGCGACCGGCACAGGTGCGACTGGCTAGACAGGACCCCTGCTCCTGCACCGCCCACGGGAGGCGCGCTCGCGTGCGCGCGACGCGCCTGCTCCGCAACACGCTGCGACGCCCACAGCAGCAGGGTGTACAGGCAGCGCATGCTGCGGATGCGGTCCCTCAGCGGCACGCGCTTGCACAGCTCCTCGATGCTCAGCAGCTTGCTCAGCACGCTGCCGCAGTAGCATGCGTCGGCGGCCGTGCACCGCTGCGGGCCTGCAGCCAGCGGGCCTGGTCAGCAGCTTCCCGCATGCAGCGGCTGCGCCGGGACCGCATCTCGCCCACTCAACCTGCGCAACGACCCGCTCCTGGGCACAACAGCTGGTAAGGGCATGCCCACGAGCCGTACATGCGGCAGGCCGCACGAGTGTGGGCATCACGACCAGTAGCAGCGGGTGGCGCACACCCGCACGTCGAGCCACGTGGCATGCAGGATCCAGGCAGCCAGCGCCCCAGCAGGGTCGCATCCGGCCTGCTCAGGAAGCCCGCGCGAGACCGCCGAAGTGCAAGCAGCGACGCAGCCATGCAGGCGCCGCACGCTGTGCAACTGGTGCGACACGCACCGCGCCTCCACATCTGCAGGCAGCGCAGCAGCAGCGGCAGCGCGCGGTCTGCCAGCAGGGCCTGCAGCCGCTGCTCCGTCTGCGGGACGAGCGCGCCCGGGTCGTCCTTGCGCAGCGCGTAGTACGCTACGATCGCGCCGTCTACGCAGTGAAGGGCATGCGCCCACGCGCAGCAGCCTGCATCGCGGCCGCCTGCAGGCGCGCAAAAAGGCTCGCTCCCGGCGCGCGCGCGCGCACGCCCTGGCATGGCTGAAGCAGGGGCCGCACTGCGTGGCGGCTGCGCCGCGCTCGCGCCGCAGACCTCGGGCAGCGTTCGCTCCATGACGCTTATGAGGAGGTCGCCCCCGGCGGCGCTGCAGAAGCCCTTCAGGTATGCGACACGCGGTGCCTTGCCGGCCTTGAGCAGCCTCACATACATTTCTGTTCTGATGAACAAATGCTGCGGCAGGCCGAACCGAGGTCAGCCAGGGGCCAGGCAGCAAGGGCTGCAGGGACAGCGGCGCGTGGCAGTGCGCACCGAGGAGGAGAACGCGACAGGGAGGTCGCTCAAGCGCGCTGCAGGGGCTGCCCCGCCGCACAAGGTAATGCGGGACGGCTGGGCTGCTGCAGTTCTGGAGAGCCACATGAGCACCGCAGAGAGGCCGGAGTGGTACTGTGTCAGGACAGCAGACGTGGCGGCCTCGCCCCACGCGTCGCTCTCATTGACCTCACACCAGAGCCGCACCACCTGCGCGTTGCGCAGTGTAGAGAAGAGCAGCGTGTGCTGAGTGGCCTGCTGCCAAGGTGCGCAGGCAAGAGCCTCACCCGCTCCAATGGATGCACGCCGCTGTGGAACATGGTGTAGACTAAGGCGGTCATCAAAGTGTCTGGGCTGCTCGCGGCGAGCGCCGCCCACGACGTGGCCACGCCAGCCACAAGGCCATACACGTCATACGCTGCATACCTGGACGCAACAGGGCATGCTGCGTGAGCTGGGCGCGGGAGTGCGGCCAACACTGGCAGCTCAGGCAGGTGCAAGCGCTTGAGCTGCAGGTGGGGGTGCCTATAACTCGTGCAGGCTCACCGCTTGGCAGCTTCGCGGACGGCCACAGTGCGGTCTGGCCCCTCTGCCACTTGGAACGGACAGGTCAGCCTGCCTCGCACAGCGCGCACTCAAAATATATTGTTGAGTTTGTACCAAGGCACAAAAAGGCAGGAGCGCAGTCCGGGGCTTGCATCAAACCCAGCGTCCTCAGCGCGCGACCAAGCCGGTGAACGAGGGCGCCATCAGCTGTCTGGTGTACACCATGCGCAGCAAAGATGTCCCGCCATACAATGCGCCTGAACATATTTGCCAGCGTGGCAATCACAGCAGTCGTGTCTTTGTAGACAAGCCGGGCTTCGCGCAGCGTCAGGCCGCTCTGCAACGAGTCATCCTGCAAGAGGTCAGGGATAGACAGAGATGACAGCAGAGCTGCTGCACTAGGGCTCAGCAGGTCGGCCTTGCGCAGAGTGCTAGTGGCGGCAGCTGCCAGATGTGGAGCCCCAGCGTTCAGCGCCTTGACCCGCTCAGCAGCCCTGGCCGGCAGGCTTGCCAGCGCGCTCATTATCACGGAGCACGGCTCCTTTTGATCACCGCTGAGACTCCCCGGCAAGTAATCAGACAGACTTCTCACATGGCTGGACCATCATCATTCTATTGTTTTGCATGTAAATTAACTTGTGACCGGGGTAGGGCGGGTGGTCCGCTGCTCTGAGAGCAGACGCTGTCTACTGCCGAGTGATGTGTTGTACAGACACATCAAGGTGACGTGCATGCGTACGTGTAGTGCAACTCCATAGCGTGTGATCTTAGCTATAATGGTTGCGGGTAAGTATGCAGGAGCTAGGAATCTGGAACATGCCAGACTTTCGAGCCCAGCACATGAAGGTCCAAGGCAGCCCTGATGAACGTGCAGCAAATCAGGTTGTAGATTTTGAACGAGCAACATTGTGAGTTTTAGACGTGCGATGCACGTGGCCCACCCATGTGACTTAGTAAGTTGCTTTCACCCATGCAATACATGTTCAGTCAGATTTTGCAGTTTCTGACAGCTCCTAGACGTCATGCAATGACACCACTGGCATCGCCTATTATCTGAGCGGGGCAAATCAGCGGCGCTGTTGCATGACTCACGGAGTCAGGTAACACAGCCTCCTGCTCTGCAGCAGAAGTTCTGCTCAGGCAGATACCCCGGGTGCTTATCTAGGAGCGGGAAGCTATTGGGAGGAGCATCGCATTCTCTGCACATGCTGCGACCTCGTCAGGCAATTGGCACTCGCCACAGCCAACTTCAGAACAAGCTCAACCAACCTTGGGCTGCCAGGCAATACAGGCTGCATGAGCTGACACCCCAGCATGCCTGTGCGCCGCTGATCAGAACAGTGCGAGCGCCTTTGCGCTGCAAGGGTGCAGTTGCCTCTGTACCCTGGTCGTTCCGTGAATGACCTCGAGCAGCGAACAAGTCTGTCGATGCAACGCAAGGCGTCTTTGCATGTGCAGGGAGCCGGCATTGACAGAGCACGCACCAGGCGCGCCCGACCGCGCCTCAAGATGAGCTGCTGCGCTCCTGATCACTGGCACGCATGCATGACCTCCAATGGGGGTCAGGACAGGCAACCACACATCCTGCCCAGTGCATGGGCCTGCTTGCACAGGAGCCGGGCACTGCCACTGGCCGCCTGTTGCGCGATATCCCCATCCGTACCCATGACGGCCCCGCGTCTCCGCGTGCAGCCCCCTCCATCACCCCGTGCCTCGGTCGCAGTGGCATGCCCTACCCCTTCGCCCGCGCCTGTCATGCGCGCTGCTTACAGGCATCGGCATGCACTCTTGTGCCCCGCGCGCCAGGCCGCCTTCTGGCACGCCTCTGAGCAGTAGCGCGCGGTGTTGCAGCCGGAGCACAGCTGCAGCCGCAGGCCCGCCTCCGTCGCGCCGGACAGGTTGCGGCACCTGCGCGGCTGCGGTACGCTCGTGAGCGGGGGCTCTGATGCTGACCGGCACTTGGCCACGGCAGCCTCGTACTGCATGGGCGCACCCCGACGACCAGCAGCCCACGGGGCGCAGCGCGAGCGTCTGCAGGCGCAGGTTCTCCAGGCTGGCCTCCGACAGCGTGTCCGCGGGGATGCGCTGCGCGGTTTCAGCCTCAAAGCGTGCGACGGCAGCCGCCAGGCTGGCCAAAACACCCTGATATACATTGCTGCTGGGCTCAAGTGGCGGCAAGCAGTCAACCAGCAGCCGGCAATCCTGCCGCGTCGCGCGCGCAGCGTCAGTGGATCACCTGCTGCCTGCATGCGCAGAGAGCATGGGCGGCGCAGAGCGCGCGCTCACCTTGGGCAAGTGCCGGTTGACGGCTTGCAGCAAGGCTTGCACGCAGCGCACTGCTGCCTGTGCCTTGCCCTCGCGCTGGTGCTCCTCGAATGCGCTCACTCAGTGCTGCGCCAGGCGCGCGGCTGCGCCCAGCGCGCCGGCGCGCGCGAGCGCCAAGGCCAGCGCGGGCGAAATTTCAGACAGTTGTACGGCGAGCATCACACTGGCTAAGGCACCGTGGTCCGCTCCCGTGGGCCAGGCCTCCGAGAATTCGTTGCGAATGCAGGCCATCCCGCGGCCATTGGCACGCTCGCCCGGCCGAGGAGCATCTGCGAGGTTGTGCCGGGTTGGCGTCATGTCTGCACAGCATGCACAGGGAGAAGGCCTGCACGTCAGGGGAGCCAGGCACATCCACAGGAGCTTGGCGAGAGAAGCCCCGCTGGCTCAGGGCCAAGTGCTTCGCAGGCACAGCTGAGGAGTGCAGGCAATTCGCGCCAAGCTGCTGAAGCATGCACCCAAAGCACTGCTGGGCAGAACCACGGGGCTGCTGCAGGAGGCGTCACACAGCTCTGTCGGCAACCTCGACAGGTCATGCTCCTGACACGCGCAGCAGGGAAGCACGCACAAAAGTCGGCCATCCTGCACAGCGCCGCTACGGCGAAGGGCACAAGGCCCGGGCACGCCAGCGCGACCGCCCTGCCCTCTGCAAGCCCGTTCACCGCAAGGCAGATAAGGCCCTGCGCACGCGCAGGGTCATGGCGCCGCGCTCAGCTCGGTGTCGCACCGCAGCACGGCGCACAGTGCACGAGCCTCGCCCGGCTGGTCAGCGGGAGGGCTGCGGACGCACCAGTCTGCGCGAAAGGCAGCCTGACACTACTCCGTCGGAGTGGTTGTTCACGCGCTGGATCAGCGCAACGTGCAGCGCGCGCACGCGTTCGGGCGGCAGTAGCAGGAGCGGCAGCAGCTGCGCCACCGCATACGGCAGCAGCGCCGCCGGCAGGACGCGCCCGGCCGCTTGCGTGCGCGGGGTTGGACATATCAGGTCAGGGACCGAGGCCATGAGCGCGTCCTGGCGCACCCCAGGCAGCAGATCGGACTCAGGCGCTCGCATGCTTGCACGTGGCATGTGTGACGCGCGTGAGGTATGCATCGTATGGCTGCGTCTCACCGAGAGCCCGGCGCGCACGGCGGCGCCTGGCACATGCGCCGGTGCGAGCAGCTTGGCCAGCGTGGCGAGCAGCGCCTTCGCGGCCGGCAGCAGGCTTTCGCACGAGCCTACCGCCAGCAGCATATCAGCCGCAACCGCGGCCGCCTGCGCGCTGGGACGCAGTAAGGGGCGAGATTGCGCCGGGCAGACCTGCCGCACCCTCGCATCCCCCCTGCCAGAGCACCGGCTGCCAGGCGACTGCGAGGGCGCAACACCTGCACAGCCGTCAGAGCTCTCAGGCGCTCAGGGCGAAGACGTGACCGCGCCTGGGCCACAGCTCTGTCGGGGTCGCATACCAGCGCCCTGCCCACAACCTCTGGCCCGCGCCTAAGGGCGGCCTCCACGGCCGACAGGGCCAGCGGGAGCAGGCGCTCGAGTCGCTGGGCATCCTCGCGTGAGCCCTCCTCATCGGCCTGTGCGGGCAAGAGGCTGTGGCGCGATGACGCAAGCGCAGGTCATGATGAGGTCATGGAGGTGCACGACTACATGGGACAGCAGCGACCTACGTCTCCAAGCCGTGTGCGCCTGGCATGGAGCGCTGTGTGCAGGTGTGGCCCACCCGCCTTGCAGCCATGTCACCAGCGGCGGCGCGTGCCCTCAACACGCACACAGTGCTCTTGCATGCCGACCGGGGTCGCACCCAGACCAGCCAGGGCATGCGGCAACAGGCGATGTCGTCGCAGATGTGGTGCAGTATCCGAATTTCGTCTTCACGCGTGCCCAGTGATGTGTCTACCCTCGCGCAGTCCTGGTGAGCGTCCTGCGCCAGGGAGCTGTAATGAGATGTGCCGCTGCCGACAAACTTCGAGCTCAGGCTGCAAGCACGGCCTTTAAAAAAAAATGTTGCATTCATACTTGGATCTTGTATGGGCGTCAGTAAGGCACTGTGTGACGCACTCTCCCTGACCCAAATGGCTGCTAGCGCCGCCGTGCACACACGCATCGAGGCGCACGATCCCAGCAACGGGTGATCTGACGCACAGGGCGCAGCGATGCATGCGCTGGCTGGCCAGAGCATGCCGCGGCGGCAGGCCAGCGGTGCAGCGCGGGCTGGCGACCGGCACAGGTGTGACCGCCTAGATCGGGCCCCTGCTCCTGCACCACCCACGGGAGGCGCGCTCGCGTGCGCGCGCCTGCTCCGCAACGCGCTGCGACGCCCACAGCAGCAGGGTGTACAGGCAGCGCATGCTGCGGATGCGATCCCTCTTCGGCATGCGCTTGCACAGCTCCTCGATGCTCAGCAGCTTGCTCAGCACGCCGCCGGAGAAGCATGCTTCAACGGCCGAGCACCGCTGCGAGCCTGCAGCCAGCGGGCCTGGTCAGCAGGTTGCCGCATGCAGCGGCTGCGCTGGGACCGCATCTTGGCCCGTTCAACCTCCGCGACGACCCGCTTCTGGGCAAAAGAGCCGGCGCGGCCGTGCCCACGTGCCGAACATGCAGTGGGCTGCGCAGCTTAAGAGCACCACGACCAGCAGCAGCTGGCTGCACCAACCGGCACGCCGAGCCAAGCCACATGGCAGACGAGATCCAAGCAGCCAGCTCCGGCCTGCTCAAGCAGCCCGCGCACGAGCGCCGGAGCGCAAGCAGTGATGCAGCCAAGCAGGCGCCGCGCGCTGGGTGACCGGTGCGGCGCGCACCGCCCCTCCACGTCTGCAGGCAGCGCAGCAGCAGCGGCATCGCGCGGTCCACCAGCAGGGCCTGCAGCCGCTGCTCCACGGCCGGGCTGAGCGCGCCCGGGCCGCCCTCGCGCAGCGCGTCGTACGCCTTAATCGCGCACTCTATGCGGTGCAGGGCCTTGAAATCCGCGCGGCAGTCTGCGTCGAGGCCGCCTGCAGGCGCGCAGCCAGGCTCGTGCCAGGCGCGCATGCGCGCGCGCGCCCGGGCCCGGCCGAGGCAGGGGCCGCACCGCGCGCCGGCTGCGCCGCGCTGCCGCCGCCGCCCTCGGACAGCGCCTGCTGCAGGACGCTGATGAGCAGGTCGCCCCCGGCGGCGCTGCAGAAGCCCTTCAGGTACGCGGCGTGCGGCGCCTTGCCGGCCAGGCGCAGCCTATCGTACATCAGTGTTGTGCTGAACAGGTGCTGCGGCACACCGGAGTGGGTCAGCCAGGGGGCTGGCTGCAAGGGCTGCAGGGACTGCGGCGCGTGGCAGTGCGCGCCTGTGAGGAGCATGCGACAATTTGGCGGTCAAGTGCTGTGGGAGCTGGGCGACAGGGCTGCCGGAGCGCTGGAGAGCCACAGCAGCACCGCTGAGAGGCCGGAGAAGTACTGTGTCAGGACAGCCGACGCGGCGGCCTTGCCCCACGCGTCCGTCTCATCGACCTTGCACCAGAGCCGCACCACCTGCGCGTTGCGCAGTGTAGAGAAGAGCAGCTTGTGGGGAGTGGCCTGCCGCCAAGGTGCGCAGGCGAGAGCCTCACCCTTTCCACTACGCTTGTACAGTTGTTGAACATGGCATAGACCAAGGCGCTGATATAAGTGTCCGGGCTGCTCGCGGCGAGCACCGCCCACGACGTGGCCACGCCAGCGAGGATGCCATACACGTCGTATGCGGCATACCTGGACGCAACAGGGCACGCTGCGTGAGCTGGGAACGGGAGTGCGGCCAACACTGGCAGCTCAGGCGGCTGCAAGCGCACGAGCTGCAGCTGGGGGTGCCTGTGCTCGTGCAGGCTCACCTCGCGGCAGCTTCGCGGACAGCCGCCTTGCGGTCAGCCCCCTCTGCCACTTGGAAGGGACAGGTCAGCCTGCCTTGCACAGTACGCAGTCATGATGTGTTGTTGAAGTGTAGTACATATAAGCACACAAGGCAGGAGCGCAGGCCGGGGCTCGCATTAAGCACAGCGTCAGCAGCGCGCGACCAAGCCGGTGGACGAGCTCGCCGTCCGCATTCCCGTTTGACGCAGGCTCAGCGAAAACCTCCCGCCATACGGTGCGCCTGTTTACACTTGCCAGCGTGGCGACCACAGCAGTTGTATCTTTGTAAACAAGCCTGGCTTCGTGCAGCGTCAGGCCGTTCTCCAACAGGTCAGCCTGCAAGAGGTCAGGGACAGCCAGGGATGACAGCAGAGCCGCTGCACTGGGGCTCAGCAGGTCGGCCTTGCGCAGGGGGCTAGTGGCGGCGGCTGCCAGCTCTGGAGCCCCAGCGTTCAGTGCCTTGACCCGCGCAGCGGCCCTGGCCGGCAGGCGTGCCAGCGCGCTCATTGTCACATAGCTCAGCTTGATGTAAGCTCCGCTGAGACTCCCTGGCCAAGTAAATGAGACAGACTACCTTACATGGCTGGGAGCGCCATGGCATGATCTAATTTTTTTAAAAATTTATTTTAAACAATTGCGGCCGGGTAGGGTGGCTCTGCAGAGTAATGATTGGCAACTGCCGAGTAATCTGGTGTTAAGATACATCTGAGGTTCTAGGTGACATGCGTGCGTGTGAGCAGCTCCACAGCGTGTGAAGCACATCATTAGAGTATAGCTAAACTTCATTGAAGATGTAGTGGTAGCGGGTAAGTATGCAGGAGCGAATGGCGGCCTGTGGTCTCACGAATGCAGGTGCTCCGTCAGACCATGAGCCCAGCACACAAGGTCCAAGGCAGCCCCGGTGACCATATTTCCGCTTAGGATTCTGCAATTCCACAGAGCAACATCATGACAGAGTGTTAGACGTGCAATGCATGTGGCCCAGTAAGCCTTACTGTTGGCCTCGTACGACGCTGCTTTACCCATGCACCTGTGTTTGTCAAAAGTTTCTGACAGCTATCCTCAACGGCATGCACAGCACTGTGCGTTTCTCTAGTACTTGAGCAGGTCGACTTCAGCGGTGCTGACGCAAGAATAACGGAGTCAGGTAACATTGTCGCCTGCTCTTGCAAAGAGCACGGGTGCTTGCCTAGGAGTGGGAGGCTTTTGGGAGGAGCACCGCATGGTCTGCACGCGCTGCAACCTCGACAGGCAATGGCACTACCACCGACGACATCAGAACATGCTCGACAAAGGGCTGCCACGCAGCACCAGCAGCGTAAGCTGACACCCCAGCATGTCCTTGCGCTGCTGGGCAGAAACTTGCGAGCGCCTTTGCGGCGCTAGGGTGCAGCTGCAACTTTGGTTCCATACACCTCAAGCGACAACCAAGTCAAGGTGCCTTTGCATGTGCAGGAAGCCCACAACTGACAGAGCATACACCAGGGGCGCCCCACCTTGCCCTCGAGACAAGCTGCTGAGCTCTTGATCACTGGCATGCACGCATGGCCTGCTTTTTATGCAGGGCAAGCAGTCGCTCATCATGTGCAGTGCACGAGCATGCATGCGACGGGGCAGGGCACGCCTGTCGCGCGGTACCCCATTGCTACCCTTCACGACCCCGCAAATCTTCCTGCAGCTCACTCCATCGCCCCGTGCTTCACTTGCGGTGCCATGCCCCTTCGGCCGCGCCTGCCAGGTGCGCGCTTGCAGGCGCCGGCACGTGCACCTGTGGCACGCGCGCCAGGCTGCCTTCTGGCACGCTGGCGAGCAGTAGCGCGCGGTGCTGCAGCCGGAGCACAGATGCAGCCGCAGGCGCGTCTGCGTCGCGCCGGACAGGTCGCGGCACCTGCGCGGGCACGGCACGCCAGCGCGCCAGGGCTTCGGCCATAGCAGGCGCTCCGTCAGCATTGGTGAGGACTGGCGGCCGGCTCTGAGCCGGCGCGCGGCGGGAGCGGCGCGCCCCGTGCTCCAGCAGCCCACAAGGGCACAGCGCGGGCGCCTGCTGGCGCAGGTCCTCCAGGCTGGCCTCCAACAGGGGCTCCGCCGCGGTGCACGGCGCGACCTCCGCTCAAAGTGCGCGACAGCTGCTTTCGTGCTGGTACACCTGCTAGACGACAGGACGTGCTGTCCATGCTTTGACAGTCTGTGCGTAAATTGAGCATGAACGAGATCAAGGAGCTTTAAGTGGTGTGATAGTGGGTCCGCATTTGCCCTCTGTATGCAAAAGCATGTGTGCAGCCACCTGTGCAGCCCGTCATATCCACAATTCCTTCCGCACCTCATGGCCGCCTGGCAGAAGTTCCAGGCAGATAGGTTGTACAGGCTGAGAGCATTTGAGAAATGCAAAGCAACGACCCCCGCCTGCAATAACAGAAAGAAAGAAATACACTAGATCCAGTGCCCTGTAGGGTGTCTCTCGACTCCAAGCAAAGCTTGCTGCTCAGTGCACTCGCTTAGGTGTTGCGTAGTTCAACAGCGAGTCAGCCTACACCACCCTCCTGTCTGTAGTGCAGTCTCAGGCAAACACGGCGTGTCGACGTGCCTGCAAGGAGGTTTACACCTGTGCATAGGCAGCCCCTGTCGGCTGCATTCCCGCGTTATGCGGCCCCACTGCTTATAGCTTACCGTGCAGAGCAATGTGGAGGGGTGCGTCGGACGACTTTGGGGGCCCCGCCGCACAGCTCAGCACGTGCTGCGACAGCTGCTGGTCGTCGCTGCTGCGCGCCTTCCGCTGGTGCTTCTGCTGGAACACTGATGGGTGCGTGAAGAGCTGGCTGTGTTGGTGACTTTCCAAAGCGCTCCATCGCTCGCCTTCTGCAGCCTTGCAGGGCGGTCACGCCCTCGCGCCAAGGGATGACCTGCACAGGCTGACTCACTGGATGGGTCGCGCTCAGCCTGGTGCCTCTGAAGCTGTGCAGTCTGCTATTTCTTGTATGCCAAGTGTCGGGGATCACGCAAGTTCGTCGGGGACAAGGGCCAGGCCCTTGCGTTACATAGTGGTGAGGACAGGTGCAGTGCTGCTCAAAGCACACCACCAGCTAGTGGCCAAGAATGCCTGGTGTTCGTGCATACATGCCCACGGCGTTCTTGGCAAACATGGGTGGTGCTGCCCATGGCTGCCCTGTCCGCCCATCGTTGCCAGAAAGTGAACCTGCCTATTGCAGCACGCCGTGCACGGGTCGTGCGGAAGTGCTGAGGGCGTGGGGCCGAGGTCGCACGTGCCACGACGGAACATGGGTGCTCACGCCGCGCTGCCACGGCGAGCAGGTATGAGCAGACGCGAACCGATGAGCGGCGGGAGGACGCGTCGGGCGCGGGCGGGCCGGCAGCCGCGGCGTACCAGGCGCCGCTGCCGCACAGCGCCACTGTCCTGGAGGACCTGCGCCGTAGCCCGGACCGGCCC
>JAABUO010001408.1_pt1 | contig 31770 bp, 23 predicted proteins | sample 5559291 | NCBI WGS metagenome assembly JAABUO01 (sample SAMN10711878, study PRJNA513372) | rock metagenome | isolation source: Antarctica rocks | place: Antarctica: Victoria Land, Finger Mt sud | reverse complement strand
GTTTTTTAAACCATTAACAAAAAAAAAAAAAAAAAAAAAAAAAAAGATAGATGTATTTGCAGATAAGCACTTAATGCTTCTGTATTCATTTTTTTTCAAAGTCATCAAGTCAAGAGCTGCACTGAGATTATTTGTAAACATAGCTTTGTGATGATTGAAAGATGATTCAATCTCTGATGCAGATTGATTTGTATCTTGCACTTATGTATCATGAACTGTATTTTCTCGTTGTTAAAGACTAGATCAATCATCGTAAATTGATTGTGAGCTTCGCAAGTAATAGTGTCTGATTTCAGTAATAATTTCAGTCTTGCGTTTGTAATGATGTTTAGCAGAGTATCAATCATCATATGATGAGTGAAGCATCTTCATCTCTCTCAGTGAGAATGATGTAAATTGAAATCTTTTATGATCAATTATTTGCAATCATTCTTGAGTAGTTCATTCAAATGAGAAATGATTGAAGACTTCTCTGTGAATGTAATAAACAATGAGCATGAATTGTAGACGTTTAGAAGTCTTAACGTCTGCGTTTCGCTGTCTGCATTACGAATTAATATTCTGATTGAGCAAATGTTTAACTCAGCTGTTTCTATTATTTATTGATTGAATCTTAAATATTTGTTAATGTATATGCATGTTTTTAATTGAGATGACGAGTTTTTCACTAGATGAAAGAAGTTGTGTGCTGAGTTAAATGATTGTGAATCATTATTGTTGTGATCTTACTTCTGTATAATTACTATGTTGAATTCGTGAACTTCTTTGTCAATTAAGAATGATTCTTGAATTCTTAATGACTTTCTGATGTTGTACTGTAGAATTTGTAAAGAAGATTGTTTCATCATAAAGTTATTTATAGCTGTTGTTGATTCTGCAATGAGAAGACTCTTTGTATGCTTTTGATCATTAAGAGTCTTTCTCACTTTCTGATTGAACATTTCTGAATCTGCTCAGATGTTGTCTTGTCTGAGTTGCTATTCACGCAAGAGAAAAGATCAACTCATCTTTTCTTGATCTCTACTATTTGTTAAGCTGATTCATCAGCGATTCAACTGCATGTTTTCAACATAACTGTTGCTGAGTTTAAGAGATTCATTGAATCAAAAGAGTTCATTGAATCTGAAGAGTTCATTGAATCTAAAGAGTTCGTTGAATTTAAAGAGTTCAGAGACAGCGAGAAGAATGCGTGATTGTATTTAAACATTTCAGAGTATCTGAATGATCTGTTTCTATAAATTTCAAATGCTTGTTTCATCTGCTGTTGTCACTTGAAACAGATGCATCTTCAGAGTTCGTGATTTTCATTGCAGTTGACACAATGTCTTCTGTTTGAAAACATCACACACTTCTTGATGTGATGCTTGTCTGCGCACTTTTCACAGCGCTGATTCTTTCTGCAGAACTTAGTCATGTGATTAAATTCATGACATCTGAAGCACTGTGTAATGTGACAGTTCTTTTCAAATAGCTTGCATGCACATTCTTGATATGAATTCAGCATGCTCACGTTCATTAATTGATTTATCATCGCTTCAATCATGATCTCTATGATAAGCAATGAATGAGTCTTTTCGCTCTCTGCTATCTTCTTGAGTCAGACTATTCTTAGAACTTTCAGATTCTTATGAAGTCTTGCGTTATCTTTTATCAATCTTTCAATAATCTTTTTCTAATTATTCATGTTTATTGTAGTGTGTACTTTATGTGTCAGCATTGCAAAGATTCAATGTGTTACACATGTCAAACTCGCGATTTCTTTTGCTCATATCTGAGTCTTTTTCAGATTTGCTTGAGCATCTGAGCTAACTGCATGAAGAAAAATGTCATCGCTACTCAGCTTGCGAAGTAACATGATTAAATTTCTTTGATCTGTTGACACGTCTGCAATTCTCTGTAAAATCTGTTCAATCAACTTCTTCTGTATCTCTTTTATTTCTTTTCTGTTCATTATTTTAATTATGATTTCTCGTTTTTTGCAAAGCGATGATGAATCATCTTTGAGACATTGCTTCTTCGTCGCTATTTCTTCTCTTGTCACGTTCGCTCATGACGTAATTTTCGTTGAAAGACGTATGCTTTCTTATGTATGCAACTGCTTGTTAAGCAGTTGAACTGATGTTTTCAGTTTCTGTACATTCTTCGTGATGAATGCGTTCTGATTCAAATGATGTTTTTCTTCTGAGTTGAGTTGAAAACATTGAATCAGCTTCAATGTTATCTCTTTTCATGAATGATCTTTGCTCTTCTCTTTTTCTAACGTTGATATCTTTATTAGTAGATTAATGTCAGAATCGTGTCTAAATGATACAATCAATGAAGATCAGAATTGATAGTGCTTGATCTTTAGAAACAGCTATAACTGAATATTAAGAATACAGAAGAAGATTGATACAAAAGCTTCTATTTATGTAATGTTCAAAGACTGCGTTAGACTCGAAAGAAATATGTTTGTGACATGAAAAGAATGTGATGTAAATGAACAAGATGTTAATGAAAGAAAAGAATGTTGGGAAAGAAAAAGAGTGTTGAGTCATATCTGAGTCATATCTGAGTCATATCTGAGTCAAACCTGACTAGCTCGCTGATTAGCTCTAATCATTACACAGAGAACTCGCTAGCGTTCACTGCGAATTGATTAAAGCTTCAGCCTTGTTCAGTCTTGATACGCTCGTAACATTATCTTCTTCTTCGAAAATTCATGTTTGCATGAATGTAGTTCATTTGCTCACTTTTGTTGATAGTTATTTCGATATTTAGCGCGATTTGTTTGAATATAGCTTATGAAATTCGTTCAAAACTTTCTCTGAGTCATTGAATTTTTCTTTATCAACATAGTATTATTCGTCGTTTCTATCTAGGTTTATTCATTTGACTTTGTACTGTATTCGATCTCGATAGCGTCTGAAGTTCAATATATCGTCTATCTTTCAATGTTCATCATCTTCAATAGTGATTGATCTGAATGATTCTGAATGCTGTTCTGATAGAAAATCTTCTGAATATGATCGCAGTAGCTTCGAGCTGAACATTGAATGCAGATGCTTCATGCTGACTGATAGATGAAGATGATAGAAGATATTCACTTTGACAGTGATTTGATAGAGATTTAGCTGTTTGTCTTTCAAATCTTTGCAGAGTCTCGTTGTCTTGATGTTTCTGAAAGATAGTCAAACTCAGTCATCTACTTCATAGATGACGTTTCATCTATGTTTATTGATTTGAACTTCAATGATCAGCTTCGTCTTTTTCAATTGTTGACGATCGAAGTTCAGTAGCTCTTTCATTCAAATGACAATATCATTTGCTTTTCTAGCTTCAAGTCGTTCACGAGTTGTTTTGTAGTCAATCGTATCTGAATTGAAACTCATTTGAGAGTGAAATTCTTTATTGAAGTAGAAGAGAATCATTGAAGTGATCGAGAAGATATTGAAATTGTCACTGAATTTCATCATAGATATTCATTTGACTCAGTCGTTCTGCATGTAATTGCAGTAGATTCTAAGTTCGCGTTCAACGTCTTGATTGACTCGTTTCAATTGATCATTGATCTCAGAATGATAGACTGTGAATAGACTAGCTGTGATTCTCAGTCGCTTGCAAAGACTTTTTCACATAGTCAATATGAATCGAGAGTCTCTGTTTGAAACAATAGAACTGAATAGATCATGCAGTCGATAGACGTTTCATAGCATGATTCAAACCGTTTCTTCAACTGAGATGTCATCATCTTCTCAATGACAGAGAACATAATGATGTTCTTTGATGAGACAACATATGATTGTGCAAATGACGTTATAGTCTTCTGACAGAGATAGTTCAGTGATGAAGTTCATAGCTATATTTTTTCAGCGTTTCTGTGAAATCGAGAGAGAATGATGAAGTTTATTGATGCTATCTTTAGAAGCTTTGCTTCGCTGACAAGCATGACAGTTTTGAATGTATCATCGAATAGTAACTCGATGATCTGATCAATAGTAGAAACGCTGAACTAGATTAATGATTCATTTATTGTCAAGATGAGAGATTGAAGATTGATCATGCACTTCTTGTAGTAATTTCGTGTGCATGTTCTCAGAGACTCACAGTAGATCTTTTCTAAATAGAATGTCGTCAATGATTTCGCAGTTCTTCAGTTTAGTGATATGAAATTTGAGCTTGTTTTCGTTCATAGCTTGTTTATATTCGCTGCAGAGCTCATCTGTTTGATTGATCATTTGTACTCGTTGATAGAGATTTGCTTTCGATTCAATAGATAGAACATCGACTTTATCGAGAATCAGAATAGTTTGAAAACGATCTTTAAAACGTTGAGCTGATTCAAAAACGTTCGCTAGAGACATTCTAATTAAAGCATCGACTTTAGTGTTCATTTTGCCTGATCTAAAGATGATCTGAAAGTTGAACTTTGATAGAATGTTCAGATAGTTGACTTGTCATCGACTCAACTGTTTGTTTTTCATGAAGATTTTCAAAGTCTGATGATCAATGAACATCTGAATGAGTAGTTCAGTGCACTTCAGCTCGAGTCGTCAGTGTTCGAAGCATTGAATAATGACTAGCAATTTTTTGTCATAGATGTGATAATTGATTTCAGCGAGAATCATGCTTTTACTGTAGAAGATCATCGAATGAAGAACTTTCTCATCATTGTACTGAGATAGTATTTCATCTTTTACATAGTTCGAAGCATCGATATTCAGAATAGCTTGTCGTTTGAAATCGAAGTGACGAAGTACTGAGATTGAGCTGACTTGTTTCTTTAGATTGTCAAAGACTTGAACACAGATCTCGTTTCAAACAAAAGACGTGTTCTTTCTAGTCAGCTGAGTGAATGATTTGACTAGCTTCGAGAAGTTTTTAATGAAACGATGATAGAAGTTAACAAATCTCACGAAGCTCTGAATTTCTTTTAGATTGATCGAAGTGATTCAGCTGACTATGACTGTCACTTTGCTGAGATTCATACGAAGATCTAGTTTTGATACAATGACTTCTAGAAAGACAGTCTCTTCTACATCGAATTTGCACTTTCGAATATTCATCTACAGTTCAGCTTCACGTAGTCGATTCAATACTAGTTTGATGTGATCTCTATGTTTCTTTCTCATTTTGCTATAGATGAGAATGTCATCTAGATAGACTTGGCAAAAGTCGTTCAGAAAGTTTCATAGAACGTCATTCATATATTGCTGAAAGAAGATTGATTCATTAGTCAGTTTGAATGATAGCATCTTGTATTTATATGCTTCTAAAGCAGTGATAAAAGTGATGTAATTCTTGCTATCGAGATGCATTTGAAGTTTGTTGAACGCTGATATGATGTTCAATCTAGTCAAATGCTTGCAACTCACTATTTTATCAATGATTTCGTTTATCAGCGATAAAGAATATCTATTTCTTTTGAAAATAACATTTAGCTTTTAATAGTTCACGCAGAATCGAAGATCTTCATTTGCTTTGAGAATGAATAGAACGAGAAAGAAATAGAGAGTCTGACTAGAAGTGATGAATCTCTTCGACAGATTCTCGTTTAAGTACTTCTTTACTTTCAGAAGTTTGACAGAGAACATTTGATAAACTCGACAGCGAAAGAGCGTTGAATCATCGATGAGCTTAATTTTATGATCATAGAAGCGATGAAAAGACAGTTTATTCAATTGAGCTCGATCAAAAACATCTAGAAACTCATGATATTTTAATGACAGCTTTGCTTTAATATCTTTCAAATTCTGAGTCATTTCATTGATTGAAGAGACGTTTAGAACGTTCAAATTGCACTGAATATTGTATGTGATTTCTTTATTGATGTTCGTCATGAATAGAGCAAAGACTTTGATCTTGTTTCTCTTTGAACGATTCAACAGTGTTTTGAACGAAGCTGCGTCTATGCTTCGAATCAAGAATGACTCTTCTTGAACGAGTCATTTGAGCATCATAGAGATCTTAGTTTGAATGATTGAAGAGAACAAAGATGATCGCGATCAACTTGAGTGCTTTGAATTGAGAGAAATCGAAAAAATCGAAATAAAAGTATTCAATTGATTCGAAAAAACAATGACGTCGTTTTGCATATTCAGTAATATTTCGTTTTTGTTTATTCAGAGCTTACTCAATATGACTTCATGATGATTGATATCAGCTATCAACATTGATACAGTCAATTTCTTATGACTTTCGATGATGAGATTGAATAGAATTTTATGAGTGATGATCTTCTTAGATATCTTTTCATCATAATTTCTTATTAACTTCTCTTTTGTCAGAAGTATAGATTGAATTCTTAGTTTCTTACATACTTTATCGACTAAATTAGAATGTATGATCATGTAGATGACGAAATCACTGTCTATTAGAGAACAAAGACTGAAAGATCGATTCTGAGAGATGAGATGAGCGTTAATTAGAAACAACTTTTCAAAGTAATTTTCTTTCAATAGAATTTCATCTAGTTTGCACAAAGATATAATCTCTATCTCTTTAATGACTTTTGAAGAGATGACTAGTTTTTTGAATCGAAATTCGAATTGAAATCAAAGCGATCATATTCATTGTTCACTGCATTAATTCTAGTAGATCGATTGAGACACTCTTTAGAGTTATGATCTGATTTATGACATATGAAACAGCTTTCGACTAGAATATCTGCTTCTTTGACGCTAGTTAAAATCGCGTCACGCGACTTTAGCTGATTAGACTTTGAGTGATCGACTGACTGAGTGACAACAGTCGCTCTATGAAAGATAGTCTTAGAAAAATCATTGACGCGTTTGATCTTGTTCTTGATCTCTTGAATGACTCGCTGATCATTATTCAAATGAATCAGATAGAAATGAATTTCTTTTAGAGAATCAGACTGAACTAGTTGATCTACTCAAACAAATTGAAGATGAGAATGTATCTTATCTTTCAGATCAGCGATCAGTTGCTTCTCATGATAGTCTAAATAGAAAGATAGACGTTGAAACTGAGTATAGAATTCACTGAATTTCTTGAATTTCTGAATCAAGTTGTAGTATTTTCTACGAAAGTTGACTTTCTTATTTGAATCATTGAACAACTGAGTTAGCTCTTTCAAAAGATCATCGACGATTTTATAGAGATTGACACAGTCACGTTCGCATCTAGCTTGAGTGATCTCAGCTGCGTCATCAAATAATCTAGAATGTATATAGCTCAATTTGACTCGTTCATTAGAAAAGAGATCAACATTGATCTCTAGTTTATTCTGAATTTTTCCGTATCAGTTCTTTCAAGTAGAATTCTTTTCATCAGTAAACAGCGAAGAATCAGGTATTTTTTGAAATCTAGAACGCTCAGAGTAGATGAAATCAGAAGAAGTATTTTCTTTAGCTTGAAGTTTAGTCTTCAACTCTTTGATTTCGTCTTCTTGTTGTTTATCTAACTCGTAGAGTCAATCTGTTTCTTCATCAAGAGCTAGACTTTGAGTCTTTCAGATTTCATTGAACACGAAGAATATTATCATTTCAGCAAATGATTCGTCATCTTCGTGAATGAATGATGCAGCACTTGATGATTTCTTTCGTGATTTCAATGAATCAGCATCAGAGATTTGAGAGAAACGATTTCGAAATTCTTCGAAATGTCTTTCAATAGACGAACAACTAGACATGATGAGATTTATTTGAAAGAAGATCAAATGAATGACGATGCTCGACGATTGAAGAAGAAAGACGTATAGAATGATGTTTAATCTTCAACAAAGAAGATGAGATTTGTTTGTTGATTTGATTGATTCTTTAACAAACAACGAAGATTCTTTATCATTGAATCTATCAATCGATTTGATTCTTGAGCAATTCACGAAGATTCTTTATCATGATTCTCGTAATCGAGTGAACTTTGCGTACTTAATGAGTGATAAGTAGTCTAGCAATTCAAACAGTCTTGTCATTGATTTTATTCAACTCTTTAATATTGTTCTATCTTTTGATTATCATCAATCATCAGATAAACGAATTTCTTTAGACTCATTCTGTCTAGATGAGTATGTTGAATGAGTAATGAGATCAGTATCGTGTGATTAACGAATTCTTAATATAATGTCAGAATCGTGTCTAGATGATACAATCAATGAAGATCAAAGTTGATAGTGCTTGATCTTTAAAGATAGCTATAACTGAATATTAAGAATACAGAAGAAGATTGATACAAAAGCTTTTATTTATGTAATGTTCAAAGACTGTGCTAGACTTGAAAGAAATGTGTTTGTGACATGAAAAGAATGTGATGTAGATGAACAAGATGTTGATGAAAGAAAAGAGTGTTGAGAAAGAAAAAGAGTGTTGAGTCATATCTGAGTCATATCTGAGTCAAACCTGACTAGCTTGCTGATTAGCTCTAATTATTACGCAGAGAACTCGCTAGCGTTCACTGCAAATTGATTAAAGCTTCAGTCTTGTTCAGTCTTGATACGCTCGTAACAATTAATAATGTTAGCAACATTCTTTTCATCATTGCATAAGTGTTTCGATCTTACATCTCTGTTTTCTTGTGATGAATCAACGTCGCTTGCAATCATCTTTGAATCAGCATTACTGCAATTCATGCAATTCATTGTCATTCAATTATCTTCTAAATTCACTTTATCTTGTTTGTAATGCTCTTTTTCAAAATTTGTGATGCATGCGTTGTGATTATTTCAAAGATTATTATTAAAAGTTAAATTGAAAATCAGATTTAAATACTAAATTAACTTTGTAACTCTGTCAAGACATTGTTTAAACTGCATCATGTTTTCAACTTAATATATCATGAAATGTATCATGTTTAACTTAATAATGTTTGACAAATTAAGTAATTACTTAAAATATCATATTATCATATTACTTTTATAAACTTTATTTATTCATTTAGTAAATTAAGTTTTAACAGTTTTAATTATTTTAAATTTTATTTAAAAATGATGATTTAATATTTAAGCATGATAACAGAAATGCAATTTGTAATAATCAAGTTTACTAAATGTAAACAGTAAACTGATCATTAAGTTGAGTTTTGAGTTGATATTTTGAATTGCTCACATTTTCAACTCAATTTGAGTTGAATCTGTTATGAGTCTGCATAGAGCGAATCATATGAGTGTATTCTAACTAAAAGTTCAAAGCTAAAGAAGAAAGAAGATGAAACACGTCAAGAGTCTTATATTCATGAAGACGCGCTAGATCACTAGCGTGTCAACATCAGCTCTGTACTAGTCTATGATAGTCTAACACGAACTATGTTAGACTAATTCAGAGTAACGAGACACGCTCGCAACATTATCTCTTCTCTTTATCTAGCAATGTTCTCATTGCTGCAGTTCAGTTGATCTTTCTTGAGTTGATTTCTATCTTGACTTGTTTAAATAACGTTCATGAAAGTCATTTATGATCTTCGAGCATTCTTTGAATTCACTTTCATCGACGTTGTATCAATGTAAATCAACATCGTACTCTTTTCAATTGACACGATATTGTAGTCGTTTATCTCGTTCGTAATGTCTGAAGTTCAATATGTTCTTCACTTTTCATTCATCTTCGTCTTCAATCACTATAGAATCAGACGACTCATTTCATTGTTCTTTCAGAGAGTTCTTTGAATTCAGTTGCAGCAGATTTGATGCAAACTTCGAATGAATCTTCATTGTCGATGACAGTTTCAGTCAATATGCATGTTCAATCTCGATCAGAATCTTGAAGAGTTCTAGCATATTATCATTCAGCTTCTTTAATGATCTTAAGATCATAATGTTTCTAGAATTCAAAAACATCATGTCATCTATCTTGTAAATCATTTTCTTTCAATGCTTGTTAATCTGTTTCTTCATTGTGATTCTGACTCTTGCTAATGCTTGCTTGATCAATGCTAGTGATCATTTCATGTGTTCAAATATATTCTCTGCTTTGCTCACTTCAATTCTAGCTCGAGTGATTTCATATTCAGTTGAGTTCGAATCGAAGCTCATACAAGAGTGAAAGTTCTTATTCAGAAAGAATGTTGACTGTTCAATTGATGACGAAATAGCATTGTTATCGACGAATTCAGTCATAGATAATCAAGCGAACCAATCATCTTGCATATACGAGCAATAGCTTCGTAAATATCATTTCACATTCTGATTCGCTCTTTCTGTCTGATCATTGATTTGCAAATGATAGTCGATGAATAGTTTCATCTTGATGTCGAGTCTCAGGCAAAGAGACGTTCAGACAATCGATATGAATTGAGAATCATGATCAAATACTATTGATCTCGATAGTTTATGAGTTCTGAAGACTCATAACAACAGCAGCTTAACTGTTTGTTCTGCGAAGATTTCTTCGTCATCTGATCAACATGATATATAGTGTCGTTTCTTAGACAATCGATCTATGACTGTCAGAATCGCGTTGCTTTCATCACTTTCTGATAGATTGATAATGAAGTTCAAGAATATGTTCTGTCATCATTGTTTGAATATGAGCAATGACTTCAGCAGTTCATTGATTCGATCTTTTGATGCTTTTGATCTACGATAAACGTAACAGTTTCAAATGTAACGTTTGATCGTTGTTCTCATCTTCGATCAGCAATATGATCATCTCAACAAGTCTAATGTTCGATTCATGTCAGAATGATCATTGATCAAAAGATCATGTGCTTCTCTTATTAATCAAGTGATTATTGACTGAAAAATTCATAGTCTATCATCTTTTCAGAGTACTTTATCAAGTACTCTGCAGTTGTTCAGATCAATATCTTGACAAGTTCTTCTGTTTTGTTTCATGACTATTCAAATATCGAAGCACAGTTGATCTGTTTAATTTTCAACTATAATCTGATTCTGAATAAAAATCATCTCTTTGATCAAATTTTGATTAGCTTTTGATTTGAGTTTCAAATCTGAGTCAGATTCTGAGTCAGATCTGAGCAAGATCTGAGTCAAATCTTAATCAGCTTTCTGATCATTTTCTTGATCAGCTTCTATTGACTGCAGTTCAAATTTGCCTTCAAGCAATAGCATCTGATGCTGATATAGCTTTCGATCATCGTTTGCTTCAACTGACTTAACGTCTGACATTCTGATCAGCGCGTCAACTTTCAAATTCTGTTTTTTCGACTGATATATGATCTTGAAGTTATATTCAGATAACTTCTCAGCTCATTTAGCTTGTCATCTGATCAGTTCTTTGATGATCATGAAGTACTTCAAATTCAGATGATTGATGAAGATCTTGATTGAAATATTCATACATTTCAATTTGAGACATCAATGTTTCAAACAGCGAATAATAATCAGCAGTTCTTTGTCATAGATCTCGTAGTTGCATTCTGCGAAAATCATGTTCTTGCTATAGAAGATCACTGAATGTAAGATGTCTTCATCGTCATATTGAGACAATACTTCGTCGTTCACATAGTTCAAGAAGTTTGTTTTCAGAATAGCTTCTTTAGTCGAGTTGAAATGCTTCAGAACGAAGACTGTCATCATCTGTTGCTTTAGTTCTTCAAAGATCATCTGACAGATCTTTGTTCATTCAAAAAGATGATCTTTTCAAGTCAACTTTATTATGAGTTGAATGATCTTTGAGAAGTTCTTTATGAATCATCGATAGAAATTGCAGAAGTCAATGAAGATTTGCACATGAGTCAATGATCGCGACACTTCTCAGTTTCGAATCACATCTACTTTTCAAGAGTTCATTCATAAATCATTGATAGATATCAGTAGTTCAAGAAACGAGATTTTCTGAATCTTGAATTCACACTTGTCAATATCTATCTGCAGATTGACTTCATGAAGCTTGTCTAGCACTTCTTTCACATGAGTTCTATGTTCTTTCAAGATCTTGCTGTAGATGAGAATATCATTCAAATATGTCTGACAGAATTTATGTAGATAGTTGAACAACACATCGTTGATATAGTGCTGAAAGAACGTGAGTTCATTGATTAATTCAAAGAGCATTACTCTATACTTGTAGACGTCAAAGAAAGTAACAAAAGTAGTTAAATCTTTGCTTTCTGAACTCATGCGCAGTTTATTGAACGTGATGATAATGTGGAGTCAAGTCAGATACTTACTGTCTTGAATTTGAGCTAGTACTTTGTCTATCAAGAGTATTGAATAACGATTTCTTTTAATCAGAGCATTCAGTTTTTGATGGTTCACGCAAAAGCGAAGACTGTCATCTTTCTTTTTGACAAATAGTATTGACGAAGCAAAAGAAGCTTTGCTGAGTGTGATGAACTTCTTCTTCAAATTCTCTTCTAGATACTCTTTGATCTTCTGCAACTTGTAGCTCGACATAAGATACAATCGACTTCTAGAAGATTGATTCTCATCTTCTAATTCAATCTTATGATCGTATGATCGATGCAAGAGCAACTGCGTTGTCTTTTCTCTATCAAAAACATTCAGAAAGTCGTGATAAACTATCAAAAGCTTCTTCTTCAGTTCATTTAATGACATGACAGAGATCATTTCATTCAGTTCTGCGAAATCTTCAACTGAGCTAAGCGCTTTGTTGATTTCACTAATGATCAAGAAGAAGATCTTGATCTTCTTATTCTTGACTAGAGTTCAATACGCAGCGACTTTAATCATAGCAATATTGATGAACTCTTCTTTCTTAGTAGACTGAATGAGTCGAGAATGATCGAGATCACCTTGAGTGCTTTGCTTTCATCTGAGTACAGATTCAATGAATCAAACAGATTCAATGAATCGATTCACTGATTTCTGATTCGTGAGTCTCTTCAAGATTATCGTTGATGTAACAATCAAGTTCAAGTTCTTTCGTTTCATTTTGCAGATCTCGCTTGACTCAGATCTGTGAAATGCTGATTGACTGCTTGCTTTTGAAACGACAGATTTCAATGTTCGAATATTCAATGATGATATTAATCGATTGTTTGCAGAATCTATCAAAATTTGATTTCTTTTCAATCAAAGATTTTCAATGATTATCTTGTGCTGATCTAGACAAGTTATCAATAGAAACATCATTTCATTCTTGTGTTCTTGAATCATGATCGATGTATACAGAGTGTGTGTAATCGACTTTCGATCAGAAATTTCATCATACGATCAAATCAACTTTGATTTTGACAGCGATATTGACTGAATATCAAAGCGTTCACATAACTCTGACATCAAAGATTCATCGATGAAAGTCATGTCAGTGACTTCAGTATCTATCAGAGCGAAAGATCTGAATATCTTTTCTAGACTACTCAAGATGACGTCAACAGTGAACGACTTAAAATCAAATGAATCATTAGATATGCTGATGAAACAGAATATGAGTATATCGCTCTCAGTCACTACTTTGACGAAAGCAGATCATTTTTCAAATTCGTAGCGATCTCATGCCGTTGAGTCGTCTCAAAACAATTATATGCTCTATGTTCTAATTTCTTGCATTTGAAGCAGAGCTCTTTCTTAAACAACTCTTTCTGAATAGAGTTAAGATTCAATCTTCTGAGTTTCTTTCATGAAGAGACTGATGACGTGAGTCGAGCAGTCAATGTGCTAGAGACAGAGCGAGCAGCTTGAGTCGTTGATGCTTTGACGACTGATCGAGCGTTCAATTCAGTTAATCTAACATTGACTTGCATGCAGATGTTGATAAACTCATTCAAATCTATGATTCATTCATTGAGCGTTGCTCGTTGAAGATTTGAGCTGATCTTGTGCTGAAAATCATTTAGTAAAGTCTCGTTATTGTATTCTAGTTCTGCACTAAATCTCTGAAATTTCATTGAAATTTCATGAAAGAAAATCTTGTTCTGATACAGCTTCAAGTACTGTTGTTGAGTCGTGTGATGATGATTAAGATCGTCGTACATCTTATTAATCATTGATAGTACTTCTTCGACTTCTAGAAACGAGTTCAAGAAGGTATTTTGCATGCAAGATGCAATATGTTTGATCGCAGCTTCACTGACTCAACTTTCGATGTACGTAATCTTCAACTCTTCAATAGAAAAGTGATTCTTATTTGTCTTCAGCTTGTTTCACATTCAAGACAGTCAATTGTCTACATTCTGCGTCGAATCTTCAAACAAAGATGAATTCAATAACTTGATCAATTTCGAGAAATAATCTTCAGAAATTGAAGTGCTTTGTCGACTTGATGCAACTTTTAAATGATGTATAATCACGTTCTTGTCTTTATTCTCTTTCTGCAGATGCGTCTGCGTAATCTTCAACGTGATATTTATCTCGTTGACATCTTCTAACATCTGAATCATGTCATTGTGAATCTTGATTTCAATGTCGTGCTGTTGACATATGTACTTGATAAAGATAACAATGTCGTTAGCTTCATGAGCGTTTATTCAAGCATTCAGTTCAGTGTTGATGCTGATCTTGATCATTTCGTGATCAAAGAGCAACGCGTTCGTGTTCTCTTTTTCTGTATTCAACGACGCATTCGTGTCTTCTTCTTCTGATGCTGCTCGATTCTGTGATAGAAGTGATTCTCTTCTAACATTTTGAAAGTCGTAGTGAGCAATGCTCACTGATTCTGATTCTGTGCTTCTAGTCATTGTATGAATAGAAAATTGCTGATTGAAATTCTGATGTTACTCTATTGAACTTTCTGAGTTCAAGCAACGAGTAATACTCTATCAAACTTTCTGAGTTCAAGTATTGCTGAAATTTCTGATTTCTGATGACGAGCTCAATAAAGAGTTAATCAAGAGCAACGCGTTCATGTTCTTTAATTCTGATTCTATCGAAATTTCTGATTTCGAATCAAGATTCTTCTTTAGAAATTTCTGATTTCTATCAAGCTTTCTGAGTTTGAGTTCTGATTCTGCTGTTGAAATTTCTGAGTTCGACTTCTGATTGAGTTGATTGTGTAGCTTGTTTTTGTATCGTCTACACGTTGATAGCAAGATTAATGAGCTTTGAACTAATGTTATGAGTTTGCATAGAGCGAATCATATGAGTGTATTCTAACTAGAAGTTCAAAGCTAAAGAAGAAAGAAGATGAAACACGTCGAGAATTTTATACTCACGAAGACGCGCTAGGTCACTAGCGTGTCAACATCAGCTCTGTACTAGTCTATGATAGTTTAACACGAACTATGTTAGACTAATTCAGAGTAACGAGGCACGCTCGCAACAGAATCACGCATATTTTCAACTCAACATGACTTAACTCAACTGTGAATTGAGTCAATTTAACTCGACTTGTCAAGAACTTAAGCTTGATGTCAAAAGAACTAAATATAGAAATTTTTTTAACTTTTACATTATCTTTTTGCATTATCTTTTTGATAGAAAGTCATGAAGAGAAAACATGAAGATCATTTGATAGAAAGTCATAAAGAGAAACATAAAGAGAAACATAAAGAGAAACATAAAGAAAAACATGAAGATCATTTGATAAAGAGTCATAATGAGAAAACATGAAGATCATTTAACTTTGATAAAGAGTCATGACAGAAAAACATGATAGAAAGTCATGAAGAGAAATCATGTAAACTGTTCAATTAAACTATTTACATTTATTTAATATCTTGTTGAATCAAATTGAGTTTTTGAGTCAAGTTGTTGAATTAAGCTTTTCAACTTGATTCAAGTTGTTAAGTTCAACTTCTCAACTCAATTCAACATTTTTTCAAAAAAAATTCAACTCAATTTGATACTTTTTAAGTTGAATACTCGACTTGAACTTGAATACTCGACTCAACATGATCAGTTTAACTAAATGAATAAACAAAATTTATAAAAGTGATATTAAATTGATTGTTAAGTTAAGTTTCAATAGACTGATTATTGAGTCAAGTTTTGAGTTGACATTTTGAACTTGAATCGAGATTGAGTCAAATTGCTAACATTTTCAACTCGACTCAAGTCAAATTACTCATATTTTCAATTTGATGCAACTTAACTCAACTGAGAATTGAATCAATTTAACTTGATTCATCAAGAATTCAAGCATAACGTCAAGAGAGCTAAATATAGAAAGTTTTTCGATTTTTGACTTTTGCATTATCTTTTTGCATTATCTTTTAATAGAAAGTCATAAAGAGAAACATGAAGATCATTTGATAGAGAATCATGATGAGAAACATGAAGAAGAACATAAAGAAAAAACATGAAGATCGTTTGATTTTGATAGAGAATCATGACGAGAAAACATGGTAGAAAGTCATGAAGAGAATCATGAAGACTGTTTGATCAAGCTATTTACATTTATCTAATATCTTGTTGAATTGAATCGAATTTTTGAATCGAGTTATCGAGTCAAGCTTCTCAACTCGACTTAAGTTCTTGAGTTCAACTTCTCAATTTGACTCGACACTTTTTCAAAAAAATTTCAATTCAACTTGACACTTTTCGAGTCGAGTACTTGACTCAAACTCAAGTACTCAACTTGACGTGATCAGTTTAAGTTTCAAGTTGACATTTTGAACTTGAATTGATATTGAGTCAAATTGCTCATATTTTCAACTTGATGTGACTCGACTCAACTGAAAATTGAGTCAACTCGACTTGATTCATCAAGAACTCAAGCTTAATGTCAAGAGAGTTAAATATAAAAAAATTTCCGGTTTTTTGCTTTTGCATTATCTTTTTGATAGAAAGTCATGAAGAAGAACATAAAAAGAAATATGAAGAAAAACATGAAGAAAAACATGAAGAGAAACATAAAGATCATTTGATAAAGAATCATGATGAGAAACATAAAGAGAAACATGAAGATCATTTGATAGAGAATCATGATGAAAAACATAAAAAGAAACATGAAGATCATTTGATAAAGAATCATAAAGAGAAACATAAAGATTGTTTGATAGAAAATTATGATGAGAAACATAAAGAGAAACATAAAGATTGTTTGATAGAAAATTATGATGAGAAACATAAAGAGAAACATAAAGAGAAACATGAAGAAAATATAAAGAGAAACATGAAGAAGAATATGAAGAGAAACAAAAAGAGAAAACATGAAGGTCGTTTGACTTTGATAGAGAGTCATGACGGAAAAACATGATAGAAAGTCATGAAGAAAAATCATGTAAACTGTTCAATCAAGTTATTTACATCTATTTAATATCTTGTTGAGTCGAATCGAGTTTTCAAGTTGAGTTGTTGAGTCAAGCTTCTCAACTCAACTTGAGTTGTTGAATTCAACTTCTCAATTCAATTCAACACTTTTTCAAAAAAATTTCAATTCAACTCAACACTTTTCAAGTCAAGTATTCAACTTGAACTCAAGTACTCAACTTGACATGATCAGTCTAAGTGATATGACAATGTGATATTCTAAGCAGATACAGAATGAGTATATATTATGATAAAGTTAATTATTAAGAAGTTCTTGATAACTTGAAAAGATCAATCGACTATAGAAAGTTTGTCAAGTATTGTCAAGTTGAGCACGACATAATTCATGACATATTAAGTCGAAGATATGATGTAGTTTAAATGATGTCTTGACAAAGTCATAAAGTTTCAAAGTCAATTCAGATCTGATCTTTGACTCAGTTTCTGACTTTAGTCTTTGATTTAATTTCTATGAGTCAATTCATCATGACAATTGTCTTCTTTTCTAAGTGAGTTCATTCTTGATCTCAATAATTAATGTCTTTGTTTATTCTGATAAACAATGATGCGCACTCATTGATTCGCTCTAGAAGCTTTCAATAAAAATCTTCAAATCTTTGTGAGAAAACAAGAAAAAGAGAAACTTTCAATTGAATGATGATTCATCTTCAATTATAATGTGTATAAATGACATTATAAATAGTATATGTGATGTATAGTTGATGTAGATGACAGCAATGATGACGTGTAGATAACGCATAAACATTGTTTATTAAACTGATCGCGTTCAGTCGAGTCATTGAGATCGAGTCGAGTTTTCGACTCGTTAAGACTCAATTCAAGTCAGAATTCTTGACTTGAGTATTTGAGTTGAGTTGAGATGTTCGACTTGAATATTCAAGTCGAGTCAGAGAATTGAAATCAAGTATCGACTTGAAATTCTCGACTTGACTCGTCAAAACATGAAGATAGATAGATAAATATTCTATTATAGCTCTTTATCATAGCTTTCTATCATGTTTTTCTATCATAGCCTTTCTTCATGACTCTCTTTCATGACTTTCTTTCATGACTCTTCTTCATGACTCTTCTTCATGACTTCTCTTCATGACTCTCTATCAAACAGTCTTCATAGTTTCTTGTCATGACTTTTTATCATAGCTCTCTATCATAGCTCTCTATCAAAGCTCTCTATCAAATAATCTTCATGTTTCTCTTCATGTTTTTCTTTATGTTTTTCTTTATGTTTCTCTTTATGACTTTCTATCAAAAAGATAATGCAAAAAGATAATGCAAAGGCGAAAAACCGGAAAGATTTCTATATTTAACTCTTTTGACGTCATATTCGATTGCTTGACGAGTCAAGTCAAGAACTTGAATCAAAGTCTGACTCAAGATCAATATTAAGTCGAGTCAGAAGATTCAACTTGAGTATTCAAGTTGAGTCAGAAGATTCGACTTGAGTAATTGAGTTGAGTCAGAATGTAGATATGAAAACTTGATTCAACAATCAGTCTATTGTTTATCTTTTGAGTAAATGATGTTGTTAAGATGATAAAGCATAAACAAGAGTGAATAATAATTGTTGATTTGTTTATCGCTTTTTCGGTTTTTCTCAACTTCTCACTTTCTTCAACTTCATCTTTTTTCAATCATGATCATATTTTTATCATTGTATAATTACTTTTGACAAACTTTGAGTATATTTATATCATAAAAGTAAGAGATCTAAATCATGAATTATGAACATACAGCAATGCTCAAAGAGAGTCGTAAGATGATAAAGTCAACTGATGATCAAGTTAAGATCATTATGAAAGTAAGTGATGTTACAACTTGAGATTTCACGACTATTATTGTAACTAACAGTATCATAAGTCTGTTTAAAAGACATTGATCAAATGTGATGATCATAATGCTGCTGATGCTGAATCACTCATGATGATGCAAATGTCATCAAATTTTGATTGAAAGCTCATCACTTCTACTATTCAAACTTTCAAGTATGTCTCAACTATCAAAAAAGAAATTCAAAAGATGATGAAAGAAGAAATGATTACTGATGCTTTGTCAATGATCTTGTTGAATTCATAGACTTCGCGAAATTGAAAAATGATGATGAGATTCATTTATTTCACTTCTTGATGTCATTACTGATGCTTTTCAGCTGTCAATTGTGAAAATAAGCGAAAGAAGCATTGCTGATCTCAAAACTTTAAATAAAGTAATTTGTATAAAGTGTGCTTGAGTTCTACACATCGAGAATAAAGCATCACTATGTGATGTCATCTTTCAGAGAAAGATAATGTACAAAAAGTGTGCTCATTATGCAAATAATGAAGATTTTTGTATTGCAATGAATATACTTATATAATATGTCTGCTAAATGCTCATGATTCAATGTTTAAATTTTTAACATTTGCATTTTGACTGTTAATGAATTCTTTCATCTGCAGAAAATTCATGATAGTGCGATTGAAAATGAAGAAGAGAATATCATTCTGAAAACATTCACTGCTCATCAGAAAATTCTTTACAAGAAATTGATGACAACGACTCGTGTAAAGAATTGTCTCAAGAAAGTTCACAAACTCAAGTCTTTAAAGATTCAAAAGCTCATTCTTAAAGAAATGATGATTATCAATGACATTATCAGAGAAATTCTGAATGTAAAGTGCTTTGTGATATGTTCAATCTTAATTATATATCATTTTGTCAACATTTTTAATTGTTCTGATATATTTTAGTACAATCTGTTGTCTTTCAAATCTTTATCTTCACGTCTTAATGTAAATCTGATAATGAAGAAGAAGAAGAAGTCTGTGATCTTGTCTCATGTGAAAGATGTTTGATAAAGTGATGATTGCATAATGTTTGTTGTGTCGTGATGATTACGCTTTCTTGTCGAACGCGTTTAAGCATCTTTGCGCTTTTTTCTTCTGTTTATTGATTTACATATGTGATCACTTCATTAAAGAGTGAAACTATCATAATACAGTGATTCTTCTTTTCTAATAATGAGTTTATGCTTGAAAATGAGTGATTATACTTTTCGCTTACGTTTCAGCCTTGTTTTGAAAGCTTCTATAAGCTTCAAGACATCTTTCATATCTTCGCTCAATATTCATTGATTATATTCAATGAAATATTCTTTTCATTGTATCTTATAATATAAGATTTTCTTTCTTTTTCGCTTCTATAAAATCTTTTCTATCTTTCATTCTTGCTCATCATCAATGTCAAAATCATGTTTAAATGATACAATCAATGAAGATCAGAGTTGATAGTGCTTGATCTTTAAAGATAGCTATAACTGAATATTAAGAATACAGAAGAAGATTGATACAAAAGCTTTTATTTATGTAATGTTCAAAGACTATGCTAGGCTTGAAAGAAATGTGTTTGTGACACAAGAAGAGTGTGATGTAGATGAACAAGATGTTGATGAAAGAAAAGAATGTTGAGAAAGAAAAAAAAGATTAAGTCATATCTGAGTCATATTTGAGTCAAACCTGACTAGCTCATTGATTAAAGCTTCAGTCTTATCAGTCTTAATACGCTCATAACATTACTTTCTTCTTCAAAAATTCATGTTCGCATGAATGTAGTTCATTTGCTCGCTTTTGTTGATAGTTATTTCGATATTTAGCACGATTTGTTTGAATATAACTTATGAAATTCGTTCAAAACTTTCTCTGAGTCATTGAATTTCTCTTTATCGACATAGTATCATTCATCGTTTCTATCTAGATCTGTTTCTTTGACTTTGTACTGTACTCGATCTCGATAGCATCTGAAGTTCAATATATTATTTATCTTTCAGTGTTCATTGTTTTTGATAGTGATTGATCTGAGTGATTCTGAATGCTGTTCTGATAAAGAGTCTTCTGAATATGATTGCAGTAGCTTCGAGCTGAACATCGAATGCAGATGCTTCATGCTGACTGATAGATGAAAATGATAGAAGATATTCACTTTGACAGTGATTTGATAAAGATTTAGCTGTTTGTCTTTCAAATCTTTGCAGAGTCTCGTTGTCTTGACATTTCTGAAAGATAGTCAAACTCAGTCATTTGCTTTATAGATGATGTCTCATTTATGTTTATTGATCTGAACTTTGATGATCAGCTTCATCTTTTTCAATTATTAATGATCGAAGTTCAGTAACTCTTTCATTCAAATGACAATATCATCTGCTTTTCTAGCTTCAAGTCGTTCACAAGTTGTTTTATAGTCAATCATATCTGAATCAAAACTCATTCAAGAGTGAAATTCTTTATTAAAGTAGAAGAAAATCATTGAAGTGATTGAGAAGATATTGAAATTGTTGCTGAATTTCATCATAGATATTTATTTGACTCAGTCGTTCTGCATGTAATTGCAGTAAATTCTAAGTTCGCGTTCAACGTCTTGATTGACTTGTTTTGATTGATCGTTGATCTCAGAATAATAGACTGTAAATAAACTAGCTGTGATTCTCAATCATTTGCAAAGACTTTTTCATATAATCAATATGAATTGAGAATCTCTGTTCAAAACAATAGAACTGAATAAATCATGCAGTTGATAGACGTTTCATAGCATGATTCAAATCGTTTCTTCAACTGAGATGTCATCATTTTCTTAATGACAGAAAACATAGTGATGTTCTTTGATGAGATGACATATAATTATGCAAATGACGTTATAACTTTCTGACAGAGATAGTTCAGTGATGAAGTTCATAGCTATATCTTTTCAGCATTTCTATGAAATTGAGAGAGAATGATGAAGTTCATTGATGCTATTTCTAGAAACTTTGCTTCGCTGACAAGCATGACAGTTTCAAATGTATCATCAAATAGTAGCTTAATGATCTGATCAATAGTAGAAATGTTGAACTAGATTGATGATTTGTTTATTGTCGAGATGAAAGATTGAAGATTGATCATGCACTTCTTGTAGTAATTTCGTGTGCATGTTCTCAGAGATTCACAGTAAATCTTTTCTAAATAGAACGTCGTCAATGATTTTGCAATTCTTCAGTTTGATGACATGAAATTTGAGCTTGTTTTCGTTCATAACTTGTTTATATTTATTGCAGAGCTCATCTGTTTAATTGATCATTCATACTCGTTGATAGAGATTTGCTTTCGATTCAATAAATAGAACATTGATTCTATTGAAGATCAAAATAGTCTGAAAATAATCTTCAAGACGCTGAGCTGATTCAAAGATGTTCGCTAGAGACATTCTGATTAAAGCATCAACTTTAGTGTTCATTTTGCCTGATTTAAAGATGATCTGAAAGTTGAACTTCGATAGAATGTTCAGATAGTTGACTTGTTGTTGACTCAACTGTTTGTTTTTCATGAAGATCTTCAAAGTCTGATGATCGATGAACATCTGAATGAATAGTTCAGTGCACTTCAACTCAAATCGTCAGTGTTCAAAGCATTGAATAATGACTAGTAATTTCTTGTCATAAATGTGATAATTGATTTCAGCAAGAATCATGCTTTTGCTGTAGAAGATCATTGAATGAAGAACTTTCTCATCATTTCACTGAGATAGTATTTCATCTTTTACATAGTTCAAAGCATCAATCTTCAGAATAGCTTGTTGTTTGAGATCAAAGTGACGAAGTACTGAGATCAAGCTGACTTGTTTCTTTAAATTGTCAAAGACTTGAACACAGATCTTGTTTCAAACAAAAGACGTGTTTTTTCTAATCAATTAAGTGAATGATTTGACTAGCTTCAAGAAGTTCTTAATGAAACAATGATAAAAGTTAACAAATCTCATGAAGCTCTGAATTTCTTTTAGATTGATTGAAGTGATTCAGCTGACTATGACTGTCACTTTGCTGAGATTGATACGTAGATTTAGTTCTGATACAATGACTTCTAGAAAAACAGTCTTTTCTACATTGAATTTGCACTTTCAAATATTCATCTGCAGTTCAGCTTCGCGTAGTTGACTCAATACTAGTTTGACGTGATTTTTATATTCTTTTTTCATTTTGCTATAAATCAGAATGTCATCTAGATAGACTTGACAAAAGTCGTTCAGAAAGTCTCATAAAACGTCATTCATATATTGCTGAAAAGAGATTGATTCATTAGTCAGTTTGAATGATAGCATCTTGTATTTATATGCTTTTAAAGCAGTGATAAAAGTGATGTAATTCTTGCTATTGAGATGCATTTGAAGTTTGTTGAACGCTGATATGATGTTCAATTTAGTTAAATGCTTGCAACTCACTATTTTATCAATGATCTCATTTATCAACGATAAAGAATATCTATTTCTTTTGAAAATGACATTTAGCTTTCAATAGTTCATGCAGAATTGAAGATCTTCATTTGCTTTGAGAGTGAATAGAACGAAGAAGAAATAGAGAGTCTGACTAGAAGTGATGAATCTCTTCGACAGATTCTCGTTTAAGTACTTCTTTACTTTCAGAAGTTTAACAAAGAACATTTGATAAACTCGACAGCAAGAAGACGTTGAATCATTAATGAGTTCGATTTTATGATAATAGAAGCGATGAAAAGATAGTTTATTTAATTAAACTCGATCAAAAACATCTAGAAACTCATGATATTTCAATGACAGCTTCGCTTTAATATCTTTCAAATTCTGAGTCGTTTCATTGATTGAAGAGACGTTCAAAGCGTTCAAATTGCACTGAGTATTATACGCGATTTTTCTATTGATGTTTATCATGAATAGAGCAAAGACTTCGATCTTGTTCTTCTTTGAACAATTCAACAATGTTTTAAACAAAGCTGCATTTATGCTTTAAATCAAGAATGACTCTTTTTGAATGAATCATTTAAGCATCATAAAGATTTTAGTCTGAGTGATTGAAAAAGACAAAGTTGATCATGATCAACTTAAGTGCTTTGAATTGAGAGAAATCGAAAAAATCAAAATAGAAGTATTCAATTGATTCAAAAAAACAATGACGTCGTTTTGCATATTCAATAATATTTCGTTTTTGTTCATTTAAAACTTACTCAATATGACTTCATAATGATCAATATCAGCTATCAGCATTGATACAGTCAATTTCTTATGACTTTCAATGATGAGATTGAATAGAATTTTATGAATGATGATCTTCTTAAATATCTTTTCATCATAATCTCTTATTAGCTTCTCTTTTGTCAGTGATATATATTGAATTTTCAGTTTCTCACATACTTTATTAACTAAATTAGAATGTATGATCATATAAACGGCTGAATCACTGTCTATTAAAGAACGAAGGCTGAAAGATTGATTCTGAGAGATGAGATGAGTGTCAATTAGAAATGACTTTTCAAAGTAATTTTCTTTCGATAGAATTTCGTCTAGTTTGCACAAAGATATAATCTTTATCTTTTCAATGACTTTTGAAGAGATGACTAGTTTTTTGAATCGAAATTCGAATTGAAATTGAAGTGATCATATTCATTGTTCACTGCATTAATTCTAGTAGATTGATCGAGACACTCTTTAAAGCTATAACCTGATTTATGACATATAAAACAGTTTTCGACTAGAATATCTGCTTCTTTGATGCTAGTTAAAATCGCGTCGTGCGACTTTAGCTGATCAGACTTTGAGTGATTAACTAATTAAGTGATAACAGTTGCTTTATGAAAGATAGTCTTAGAAAGATTATTGATGCATTTGATCTTGTTCTTGATCTTTTGAATGACTCACTGATCATTATTCAAATGAATCAGATAGAAACGATTTTCTTTTAGAGAATCAGATTGAACTAGTTAATCTATTCAAATAAATTGAAGACGAGAATGTATCTTATCTTTCAGATCAGCGATCAGTTGCTTCTCATGATAGTCTAAAAAAAAAGATAGACGTTGAAACTGAGTATAAAATTCATTGAATTTCTTGAATTCTTGAATCAAATTGTAGTATTCTTTACAAAAGTTGACTTTCTTATTCAAATCATCAAACAACTGAGTTAACTCTTTCAAAAAATCGTCAACGATTTTATAAAGATTGACATAGTCACGTTCACATCTAGCTTGAGTAATCTCAGCTGCATCATCAAATAATTTAGAATGTATATAGTTCAATTTGACTCGTTCATTAAAAAAGAGATCGATGTTGATTTTTAGTTTATTCTGAATTTTTTCGTATCAGTTCTCTTAAGTAGAGTTCTTTTCATCAGTAAACAGTGAAGAATCAGATATTTTTTGAGATCTAGAACGCTCAAAATAGATGAAATCAGAAGAAGTGATTTCTTTAGCTTGAAGTCTAGTCTTCAACCCTTTGATTTCGTCTTCTTGTTGTTTATTTAACTCGTAGAGTTGATCTGTTTCTTCATCAAGAACTAAACTTTGAGCCTTTCAAATTTCGTAGAACATGAGAAATATTATCATTTCAACGAATGATTTGTCATCTTCATGAATGAATGATGCAGCACTTGATGATTTCATTCGTAGTTTCAATGAATCAGCATTAGAGATTTGAGAGAAACGATTTTGAAATTCTTCAAAACACTCTTTAGTAAGCGAATGCCTAGACATGATGAGATTCAATCTTCAACAAAGAAAATGAGATTTGTTTATTGATTGATTTGATTGATTCTCTAGCAAACAACGAAGATTCTTTATCATTAAATCTATCAATCGATTTGATTCTTGAGCAATTCACGAAGATTCTTTATTGTGATTCTCATAATCAAGTGAACTTTACATACTTAATGAGTGATAAGTAGTCTAGCAATTCAAACAGTCTTGTCGTTGATTCTATTCAATCTTCTAATGTTGTTTTATCTTTCAATTGTCATCAATCATCAGATAAATGAATTTCTTTAAACTCGTTCTGTTTAGACGAGTATGTTGAATGAGTAATGAGATCAGTATCATGTGATTAACGAATTCTTAATATAATGTCAGAATCATGTCTAAATGATACAATCAATGAAGATCAAAGTTGATAGTGCTTGATTTTTAGAAATAGCTATAACTGAATATTAAGAATACAGAAGAAGATTGATACAAAAGCTTCTATTTATGTAATGTTCAGAGACTACGCTAGACTTGAAAGAAATGTGTTTGTGACATGAAAAGAATGTGATGTAGATGAACAAGATGTTGATGAAAGAAAAGAGTGTTGAGAAAGAAAAAAGAGATTGAGTCATATCTGAGTCATATCTGAGTCAAATCTGACTAGCTCATTAATTAAAACTTCAGTCTTGTTCAGTCTTATCAGTCTTGATACGCTTGTAACAATCAATAAGCTTGAGTACGAGATAATTGAGTATAGAGTCATCATTTAGTCTACGATTATACGACTTTAAAAGAAATACATGAAAGACAGAATGAACTCTATAAATAATTGAAAGATTCAGATGATACATCTGCTTGTCTATGAATTCTTATATACGAAAGAATTCTATCATCTTATTTGATAGCTTCTTGCTCAACTTCTTCTGCTTCAGGTTTTTTGCTGATAGCATGATTAAATTGTTGATATTAAAGAACTTAGACTTATGTTTTCAATTATAGTACTTTGTCTGAGCATTGATCATATTTTGTCATCATTTCGTCAACGTGTTTCGCATGTCTTGCAGCATTTCAACGCGTTTTTTTGCTGCTAACACTTCTTCTTTCATAGCATCGTTCTTGATATATATGTCAAAGATGAGTTTGTAATCATACATGAGTTTAAAAGAACTACAGTTCAATGAAGCATGCTTCGTCTGATGATAAATGAACTTGACTATGAATAAAAGCGTAACTCAGTCGTCTTGCTTTTTGAAACAATACACTCTTAAATAATGTTTCAATGTTTGATTCTGTCGTTCTGTTTAATCATTTGTTTGCGAATGAAAAGAAATGCTTAGTCGTCGTTTCATCTTGACATGATAGCAGATCTCTGATCAGAACGCATTGATAAATAAACTATCTTTATCGATAATTATATTATTCAATATCTCATATTTTAAAGCAATCTGCTCAAAGAACAACTCTACTAACTTTACGACAGTCAGAGTCTTCTTTGTAAACAAATAATGCATCATCTTTGTGTAGTGATTGACTATCATGAAAATCGAGTCATACATGACTTTTTTTCATTTACTAGACAACAGATTTGTTATGAAATTCATAGTGATTTCTTTTCATGAATCTGTGAGTCGAGATAACGACTTCAACTCGTCATATGATAGATGATGTTTCATTTTCATTCTCTGACAAATGTCACAAGTATTCACATACTCTTTAACATCTTTGATCATACTTTTTCAGTAATATTTGCAATCTAATAGCTCGCTGATCTTGTCAGCATCAAAGTGCTCTGCTAATAAATTATCATGATGACGTTTCAACAGCTCTTCTCTGATAGAAAAATCTTCTGAAACATACAATAATTCGTTGTACTTTATCATTTCTTAACTATTTAATGTTCAAGCTTCGATGTCACTCTTTTATATACTCATCATTTCGTCTGCTTTTAGTTTCACAGCAAATTCATCTTCTTGCTGTAAGATCTTAATGAGCTTGATTACAAATTTACTACTGAAGTTGTATATTGTTTTATGAATTATCAATACTCTGACAATTGCATGTAAAATGAGTTGTTTGCAATTAACAGTTTCAGCAACAGAATTAAGTTGTTTCTCAGTTACGTTGCAATTTCTATGAGTTGACGTTTCAACATTTGTGCTTTTCAAAATTGTTGATTTGAGTTAAGAGATTTTATCTCTTGAGAAATATACTTCATTTAAATGCATTTCTTGCATTGTTAAAGTCATGACTTTCAGCAGCATACTTCTGACATGCATTGCTGAACATGTACTCATGTTTTCACTGACATTGTGAACAAACATCTTCTCAACTTCATTAATCACTCATGTACAGTAAATTTCATTTTGCAATCTGCTTTCAGCATGTTTCACTGAATATCTTTATTCACTGACATTGTGAACGAATGTCTTCTTGACATCATTAATCATTCATGTTCATCAGTGAATTTCATTTTGCAGTCTGCTCTCAACATGTTCTGCTGAATATCTGTTCATACTTATACTGTGAATAAACATCTTCTCGACATCGTTAATCACTCGTATACAGTATAATTCTCTGATCACTATGAATATAAAGCTATTTAAGCTTTCTATTTTAGTCAGCTTTCGCTGCAGAGTGAGCAGCAAATGATTTGCAGAAATGTTCTCATTCTTATAATCAGATCATCTTGACAACACATTAATTGAGTTTGTCTTTTCTGATCTATGTGCTATTTCAAAGTTGCAAATCATCAATCTTATGATTCATCTGACTTGTTTTTCGTTTAACTTTCAAACATTCATAAAATTCTTCAAATTATTATGATCAGTCAGAACTTTAACAGTATGATAATTGTCTTTCACATAGTGTTGTCAGTGTTTAAACATTGCTACTATGATTAGAAGCTTCTGATCATGTATCTCATAATTTCTTTCAATGTTTATCATCATTCTGAATCAGAATGCAATCAAATGTCACTGATCTTCATCATTTGACTGAAACAAAATACTTGCAACTGCATAATTGAATGCATCAATCTCAATGTGTATATGTTGCTCTGAGTCAAAGTGTCTTAGTATAGATGTTCTCATAAAGACGTCGCGAAGCTGATTAAAAGCTTGTTTCACTTCATTCAATCATACAAATGAACTCATTTTTACATCTTTTACATTATCTTTCAGCAGTTCTGTTAAAGATTTTGCTATCTGAAAGTAGTGATGTATAAAACGTCGATAGAAATTGATAAACTTCAGAAAAACTTGTATTTTTCAATACATCTTCGATCTGAATCATGTTTTGATGATGTCTACTTTACTTGAGTTCATTGAAACACTCTCGATGAATATGATAAATTTTAGAAAGTTCACTTTAGTGATGAAGAATTCACACTTCTTTAAGCTAGCATATAACTTGAACTTTCTTAATCTCTCGAGAATCTGCTTCATGTAATTTATGTGATCAGTCTTCTTTATGAAGAAAATTAGAATGTCATTCAGATAAATAACATAAAAGTCATTTAAAAGTTCTGTCAAGATTTTATTAATATAAGTCTGAAAAATGACAGATGTATTAATCAAATTAAATGACATGATCATATACTTAAAGTGATCATAATGAGTACGAAACATCATCTTTCACTCATCTTCACATTGAATTCTGAGATAATGATAAACGTTCTTCAGATCTAACTTAGTGAACTGCTTGACTTTACTGAATCTGTTTAAAGTTTCACTAATTAAAGATAGCAAATGATGATTTTTGACAGTGATCTTATTAGACTGATCGCGTCAAGTTGAGTACTCAAGTTTGAGTCGAGTATTCGACTTGAAAAGTGTCGAGTCGAGTTGAAATTTTTTTGAAAAAGTGTCGAGTTGAATTGAGAAGTTGAACTCAAGAACTCGAATTGAGTTGAGAAGCTTGACTCGACAATTTGACTCAATAACTCGACTTGACTCGACAAGATATTAGATAGATGTAAATAGCTTAATTGAACAGTCTTCATCATGAAAACTTCATGATTTTCATCATGACTTTCTATCGAACACTCTTCACGATAATGCAAAAAGATAATGCACTATGAATTTATAAGATTATGAATTATGATTAAAACTTAGAAAGTAAGATAAGCGTTGTTCGCTAGTTGAACAGCTCTATTATTTTCTTTTCACTTTCATTATTCTCTTTCTTCTCACTATTGATTATCTCATATTCATCATGTTGTAGTTTCTTTTCATTCTTCTTTGCTTTATAGCACATCTCTGCATCATCGTTTTCTACTATGATGAAATCATTCAAATTAGAATTTATTGCATGTATCAAATTCTGAGTTTCTCGTTCTTTGACAGTTGAGAAAGTGACGAATTCTGTTGCAAAATTCTGAAAAACTGTCATAGAATTAGTATCATCAGTCTGCTTTAACTTCTTCAGATTATCATGATGAAGAATTCTTTGTTGAATTAAGTGAACTATAAAGATCATAAATTTTGATATTTCTTCGCTTACGTTCAACTCGTCTGTTGTCTTCTAAAATTGATATTAGTTTTTACAACTGAGAAATAATGCATATAGATAATGCATATCTTCGTTGCTTTTGAAGCAATTTTCTTCGCAGTAGTATTTGCATCTTGTGTCGCAGCAGTTATATTGAAAAGCTTTATCGTCTCAGCGATAATCTCAGCATTCGCTTTGCATCTGATTTTCAATTCAAAGCATTCGACTATAAACAGATCAGCGCTTTATCTAGTATTGCATTACTAAGATGCATTATCATGAATATCTTTGTTCTTTCGCTCTTGTTCTATCTCGTCTCTTACATTGTCTTTTATCGTTGCTTTGTCGATCTCATTCGCTTCTTTTCAAACATTGAATTGTCTTAGTTTGTGTAGTCGTTTGAATATGATTACATGATCGTTGTTCTGTCGCTTGTAGTGTTCTTTGATCTCATTGAATCAATTTTCACCACGATTTCAACTTGCAATAGACTTTGAGTTTACGAATAAAGTGAACATTATCTGTTAAAGTCAGCATTGTTCTCTTGATAATGCATTTGAGTAATGCAACAGTATTGATGAAATTTGAGTAGTTCGATAGAATATGAACTTGTAGAGAATTTGAGAAAGTAAGAAGTATAACATTAAGTGAAATGAATTAATTTTCACGAAGAATTATTTCTAAACTGTCGAACAGAGTGAAAAGTATCTGTTAAAGTCAGCATTGTTCTCTTGATGATGCATTTGAGTAATGCAATAGTATCGATGAAATTTGAGTAGTTCGATAGAATATGAACAGATAGAGAATTTTGAAAAGTAAGAAAAAAACTCATCAAGTGAGATGAATTTGAGTGCAACAAGAAAAATTTAATTATTATTCTTAACACTTATTTCTTAACACTTATTCAATATTTTCTTCAATTTCTTTTCTGATTTTTCAATCACTTCTTCTATCATATTTTCTTGAATCGTTTTAGTAATCAACGCTTCAATAAATAATACTTTCAAAGATAATACTTTTAAAAATCAAGTTTACATAAATCAAATCAATCATTCTTGATAAACAATGACATGCAGCAAGCATGTTATCGATAATGTATACTGATAATGCAATATGACTTGTTTATTGCTGACAAGTTCATTTTTAACACGTGCATCAGCACGTAAGATGTCTAAGAGCTCGATGCATTTAACTGATCATTATGCTATCAAAGAAACTTCAGTCTTTAAATCTACTACTACTACTAAAAAGATAATGCACATGAGTAATGCATTATTTACTGACATACTAATGCTTTGCAACAGAAAAGATGCTACAAATCAGACACTGTTGCGCTGCGTGAAATTCGAAAATATCAGAAGATCGCAGAAAATCTCATTTTCAAAATGATCTTTGAAAGACTGATTAAAGAGATTATGCATGATTATGCTCGAGCGAACATGCTACAATATGATTTTCGCATTCAGTGTTTTGTCTTGAGTGCTCTTCAAGAAGTCACTGAAGACTTTATGTGCTTCTTTATGAAAAGTAAGTGCATTACTCTTTCGCATTATCACTTTTGTTGTAGAATTTTCATTGACATTTTGCTCTATGCAGACATTAACTTGACAACAATTCATGTCAAACGCGTCATCATTCAAGATAGAAATATGAGATTTATGAAGAATCTCATGATGAATCTTGATGTCATGTTTTTCAAGACAGACTAGAAAATGTTTGTCTTCATCA
>JAABUO010001407.1_pt1 | contig 31779 bp, 30 predicted proteins | sample 5559291 | NCBI WGS metagenome assembly JAABUO01 (sample SAMN10711878, study PRJNA513372) | rock metagenome | isolation source: Antarctica rocks | place: Antarctica: Victoria Land, Finger Mt sud | reverse complement strand
ACCACTTCCCCCCCCCATCCCCCCCTCCCCCCCCCCCCCCCCCCACCCCCCCAAAGAAAAAACCAGCCACCCTAACACCCCACCCCCCTCCCCACAGCGAAACCTTCCAAGAAATGATCAACAGCATCCGCACCCCCTTCCCGCAATGCATCGCCCTCCTACGCCAGAACATCGCCCTGGATCCCCATTTCCAAACCTTCTACACCTGGGCGCGCGAGGCGCACGTCCCCGTCATCGTGCTCTCCTCGGGCATGACGCCCATCATCCGCGCGCTGCTCGTGCAGCTCCTCGGTCCGGACGCGGAGGACATCGAGATCGTGTGTAATGAGGTTGTGGACCGTGCGCCGAGGACTAAGGAGATGGAGGGGGGGTGGGATATTCGGTTTCATGATGACAGTTAGTGTCTATATCTCACCCTGATGATGGAGATGTGGCACTCGTGGGATGGCTAGTGGGCGTTTTGGAGGAAGAGAGATGCTGATGGGGGAGTTTTGGGATAGGTGGCTTCGGCCACGACAAGAGCCTGACGATCCGTCCCTACGCGGAGTATTTCAAACAGCACCCTGCGGAGCGGCCGACGATGTTCTATGCCGGCGATGGGGTCAGCGATCTGAGCGCGGCGAGGGAGACGGATTTGTTGTTTGCGAAGAAGGGGAGAGGTGGGTTTTGCCCGACTGATGACTCCCTTGAGAAATAAGCCTGGGGGGGGGGGGGTGAGAGTATATGCTGACGTTGTGGATATAGATCTAGTAACGTATTGCGAGAGGGAGGGTGTTCCGTTTACGGTCTTTGAGGATTGGGGGAGTATATTGGAGACGACGAGGAAGATCTAGTGAGTCGTTTCTCCCTTTCATGGAGGTTGGCCGGGGGGGGGGTGGCTAATAGGCGTGATAGCGAGGGGAAGGCTAGTGTCAAGGATGTGTCGTTGACGGACTGAAATGTGCATCGGTGGCTAGGGGGGCTGGACTAGACGATTCGATCATAGAGCAGGAGCATAATAGATCTTGAGGAGATATAGAGCGGCTGGTGTGATAGAGATAGATTTGTTGTAGAGAGCGATCAAAAAGACTTTGGGATTCGTTTGCTCGAAGTCATTGAATCTTCATCTACTTTCTCTATACGTAGTTCTACCGCTACCCCTATCGTCCATGCCTGCGTCCACAGCCTACCGACCAGGTGCCCATGGCCGAACCCTTTACGGCTGGTATACCTTCCCAACGAGACGAAGCCACAAAGAACAGCCTCTCCATACTAGACCTCTCACAACAACCGAACCTCGTCTGATCTCTCGCCATGCCATCCCTTCCCTCCCCACCATCGCTCCGACCACGCTTAACCCAGCGCCCTCCCCACACCGTCAAGAAACGAGTGCCCTTCTGGACGCAGCGCAAACCTTGATCATTCCAATCACCTAGATATCAATCCGCTTTGACTCGTCTTGCCACTTTTGCAAGACTGGATCGATTGATTCTAAAGACATTTCGTGCTTTGAGAAGCTGATTGTGAAGTGATATAGCAGCCGGGGGTCAATTGAGGGTTACTCGCACTGAGGTCAAGCTATGGTCGCAGAGTAGCTTTGGGAAGGCCTCTTCATCCACCGTGCTTTGCTTCTCTTGGGCGTCATTCTCCTTCCCCAGATCGGCGGAACACTCCTTCAGAGAGCCATTTTCTTTTTTGCTCCCTTCCAGCCTTGAGGTGATTGGGACCAAGCTGAAGCATGAGGGTCGAGGGGGCAACGACTGAGTAATTGTTGATAAGCTTTCATGCTTGGGATCTCCTGACGAATGGCGATCCTCGACGCCTTGTGACTATTCGCAGGCGCTCATACGCAGTCTGCTCTGCTGTTGAAAATTTCTGTCAGAGTTGAGAGAAGGATTGCTGCGCGCCCGTGTTTCGAATGTGTCGATGGTTGCCTTCTTTCTTATGGCTCGGGCCCTGACAGTGAGTATAGGTCCACTTTCATGTTAGACGCGATTGGTAGCACGGCTGAATAGTCGATTGAGTATGAAAGGTAATGCGAAGAGCTGGAACCCGATCATTGAAATGTTAATGCGGAGTATGTAAGACGAAGATCGAAAAAGGAAACGCGTTGTGCTAATGAGAGAGGAGGGATAGTCGTTCTTCGGAGATGGTGAGTCTGGAGGGGATGGTTCGAAGCGGGGGGATTGCTAGGGAATCTGGCGGCGTTGCATTTGCTGTGTTCGGTGTTGGTGGGTGGGATCTTTGTGTTAGAGTGTAGTTTGCCGCGCTGTAGAATGGATGAATTTAAATCCTCAATGGTGTCTGTATGTTTTTGGCTCCTCCTCTGGTGTGCTCATTGCCTGCGGGAAAATTCGGGATCCCTCGTTGGTTTCAGTGCTACCTCAATATTCAGAATGTGGTTCCCCCCCACAACTTTTGAAAATCAATTTTTTTTTTCGCCGCCGGATTGCAAATACCACCAATTCCTCAACATCAACGCATCTAGATTACTACAAGTTCTAGTAAAGTATTGATAATAGTTTGTACACTAATCCTCATCGAGTTTGAGCATTTCAACCACGATTGTGTGTACCTATTGCTGTCGAGAGACTTTAATCGAGCGCATTTGATAGGGCTTGATAGAGACTTGATGGGGGCTTGGTGGGGGCTTGGTGGGGCTTAAGGAGTGCCCAAAATGTGCCGAGGTGAAGCTTTAAAAAACGCAATTACACACATAACTTATGTCACAAGTTGGGTTAAGAATTAAGAATGCTGTAGAAGTATTTCTCGATATAGTGTTTCTATTCAGTATCGATTTTATGCAGAAAAATAGCGTTGGTGTTGAGAAATTGATGGTATTTGCAATCCGACGTCGAAAAAAAAAACTGATTTTCAAAAGTTGCGGGGGGGAACCACATTCTGAATATTGAGGTAAGGATTCATCGATCCCGTGCGGTCTCGGGTCACGGAAGCCCAGACCTGCCATTGCCATGATTTCGTTCGAGAGCCTTGTGACCAGATGGCTTCTATTGATGCGCCCGAAGCTGCCATGTATTCCGCTTCGGTTGCAAAAGTAGACACGGTCTATGGACATTGTGATGCCTCACCATATCGCACTGGCTCCAAATATGGTAGATGGCCATCCCGTAGTCGATTTCCCAGTGTCCTCGTCGACATGAGGCTGCAGTGTATATCTGTTGTCTCTCGAGGATACGTATATACGGGTGTGACTGCATCCATGTGTGTCTGATTGGGGTTCTTGATGTTCCTCGAGATTGGTGCCGGCAGCAAAATCTACGTCTGCTCGAGTCTTGGTTAAGGGTGGTTCAGTGATTCTACCATGGACAAGAATGATGGTTGAGTTCCGGATTGCTCATTGCATCCTCGCATGGAAATTTCCCGACGTTCAGTGGTGTCTTCGCAGGGTGTATATTGGCCAAACCCGAAGTAATTTGGGATTTATCGAGTGACTACTCCTCGAGATCTCCGGTACGCGGCCTTCCGGATGAACAAATCATATTTGAAGGTAGTACATAGGACTCACACATTCGTCATTGAGGAGGCTTTGGAGTTTTCTTATTCTAGCTGGTTCAAGTCTTTGAGAAACAGAAAGAGCCAGTAGCATGAACAATGTGATTGACTGCTGATGCCCATCACTAGTATTTCAATGGCAACCTTACGCAACGTGCTTTCAATCCTCGAATTTAGCCAGGATCAACGCAATATCGTCTCTTTCACGCCCCACTGACTCTCCGTTCGAAAGTGTGTCTCTGGACCGTGTCATATGCAGAATTTTGCTCATCGAAGTAGCTGTGCCCAACCGCAACCGGGTAATAAGGGGCAAGTCTGCTAGTCGACAGCAGCTCGGGTGAGATTGAACTCACAGTGAAGGGAGACACAGCCGCAGTGGGCCGCATAGAGCTATGTACTGACAGGCTGGATGCTGAGCCCGGGGACGTCGCTGATCGTTGAAGCGGTAGCAGCTTATAAGCGGATTCGTCTGGGTCTGAAAGCGACGTGGAGATAGGATCGCGCCACCAAAGCTTAAAATCTTTTCCTTCATCTTTAACTCGCTCGTAAGAATGGAGAACACTCTTGTGGGCGTGGACGAAAGGTCGAGCGCATTGTACGAGAATGGCATGGACGCTCGCGAAAATGCTGTTGTTTTTCTCCGAAGATTCCTTCGGGGACATATGACCAGAATCTGTGTTCGTCTTTCCGAAGGCTTGTCTGAAGAGGCGCTTGACCTTGTTTCCAGTCCAATGCAGCGCATGTCCCCAAGCAGCATGATGCTCTTGTACGACAGCTGCTACGACTACAAAGGCGCCACCGACATAACTGCTCCACTGTCCAACGTTGTCGGACCGCTCTGAGACTGGATAACCCCACACCTTGATCTCGTTAATGACGACAGAGAATGTGAAGACCGCTGGGCTAACGATGGCCACCGCTATCGCAAAGATGAAGAAAAGGGAGGCTATAGCTTTGGCTATGTAATAGCGAGCCTTGGAGGCAAAGCCTGCTCGATCGCTATAAGAAGATTTGCCCCCAATTACAAGAAACACCTTATTCCTTAACTCGGCTTGTGTGAACTTGACCTCCAACAAACCAAGGATACCGTGACCGAATATGAAGATAAGCAACAGGGCATCAACAATATTGAACCAAAAAATAGCCTCAGATTGGGTCAGCTTGATGGTTGTGTTTGAGACCAGATATGCTTGCAAGTTTTGTCCCGTCCTGAATGGGGCCTGAGACAGCGAGACGGCACCGCAAGTGTCGTTACAACCGCAACTTTCATAAAAAGCGGATGACATGTAACCCATGTAGCTGTGTAAAATGTGAACCAACGTGCAATTCTTCGAAGCGTCAACGGCACAAGTCACCAACTGATCCGAATCAACAACTGAGTGCAACCTCCCCCAGACGGCGAATAAGGTCGGCACCACTGCTGCAAATATCAAAGAACCCCAGAGAACAGTTACAGTGCGAGCGTGTTCGCGAACTATTCCGGTGGACCAGTTGAGGATTGGGGTTAGCATTATACAGCCAGCCACAAGGATTGGAAAAATGCCCGCAAGATCCAGATCTCCGTAATCGCTAGCTTTAGCATCGTGAGGAAGGGCCACGGCGTAGTGAAGGCCTGGTATGGTGTATCCATGATATAGGTTCAAGAGTGCGAACGCATGTACAGCAGCGGAAGCTGCATAGGTCATGGACGTACCCAAAGCGGCAGCTGCAAGCCATGAATGCTTACGCGCAATTAGCGCAAACATCATCAGAAGATAGAAGAGAAGTCGGTTCATAAAGCCATATTGACCGCTGATAGGGTAAGTGCACCGCGCATTATAGCTGAAGGTATCCGGTCGAAAGTAGTAGTCGAGAGCAGTAGCAGCTTCGGTAAGAGGATCGGCAACATCTTGGCGGAATCGGAGGTAGGTATAGTTTGAGGTGCTGTCCAATATGGAGTGCTGTAAATTCCCAGACGGAGGGATTCCTGAGGTTAGGTTGTTAAATACATTGACAGGTGTCCAGTTGGAATCGTTGATAAGGAGGTTGCCCAGTTGCGTTGCGAAGCTCTCAATCATGATAGCAACCTTAATCCGATATTCGGAAGCTGGAGATGGGCTGTGGGACTCTTGGAGCTAAGTCCAAAAGGAAAGGAATTGTCCAAGTTTAGGGCTATACACGCCGCCCTGACACAGAGGCTTTAAAAGAAGTGTTCATGGGAGTCATATAAGGACAAGAAGCCCTGACAGAAGGGAGGCCGGCATGCATTTCGAGCCTCATTGCCCTCAACGCGTGCATTTCAGCTCAACAGGTGGCGATCAATGTGTTACCCATAATCCCACCACTCGGGAAGAAGAAGGAAAGAGCGTGGGACCGGATGCGAGCAGGATACCTTGAGAACGCCTCATGCAGGCGTTTGAGCGCAACTACTGAGGTCCTTCCTACAAGCATGAATGACAGCCTGCGGGGATTCTCTTAGGCAGCCCATCGGGGCGGATGCACACATGTAAAGACGCTTCCAAAAGCCATATGTCGTAGATGGTTGGCCTGGTCGACAGGCAGGTTCCCGCCGTCAAATCTTATGGGCCCGTGGACGGAACTTGATACGCTTTCGGATACAAACACATGGTACTAGGGTTTTCGGCTGGACAAGAATTGAAGCACAAGGCGGTAGAGGATTCCCACATGCGGAAGCCCGAGCTCTAGACCTTCGGCTGAAAAGTCGCTACAAGTTGCATCCATCCTCATTCTCAAGCCAAGATTCACTGCGTTGTCGACGTAAGATGATCAGGTATGATACAATCCTGGCTGCGCACTACTGACTGCGGACATCCGCTTCCTAGTAGACCCCACGGAGCGGACCTGACAATGAACGCAAGATGCTATAATTGTTAGCCATTTTGCCATGGGTCGTCACTCATTGAACAGTCCATTGTCGTTTCATTAAGCTGTTGTTCGAGTCTGGAGGACCGATAACACTGGGCGTGTGTGACAATATTATTACTCTCATGCTCTTTCAGCGGTGGCTATACAGATGCGGGCATCATGTTTTAGGCAAATCGACAGCGACCTCGCTTAGAATGCATCTTCAAGTCTGATCTCAGCCTCCGGGCCTGGAGGAGCATCAACGTCCTGTCCATCATCGAAGTGCCTCCGTCGATCACAGTCCATTCTGCTTCTGCTTGTGTCTCGATAAAGCGGTAGACGAGGAGAGCATATGAAAGGAGGGATGGTGACAACTTGTAATGAGAAGGGGAGCCTGAACTCCCTGGAGTAACATCTGTCAGAACTTACGTGCATAGCATAGAAGTGAACGATTGTAGGGTCAACCGCTATTCGGGAAACAACTATTTGGGTCTCATCGGGGTGCGAAGAGCGAGACTCAAGGGCTTTCATGACTGAACATTGTCACAATAGCATTAAGACCCTTACGGAAAGAATTTCGAATGTCCAACGGAAAAACCCTTAACTGGGTAGCTTATTCAGTAGTGCTGTGCCGGCTAATGACGCCGCTGCTCCAGGTTCGAAGGTCCAATATGAGAACCTCAAACAAGTTAGTGCAGAATTGACCATTGTCTCGATCAGATCTCATCATTCTATCGACACTCATGTGCCCAAAGTAGCCTCTCCTACCCATTCTCTCACCCTCTTCCCCCTCCAATATGTCTCCTCTCCCACTCTCTCTCCGTCTCCTCCTCCGCCCCTCCCTCGCCATCCCCCCCACCTCACTCTATCCCCACAACCTCCTCCCTTCTCTCCCCCTCCAGCGCCCCTTCTCAACCACCACCCCACGCCCAACCACCCTAATGCAAGTTCTGCGCCAACCCCGCTCCAACGTCCGCGCCCGGCAAGGCGTCTCTCCCGCCCTCAAAGACCGTCCACAAATGAAAGGTGTTTGCCTAAAGGTCAGCATCGTGAAGCCGAAGAAACCGAATTCGGCCGAAAGGAAGGTCGCGAAGGTTCGGTTATCAAGTGGGAGGAGCGTACACTGCTACATTCCAGGTGAAGGTGAGCGCAATATCTTTGGGTGCAGGGGAAGGGGGCGGGGACCGTGGGAGTTAGGGAACCGGGGAGAGGGGGGAAGGGTTTTTTTGGAAGAGGATAAAGGGGCTGATGAGTGGATGTAGGGCATAATGTGCAGCAACACAGTGTGGTCCTCGTTCGAGGCGGACGGAGTCAGGATTGTCCGGGTGTGCGGTATCATCTTGTAAGGGGAGCGATGGACTTGGTCAGGCTTCCTCCTTGTGCGAACGGGTGAAGAGCCAGCAACTGACGAGGGTTTCTCGTTCTAGGGAGGTGTACCAAATCGAATCACGGCGAGATCGAAATATGGGACGAAGAAACCAAAGTCGGCTTCGTGAGCTGGAGGAGGAACCTGGGAGAGGGTCTGGTTATGGGGCATAAGCTTGATAGTACCGGTTGCCTGGTCTACCCATACGGAGGTCGAAGTTCGGCACCAGGATACTTGTGTGCGTGCAACGAATCGTGGATTATATGCATGAGAGAAGGCGTAAGGACTTCGCGTCTACAGCATTTGCGCGAACGATAGAAACTCGTTATTTCGAATGTTTCCCTTCTATTCTACATGTACCAAAACTCCATGATGGAAGCACCAAGCTCCAAACACATCATCGTATCCTTCCCACCTTACCCTAGGGGAACGCCGGCATGTTCGGGACAAATGCATCCAGATTCCTGTCAAGCCAGGCCTTCAGACTCGAAGATTATGCAAAAGCGCCGCCGGATGTACTTGAGAAATATTACTTCTCGTCTTCCCAGCCTTCAGGCTTCTCGAGGCCCATTACGTCAAACCACTTTGAAGTACCTGATAAACCTATTAGTATGTTGCTGGTCCACAGATCAGATTGTAGGAGTAGACGTACATGAATAGCCTTTCCAGTCGAAGTTGTCTTTGGGGTTACAGTGGCACTTCAGGTCAAGTCTTAATTGGTCTCCGGTTGGGCAATGCGTGAAGGGCACATGCCAGTAGGCGATGTCGTTGAAAAAATGTATTTCCTCCTTCTTTAGGGTCAAGGCAGCACCGATTGAGTGGACCGGCGCATCGCCCCATCGCTCGTAGAAAAATCCCCCATCTTGGTCGAGCTGGTTGAAGAAGTCGACATAAGCGTCCGACCGCAGCCAGTCGAGATTGCCAATCTCGAAATTGGACCACTACACGAGAGTCAGCTGAAGAGCAAGAAAGGACTCCAATTGCGCTTACAAAATGGCAATGGTTATACGAATCTCCGTCGTCATCACTTAGCCATCGCATAGCATTTCCTTTGGCTAGATGCTCGGGATGCTTATCCATGTATTTCTTCGTACTGTCCCAGAGCGTAGGAATCGTCTCCACGTATTCGTAGAGGCTGAGCACGAAACTATACTTCTTCTTGTTATCTGCCATGTACTTGAACGGGTCGTAGGCGATGTCGCAGTACAGCTCAATACTTGGCTCAACGCGCCAGTACCATTCATAGTTCTTCATAATTTCTTGGCGGAAGAAGAAGCCAGACTCGAATCTACACATATGCCTATAGCTCTGCGAGTCTCCATAGATGATCTTTCTATGTGCCATATCTTCTCTGACTCTGGCGGCCTTTTCCTGGTCGATGAAGTCGGGATATGACCAATGCTCGTGTGGTATCTCCTCGTAATGTGTGTTTCCAGAGATAAGAGATGATGTGACTTTTTTGAAAGTCGAGTCGAAAGGCTTGTCGTTCAAGAACACCCAATCGTAACCATATTTCCTGTTGAAGCGATCTTCCACCTGGCGGATGGACTTGACAATATCCCATAGATCCGAGTTCCTGGCTAATGTGACGAAGGTAGCATTCATCTTCGGTCCCGCTAAGGCCGGGGCGGAAAGACCGGTGGAGGCCTTGGGAGTCGTCGGCGCATCTCCAGGTGCTGCCACGGGCTTCTCTGTCGTTGGTAGAATTGCCGCTGGCGACTTTGCTCTTCCGCCTGTCGAATCAAGCCCTTTCTCCGCACCTTCCGTTGAACCCTTCCATGTAAAGTCTCCCTTCGATTTAGGTAATTGAGGTCGAGGTATTGATGATGAGGAAACAAAGTATAATATCATGATACCCTATAACAGTCAACGATAAGGGTTTCGCAACGACAAAGTCAGTACGACTTACAAAGAATGCGAATAGGATATAGCGGACAATTCTCGATGTCCCGGCGGCCATCTTGGCTGGGTCCTCGCCTTTCGGCGGACCGCGACTTCCCTCTCGTTTCCCTATGTTGGGCAAGGTCGCGAAGCAGTACGACGTCTGCTGTGGAAACCGGAGACTCGATGAGATTGATCGATTGGGAACAATGGCCTTGTGTTTAGCACTGAGAACCCTCTGGCTCAGTGCGCCCTTTTTCCCCCAAATATCCGGTCAGTGACTCGCTGAGTGGTGAATTGCGGCCTTCTTCAGGTGACGGGCGGAAGGGTTGAGATATTATCTGTCACGGTTTTATTGGTAATCGTTGAAGGGGATATGCACTATGCAGGGTATATTGCCCCTTACAGCCAGAAGAATGCAAACTCAAGAAGCCCACTCCGGGGGCGCCAGTAGCGTCTAATCCCGCCTACTAGCCGCTTGCTGGGTATCTACGCCGAAGCTCACATCTTCAATCACGGTTTGGATTGTCTTTTAGATTCGCTCTCCTTCACATCGAATAGGTTCTAATCGACGGGAGTGACATTTCTCACGTTTTCTCCTTTCCTTGCTACTGTACACATCTGTCATTGAATGCCCTATGCCGATTCACTAAATCCCCACCTCAGCAGACACTAATTCGTTGGCGTCATACAAGAGTGTAATTGAAGGATATAATTTCACCTGAAATATACCAACATACTACTTCATGTCTTTCTTTGGATTCGATCCTAGTATCCCGAGGGGTGGCGGCCATCCCACACGGGCGCCTGGTTTTGGGACGGCCCCCGATCCATTTGCGGGCATTGCCCAGCATGGCAGTATAGAAGATGATGACGATGCGTAGGCGATCCCCAGATTCTGAAGGTGCACATCGCTTATCGCTTCACCGTCGCAGCATCGACTTTGAGGATACGTACGATGGTCTTGGTGACCAGCTCGATGAAGGAAACGATGACCTCAATGACGCTACGTTCGGGGGAGGAGTGACGAGCACTACTTCTGCGAAACTGTCTGGCAAAGACTTCGACTTTCATGGACAGACAGCAAAAGTGTCAAACGCCATCAACGAAGAGCAGTATCGGTACAACCGGCAGCAGGTCCCTGTGAGACCGCAAAGCCCGCCCAAGCCCAAGAAGTCTTTCAAGACAGGCTATGAAGCATATCAAGACCCCGATTACATCCCGGACCTTCAATCCAACTCTGGAATCTGGGAGACCTCAAGGGCCATGAGTGGAAATGTGCAGAGACCGCAAAGTGGCATGCAGCCAACCGCCGTCCCAACAAAGAAGATGATGAGCCTAGAGGAAGTGGAGGCTGCGATGCAGGCACAAGCGAAGAAGTCAAGTTCTGTTCCACAGTTACAGGCTCCAGTACCGCCATCAACCGCTCTTTCACCACGGCAGCCTCAAGCACGGGAGATGGGTCATCCACAGTCCTCCGCCCAGACTAATGTGCCTTTGCCTCAGCTGCAGCTCCAACAAGCTCCTCAACATCATTTAACTCGTTTACAGAACTCGCAAGCTGAGCTTCCAGGCCAACCAATGTCACACGTCCAGCCAGCGCAAGCTCCCCAGATCCTACAGCGCGGGCAGCCCACTGCCCAGCATGACCCTGGTCAACCTGTCCCACCGCGTCAGATCCTACAAAACCCACAACGGCAGCAGGCTCAGCTTGCACCTAGGGTCCCTGAGCCCCGAGCAGTGGTGCAGCAACCGCGACATATAGCGCCCAGCGGACCTATGATCGCGTCTCATCAACTCCCAGTCGTTCTCGATGCTCAGGAGTTGATGCGGCTCTCGGAAGAAGAACGTGCTGCATATTTGTTAGAGGATGCGAAGCGGGCTAAGCGGAACCATAAAATCTGGTTGTTATCAAGAGACAACGGGTTGATGACCCCTCAAGACAAAAATTTCATCACACGGATACAGTTACAACAACTCATGACAGCCACTGGCAGCGTTACAGAACAAGATCCAGATGCGGCGCTCTCCGAAGATTTCTACTATCAAGTCACAAGTCAGATTCGTGGTGGATCTAGGCAGAACCCGCAGCAACCGCTCAGTAATTTCGCCCAGACATACCTCTTCCAGACCGGTAGTCGTCAGGGCGGAAGGAGACAGAATCGCGGTGGCGATAATCACATGCAACGAATGGAGATGCAAGTCCAGCGAGCCGTTGAAGCTGCAAAGGCCAAGCCTAAGAATAAGCAGCTCGTGATTGAAGGCAGCCTGGGCAAAATCTCGTTCAGCAATGCGAAGACACCTAAGCCTCTGCTCAACCTCAAGCGTCAGGACAGTCACGATAGGTCCCAAAATGCAGGTCGTTCGGCCAGCACTAGGAAAGCTCTCCCAACCGAATTGAGTGCCAGTGACCGCAAATCGGTTCTGAGGAATATCGAAGCCGTCTATACTACTCTGATGAAGATGGAGGATCATGAACGTCGTCTGCCGCCTCCTCCCTCGGATGAGAGTGATACAGCGCTCATAGAAGCTCACCTGGCTTGGCGGCAGGCCATGCAGGAGCTCAGCAAGAAGCTATGGATTGACCTGAAAGTTATGGAGCCAATCATGTCAGAATCTGCAGTCCTCCATCCGTTCATTGCCTTCCTTTCATACCCTAAAGGCAAAAAGGCAATTCCGCGAATCTTCCGCCACCTTGACCCGGAAAAGCGCCTTACCATTCTCACGATGATCGTGGTACACCTCAATGTTCTCGATGTTATTCGACTTGTCCAGCCCGAATCAGTGGAGATGAGGTCCTCGATCGCTGCTCGGGAAGAAGTCGAGCTCTTTTGCCAGACCGTAATGCCAAGTCTGTTCGCTTATGTCAATGAGGCGCCACTACAAATTGTCATCGGTCTTCTAGGTCTGATCCTCGATCGCGCCAACATGCAAGCTCTAGCACGAACTAAGGTCGGCCTAAGCATCTTGACGATGCTCACCAGCCGTGCAGAGCTGGTAAAGCAGGCTGAGAATCGAAACGACCAAGAGTGGGAGCAATGGCTAAGCCTATACAATCGCTTCTTCGATGCCATTGAGCCTGTACTTCCCGATATATTCCCAGGATCCGTCAATGGTGGGCAGGATATGTATGTATGGCAGTTCCTGGCTGCTAGCGGGGTCGGTGCGAGTCCCGAACAGCAGCAGCGACTCGTCCTTGCGGTCAAGTACTTAATTATCCTCAGTCTAAGGTTTGTTGCAATACTGACCGGCTTTAGGGACCGAGTCATGCAAACAGTCGCGCAGAGCAAGACTCTGCCGCCTGACATGGCTAGCCAGAGACTCGGCAACGTCAACTTGTTTATGCGTGCCATCGGTCTTGACGTCGACTTACTTGGCTGATTGTACAATACAAGGCAACCAAGCCTCATGGAACGGCAACAAATGCAGTACAGCGAAGCACGCTGATAGGACTGATTGCAAGCAATGGAATGTGACATACTTTACCATCAATAAATGAACCACTAGGACAGCGATGCTACTCGAGTCCCCACACGGGATAGGAGCAGGAACGGATGATGTTCTCCGATGTATAAGGTGGATAGGAGAATTCATCACACTTCCTCTATAGGGAACACAGTTGATGTTTGCCGGAATATCGTGGCATGATGGTGGGCAGAACTCCTGTCCTCCAGGATTGATGCTCGACTGCACGACTCCTGGTACAATTTCTGGAAGAGAGGAAATGGGGCAAATACGCCTTCTGGTCATAGCTCTGCTGGCTTGGTGACTGCGTGTTGAGCGAAGACGGCCTGTATCTACGAAGATAGGAGGGATTGCACTTTTATGAATCACATAGTTTAGCATCAGATTATCACCTTTATCATCTTCACCTCATAACAAAATGGTAGCACGCTCATTGAGAATGGTTCGACAAAAGACCTAGCTAGCGAATGGTGTCCGATCGCTATCCCCAGTACATGTCCAGATTGGTATACAGGCAATGGCTGTGATCATGCTCGCTAAGAGCACAGAACCCCTGACACAATAATCAGAGCCTTCGCCACCTCCAGCGCACAGCGATATACAGGCGCACTCCCACCAAGCTCATTCCTCCATCTCGTCCCCCGCCCCCACCCCAGGTATTGTTGGAATAAAGAATCCTAAGCAGGTTTCTTTGTAACCCTACATTCCTCATATGGACGCAAACGTACTATACGACGTTTGCGTACGTATTGAGTTCTTTATTCAATCGAGCATAAATAGAGGACTGGTATGGTAGATAGTCAAGAAAGCAATGATACTCCTTTCCATCAACACATCCTCCTATCTATTTCAATAGGTATCCTCCCCTCATTCAGCTCCTTCTCCAACCTCGCAATCTCCTGCAAGCTCTTCGCATTGCGTATCAGCTTCTCCACGCGCTTCTTCTCCTTCTCCGTCAGCTTCACCCTATACGTCTTATCGCCCGACGCAGCGCCATTCGCGGCTGCAGTGCCGCCAGCGGAGGGGATATCGAAGGTGTGGGATTTGACGCCCATGATCTGCGCGGTCGCTTACGGATTAGTCTACCGTCTGGGTATGGGTGTTAAGTCAGGGAGGTAGAGGTGGTACAGACCTTTGAAGCCAGCGCCGATGGCTCAGCAGCCGTGCCGAACAGCTCCGCGGCTTTCTGGCGCTCGACGTCTTTGACTTTCTGGTAGTCGAGGAAGCGCACCGTGGGGCAGCGCCATATGATCCACGATCGATAATGCTGTTCCATCCTCCCATTAGCTTTTCCCCTCCCCCTTCCCACCCACTCTTCTCTAGAGTAGATAATCTCAGACGTACCTCCTTCCTCGTCACAGGATTATCCAGCAAGCTCAGATGCGTCAGCCTTCCGAAATGCCGTAGCGTGTCTAGGTCTGCTAGCTCGGCCAGGGTGTTCTGCGTGAGGATCAGGCATGTGAGGTTCGGTATCGAGGTCGCGAGCGTGGGCTGGATGCTGGTGATGCGGTTGCGTGCGAGGAGGAGGGTGTGCAGGCGTGGGGAGAGGGGGAAATTGGAGAGGGTGGCGATGTCGTTGTCTGTGAAGTCGATGGCATCTTGGTCCTGTTCGCAAGCAGCTCGATCAGCCCAGCTGTCTCTCCTCTTTCAGTATTTGTCGAATTGTCTTATTGAAGAAAAAGGCCGTGGAGGGGGGAATTGGTGGAATATTTACTTTGGCAACGCCCAAATTCTCAATCGCTGGGATCTTGTGACCTGCGGTCCGCAAGATATGATATCAATGGAGCTCGCTTCAAAGTGTAGTATCTGCTCTTTTCAGCTTGGGGACGCACCTCTGAGATCCAGTTCGCGTTCTTTGAGGGGGTTGAGGTAGGAGAGCGAGGATTGGATGAGTTCGGCTGTTAACCTCATGATTGCGGTAGATGTGGAGGGTCGGGTGGGCGCAAATAGGAGAAACAAAGTCGAGATGTCTGTAGTGCGGTTTGTGCCGGGTCTAGCTGATGAAGTAACTGGTTGCAGTATGTGTGTTTCTGTTTGTTGAAGAAGGCGCATCGACATGCTCAGAAAGCTTGAAGATATTTGCGCTAGTCCCGGTCTTGGCATCACAAACCCTAAGTGGGCACGGGACAGTGAAGGAGATTTCATTTGTGACAACATTTGCATATAAATCACAAATCTTCAACATTTTCTTTCAGCATATCGCTCTTGTGTTCTAGTCTATATAATTCTATCTGGTGTAGGTGATGGCAAGGTAGCGGGAGGAACATTTTTTTCTGTACAAATTGCCTCATTAATCTAGTCTTCTTTGCTTCCTTTCTCTACTCAACTTCAGGTCTCGAGCTCTCAGACTCTCTGTTTCAGATCCTTTTCAAACTCCTTTCCACATTGAACTCGGGATCAGTCAAGAAAGGCAAGGACTCAACAATGACTACCATCACGAAGACCGATCTACCCCTATCCTTACTCGCTAGCGGCAAAGGTACCTAAAGCTTTCATTCTTGAAAACGGCCTTGATGATTGGTTATATTCTCTAAACAAGCTAATACTCTTGAATAGTTCGGGACCTATATGAATTACCAGAGTCGGAAAACATACTTTTCGTGGCTACAGATCGAATATCTTGCTTCGACGTGGTAAGCTTTACAGTGCCACAAAACGATCTACAAACGCTGACTGATGGCCTAGGTATTGCAAAATGTGTGTAGTCCCGTGGTTGATAATCTCTCTTAATGTGCTGATAATGATCTAATGCTCGACGTAGGGCATTCCCTCCAAGGGCGCCTGACCACGCTTTCCAAGTTTTGGTTTACGCTTCTAACCACCAAAATACCTGATATCCAAACCCATTACGTCTCACTCGGTGTCCCACAATCTTTGCATGGGAAGCTTCTCGGATCATTAGCAGCTCAGCTCCAACGGTCTAGCATGGTGGTACGCCGCCTCAAGGTTTTGCCAATCGAGAGCATCGTGCGTGGATACATCACCGGCTCTGCATGGTCTTCGTACCAGAAAGACGGAACGGTGTGCGGAATTGAGTTGCCAAAGGGTTTGCGCGAATCTGAAAAGCTGGAGAAGCCGCTGTGGACACCAAGTACCAAAGCGGCGGCAGGGGAGAAAGACGAGAATATTAGCCCTAGAGAAGGTACGTACTCACTCAAGGTCCCTTCCAACCGAGTGACAACTGGGAAACCATATCCATGGCTAACGTTCGAAGCCGCCAACATCATTGGGAAAGAGTACGCTTTACAAGTGGAAACCCTATCGCTACGCATCTACGAAGCCGCGTCGGACTACGCGCGTTCGCAAGGCATCATCCTCGCAGACACGAAGTTCGAGTTCGGACTTGATGAGACGACTTCGCCTCCTTCCGTAGTGCTGATCGATGAAGTACTCACCCCCGATAGTAGCCGGTTCTGGAGCGTCGAGAAGTATGAAGTTGGGAAATCCCAAGAGAGCTTTGACAAGCAGTTGTTGAGGGACTGGCTGGTCAGAAGGGCTGAAAGGGAAGGAAGGGGTAGAGCTACTACGTGACATTGTGGAACAGACGGCTCAGACATACAAAGTGGCCTTTAAGATGTTGGTTGGGAAAGAGTGGGAAGAGTAAGGAAACTTTGGGGATAGAAGGCCCGTGACTGCAACTAGTTCGAACGAGGAGAATTCATGCAATGGAGCAACCCACTCGCTCCTTGAGAACACATTGATAATCATGACTGAGTGCTCGCCCCCAAGAATTGTTAATAGAGTATGAAGCAGAGAGATGACCATGATTCGTCAGCACCAACCGTGATGCCTGTTGCCCTCAGCCCCGTCTAATGCCTGATCCCACATTGATAACGCTCATTGGAATACATAGATCACACCTTTGCGATCCACACTTACCGTCATTCCTACGGGCCTTTCCAACACGCAAACGTCTCTGATCTCATCCAGATGACTCTTCAATAGCGCCCGCTGCTGCGCGCTAATGACGGTGCTTCTTGGTGCCTTCGTCTTGCTTCTCTTCGCTTCCTCCTTGGCCTTGGCTCCAGTATCCCTTTCCAGAGCACTAGCTTGCGACCACTTCTCGACATTAAGGATCAACGTCGTGCTAGGGTGACTCACAGAATATTTCGGCTGATCTTCCTCAGCATCCAATCCACTGACTACCATCGAGTGTTCCACACGCGTGACGTCCCAGAATCGAAGTTTCTTATCGAAGCCGCCAGTGAGGAAAAAGCCGTACTTGGCGTCTCTGCCATCCTCAGGAGCATCTAATCCCACCGCCATGGCACGGATGCCGCGATCAGGACCACTGTTGCCGCCGCCATTGGCGCCTGGATCAATAGCTGTAGCAAATCGGCCAAGCATACCTTCGGCCTTTTCTTCATCGGCTTTCCACGCTTCGTAAGGTTTGAGGCTGTCTTTGCTCCCGCTGCGTCCAGTACTGGCTCGAAAGACCTCTCGGCATTGCGACTTCTCAATATCCCACACAGTGATCTCTGGTTGACCGGTGCCGCCAGCGACACTAACCCATCGACCTCGCCCCTTAAAAGGATGGATTATCAATCGATGAATAGGTGTACCGCCTGCAAGGCCCCAGGCTTTCAAGCGAAGGCGGAACCTAAGGTCCCAAAGATCGAGTACGCCATGTGAGGTCCCAAGCAGTAGCCAAGCGTGTTTATTGTCGACACAGAAACAGGTTGGTGTACCATGATGAACCGGATTCTCGAAGGAATAGAGGATGCTCATGTTTCGTAGATCTAAAGCAACGACTCTCGAAGTGTTTGTCGCGAGTAGGAGGACTGAGTGTGCTTCTACCTTAAGATGCTCCAGCCAAACTGCGTACTCGCCACTTGGTAGCTGGTATTGCCGCACCATCCGAAGCCTGCCGTATTTGGTTACATCACCATGCAGGGTACAATCAACATTGACAACATGAATGCTGCCGTCAGTGGCACCGCTGGCAAACGTATGAGTGTTTTCCATGAAGGTAAGACATTTTACCTCCGCGTTCTCTGCTTGCCGGTGTGTTTGGCGGGATCGATGGGCCAGATTGCGCTCCAGCCTTGTGGTATCCCAGACCTTGACTGTGCCGTCGTCTGACCCTGTGATGAAGAAGAGATGATCTGGCGAGGTTAGTACCCTGTTCACAGCCCCAGTATGTTCCCCAAAGGTCGCAACCAGGACACCCTCTGGTCGCCAGGGCTTAATAATCTCTGGACCATCTGTCCGTTTTAGTAGATGCCGTCTGCTTATCGGTGTCACCAAGGGTCCAAAGTCGGCCATTTCAAGTGCATAATTTTCGGAAGCAAGAGAGTCCAAGAGCTTCAGGACGCTTGGATCGCTGCCATTGTAATCATGATCTGCGCGGATCTGAGTCGCTGTGAGCGGTTTCTCATTGACCTGATTTGTCCTCGTATCTAAGGTAGCTCTTGCGCTGTCCACAGCGAACGGTCCATCAACCTTCCCGAAAGCATTAGTGGACGTCGTGCTGGTTTCCGCTGCTGTCTTCAAGACCTCCTTTTTGTTCAGAAGATTGATCGCACTGGATCTATCTCTCAGACCATGTCCGTAATCAGAGCCGTTTCTCAAAGAATCTGTTGGGGTTGATGTTCCATCACTGTAACTGTTGTCGCCTCCAGGATTGGCAATTCGCAATCTCGATAGCCTTCTGCTATCTGAATCTGTGCTCAGATGCGAGAAGTCTTTTGTTTTCTGGCGCCCTCCCGGCGATGAAGAGATCGGAGACGAAGGGTTCGATGAATTCAGTACAGTCCCGCCTTCTGCAATTCGGCTTGGTGAAGTCTTGTTGACTTTATCCTTAAGAGTATTAGCAGCGGACTTCTTTCGGTAATAAATTGGCTCATCAATTGTGGTGGAGGCGTCCAGCAAGGCATCAGCAATTGTAAGAGGCGCGATCTGAGGCGAGCCCTTAGTCCGAGTGCTCGGAGACCGATCATTATGTGAACGTCGGTGGCGTACGCTACGTTTGCGCTTATGCTTTTCGAAGAAAACCGTTTGTGGCGTTACGTCAAGCTCCTTGAGACTTAGAATATTGTTCAGCTTGGACGGTTCATTATTGTCGCCTATAGGCTTTCGTGTCATCCGCCAGATGTACTCTCTCAAGGCCAGTAGCTTGATATCGTCATCGAACGCCATCCCAAGTTGCCGTAGTCTGGTGAGCGATTGCTCATCTTCATCATTCTTCGGCAATCGACTGAGAGCATTTGGGCGTAGTTCTTTGGAGGAAACCGTTGGAACGGCGAACTCCGAAGATCCGAAAGAGAAGGTCTTGAAGTGCTGGACGGGCATCCAGAAAAGGCTACCTTGACTCTTCCTCGCCCAGCTCAGCGCCGCATCAAACACCACCCGCGGCAAAGGCTTCTTCAGAGCGTCAAGGATACTAGTCTCGTGAAAGTCGTTGATAGGGATCTTCAAGTACGGTTGAACAAGAGGAGAAATGATGCAATGGACATCGGCAATGGATAAATAGCGGGTTGAAGAAGAAATGAAGTGGGCGGCAGCCTCTCTAATCCATATATTCGGGTGTATCATGAAACGACCGACGACGTCCACCATTCCCCATACGGTCGATCGTTGGAACAGTCCGAGCTCCGCCATGCTTGCGAAAGAGGACAGAACCTTCTCGACCACGAACTCTTCGGGATCGGTCAAGGACTGTATCATGAGGGGAAAAATGAATTCCTCTAGACTCGTTCCCCCAACAAAAGTGGCAACTCCCACAATTGTATGGAAGAATGCGCACTTTAACATCCAGTCCTTGTCGTTCAGGTACGTATTTAGATGACTCAGTATAACATCATTTGCTTTGGAACTACCGAAGAACACACACAGACTAGAGACTGAGCCAAGAAAAGCTCGCCGTACCGAGGAATGGCTGTCTGTCAACAAGGCCTTTGTGTGTGCTTCAAAATGATCTGCAAGCTCTTGCCGTGCTACATCGAATAGACTTCGGTAAGCTGAGCTTGGAGCTGCACCATCCTCGACTTCTGGATTATGGGTAGGGATCGACCCGTCAACACGAAGGGCTTGAACTACATCCAGGATCCTTGCTGACGCATGAGCCAGAGTTGCTAAACAAGAGGCGTATGCCGCTCGTGCGAATGGTGTCGCCTTAGGACTGGTTCCGAGGACGAATTGCTGTAGACGTGGTCGGATGTACTCGGTAAAGACATAGGCATTGAAGGGTGAGACGACTGCAATGAGGGTAAGCTGGTCGCTAGTCAGTAAGGGTTGGAAACCTATGCGGTAGTGGTACGCACCAACTGGGTCATTGTGCGCAAAGCAGTAACTTTGACGATGTCTGCATCATCACTGAGCATGGCCACGACGTACGGAAGGACACGATCCAATTTAGCCTCATCGGTAAGTCGCTCGGCAAATGCCAGCAAAAGGTCGCATGCACGTACTCTAGCAGTAGATCGAGCTGTATTTCGCAAAGAAGATACAACAAGTGTCAAAAAGATTAGAGATCCATCGTCGACGGGGTGCCGGCCAGCGGTAGTGGCTCGGTGGCTGTTGTTCGGTATGTCAATCTGTACTGGAATGACTTCTCCCGATGCTGCGTTGTCGCTTCGCTTCGCATGTTTCTCGTTCTTGCCTTCTCCATAGTCTAGGAAGTAGGATATCTTATCGAAGTCAAAGTAGATCCTGTCAATTCTGTCGTCTCCTTCGCCAAAGTTATCAGTGTCTGGCAAGACGGGTGTACGACCCGAGGAGGGATCGGTAATTGTTCCCATATATTGATGGAGGAAACTATAGAAATATTCTGGAAAGGCTTTTCGACGCCAGAAGTTGAGATATTCCTCCGCCGAATACCTGGACTCAGGCTCTAGCTGAATCATATGGCTAACGAGCTCCCGAATATCTCGATCTTGAATCTTGGTCAAGTAGACCAGATCTGGGTCAAATTCTCGCTTTCTGTACTTATAGAGCTGGCTTAGGTTGAAGATGGGTGACTCCAAGAACAGCTCAGCGATGACACAGCCGACACTGAAGACATCCATAGCCCACGTGATGCCCCGATCATCATCCTTGTCGCTAACGCTCAGGAATCGCTCCGGAGCGATGTAGCACGTCCTCCTACCAGATGTATCAAAATAGTACGAAAAGTCTGCGGGGTTGTCTTCCGGCAAATAGGTCTTCTTATACGAGGAGGAAAAGTCCGTGATGTATAGCCAATTCCACGAGGTGACAAGGATGTTCTCTGTCTTGATGTCGCCGTGATAAACATTCCGGGCATGACAGTCCCTCAAGCCGCAAAGGAGCTGAAATGCAAGCCATTTCCTTTCGATATCTTCCAGGAAGGGCCGAGTACTGTCTGCGTTAGAATACTATCAGGAAATGCAGACGTGCTGACACACCTGAGGCGATCGTATAGCGAGCTGTAGAGATATTGTCGTACGAGATAACCATTTGTACTGGTCTCTAGGACTCTTTGATAGCCAAGGGCGTTGGGAACGTCGGCGAGTGCGTCACGTTGTTCTAAACAAATGTTTTAGCATGGTCTTCCTCTAGGAGATTTCTCGAAAGCAACCTACTCACGCCTGATAGCTTTCACGTACGCCGTAAGGTCCAGCTGTGGAAACGGCTTTGCAATCAGCTTCACGACGACTAGGCCATGTTGATGTCTTGCACGAATGCATTTCATAAACCTTGCTGTGCCTAGTGACTTTTCATACGTCAAGTCTGACAATTCAGGCACTTGTAGTCCGGCGGACGCTGCCGATAGCGTAGCAGTGGAGAATGTCTGGCCCATTCTGAGTATTTGTCTTTCGTTCCCTTCAATCAAGAAGCGGTGCGGGTGCGTGCTGCGGCTGCATCATGAAGCAGCCTCGCGATGTCCGTCTCATGGACAACGACGGGCAATGGGTACTGCTACTGATGACAGCCTTCTACTGATCTTTTGGACTGCCGCCAAATACGCCTCATCTTATAGCGTTGGAGTGGTGATGAAGAGAAATCTATACAAGGACTCGGACTCGCGTGGCTTCTGAGCTCGAATGGCCCGGCCCGTCATCACCGGAAGTCGCAAAGCGACATTCACAGAACATGTTCATTGATGGGTCAGACACCTTCAGGTTCATTGCACGACGGCCAAATTATGAGCAAACGAATCTGATTTCCTTCAGGATTTTCTACACTATCTGAGGCTTGAGCGTCTCGGCTTCACCATCTATCGGCTCTAAGTAGAGCTGCAGCCTGAGTCGGAGTCCCATGCGATCCGATGTTGACCTATTGCTTCGAACCCCAGGCACCTTTCTTCTTCAGCATCTCCTCTTCCTCCTGTTGTATTTCTGCGTCGATCTTCGCACCCTTGGAGGGCTCATTGCCGTGGTTTCTCGCCTAAAAAGATGGGTCAGAATGCAAAGTCAAGACTCCAGCTGATCTTAATAAGGTCCTGGTAACGTACTGGAAGCGTTGCGTCCTTCTTAAGTTCCTGAGTCTCCTTGCTTTGCGGCTTGTCCTCATCCTGGTGCTGCCCAGAGGGTCAACGTGTGTTTTGGGCATTGCGACCAAATTCACCTTTCCGGCATCCGCGAGCTTATTTGCTATGGATCTCTCATCCTCTAGGCATAGTCAATGGATATCCCGTCGAGAGATTTGGTAGGAAGAACGTACTGGCATCGTTGGCCTTGTGGCTGTGCTCTTTGCCCTCTCTGTATCTATCCTTCTCATTGATCTCCGAGTCCTTGTAATTGCGCTGGTCGCCAGCCTCATAGACCTGGCTTGAGCCGACATTGGATGTTCCGCTCATATTGATAGGGATCTAAGGATTCTGGTGTGGTTTACAGGCACGAATTCTTGACTGAAAAAGAACGCACGCTCGGTGGGGCACAAAACAGCCCCACATTGATGACGACGGACATATTGGACCCTAGGACGAGCCCTAGTTTCCATCTTACCTACCTCCAGTGGAGATGAAGGCCGGACACTGCACCTACCTTAAGCACCTACTCTCATACCGCTGCTCTCAATCTTTACATTGAGAGATTAGGCCGAACATTCGCGAACACCACTCGAGTGAACAAACCTTGGTCTCAATTGAGTCGACTGATGAAGTTTAGACCTATCCTAGGGTCTATACTAGTTAAAGTGCTCGGTGTGAAATCGTTCACTCGTTGAATAGCTTAATATCTGAGGGCGAAACGCTCGATTCTAAGTTTGATTATCTCGATGTTACTCGGAAGTTTCAATTATTCTATCGCCTCATATGGAGCCTGAATTTCACTCGTGGGAGTCTTCTATATGTCCATCTTCTGTGCAATCATCAGCAGAGCCATGCAATTGCGGTCCTCTGGCAGGGCTCGGTACCCTGGGTCTATTTTGAATCATTCCATTTCAATCGTGCCGGGCGGCTTGCTTGTAACTGTTGTACTAAGTTGCATGCACTAACAATCGCAGGGGAAGGGGTTACTGACTGTCGTAAACCACCCTACACACTCCTTCGACTTCGTTGACTATCCTTGAACTGACTCGCTTGAGAAAGGCGCCATCGAAGGGATACCAGTCTGGCAGCATGCTTAGTCCAGGTCTTTCAGCTATCCGACAGTGACACACCTGCTGTCATGAAGTCCGTGGTCTCCACAGCTCTCAAAGCAATAACCTGCTCATGGACACGTTTGTCACCCATTACTCCGACGGCCTTGACGGGTAGAAGGGCCGCAAATGCCTGACTGATCTTGCGATAGAGGCCTGCATCGATAATCTCTTGGATGAATATGGCGTCCGCTTGACGAGCTATCTGTAACTGCGTTGGAGTGATTTCACCTAGGATACGAATGGCCAGACCAGGTCCAGGGAAGGGGTGCCTAGTATGCCGTCAATTGACTCCAGAGGTAAATAGTATGGCCGTTGCATACCGCCACACGAGGCTCTCTGATATTCCCAATCTGGTGCCTATAGAATATTAAACCCGTCTTGGGATCTTTACAAGGCAGTCGTCTGACCTAAAATCCTAACTTCATCCTTGAATAGTCTAGAGTTCATTAGACTTTGATGTGCTGATGATAGTTCGTAAAGGACGTACTCTCGCAGTGGCTCGATCAATTTCAAATTCATACGACCTAGATTTGAGTCAGTCTCCTTGAGCTGATCTCAAGCTAATGATGGAAACCCATACTTGGTAAACCTCCAACGTTGTCTGAGTGGCGCAGTCAGCATGCATAACGGCGGAATTTTCCGGTTGCCAAAACACTTACGATGGGTTTTAATGGTGGCAGAAGGACCCTTGAAGGAGATCGATTCGATCACATCCGGGTATAACGTTCCTTGCAGCAGCCACTCAATGCTCCCAGCTTTCGGCGATCCAGCTGCATCCGCTGCTATCTTCAACGCAGTCTCTTGGAAAATCTCGATGAACTCATTGCCAATTATCTTCCGTTTCCTCTCCGGTTCCGATACCCCCTTTAGCTTGGCGAGAAAACGTGCGTCCGCGTCAATGACCGTCAAGTTGATTCCGAGGCCTTTGGTCAGGGTGTCGCGAACGATTTCCGCTTCATTGAGCCTTAACAATCCATTGTCGACCAAGACGGCATGAAACCTATCCCCAATTGCTTCATTCATGAGCTTTGCGGCAACAGTGGAGTCCACTCCACCACTGACAGCACCAATGACTTGTCCTTGGTCACCTACCAGAGTCCGGATCCTGGCGAGCTCTTTTTCTACGAACTCATCCATTGTCCAATTTTGACGGGCTCCACATACGCCTACCGCGAAATTTTCGAGCACTTTTGTACCCCGCTGAGTGTGGGTCACCTCAGGGTGGAATTGGATGCCAAATATAGGCTTTTCATTGTGCACAATGCCCGCGAAGGGGGCATTACTGGTAATCGCTACCGTTGAGAAAGAAGGAGGTAGCTGCTCAAGCTTATCTCCGTGAGACATCCATACCTCCATACTGTCGAAGCCATCAAAAAGCTTGTTTACATGTTCTGCTTTGCTTTTTGATTTTTCTAGGTAAATGGTTGCGTGGCCGTATTCTCTTTTCTCTCCCGCAACGACGTTCTTGCCATGGTGCCAGGCAATCTCTTGCAGACCATAGCAAATACCAAGTATCGGAATGCCTAGGTCGAATATTGCGGGGTCCACATGAGGAGCATCTGCTTCATAGACGGAATAAGGTCCACCCGATAGTATGATTCCACGAGGACTCCAAGCAAGTTCCGAGAGCCGTTGAGTACATGGCAACATCTCAGAGTAGACATTGAGATCTCGTAGTTTGCGTGTGATTAGGTGCGACTGTGCAAGGTTACCATCTTGTTGAATTGCGGAGCGAACTGGTAAAATACATATTGAGAGCCAAAGTCAAGGACAAGCAAAGTATCGAAAAGCTTGTGTGGCTCATTGGCCGTATCGATATTCTGAGCCATTAGGAACAAATCTATGCCTAGATTTAATATTAGAGAAGACGTTCTCGCGTTTGCAGCCCACTGTCAACTTTTGGATCAAGGCAGACTTTTTTCCCGTCTCTCATTCAGTAGAAGAGTAGAGGATTAAGAACAACGCAGTCAACAGTCAAAAGAATTTTTGAAACGAAAGAGCGAGCTAGGAATGTGGCCAACGACAGGAATCTTAAGAAGTGCATCTCCTCAGAAAGGCACATGCAACAGAGGAGGCTCCTCACATGAATCTATGCTACATGACCAACAGCTTTTGGGAATGTTGAGGAAAACTGCCCAATTCTGGGGTACCGAAATCCGATGTGGTGCGTGCCAATCATGCAAGGCTTTTGCTCAGACCCTCGTGTCCTTGCAAGGACGTATCTCAACTTCACTTGCCCTTCTCCTCGCGCACTGATACCCTAGCTTACAGAATTGAGGGAAGTAATCAGGTAGACTGAAGCTGGATCTATCAGACAAGGTTTTTGGTCCTGTAAGGGGCTTTCTTATCGATAAGCGGCACCCAATGGGGCACTCTCTCGGTTAATTTTGGCGAAGACTTTACGATTTTCGACGACGAAATACTTCAACAATCATTATCAGGGACAGGATTTGAGCGACAATGGCAAAGCGCAAGAAATCCGAACAGGATGTGACCGAGAACAAGATAGACTTCGACGAGAGCAGTTCAGCTGAGAGCAGTAGTGATGATGTACTCACCAATGGCACAAGCCTTCTTGGGACGACTCATAGGGTTGACTTTTAGTAGGATACTGACATGCTGGATGTCGAGTTCGAGTGGTTTGATCCGCAACCTGAATACGACTTTCAAGGTCTCAAGATACTTCTACGGCAGCTTTTCGATGTCGATGCACAAGCTTTCGACTTGAGCGCACTGGCAGATTTAATCTTAGCGCAGCCTTTACTGGGCTCTACTGTCAAAGTCGAGGGCAACGAGACTGATCCATATGCGTTCTTAACGATCTTGAATCTTCATGAGCACCGGGTAGGCTTCTGAGACAATCGTACTACGATGTGGTTGTTGAGTCAAGCATAGGACAAGCCCGTGATCAAAAGCATTACAGATTATATCCTGGGACAAGCGAACGCCAACACCAACCTTTCGCCGCTTAAGGGTCTCTTGGATCGGAATAGCAAGGCTCAAGTCGGGTTGATCTTGACGGAGCGATTGATTAATGTCCCACCACAAGTTGTACCGCCTATGTACAAGATGCTCTTAGAGGAGATCTCCTGGGCCATTGAAGAGAAAGAGCCCTACGAATTTTCACATTATCTAATCTTCTCCAAAACGTATACTGAAGTGAGTTCGTCTCTCGATCAGGAGGTAGATACGCCGCAGAAGAAGAAAAAGAAGCAAAAGACGAGTTCGCAGTCGACTGCCGACGCTTCTGTTTTCTACTTCCATCCAGAAGACGAGGTGTTGATACGTCACGCCTCTATCCAGGGTGGTTTTAGCTATTTGAGAGAAGGAGAAGGCCAATCCGACTCGAAGCGAGCCTTTCAAGATCTTGGGATCAAACCGCGCGGACATGTAATGCTCATCGAGGCGTCGCGGTTTGAAGTTGCCGTCAAGGTAGTGGAAGACTTTGTTAAGCAGACCTAAGTGTACCTATCTCATACCACGGCATGATTATTTCAGCAGCCGAGCCAGCCAGCTTGTTAAAACACCTTATCCTCCTTTCAACTACGGTCTCATCTGGGTGTCCCGGAATGCGTGCTCTTCAATGTTTTACCACTTTTTGCCATGGGTCGTCCTTGGTCCATCGGTCCTTCGTTACGTCGTCAATCCGTCCATTGATGAAGAGCCAAGATACGACTGCACCCCTTTCTGCCAGTGCACAGGACAGGAAATGCTTTCGTGTAGCTACCTTAGGTCCCACAGCGTACACAGACTTGCCAACCTTAGGGCGCCCACTGAGTGCCTTTCAGGCGTTGCATAAGGTATTCCACTTCCACTATCTTTGTCATTGGAATCACGATATCCTAATTGCGTCAGCAGGTTGAAGAGAAACGCGCTCAAGAACTTGCGATACCTCGTACATGGCAACGACAGCATCCACGTTGATTTTGCTTTGACTATCCGCTCCTACACTGGGATCTGTGCCGTACGTTTTAGCTTTCAATCTTAGCCTCTCCAAGACCTTTCTTTCCACTGCGGCGTTAGTGATGGCGGCGTTGATACCATCTTCGTCCTTTGCTCGGACCAACGCCACGAAACGATCCTTTTCCTGCTGGAACTTGGATTCTGCGACAAATTTCCCGAAATGGATTCTTCTGGATAGAGCTTGCAGACATGCCACATCGCAAGTCGCGGCCGATCCATAGTTCTCCTGGCTTTCCCCACGGTCCTCTCTGCCGAAATGTTTGCAGACTTTTGGCAATATCTTGTGAATGTATCTCTCCTTGATGTCGTTATTTACGTCGACGTCATTAGGATGAAGAATCTTAGGGTAATGCAGAGGCTGAAGAACCGGTGTCTGAAGGGCATCAGGAAAGAACGGATACTCATCAGGGGACTGATAGCGGCGGACGAGCGATTGTAGACACTCTTGTTCTCTGAGCATCCAATCGAAGAGGCTTAGGGAGCTTCCAGGTATCGTGACACCTCCCGACTTGTAGATGGTCGGATTCAGAGGAAATTGAACACGTTCGATGAGATGGAAAGTGATTGTATCTTCTAGGCGACTGGTATGGTTAGCATCTTGGCTACGTGAGAGTGTATTACCCTCACTGACATCAGCTGAAAGCGTATACTGTCCAAGTCTAGCGCCTTGGAGGCATCGGACAGGTCAATCGCAGTGTCCATGGCAAGGCAGTAGAGTAGAAGACGATTGATCAAAGAGTTCTTTTGACAGGTGTGAGTGCCATAGAAAAACGAAGCTTTTCGAGTGCCGCGCTCGCATTTTGGTTGACGAGTCTATCACGTGATGCTCCTTCAACTTCTAAACAAGCTTGATGCGAAAGCTCCCATTACTATCCAATTCACCAAAAACATATGGACATATCGCCAGGGGACTAATACCATCGTCCAATCTATCACCCTCGACCATTGTTGAATGGCAAGCGGAGGCCAAAATGGCTCCCCGCAAAGGCGCCAGCACTCACGTGCTCCCTCAGAAGATTCTATGTTGGGCGGTGCCTTAACAGTAAGACCCTCATACTGCTGGCCTCTGTATTGTGCTGATAGATTCAGACTAGGCATATCGAGGCATTCAGCCGTAAGGTCACAACTACAGCAAGTCATCTAATGGGTCCACTGGCCGATCCCAGCAGCAGCACGCAATATCAACATGCGATCAGCGAGATCAAAAAGGAATTACGACGGCCGGGCATTCAGCGAAGCGTATTCTCCTATGCACAGAGGTCTCCCACAGAGCTTGTACGATCCAAGCTGTCCACGTCCGAGATCAAGCATCGAGCTCTTACCTATCTGCCGGACGAGCTTCTACATAACATCCCAGAAACTGACCACGCATATTCGTTATTCCAAGGCTTTCAGGCTACTTTGCCAGATGCTGAAGAAAGTGACCACCACAAAACACGAAGGAGGCATAGTGCAAGGGGACAGAAGCTGCTTGGGGACCATGGCGATGATGAATTAGAAGGGCCACCATCCTTAGTGAAGCTAAAGAAAGAAAGGAATGAGTTGAACCACCGACTGGAGATGATGGGTGTACGAAAGAACATGTGTTCCTCTGAGATCCGCGAGATCGACAACAAGATATCCAACCTCAACAGCATGCGAAAGATTGTACTGGAACGATTGGGAGACCTAGAGCAAAACGAACTACAGGTTGAACAGGATATGCTAGAGCTGGACAATAGAATTGAGGATCTTGTGGAGGAGCTGGATGATAAGGCAACGCTTGGCCAGAGCGCAACGTCGCCCACAGAGGCTAATACAGACCTTGATTCCACGGTTGCAGAATCGCCATCGATGAATGAATCTTTCATGTCTGCCTCGATATACGAGAAGCTACCGTCACCGAAGACCAAGAGACACAAACTTTCAAGGCGAAAGTCTACGCCCATACGGCATGAGTATTTCGAACCGGGATCAAGCATTCGCGAACTCCAGGCGCATAACGATATGATAACGGCGATTGACTTTGACGCTCCATTTGGTACTATGATCACTTCTGCCCTTGACGATACAGTGCGAGTTTGGGATCTGAACGCTGGGCGATGTATCGGGCTACTTGAAGGCCATCATGCATCAGTACGATGCCTGCAAGTCGAGGATAATGTCGTCGCAACCGGCTCAATGGATGCCTCGATACGGCTGTGGGATCTTAACAAAGCAGAGTATTCGCCGCATGAGGATCAGATACAGGAGGAGGAAGTAGAAGATGGAAGCCAAGAGTTCGGTAGCTCAGAGCGTCAACAACCTCCACCTCCTCCCTCAAGCATGCAGGATTGTCCTCTATTCTCGCTCGAAGCGCACGTGGCTGAAGTTACGGCTTTGCATTTTCGAGGTGACAACCTCGTCTCTGGCTCAGCAGACAAAACACTCCGGCAGTGGGACCTAGTCAAGGGTCGCTGCGTGCAGACTCTGGATGTACTCTGGGCAGCAGCGCAGGCTTCATCCACCGCCGGTTCAAGCGACTATCAATGGCGGTCTACTGGCCGCATGCCCGACGCAACAGCCGACTTCGTAGGCGCTCTGCAGTGCTTTGATGCAGCTCTTGCATGTGGCACTGCGGATGGCATGGTTCGCCTGTGGGACTTGAGGAGTGGCCAGGTGCATCGGAGTTTAGTGGGCCACACAGGGCCCATAACATGCCTGCAGTTTGACGATGTGCACTTAGTCACTGGGAGTCTAGATCGGAGTATACGGGTAAGCATTACACAGCCGTCTTATAATCATACGATGAGTATTTATGCTGACTCGTTTGCAGATATGGGACCTCCGAACCGGGTCCATCTACGACGCCTACGCCTACGACAACCCAGTCACGAGCATGATGTTTGACGCTCGACGCATTGTCGCCGCAGCAGGCGAAAGTGTAGCTAAGGTCTATGACAAAACCGACGGCCGCCATTGGGACTGCGGCGCTGGCGTCTCAGCTGAAGGCAGCATCAGCCCAGCGACGGTCGAGAAAGTGCGCATGAAAGACGGCTATCTCACAGAAGGTCGCAAGGACGGCGTCGTCGGAATATGGACCTGCTGAAATATCATCAGTGACAGCAGCAGCAGCACCCTCATTCGAACTCCTCACGCCCACATGCAGCCTGTCTGTAGTTGTTTTTCAGCATAATCAACAGTCGGCAAGTCGGGTTCAGCTGACTAAACCTCCCTTCAAGATGATCATCTCAGAAGCGGACCCTTGCTTTGCCTAAGACTTCGACAACAGAGGGATAGACGGTGTCATCAACACTTGCTGAAGACAAGAGTCTGTACTACTTCGATCAGGCCTATTCCATGGCGCAGAAACTATCCTATGCATTAGCGAACTCAATCGTTTGTGAGTAAAATGGCCAATGACCCTAGTGCGGCCGCTGGTACCGAGCGAGAACGTGCGGTGTGATAGAGACCAAACCGCAGTAAAATGATGGGCTTTTCATCTTCGATATCCTGTACATACCGTATGAAGGTGGAACAAAGTAATTGTACGCATCTAAAACTAAGCACCAACGAGCAAGATGTATAAGCCGCGTAAATTGAGCAAAAGTCCCCTTTAATCATCAGGAGCGATTTCAAGGTCACTTCAAGAATGAATACGAAATCCAAAACGGCGGCCAATGTAAGCTTGATCCTCCTTAATTCAGAGTTCTCCTTTGTACATATCTTCATAGTCATCCACACCTCTCTAATTCTCCCCATCCCGTGAACCTTCCTTACCCCCTCCCCCCAACCCTCAGAAGTCAATTCCCTCTCCCCCCGCTCCACCACCACCCCCCTCCTGCGCCTCCAAATCCCCCTCCACAGGCGGCAAGCTAAACGGCCTAACCACAAACCTCCTCCTCGACACCCAAAACGCCATATCCTCGCCCCCCACCCCCACCCCCACCCCCGCCGTCCCCATCCCCTTCTCGCTCTGCACCGGCACGCGCCACACCTTCAGCAGTCCCTGCGGTTTCTCATCTTCTTTCCCTCCTCCTGCTGCTGCTGCTGCTGTTGTCACTCCTGCCGTTGTCACTCCTGCCGTTGTGGCCCCTGCCGTTGTGGCTCCTGGCGTCGCTAGCGGATCTGACCCGGTCAGACGGTGCCCGTGAGGGAAAGGTGTGAGTTCTATGACGCCGTCGCAGAGGAGTTCGATCCAGCGGATGAGGCCCGTGGAGCGGGGGTGGAGGGAGAGGGGGAGGGTGAGGAGGAGGGAGAGGCGGGTG
>JAABUO010001406.1_pt1 | contig 31803 bp, 28 predicted proteins | sample 5559291 | NCBI WGS metagenome assembly JAABUO01 (sample SAMN10711878, study PRJNA513372) | rock metagenome | isolation source: Antarctica rocks | place: Antarctica: Victoria Land, Finger Mt sud | reverse complement strand
ATGCAGATTATTTCACTTCGCCTGTAACGAAGAAGCATTTATATAATGTTAGGAACCAGCATAGAGCGAGTCATATGAGTGTAATGTAACGAGTATATAAATGCTAAGGAAGGAAAGTGTCTAGAAGGGAAGGATCGACTATCTATATGACTCAGAAGAACATAAGCTAACCCTGAATAGAGTTGACTTCGGAACAAGTCTATGCTCTAGCGACGAGCGATCGACGATAGCTCTCAGAATAGCCATCAACATAGTCATCAACATAGTCATCAACATAGCTATCAACGAAGGTGCGTAGCTAGAATCGTAACAGTAACTACGAGATCTACGATAAAGAACTCATGATCATTGTTTACACTTTCAAGAAATGATGATCAAAGCTTGAAGACTTTATTTATTTTGTTGAAATGATCATGAATCACAAAAATCTTGAATATTTCATGTCAATTAAGCAGTTGAATCATCATTAAGCTTGTTGAAGTGAGTTTCTGTCTAAATTCAACTATTGCATCGCTTATCATTTCGACAAGATCAACGATAAGTTGAATGTTCTGACATGTCGCTCAGAAGATCTCTTTAAGAAGAAAAATACATTCAATTCTCAACATCAATATCAACATCAGACAATTTTGAAAACTTATGTTTTAGATTTCAATATTGTTGAGAATCTCGCTCTCAATGTTTTCAACATTAAAGTCATGAAGCTTCAGTCACAAATCATCATTCTAGATTCAGTTCAGTTACATCTGTTCTCAATTATCTCAACATCTTCGCAAATTTTAACTTTCATGAATCTAGAAATTGAAGAATTCAACGTTGAAAACATTGAGTTTCAGTTAGATCAAGACACTCTGAATCTTGATAAAGATTTTGCTGACATCTTCACTCAGACATTGTGAAAGTAAGTTGAAATCAATGACAAATTTGCAGTTCAGATAATCAAAGTGCTTTGCAATGAAGCATGACATCACAACAAGATTTCTCTAATTGAGTGTGAAGAACATGAAAATCATCTGTACTTTCAAAAAAGAAAGTACATGCTTAACTCAGATAAACTATGTCTTCGTATCATTCAGCTTGCTCATGATAATGTCGTTGATGATCATTCAGAAAGAGCAAAAAGTTATGAACTGATCAGTTGAATTTATTGATGATCAAACATTTATAAGTATGTTCAACGCTTCATATAAAATTGTCACGTGTGCACATGTTTCAAGCTCTTTAAACAATGAACTCAAGAATGATTGTGTTTTCTTTTAATCTTCGAACGTCGTTGATGTGATATCTTCATGAACTATGTAAATTCTTTATCGCTCAATATCTTCATGAGTATCACATATAAATATGTTCTAGTCTTCATTGATCATTTTATCAAAATGAAACATTTAGTTCTCATTACTTCTATGAAAGTTGAAGAAGTTATCAACTGCTTCTATGCTTATGTTTGAAAACATCATGATTTACTTAAGTTCTTCATGTCTGATCAAGATATACAATTCATCTTCAATGTTTGAAAGCATATATGTAAAATGCTGAAGATAGATGTTAAATTATCAATAATGTATCATTCTGAAATTGATGATCAAATTGAGAAAGTCAATGCTGTCATGAAGCATTATTTTCAAGTCTTCATCAACTACATGCAGAATGATTAAGTTAAGTGACTTTTTGAAGTTGAATTCATCATTAATAACACATCATCATTAATCATTCTAGCATCACTCTTCTTGATCAATTCAAGTCAAAACTCACGTTTAAACTTTAAGTTTTCTGAATCTTTGTTCAAGAATTTTATGTTTCAAGCTTGAAACAAGTTAATCAATGTTGAAGAGTTCATCAAGAAGATGAAGAAACTAACTGAGCATCTACATGATGAAATGCTTATAGCTCAAATCATTTACGAATTCAATGTCAATCTCTTTCATCATTCTTGTTCTAAATACTTCATTGAAGATGAAGTTTGACTGAATGCTTGCAATTTCAGCATCGCTCATCTTATTATCAAGTTAAATAATCATAATGTTGATTTCTTCAAGATCAAGCATGTTTTCAAGAACAATTCTTTGATCATTGAGTTAAATCTTTCAACATTCATGAAGATTCATTCAATCTTTCATATCATTCTTCTGAATCATATTGCAAGTAATCTTCTTTTAAGTCAACGTCAGAAATCTTAAGAACTCATTATCATTAAGAATAAAGATAGATTTTGATATGTAAACAGCATATTAAACTTCAAGCATGATAGATGCTATAATTCATCTCTGCTCAAGTATTATGTTAATTGAAAAAATCATTTTTCTACTTGAGAGTCTTTTCATCTTCTGAATAATTGTAAGCAAGCGCTTGATGAATATCATCTCATCAACTCTGTCGTCGAAGAATCACATGTATTGTCATGTGTGATATTTCAATGTCAATGTCAAGAACTTTAAGTTCAATCTTCATCATTTTGACTCAGCTCAGATTTGATTCAGATCTTGTTTAGATCTGATTCAGACATTTTATTTAAATCTGACTTAAATGTGACTTAAATGTATTCTAGTCTTGCATGTGCATCATTACATTAAACTGTGTTTCATCTTTCTTTTACTCAGATCTGACTCAGATCTTGTTTAAATCTGACTCAGATCTTGTTTAAATCTGACTCAAACATCTTGTTTAAATCTGATTCAAATGTGATTCAAATTTATTTCAATTTTTGTGCATCATCACATTAAAATGCATTTAGTCTTGTTTCATCTTGCTCTTCAGACATCTTGCTCAGATCTGACTCAGATGTGACTCAGATCTATTCTAGTTTTATCTGTGTTTTATTATATTAAAATGCATTCACATTAATTCTCATTTCATTTCAGTCTTCATCTTTGATTCTTTCTCATTTCATCTTATTTCTTCTCATCATCTTGCAGAAGCTCAATCTTGAAGAAAAAAGCTATTGTCATGATGTCAGATCATCAACTCAATTTAGAACATAAATCGTCAATATTTTAAATAATCTTGATTCATTGAATCTGTTTTGCAGTTCAATGAATCAAGTCATCAATTTAATCATCATCATCTTAATTTAATTTCAGCAATTTTGTTTCAATCATCTCAGTCATGTGCGCGAACTTCTGCAATCTTAAGTCAATAAAACTATTGTTTAGTCTTGATTCTGCTCGATTCATGTATATAAAAGTCGAGCTCTCATTCTTTTCTTTCACTCTTTGTCTTTCGTCTTGTACATTATTTGATGTATTGTCTTGTATCTAGATTCTATTAAAGTAATAATAATATCAGTCTTCTATATTGATAGTATCTCTAGTCTAGCTCAGTTTCTGACATCGCTCAATATCAACGCTCTAGCTCTTTCTACTTCTCTTGCTCTCTTCTTTCGGGTTCATCAATCGACATCAACGACAGAATTCACACTGCAATTACGAGACAGTTGCAAATAAAGCACGAACATGTTTAAAACATGTTTTTTGACTATCTTCTTTAGGCTAGCTCAAAGCGTGTTTTATACACGCTTTTTGATGAGGTTTAAAACACAGAGGTTATATTTAGATAGTCACTACAGAAACATCATCTAACACTGCTGACACATCACTCATCACACTGCTGACACATCATCTCTCTGCACTAAGCCTAATAGGGTAATTTTCAGGGTTCAGTGACCCCGTATACAAACAACATCAACAAGATCAAAGAAAGGTCATGAGATATACATAGTTTTGCGCCTGTCTATTATCAAATTCAATGTATTTTCTCGCCGGTCTTTCAATGCAAATTCAAATCTGAAACATATCTTTTGCATGCTTAGAATCGACTTTTATTTCTCTAAATTACATCTGAAAACTGCTCATGTAGAAGGCCGGAACATCGCCAATTTGATTCTCTGCAGTGCTTCCTCGAACATCTCCTCGTCCATCTCGCTGCCGCCGCCCGAGGCGGCTTTGTCCACAGTCAGTGACGATGTGTATTCTTCAGCTTCAACACTTCACCGCCGGCTCTATCGTACAGTCGCTCCTGTTTCTTATGCGCACATGGCAGCCTTGAGGTGAACGCAAATGCAGGAGGTGGAAGAGGAGGAGGATGGCGACGGCCGCGAGGATGTAATCAACAACAGCGATGGACCCTGGAAATTACCCTATTAGGCTTAGTGCAGGGGGTTGGTGTGCCAGCAGTGTTAGGTGGTGTTTCTGTAGTGGCTACCTATATTTATAGTAGCAAATTGATAGAGGGGTTAATTTGCCTGCAGGTTGACCCCTTCACCATGTAAAGGAAGCTTCAAAAGCACCTGGCCGTCGCTATTCAAATACTCGTTGAGGGTATCCTCGCTCGAAGGATTTAGCCTGGCCATAGCAATTTCCTCCTGCAATAGTCTATCCTTCATTTCACATAGCTCCTTCTCATCAATTTCAATGCTCTGTGTATAGCGAAGCTTCCTTTTTAGGTCCTTCGGCCGATTAAGCGTTCGTTCCGGCCATATGACAGTGACGGCACTGAACAGTAGTAAGCCTTCCAGGTACGATTATCTGCTGGAAGTTATCGACGACGAGCTGGTTCAAAGGCCTACCGCCACGTTGCGGAGGATTGCTGGAGGTAGAGAGGTAGGGGTCTGCAAGCAGGTTAGCTAGTAGAACTGACGACAGCGAGGGGTCAACAGCAAGGTGAACCTTCCTATCATAATCCATGTCTAGCTTACATAATAAAAAACCAAAAAAGCGAAGAAAAAAAGCCGCTAAGAGGTATTATACATGCTTTTTGTAGAAAAAGCGGTTTTATTCGTGCCCTAGTTGCAAACAAAGGGTATCAAGTGAGATGCAGTCGAGACACGTTTTCTCAGAGGTCTAATTCTTAAAGTTACAACAGGATTGTTCCGAGATAAGCGTGACGAGTAAAGTCGACAGGCCGTAAAACACATCACATGCTTGTGGTGGGTATCAGAAAAGAATGGCTAGGTCTAGTAGGCGACTACGCAATGACTTTCGCTTGTTACATACGCTAGTCTGTATTCTTCTATAACCCTGAGTTGAGTATGATTGGACGTTTCATCGCTAGATTTTGCTCTATATTGAAAAGAATGCAACACGCCTTTCATGCAGCCCTGCGCATCGCTTCGATAACCCCATCACCAATACTAGGAGGTTGCCAAAACTTGGTAACCACGAGTCCCGCCGCTTCCAACAGCTTTTGGAATTGTTTTTCCGACCTCTCGGTGCTGGAGAAATCTGCCATCATATGTATGTCCACGCTCGCTCGAAACATGTCACAGTCGGTAGGAGGGATAAGGAATTCGTTAAGAATAAGCTTTGAATACCCAGGTGTCATTGCTTCAACCACGTTCTTCAGGATTTCCAAGACTTTGTCGTCCGGCCAGTCGTGAATGATGTAATGAAAAAAGTAGACTTTTGCACCTAGGGGTTGTCAGAGATCTTTCTGAAAACTGCCTGGGAGAATGTTTGTCTTACCTTTGACAGGCTGTGGTGTAAAGAAGTCATATGGCATGATCTCTATACCCTCACTCAAGCTGACGCTGGAAAGTGTATGGGGAAGGTCTTGAAGGACTAGAGAACCAACATATGGGAATTTCTTCTTGAAATACTCCAAATCGTGACCAAGTCCACCGCCGACATCTACCATAAAGACATCGCCTTCCTTTGTGTTATGCAGGTACTCATCAATAATGCGCTCTTGCACCGGGAAATACTCTACCCAATGAGGCTTAGAATTTCGATTCAAGGTCATAAAGGCATCAAAATCTTTGAATTTCTTTCCATCTTGTACCAAATACTCAAAGTAGTTGAGCTTCGTTCCAAATGCCATTTGGAAAGGGGTGTCGGTGGAATCGGTGGGATTGTTGTAGCCATTGGTCTGGAAGTATTTGTGTGTCTGAGCAAGAACTTGGTAGTCGTGGTCGTAGGTATGTTTGACACCGGACTCGAGCGCGGGCATTATCATCGCCTTCGTAAGCGGAGTAGGAATGTAATTTTCTTCAGATGCTTCTCCAACAAAGCCGCTCGCATTTAACACACGCATGATACGAATCAGAAGTTTATGGTCTACTCCGGAAGCAGTTGCAAGTTGAGCAGCTGACGTCGGATGCTCGCCTGCTTCCATCAAGATATGGAAGAGACGCGTATCAATCGCCAGCCTCGTACAAAGACGTACCGATCCCTAATGTGTCAAGCTCAGAGTCAGCAAAGAACTCACTAGGTACCATGTTTATACATTGAACTAAGCGTCTTACCGAAAATGCATGCTGGAGTATAACTTCTGCTGGAGTTTCCAGCGCAATGACTAATTTTTTAGCTGCCTCCAGAGCCTGTGTTCGGGCTGAATCTTTCTTGAGAGAATCTGCGTCAAGATCGCCAAGATTATCGCCAATTCTTTGCAAGAGATGTGTTATTGATGTAGCTTGTTCGGAAGGCATATGGTCGTCTTATTATAACGGTCGATATGTAAACAAAGAATTGGGGAGATCACACGGAATAAAGGTTCGTTGCTCTCCCTAAAACACTTGAAGCTGTAGGTATTAAGAGAAATCCCTACAGGAAAGTTCAGACACAGAGCGTCAGTTACCTGTACGTTTAGCAACTTGTCCGTTGCTCTCCTGCACTAGCTTGAGAAGTGATGCTTGAAGCTAGGTGCAGGCAGCCCTGTTCGAGGTACAATGACTTCCCGTTTCGCGAGGCTGTGCCACAACCAGACATAGAAGAATTTTGTCGCTCATTCGGTCTTTCTGCATTCGTAAACCCTGTCGTCTTCTAGCCTCATCCGAAGACACGCCGCACTGGCGCTTGGTTTCATGCCATGCAGGGCAGAAGTATCCTTAGCCATCCACACCAGCACATTCCTCCTACTCGGGAGATCCTCCCCAGTATATGTCGTGATATGGCAAAGGCCCATCCGGCGCTAGTGGATGGGTATTTACCCTTCGCCCACTTCTTCCTTCATCCGTATGCTCTACCTACTATATAGATCAGTCAATATATCTACATGCCTATCTGCCCTCGTGTCCTCGTATACCAAGAGTTGGTTAATGATAACGCTGATTGGTTGATGACAAAAAATGCCACTATAGATTCTTCTAAATATTCTGAACGCCAGTCTCGCCACCTTAACCAGTGAGTGATTCTTTTCATTTTCAGAGCAACATCAGAAAAACGATGGCGTCCCCCACGCCTCATGATGATGGCAGTAAGGCTGCTCTTATCAACGGGGTTGGCTGGTTTGGTGCTTCTATTACCTTAATTTTCGTAGCGACAAGGCTCTATGCTCGTGCTAGATTGGTTCACGCGGTTGGATGGGATGACTATATTATGGTTGCTGCTCTGGTACGTTCTTTTCCAGTTTACTATTTACGCTTTACGATTTATAATTCGAAGGGAATTTTCTGAAGCATAAAGTAGGTTCTGGACTTGATAGGAATATCATTACTCAGCGTTGCGGTGGACTATGGGTTTGGAAGACATGCAGCCAGCCTGTCACTACCTGATCTTATCCACGCATTGAAGTTCGCGTGGATTTCTCAGATTCCGCTTGTTCTTTCGAAATCAACTTCCCGTATTTCTATCGGCATTCTTCTTCTGCGCCTGTTCTCGGTCCATAAATGGCTCAAATGGTTCGTTATTATCACACTGATATTAAACACGTCCATTTGCATCGTCGCCCTTGTAATGGTGTTTGTGTAAACTACACCCGTGGCGGCCTTATGGGATCCCCAATTGGCTCCAACAGCAAAGTCCTGGAATCCTGTAATCCAGCGGAATTCTGCGGTTGCTAGTTCTGGTAAGTCGCCCTTATCAACTCTTGACAGTATTACAGCAGTCCATAATAACGGTGATAGCTATGACCGCATTCATTGACCTCACGTTCACACTTTTCCCTGTGCTCATCGTCTGGAAACTAAAGCTCAAGCTCAAATTGAAAGTTGCTCTCGCATCTCTTTTGAGTCTAGGGTTATTGTAAGACGTCCCTGTCATTGCTAGATCTTGATTAAGCTGTATTAGTGCCATGGCAGCCTGTATTGTTAGCACCGTGGTGCTTATGGGCCTTTCAGCGCGGTCCGATTTTACATGTGAGCCTTACACCTTATCGCACTCATGAAGAGATGTTGACTCGTATTTAACTGTAGGGGAAGCTCCAGTAATGTACCTTTGGATTGTGTAAGTGTCCATTTAGAACCCCTTTGAAATATCGAAGCTAAAATGCACACTCCTTCTCAACAGATCTGAGAATCATCTTGTTATCATTCTGGGCTGCTTACCCTCTTTAAAGCCGCTATATATCAAATACATCAGCACATCTAGGAGAAACATCCACCCTGTCGGAAATGGAACAAGACCCAAAAACCAGGGATATCAGACCTACCTCAACGACTCATCGAAGTATCCCATAACAGATATCGAATTGAAGAACTCATATCCAGGTAGGACCGGCAAAATTAGCTCAAACTGCGACGCCGTTCACCCAAAACAATATTCTTGAGGAGTATCGGATCGTGAAGGTTGGTAGAATTAGGGCGTTCTTCTGTCTATCTGTTCCTGCTTTGAATCCCTCTCTAGGCCAGCGACATCAGGAAGATAGGCCAAAAACAATTTTAAAGGCTCTTAACATAAGAGCTTAAATTGCCATTTAGCAGCCGAAGACTCCTCTGTCTGTTTGTGCTTTCAGCTAGCCCTACCATGTATTGAAGGCAAGCCGATTCCAGAACGAGTACCACTAAATTACAACCTGAACAAATTTCCATTGGCAATGTCTGTTCCACCAGAGTAATTCATCAGAGATGTTGATTAACAGTGATGCAATTACCGAAAGAGTCCCATTTTCTATGCCAACATGCTAGGCACGCTCTTCAACCACGCCTGGAGAATGGCTTGTAAATCCAATCGCGCATATTTGGAAACCGATTTATGTACCAGAAATGAAAAGAAGAAAATGGATACATAGCGATGTTCCATTTATTCTTTTTGTCCGAATAATAATTCCCACAATTGCCGGCCCACACGCGCTTTGTCAGTGCCGCCTGGGTGTTGCGGACCCAGTTCATCTCTGCCTCAAATTTGACCTCAATAATGTCCGCCTCTTGAGATATGAGAAGGGGCTTGATGAGTTTGAGGACCATGTCAACGGTACATTCAATACTAAACAGAGCGCTAGTGTGACCTGATCCCGCGTTTGGTCCGTATATCATGAAGAAGTTTGGAAAATCAGCCAGAGCGGTGGATTGATAAGCTTCGATGCCCCCGAATTGAGTCCAATGTTCTTGCTGCGTCATCCCGTTGCGGCCTCGAATCGGGAGGTGAAAGTGAAGCGGACTGAATCCGTTAGCGACTACAAGAATGTCACAGGGATAACGGCTGCCGCTCTTTGTGACGACCTCCTTGGCCTCAATGGATGTAATGGGGTCTTTCGTGAGGTGAATGTTTGGTTTTTTGAGCGCGGGTACGTAGCTCTCGTCAAAAATACGGCGTTTACAGCCAACATCATATTCTGGCATGACAAGAGACCAGAATCTTTGAGGAGCGTTATCTTCGATGTATGTGCGTGAAACTTGACGAGCGATAGCTCGAAGACGGGATCCTCGGGAATTCAGATAAAAGTGGCGAAACCTCGATTCGTACACCAGGAATATGATGAGTCGAAATAGTGAAAAAGTCGCCGGTAAGTAGCGGAAGACAAACTTCAGCACCGCAGGAATGCGCGGGTTTTTTTGCGGGAAATAGTATTGAGGCGTGCGGATAAACTGGTTCAAAATTTGTACCTCGTCAATGATAGCAGGTACGATTTGAGTCGCAGAGCCTTTCAATTAGCTGTGTTGGAGCAAATGATAGCATTGGGCTTACAGCCATTTCCAATAACAGCGACTCTTTTGTCTTTGAGGACCACACTGTGATCCCACCTTGCACTGTGAAGGATTTGTCCTTCAAAGTTCTGCTCACCCTCGATACCAAGCTTATTAGGCATGACAAGACCTCCAACGCTTGAGATTAAAACTTGACATTCTTGGATAAACACTTCTCCGGTCTTTCGATTGGAGAATTGGCATCTCCATGTTTCTGTTTCTTCTTTCCAGTCTGCTCCATCCCAAGAAGTGTTGAGGCATATGTGTTTGTCCAAATCGAACTTTTTAGCTACATCCTTGATATACCGAAGGACTTCGGATTGATCTGGAAACAGCTTTGAAAAGTTTGGATTCGGGGCAAAGGAGAGGGAGTAAAAGATGCATGGAACATCGACACCACAGCCAGGATCTAACGGATTATGTTAGGCAAACTAATCAATGGTCCGAGAATATTTAAGGGAACTTGGGTTGGGAACGAACATTGATTCGCGAACCAGGCACCACCGATATCTTCTTGACGATCATATATTACGAATTCATCAAATCGAAGCTTAGACTTCAACTGACAGCCAAAAGTGATGCCCGAGAAACCAGCGCCTATGACAATAACTTTTCGAAATGGCAGTTCAATCACAGCCATTGCGCGTTTCAAACCTCAAGAATAGAGATACAGAATGGCAATTGAGAAAACCCAGGCTCCAAGGTAAAGATGAGATTTTAATATTCTTGGAATTGCCTCGTATGGGATTGATCGAACTAACCATACGAGGTACTAACCGCCTTGCTAAGATTTTGATAGCGAGCCCTCGGAATTGCTGTGTCTCTCATTGCAAAGTAACCACAAGCGTGAAAGTAGCACCGAGGAAAAGGTGGATGTTGCATTGTCCGGCATGTGTTTGAGATCCTTGGTATTACTTCAGCTCTTGATGTGGGTTTGTATGCACGGCGTGAGAACGTACGCCAGTGAACGTATTGGATATTCCAGGACTACTGCGGCATCTTGATCTTCTGATGTAACGTAACCCCTTGTCCTACACCTGCCAACTGCAGAAGTGAGCCGCAGTAGAGTATGCAAAGGTGCTAGTAACGGCACGAACAAATTAATGCTGGTAAATGCTTATATTCCTTGCTATCTTTTCCGCCGCCCAGTCTGCACCAGCGTGGAAGCATACGCGCGGCTTGGTAAAGTCTCTCGAAAGCCACAAGAGGAAACCAAATCGGCAAGCGGAGCTGTTCTAGCCTAGCCGCTATCTAATTAGATAGCAATGTGGCCACAATGCCCGACTCACCCATCTCTTGACCCAAACACCAAGAATGATCCGCCCGTCAATATTGGTTGATGGATCGGCCAATTTGGCCAAAGTGCTAGCTATATCGTTGGGTGGGCCAGAAGACAACGTTAGATACAACCCGCCATGTCGCACACATGCAGGGCTCACGATTGCAAAATTAATGCAACCAAGCGAAGCAGTCAACGAGGCGGCCGACCTATCCCCAGTTTCTGACTGCAGTCTTTGCTGGCAGAGACGGCCGACCCGCCCTTTTCCCTCCTTCCCTGCTTCATCATTGCACATTGCTTGGAGATTTCATTTTCTCCACCCATACGAAGTCCCGATTTGCACCGTGCCTTTGTCTCAACACACATGACCCCAGGACCATCCTTTTACATTTGTCACATCTGCATACTGTGCCAATTGCGAACATGAAGGCGATGATTGCGTGCATAGATCGAGAATTTGGAAGAGCGACACGGTTCCATGAATTCAGTAACCCTGGTAATCTCACGACGGACTCTAGCCGAGTTGTGACTATTGGGCGACTTAACTTTCGAAGATCATTCTACTCTTTGAGAATGCAAGTCTATTTCACTATTCTTTCTTTACAGCTCATTGATGTAATTATCTTTGTTTCTGAATCTTTGAAGTAACAATATTTTATGAACTGTCAAGAATGACATAGTAACAGATACTTTATAATGTTTTCTACTGCTTCTTTGACTGGTTACGATTTCATGTTCTGTTGCTTGCCGTGGATTCTGCCTTGCATTGCAATATCACTATATGTGTGCAGTACTATCTTAAAAGATATTCTGAGGCCAGTTCACCATCAAAGGCCGCCCACAGGAAAACAATGGAATCTGCCACCGGGGCCTTCCCCAAGTCCCATAGTCGGCAATCTCTTCCAAATACTCAAAGCTCGTCGTAACAATAAGCTCCAAGCATATGTGAGAGGAACGTCGATAATCGTATTAAGTGCTAGCTGACTGGTTACTAGCTTTCTTCTCTCTCAGGGTACGGGGAGATGGTGACTCTGCAAATGGGATCGAAGACTTGGGTTCTTCTCAACAGCGAGCGTGTTGTCACAGAAATAATCGCTAAACGAGGAGCGATCACACACGAACGTCCCTATTTTCCAATTGCCGGCGGGCTTGTCAGCCAGGATAGACGTACTGTTTTGCGCCAGACAGCAGAGTGGACTGAAGATAGGCGAGTAATGCATCAACTTTTGAACGGCTCCGCACTGAAGATCTATGGAGAGTGGCAAGAAATTGAGAGCCTTCAGCTCTTGGCAGCATACGTTCACCGACCGTGCAAATGGTACAAACATCATAACTGGTATTCCAATTCCGTTGTTCATCGGATTGTACTTGGCAAGCGATTGCAAAAATCCTCATCGGAGCTCGCCGCCTTTGAACTCGCCACTCGTCAATTTATTAACAGCATCAATGGTAGTGCCGTCGATTTCTTTCCTCATCTCGCCAAGTTGCCAAAAGTCTTTCAGTTCTGGCGCCGCTACTGGGAGAAACAAGGACAATCTCATCACGACATTTATCGGACTTGGTGGGCCCCCGTTAAGCAAGCTATTGCAAATGGTACCGCGCCTCCTTCGTTTGTCCGCGACGTCCTCTTACACGGTGACACAAAATACACCGGTGATGACGCCGAAGCCATGTGGCTCGCCATGGGCATAATCGCAGCCGGTAGCGACAACCCTCGGATGACGTTAAGCACGTTCGTCATGTCCACTCTCTGCCACCCGCACATCCTGCGAAAAGCCCGTCAAGAGATCGACAGGATCTGCAGCAACAGCCACACCGCCTTGCGTCTCCCTCGTATCGATGACATGCCATGCTTGCCCTACATTAGTGCCTTGATTAAAGAGCTTCTCCGCTGGCGCCCCGTTGTACCCCTCATCCCCCAGCATCAACTTACGCAGGATTTAGAATTCGAAGGATACCATTTCCCGCGTGGTACAGATTTTGTCATCAATTCGATCGCCGTGTGCGCAGAAGTCGAGGAGCCCGGAGATTTTCGGCCAGAAAGGTGGCTAGATGGGCATGAAAACGAGGGCAATATCACGCATGGCTTGTGGCAGTTTGGAGGCGGGAGGCGCATCTGCGTGGGGTACAAAGTCGCGCATCAGGCATTGTTTGTCGCGATTGCGAGGCTTTGTTATTGTTTTGACTTCGAGGCGGTGAGGGTTCTTTCATCTCTATCTACCTTCTTTAACGTCCAGTGCTAGATCCCTTGGATCCGACAGTCTACATACTGAAATATCATATTTGAATCGTTTAGGGGGGTCCATACGACAGCCAAGATCTCCGGTACGATGCTGTGGATGAGCCATTCCCCGTTATAGTCACGGTGAGGAGTAAGGAGCATGAACAATTGATCATCAGAGAGGCGGAAGCTCTGGGATTTTTGGAATCGGTAAAAGCTGGGTCTTGGGGCTGATGGAAATAGTTAGGGTCCTTCACCTTATCAGTTACATGCTGTTAGGCTACCAGGACAGTCTACAAGGTACAGGAGCCTAGTTTCATGCCCGATATGTAATCGTTCTGGGTGTATACCTGATGGGTACCGGGCACCTTCGCGCCCCCTTAAACGATATATGAATGAATGAAGTCGGCGAGGATGGGGTACATAGCCCAGGATCTTGGGTTGATACTGATATAATTACGAGTCTTCTATAATACGAGAGACAAGTTTTTAATCCCAGCAGATGCTATCCTCTACCGCCTGTTCGGCAGGAGCCGCAATAATCGAACGATAACCTAGAGCTGTCCGAAAAAGGCTGCCGTGATCGCTGATATTCGACTATCTCTCAATGTGCGGCTATCGACACTCTACACGGAAGTCCATCACTGGGATGCGCAGATCCTGACAGATTCTGGTACGCTTTATCCCCGTTCACGGTCTTAGGACCTCTCCTTGGTTTGAACGTATCCCGCTCATCGTACAAGCTCTTGATCTCAAACTCTCGCACGGTCATAGCTAGGACAATCTTTAGCTCTAGCATCGCTAGTTCCTGCCATATACAATTGCGTGGCCCAAACTCAAACGCTCGCCAGGCCCCTTTGATGGGATATAAGGTGTCTCCACTTTGAGCAAGCCAGCGTTCAGGACGGAATGCGTGCGATTCAGGCTAGTAAGAGGGTTCACAGTGAATAGCTTCTTGAATTGACCAGACTAGACGGTTTTCATCTGGCATGTAGCAAAGTCTTGTAGGTCGCGTCTATAGTATGGAACAGTTACTCTTGCGTTTATTGGGACAAGTAGTTGTGTAAGGCCAGGTCTATGATTGTTTTGGTTCGGTCTTCTTTTGCCATTTCGTTTTTCCCGCGGTGACTCTCGAAGCGACTGTCCAATTCGCACGAAATGTACCACACCATACGACGAGAATTCCACCAGTGCATAAGAGAATGTAATGGATGATAGCTTTTTAATTAATGGGATGATGTCCCGACTTAAATTAGTAGTCGCCTCATCCATAGGGAAAACATTTCCCTTTCTAGCGAGCACTCGTAAATTTCACATAATGTCAGAGTATCCTGCGTAATACCTGGAATTAAAGTCACTAGATGCCCGCTACAACGTACTGAAGCCAAGGTTGAATATGGTTCTTCATATTTTCCATTCCTAGCCTCCCATGATCAATAGATCATTTCTGCGAGTCATGGAATATACATACTCTATCAATCTGCGAAATTTAGGAAGATGTTGTGTCCGAGTGACCTGAGAAGCCGAATCCGGTGATGCAAGGACAAGAATTGGTGAACCAAAAGGCCAGATATCGATATATAATAACGGACCCAAACCAGGCATTGCGAGTCGAGTCTGTGGCGGAAGGACATGGTCATGTACGTCACCCGTGAGTCTAGATATGATTCCACCAACTGTGATCAAACGCCCAAACACCGGGTGGTGAGAGGGCATCGGCTGTGCGAGATTTTAGATACCTTGTCGCAATACATTTACAAGTATGGAGAAGAAATACTCTTAAAGACTTACCAGACCTTGTTTTTGCATCAGCTGGAATTCATGAGGTACACTGTAGAGTCTGGGGAGAAATGCTGCGATGGCACCAACAAGCAGCACTAGGCCAGACTGAAGGGCAAAGCGCCAATCCAAAGCATAGCCTTGAAGAACATGCTTGATAGAGGCAATAGATTACTCAGAGTATCGGGCTTTGGACGAGCAATCCCGATGGCTTGTATGAGTTTCAATGCTTTAGCTGCTTCTACTCAGTTTGCACACTTCTTTCCAGCCCATCAATCAACCACAGAGCCTGCATAATGACGAACAAATCCCAGGTCTTGAGGACATAACCAACTTAGGCGTAATGTTTGCATTCAAACGCAGAATAGACTGGCCGCGTCGGGCCGGGTCATCGAGGATTTTGGGATCGAGTATTCGAGCCGGGTCAGAATGTTGGTATCGAGTACCCGGGCCGGGTCAGAAAGTAGGTATGAAAACCCGGCCCGGCGGTCAGTCTATGCTCGACGGTAAGTTTCACAAAGATGTTCACATCATGCAGAGCCATAACGTCAACGAGGTACAATCCTCAGCTTCACCCAGTTTCTCGACACCTCTTTCTCTGCATACAGCCCTCCTAACGGCCATATCTCACGCTTAGGATCTCACCTTCGTCCCTCCGTCCGCTCAGACAACCAGCGGCTACGACACCTTTGTTTCCACCTTACTCAACAGCACGGATATCGAGCAAGTGACGCAGACCGTCTACCAGCCCTTATTCGACTGCAGCTACGGCTACAACAACAGCATCCAGCGCGCCGCCATGACCGTACGGCCACTGGGAATTCGTCTGCGCCAACACCGCCCTTACCCGCGCCGTCGACGACTGCATCTACAACTACATCTTCACGGTTCCGCCCGCCATTCATACGAGGGATCTGAACTCGACTTTTTACACAGGACCGACGCAGCCTCAGAACCCGGACGCCAAGGCGGCGGTCAATCTGCAGCGCTGGGTGAGCTCGTTTGCAGTCGAAGGACGACCGGCGACGGAGGGCACGGAGGTGTTTGGAGAGTATGGGAGGGATGGAATGGTGCAGACTTTGGCGCTGGCGGGGGTGGCGAGGGAGGTTGATCCGGTTGTGGCGAGGAGGTGCGACTTTTGGTTCGGGAAGAATTGTAAGTGATCGGCCCATGTTACGCTGGTGGGGTGGGGTGGGGCGAGGGAATGGGGTCTGTTTCGCCTGTTGTTTTCCAGGTGGCAAATCTATACTATTGACTGTGTACAAGAAGATGGGTTAAAAAGGGATAGCAGTTGAGTCGAAGCAGGCATACATGGGGGTTAGATATGGAGAGAGAATTTTCCTACCTACAGCACTACCAGTATGACTCCCGTAACTCCCTTTCAGCCTCCCCAATTCACGCTCCTTACACACGTCAATCAGGTTCGTAACGCGCGCGGAGGAGTGGTCACAACCAACAGTGCTTCAAAGAGTGTTTCACACAGTGCTCAGACAGTGTTTCAAGTAGAAATATAAAAACAGGGGTTCATGTGCGCATCAGAAATTGCTTCATGTACTGTATGCTCGCTGGCTAAGCGTCGAGGTCACTTCGTAGTTGGAATGGGAAATTCGGCTCCAAATAATGCTTCGTAGCTAAGCATTCAATATGCTCGCGACCAAACACCCTACCTCCTACATTTCTTACTTAAGCGTTCACGCATTTCAGGAATAATGAGACCCAGCAGAAATAATAATTAGGATGCGTTTTCTAGACTTGCGAAATAATGTATTGGTGATGATGCTGGAAGAGGTACTTTTGTGCGAGTCGAGAATGTGGAGGTAATGATGAGAGGGATCTTCCGTTGGGTTATGGCACTGGTAAGACGATGTGAGGGATATGAATGGGATGGACGATGTCATATTGGAAGTTCGAGTAAAAAGTATGCCGGGATCATGGTAGCATCTGTGCCGGACAGAGCGGTTCGTTTCGCTGTCTTCGGCCACTTCTAAATATGCCATCGTGAATCATGCTGTCTGGCTTGTTGTAAGCGTGCAGCTGCATAAGGAATGGAGATTGTAAACGGTCATGGCCTGGCGCAGAGGTCGTATCCGGAACGAGTCTGTCGTCTGGAATCCGATAATCATCAAGGCACGATAGAACGCCCGACTTCACCATACCGAGACCGTTCCATCCCCTTTGCCATCAGTCGATTCATTGGCCCAGTATTCTCCACTGATGCCTCCAATATCGCCAAATCCGAGTCGAAGAGGGATTGCTGCGCCTTCCTCTAAACACAACTCGTCAGCATATCGCTGGCCCTGGGAAACAGTCACCTATGGGCATTGGCTCGGAGAACCCGTCCCCAATGCACAAAACTTAGAGTACATAGCGTAACCTGGCCTTACCGACGGTTTTTGGCGGCTGTCCAGCCTGGGTACCTAGCTCGGTGTCTACCCATCCCGGACAGCAACAATTGATAAGAACCTCAGGATTGTCACGGGCCAAGATCATGGTCATGTCATTTTCGGCCGCTTTGCTAACGTGATACGTCATTTTAGGCCACCCATCATGGCGGTGCTGGCCTTGTGCGGCAGCTTCCTATAGCAAAGAGTAAAAGTTAACATGCCACTCATCTGCTGATCCTGGGTGCAAGCTCAGGCGCGCAACTCAACAAATGTCAATGCAAATTGTATTTACTGCACGGCTAGAAATTCGGAAATCCAAAGATATGATTGACAAACCTCATACTCCTGAACAAGTGTTTTTATGTCTTGGAGAGTCTTGTTGCGGTTGCGGAAACGGTCTTGTATGTTTTGGCTGTAATTATTCAGGCTGCTGTTAGCTGATGAGACGTTGACGATACGGCCATTCTTTCGCATAATGGGTAGAAAGGTTTGACACATCTAGCTAGTTGTGAGCCATTCGTTGCAAAATATATGTGGAACCAACGATTAGGAGTACCGCGAGCGTGCCCCGATAGTTTACATCTAGTGTCTCTTTTCGTTGCGCAGCTGTAATGTTCTCCTTGTAATAGTATACGCCGGCGTTGTTGATCAGAACGTCACAACCACCGTAATCTCTCTTGACCGCGATGGCTAGAGCATTGATGCTGTATCTATCGGTGAGGGACAGTTTGTCGTACTTGAGCTTAACGGCACCGAATGTGGGTTCGATGCCAAGATCTGCTCCACTGCGAGAAACAGCATATAGCACCAGCGGTTCTGAGGACTGTTTGGCGAGGGTCTGGCAGATGGCCAATCCAATGCCGCGATTCTGAACTTCTGTTAGCGAGGCTGCGGGGACACATGGAAGAGCTGCTCACTGCCCCTGTCACAATTGCAATTGTAGCGTTACTCATTGTTGCGGGCAGTGACTCAAACAAGATGTTGAAGACAAGACAAATTTCTGTAAAGGTTTAGTTCTTTAGAGAGCCTATCGTTTGCCTCAGGACCTCAGACGTGTTTCCGGGGCTAAGCCCCTTCGGGTTACCCTTTTCCCCTAAGCCCCTAAGCCCCTTGGGGTTAGCGACCCTCTGGATGACTTCGCAGCCTAGAGTAAGGTAAGGTACCGCTACCGTACTTGGTAGTAAGCAAGATAGCTAACCCAAAGGGGATTAGCTGCCGCGGCTTATCCGGAAGGGTCTAGTGTAGCTACCCTGAAGGGGTTCAGTTGCATTTTACATGTCTGAGCCTCTGAGGTCCTGAGGCAACATATCGTTTAGTACTGCGGGCCGAGGCACACTTATCTCCGAGATGCGAAGTCTCATCAGCGCTCTGAGGAACTGATATGTATTTCAAGCATTCGTTCGAGGTCATAGGAGTTGTCATGCACAACGACGTGGAAGAAGATATAGTCTAGGCTTGCAAAGAAGCAAAGAATGCCTCCAAGATTAGAGATGACGATACATCATAGAGGTTTAGATGGAAAAATTAGACTGCCGCTGTGTTGGATAAACACCAATGAAAGAGAAGAGAAGTTCGAATCTGCATCGACTGTCTCCATGTTCAATAGCAGTGATGAGCAGCTCAACTTGTACGTGAAACTTGAGGGGGAGTTCTCGTTCGTAGCCAGTAGCGAAGATTGTCGGGAGCAGACGTTGATGACTTGATGCATCATCGGGGTTCGAGGGAAAAGGCTGCAGAAGCAAAGCTCTCCTTCTGATCAGCATCTGTGTCTTCGATTGCCCTTGTTGAGTGTGCTTGCAGGCTACAGCAATACGGCGGAAGGGGTTGTAGGTGGAAGAGGTACACAGTAAAAGTGCTGGCACAAGCGGGACCTTTTCGTACCTACCTTACCACGTGCTTACCACGTGATGCAACACGCTAGTACCAGCTCACCACATCTGTTCACTCACCACCGTTCAACCTTCTTCCTCTACGCCACCATGGAACCGCTCGGCATGCTCAACAAGGAGAAGCGGACAAAGCTCGCCGTTGTGGCTTATCGCCGTGCATTAGAAAACTTCGAAAAGCAGCCACATCCACGTGTGGAGAAACCCTCGATTCGCAAGATTGCTCGCCAATACCGCCTTGTGGATAGTACTCTTCGAAGACGCATTGGCGGTGCTCGATCTGACCGGTACTCCCGGAGCCAAAGGACGAAGCTGCATCCAAAGCAAGAGGAGGCTTTGGCTCGCTGGATCCTACAAATGGGAGCATGGGGCTGGCGTCCTCGTAGCAGTCACATCCGATTCATGGCTACGGAGTTGCTGCGGAAGAATGAAAGTGAGGATAAGTTAGGTAAGAACTGGGTACAGACATTCTTGTCTCGTCACCCGGAACTAGCTTCCATGTTCAGCCAGCCACGGGACAAAGAGTATCCGCTCAGGTACGACGAAGGAAAACTTACTAGCTGGTTCCAACTATATCTGGAGGTTCTCGAGCAGTACGGCTTTCAACCCGAAGATGTCTGGAATGTGGAAGAAAAAGGCTTTGCCATGGCGGCGCAAGGAGAGCTTAGGGTGATATGCTCAGAGTATGTACAGCGTGGTGAAAAAGAATGGGTCTCCCTTATCGAATGCGGATGTGCCGGCGGTGAGGTATTCAAGTCCTGGTTCATCTTTGGAGGCAAAGTACATCAGGATGCATGGATGACCGATATCCTTAAGTGATACATGGTTCTGCAAAGGGTAGCCAAAGGTTCGGTCAGTATGGCGGAGGCCCAAAGGCAGAGGTTATTATGAAAAGCCAACCAGGCTGAAATTGAAGGCTACTTTGCTTGGGGTTACAGTTCTGAGAACAACCATCGTTCTGGTATGCTGCTGGCGCCTCTAAAGCCGCAGCCAACACGCCAACGGATGAAAGCATTCATGTTTGCCGGTCCATCGCAGAGGGTCTAGCGCGCCTCGAAAAACCGGTACAGATTAGGTGTAGATATTGGCTTCGAATCGCTTAGACATCTCGCTCCTGGCGCATCAATCACCCGTGATTTCAACGCCATGGACAGCCATGCAACTGTTTGTTTCAAGAATGCAGATCTAGAAGTATAATACTTGGGGCACCAAACACAAACGACACGGCTACCCAAGGCATTCGATTTACTTCGTCTTCGTGGCCGAGTCATTACTTTCATAATCTATCTTCGTGTGATGTCACTCATCAAGGGCCACAGCAAGATTTGCAAAAGTCATTGCTAGTTCAGAGATGCTATTGTAAAGGCAAAAAAAGTGAGGAGTATTATCCGAAAGTCCAAGAGCTCGACCTCGGAACTAGTCAATAGGGTCAACATGCCAGGCGGACCCGGCAACTTCGAGTTTTTCTATTACTGGCTCGAAAGTTAAAAAAAAGGCTGCAGGGAGAGCTGACGTGGAAACGAGAAAAAGCAACTGTTTGGGATACAGATGATCCTTCCTAGCTCAACGTCCAGCGCTAAATCTACCAACCAAAGACGCCGTCTTGATCCATGTTCATATCGCCAAAGCACCAGGTTCGAAATCGGCTGGCGGAGAGGGCGGACGCAGTACATGCAGTATATATAACCGACTAGTATCAACTCATGTAAAGATATCTACCCATCTACTTATCACATCAACCCTCCTTCCTCCCCTCCTCCCCTCCTCTCCCCACCATCTCTCCTTCTCCCCTCACCCTCCTCCCCTCCTCTCCCCACCATCTCTCCTTCTCCCCTCACCCCCCCTTCCCCTCCACTACCCCAACCTAACCCCCAACCCCACCACCCTCCCCACCCAACCACCCAACCATCCCCCACCAAACCCCCACCTCACCGTACTATCCTTCTCCCCCAAGTACAAACTGCAAATCAGGAAACCGATCATTGTCAAGCGAAAAGTTGTGCAGAAGAGAGTCAAGTGATTGAATGATTGATAACAAGAAGAAGAAGCCAAGATGCAAAGAGAAATGTATATGCCCCTATCTGACACATACAGATCCTCGACAATGTTTTTATTACATCACGGTAGTTGTTTATACTGTATAGTATTCGTGCCTCACCCTAAGCTCAATTAGTCATTTTACGAGTACCTTGACATCTGTACTGAGTAAACATTATTATGAATGACAATTTTCCTTTCTTTTTTTAGGTTTTTTTTTATGACTCGTCTGTGCTTTCATTTTTGTTGTTGTGACATCTTTGTTCTTTTCTTTTCTTTTTCTTTTCTCACTTTTTATAATTTATTTCTTACATTTCTTTTACATGAACTTATAGCATTTTTATATCTTTTTTACAATTTACTTCTCACTGGCATCTCTTCACACCTTCTCACATCTTCTCATTTCATCTCATTTCATCTCAGCATTCATCAAAAGTCACACACTTTCTCACTCTTTCTTTAATGTTTCATCCCATCCGTCATCCCCACCCCTCATCCCCCATCCCTCATCCTCCATCCCTCATCCCCCCCCTAATCCCCCATCCTCATCCTCATCCCCATCCCCCATCCGTCACCCGTCACCCCTCATCCCCCATCCCCCATCCCCCATCCCCCATCCCTCACCCCTCATCCGTCATCCCCATCCCCCATCCCCCATCCCCCCCCCAATCCCCCATCTCTCATCCCCCATCCCCATCAACAAGACCAGCGCGTCCAGCCAGTACAATGCCTAGACAGCACGGCGAAAAAGCGATGAACAGAGACACACGGCGAGGGGAAAGATGAGGAGTGATGAGTGATGAATGAATGGGGGGAGGTGGGGAGGTGGGGACGGGGAAGGGTGGCTAGGGGAGGTGGGGACGAGATAGGGTGGCTAGGGGAGGGGAGGGGAGGAGAGGAGAGGGAAGGGGAAGGAGAGGAGAGGGAAGAAGTCGGAGAAAAGAAGATGGAAGGGAAGAAAGAATGAGAATGAGTGATGAGGGATGAAGATGAGTGATGAGGGGTGGAGATGAGTGATGAGGGGGAAAGAATAGTTGATACGAGAATAAAACTATAAACAAGACATAGACTCCATCTTGATACAGCTAGCTAGCTAGCTGCTCACCACTCTCTTATTCGCAACACCTCACCCTCCCTCCAGCCTTTCAAGACACCATCCGACCGACCGCCACCCACGTCCATTATCTTGTGAGTATGCACGCAATGGTGATACGATTCTCGCCAGCACTGAATACACGCAGCTTGACACTCGCACCCAATGACGAAGGTAATTACATCTTTACTACAATTTACCAGAAACGGTATGTACACCCCAAACTTCACTCTGTACCTTCCTGTCCCTACTTCCTCACTTCCCAAACGAGTAAGTTGAAAACGCCACGCATGCACATCCCTCTCTCCTTTAGTCGAAACCAAAAGGGTTTTGCGGCGCTAAGCACCCGTCAGTGAACAACCAACAACATGGATGCAGGACGGGAGAACTCACTCGCATGGCTCAAATTGGCCTTCCTGCCCGTCGGCTGCGGGAGCAATTTCTTGCCATCCCCGACTCCAAACCTCACTGGTGGCGGCGGCCCCGTTTTGTGCGGCTGTAGCGGCTGCAGCGTCGGTTGCTGGATTGGCATTGGCGGCATGGGCGGTATAGGCGAGGGAGATTGGCCGAAGCCAGGGCGGCTGGGGAAACCGCCATTTGTGATGCCGGTGGGTTGGGGCTGGAGGGCTGGGGGAAGGATGGAATTGAGGCCTGTGGGTTGGGGCTGCAGGGGTTGGAAGGGGGATTGCGATGGTTGGAACTGTGGTTGAGGCTGGAATTGCTGTTGGAAGCCTGTGGGCTGGGAAGATAGCGGGAGGAAACCACCTGGCTGTTGAGTGGTTCGAGGGTCCGCAAAAGGACTGCCGGTCTGTTGGCCGTTCATGAAAGGTTGTTGGTTCTGAAACCCAGACTGCTGTGGCGCCATTTGTAGCTGTTGTGGCTGCTGACCAAAGCCAGTTTGCTGGGGAGCGATACCGTTTCCGAACTGACCGAAATTCTGATTAGGTTGCCCAAAGCCCGTTTGTTGTGGATACATCTGCTGCTGGCCATACTGCTGCTGGTTCCGCATCTGACTCATGTCGTTCAATGTTTGGCCTGGAGGGGCAAGCGGAGGGAGGTTGCTAGGGTTCTGGAAACCGGTCAATTGTGGTTGTAAAGGAGGAGGACCGAAGCCGTTGGTCAGCGATTGCTTCTGAGGTGCAGATAAAGGCCTCGGTGGCGGCGGCAGCATGAACGAGCCTTGCTGTATAGATGGCGGGGCCTGCGGTCTTTGTCTTGCAGCCATGTTTTGTTGCGCCTGTTGCTGGCCTTGGAACTGTTGTTGAGGGTTGGTCATCGGCAGAGGTAGAGCTTGAGGAGCTTGTTGCTGTTGGAATTGTGCGCCAGTCGGTTGCTGACCGAGTTGCGAGAAGAAGGATGGGTTTGCTCCAGTAGGCTGCTGCTGCAATTGCGGCGGTAGAGGAGCCTGTGCTGGCGGCTGACTCTGCAGTTGCGGAGGCTGCTGTGGAGCGGTAGGTTGTGCTGGAGTGGGTTGTAATGGTGGAGATAATAGAGACAGTTCTGCCATTGAACCTGTTAACGCAGGTTGGCTAGGGGTACTTGTTGCTGGCGCGGGTGCAGCTGGCTGGGAAGTTTCTGGAGCACTCGGCCGTTGCTTTGAAGGCTTGATATCCCACGCATCGTCGTCAAAACCACCAGCTATCTTCTTCGGGGGTGCATGCGCCGGTGCCGATGGAGTTGTTGTTGCGTTAAAAACATTCGCTCCACCCTCAGTGCCTGTTTTCTGCCTAAAGGTACTGGCATCAACAACATCGTCATTTTGCACTGCTGGAGCTGGACGTCCCTTTCGAGTATTGTTCCTAAGAGCACCACCAGGACCAGAGAAGAGCCCTCCACCTGGGCCGTTGGGAGATGTTGCACCAGCCTTCTCTTCCTCACCACTAATAACCTCTTCACCCCCAAAACTCACGTTCCTAAGTTTCGACTTTGCCCCGGTACGACCATACTTGTTATCCAAGAACTTCATTACTCGAAGAACGTCACCTTCCTTAAGACCCAGAGCTCGCAGTACGGATGGCGTAATGTCAGGAAGCACGCTCTCATCCATTGAGTCTTTGGTAAAATTAGAGGCGTACCTCTCGCATTGGTAAGGGTTAACGCCAGCTTTCAAGAAAAAGTCAAACCAGTCGTATTCTGGTCCTTTTGGTTCTTGCTTTGGGCGTTCCACTGACGCCCCCGTCTTCTGGCTTGATTCCGCCTTTTTTCGACCAGTTCCACTCTGGGTACTCCTACGCTTGATATCTGACAGCGGCTTATCGTCATCAAGAGAAACGCCTGTAACTTTCTCTACGTACTCGAGATCTTCAATGGCCATTTTCACGACCGGAACTGCAATCTTGACCCCATTGAGTTTGTGTAAGTGTATCTTACCGTCTTTCAAACCAATGAACTCCGCTTCAACCTTGAATGATCCAGATCTATCAGTCCAAGTCCGAGTCCTGAAGGCATCAGGTTCTACCAGTTCATTAGTTTGGTTTCCATGCCAGACCTCAGATAGATACATACTTGACTTTGAGGTAGATACTTTGCCATCTTTCTTGCTCCGCTGTGAAGAACGTTGGTCACCATCAGTTCCACCCATGAGGCTGCTACCCCTTTCGGGTAGCTTTACGCCCGGGCCTACCTCTGAGCCCTTTGCGTCACTCCCTCCCCGCCTTCTATTCACTCTTGTAGCTTCCTTTGCTAGCTGTTCTTCTTCGAGTCTATTCTGTTCCACGACCGAACGACCCGCATTGAGCCCACTCGTACTTGACGAAGTCGGTACGATGCCCGTCACATCGACATAACTACTAGGCACTACTCCCTCCTTTCCATTCTTTAGTCGTCGGATCATCCACCATTCGTCACTTTTACTATCGTCGATCACAATGACTTCATCGCCAACTGCGACCGTGACCTCGTCCTCACCTTGTGCCATAAATTCATACAGCATCTTCCCTTTCTTCTGTCCACCTTTAGATCCAGCACCAGCCTCAAGGACTTCTCGGAGCCCCTCTGCCCTGGCAGCACCAGCTATTTCGCCCAAACCAGCAACAATTTCTTGAGCGGTGTCCTTGGTGCCAGCGTGAAAGTCGATGCTCTTACTTGGTCGCACGAGTTCCATAAAGACATGCTTCCCTTCAATTGAATAGTGGGTGAGCTTCTCCGCTGACCATGTCTGTTGTGGTCCATCACGGGATTTCTCTGGTGCGATCATTATATCTCCAGTAGCAAGATTCAGGCCGAGAGTTGTCGCCAATTTCTTCTTCTTCCCAAGAGCGGAAACCATCTCGTTGATGTTGTACAAGTGATAACCCCCTTGCGAATGTTGCCCTCTTCCGCTATCGAAATTTTGGCTGACAGCACGGTTGTATGGTGGAGAAGCAGCAACTCCCGAATCTGGAGTTCGGGGCGAGGCGTACTGTGTCAAAGGTGGAGAAAGTTGTTGCGAGGGCGGGCGTTGCGGTAGCGATGGCGGAGGAGGCGTGGGCACCGATTCATCCGAATCATTTGGAGTGTACTGCGGTCTTCGCGGAGGAAGACTAATATTTGAAGGTGTTGATTGCGTAGAGTGAAGCCCACTGGATTGGGCCGTGTGCGAGTTAGTGTGCATGATGCCCGCCAGGGCAGCTGCTGGTCCTTGAGGCACAGTTGGGCTTGTTGGTTGTTCAGGTTCGATATCCCGCTCCCTGGAACGTGTCGATATTGGGGATTGTGGAGCACTGTGTCCGGCTTCGCCCGATATCTCAATGTAGTTTGCCGGCGCAAACCCAAATTCTCCATTGAGCCCAACCAAAGTCCAATCTGGGTCTGATGTATCGTATACTGAAAGTGCGGCATCTTCAGAGAACGATAACTCTTCGTCAGTTTGTCGTGCATAGTCATAAAGCACTTTCGCGTAATGGGTTGGTTGAGCCTGCAGAAGCTTTGATTAGCTCTGCCCTTTCACTGGCTGATGCTGTGCCGTTTGTAGTGCAGGTGGGACCCTTTCCACTCCGGAAAGCTCAAGCATTGAGAACGAATGCATCCGGCAATCCTACGAAATCATGTCGTGCTTACCTCTTCAACGTAATTGTTCGGAATTAAGCCGACCGGTTCTTCTTCCTCCTCGCCCGGTGCTCTTTTCTTCGCCTTCCACCAGTCATCTTCAGTACTTTTCTCAAGTACATATATGAGCTCCCCTTCACTCATAGCTAGCTCATTGTCATTTTGAGGGATGTATTCGTAAAGAGCGGTGCAGATTGAGAGGAAGACCATATTGCCAAAGGTTGGGTACTCTTGCACCACAGTGAACCGACCGACGTTGGAGTACTCCGGAGTTCTAAAGGCTTTACTCAGTATCTCCTATACTTACATACTACAACAACATTGCATTCATGCTGCAGGATGTGTCGGTTGACAAGTGCCGGTAAGCTGTTGTAGTTGTTGATGCAGTAATGCCCAGAGCCGCGCTTGTTCCTCGGCTCGTCGGCTAATCATGACCGAAGTTACCCTGCGTACTCTCTACTGTGGTAATACCTTAACCCCTGTTTCTTAACTTGCATCCTGGAAGTTTTACAGTGTTTCATTGGAATTTTCAACATCGTACCAAGTGCATACTACTTTTGCTATCTCTGGCGTTCTCAGCATGAAAATAACAATTTCATTAGGTTTCCAGAGTAGTCGCTGTTTTCACCCTTTCCTTTAGTATCTCATAACGGTCATAATCCTTCTCTATTCTGGTCTACCTAAATCTTCCTCTAGAGCCGATAACAGAGCAAATTAAACATGTCAATGCCAGCACGTGTTGATTTACCATCTTGGGGGTTTGCGAGCGTAGACTAAAGCCGCTATCTATCTCTTTAGTATGTATATCGAAAACCTTCCTAAATTCAGGATCAGCAGGAAACATTTGAATCTAAGGTAAACTTGATTTACCGTTCCCTCAATGAGCTTCTTGCCAATTCTTTGCCTGGAGTTGGCATAATAGAAGTATATGGAAAAAGCGGCCACGAATACGATCATCAGAATATGTGAGCTTTAGCCGTCAGTCATGACCTCAATGTCTATTTTCGATTCCTACCCTATGGAGATCCAGACCGCCGTGATATAACGAGGAGCTTCCTTTTGTCGGACAATGAAGCTGCCAGCAACACCACCCAGTCCGTTGCATGCTGTTACTGCGGCTACTGTAACCGCTCGCTTCCATTGGCTGCGAGATCGTCAGCTGTGTGTTCAGGGATGTGAGATGGGAAACCTCTTGCCCAGTGATGTTGTTAGGTTGGTAGCTGTTCAAAGCCGCCCAGTTGGAGACGTATGCACCAGTGGCCAGGTACACACCAACATAGCGAACTGTGACTTGATCCGAGAAACCAACATCGCGAAGCCTGCTATAAGACACATAGAGTTGAATGAAATTACGGGCCCTCGGAGCCGATACTCTAAGTTTTATCATTATCCACTCCTCTGAGACGTACATCATCGCCTAAAGGGTCACTTACTGTCGCCAATACGAGAGGATAACAATACTGGAATTGCAGCGTAATAATAGGGCTTATTAACGTCAGTATGGTTTAATTAACCCTTAGATACATCGTCAAGACTCACTGGAGCAGAAAGCAGAATGGCTTGATTTTCAGTGAATCCCATTCCGCTCTGGAGACTTGAGACAACATGAGCTACCTCGAGAAGTCAGAAACTGCGAGAGGCTTACATTATTGGTAGAAAGTACGAAAGAGACGTGGAAACCAAGTTCTGCACTCAGAAGATTAGGTAATTCATGGCGAAATCCGAGGTCGTGGCTTACGAGAAGAAAGAACTGCGCCGCGAAGCCGTAAATCTTCGGATCGAGAAAATGCTTCAAGACTTCGGACCATGTAAAGGGGGCCGGAATAACATCTCCACGATCTTTCTGGATTCGTAACACGGCGATCTTGCTCTCTTCTGCGCTCAGAAAATAGAAGCTGAGGTGTGCTCTCTCTGGAAAATCCACGATCCAAAAGTAAGTAGCCGAACCGATGACGCAAGCCACCTGCAATCATCAGACGACCGGTCATGCAAAATAGGTAGTTGACGTAGGTTACCAATCCTTGTACAATATACATCCATTGCCAACCCTTGAGACCTCCTCGACCGTCTAGATGATTTAGCTGGATTATGTTAGGTTATTCCATTGTCTCGTGTCGAGGATTACTACCCCAAAGTTGACAATACCCCCAGTTGCCAAAATGATAACCTCGCCGCATTGCAAGAAGGCGAACCTAAATTGCTGCTCCTCTATCCTCGGTCAGCATTTCCAGATCGGATTCTCCGCCAGTAATAGCCTTACCTCGTCTATACCATGATGATATTAGCAGAGCAAGGCCTGGGTAAATCCCCGCCTGTAGAACCAACTTCATCAGTAATGTTCGATGATACTGGATCACAGCTCCCACCATAGAAACCCCAAGCAGCACTCGCATGACGACCATCTGTCGCCAAGTATGGATGAAAGCTGTACACTGCTGTACTCAGCTTGATAGATCTAATTGTTCTGTAGGCTACTTGCCAATGTGATCAAGCCAAAGCAGAAAGTGGTGATGGTAAAGAAAAGTCGAGGCCCCATTAGTCGAACAGCAATGGTAGCAGGAAGCTGAAAGCACACGCTGGCCACCGTAAAGATAAGAATGGAAAGGGAGTAACGGTTTCCCTGGTCTAGGCCAAGATCTTTTAGCATACTTGTAACAGAGGCACTGGAAATTATGCCGCTGTCCAACAGGTTGAGGCTACATAGGAGTCCTGCAATAGTACAGAGTCTCAAGTCAACTTTGAATCTAATTTTCCTCTCTTGAACGAGGTTTCGAGGGTCATCTTCCGCATCTGTCTGTGCCATATGCGGGAAGACGTCAGTTGAACGGAAAGATTTGACAGACATCTTCCACCGGAATGTCTTTTTCTAAGGTCTAGATCAGCGCAATTGAAGTAGATGGTAGAAGAAATAAACCGAGAAAACACTATGAGGAAGACGTCGTCATTATCGGCATAAAGCAGTCTTGTGGCATCATGTCCGAGCAAGTCCTGGAACCTACCTTATTAAGGTAGGTACCTTACTTACAGTACCTACTTGTAGGAGTGAAAGGCGCTAGTTCGCTAGCTCAGGGAGACACCGGGTGCTCCCGAGCTTTAGCTAGGTACCTTAGCGGAATTATGAGGAATGGCTCTACCGTAGCAGCACCGTAGTACTACCATAAAATATTGTTACTGTAATTCCTGAGTTACATCGCCTTTAGGCAGTCCTCTTAATGACACGTTATTATAAAATATACGCTTAGAATTTCTAAACGACCTTGGAAAGAAACGGTGATGAAAATAAGCATATGTAAAATACAGTATCATGTATCATGAGCAATACCTGCATCATCCTGCAATGCCTCTTCGTAGTCACTCACCTATCATCTATGCCCTGCACCCACCCCCGTATCAACCTACCCAATACTCACAGTGACCATGCGCATTATGCTCAAGCTTGTGCGATGCACCCCCGCGTAGAAATTGGCTGAATCGATCGATTCTAAGCTTGAAAATGCAGAAGCGTTGATGTTGTCTGAAATACAGTCTATTCGAAGATAAGGCTTGACAGTATTGTAGCAGTTATCTTGAAACTACACAGAGCTTCAGATTCTACCGTAGCAACACTGTTTTGTTTGATATCAGTGTATTATCTTTAAACGAATATTCAACTAGACTGTAAGAGTATCATTCTTTTTAATACTCGATTATCATTTTGTTACATATATAATGAGCTACTGTAAGTCAGTATATTCACTATAATACCGCCTTTAGACGGTAATTTGAACCATTACTGTATAGATACAGTTAAAGAAAACCATATATTTTCGTTAAGGTAAGCGAGTCCCGGGCAGACATGAATAGGGATCTGTAATGACCGTCATTTCGATCGTATGACAAGTCATATGACGTCAAGTCGTGACATGAATCTGACCTGACAAATGACATGACAGCAGTCTAGCCAGATCGGGTTTTGCGCTAACCCTTTCTAGATATAGGCTAGCCCGTTTCGATAGAACATCTTGCAATTTCCGCCGAATTCTCCCTTTCCTCAACCTTTCTACATCAATCATCATCTCTATTGACTGTTATTCCTACTTTATATAAGCACTATGCTATCTGATTCAGCTGTACACGTCGCATTTATCGAGTCAATCGTTTCAGAAAGAATAGAAAGAGTAGTACAATGCAGACACTGTTCTGACTTCTTTGCTAAGCATACCTCACGTCAACGCGCTCATCTTGTTAAATGCTTCGCTTATCTTCGTTTTCAGAGAACTTTAAACCATGTCAACAGCATTACTCGCAAGGTCGAGAATAAACTCGAAGACACAAAGTCTATCTTCAACAGTTTCGCATCAGAAAAACAGAAACAGCTCGATCAAATGACGACTCAGATCATTTACTGTGATGAATGATCACTGAGTCTGTTTCAGAATTCTTGAATGCATGAGTTCTTTATCAAGAGCATAGAATACACGTCATCGTTGTATAACAGAATTGCTGAAACTCTTCTGAATGAGACGTTCAAATGCATCAAAGAAATGATGAATCAACTCTTTGATGAGATGAACTTTCTGAATATTATCAGCGACGAAAGCAACAATCAGCCTGATGATAAAATACTCAACATGTGTGTGTTGATGAAGAATAAACAGTTCTTTCATGCGTTTTCAAAGTCAATTGACTCGATGAGATTATCTGCAGCGAACACAACTGTCTGAATGCTGAACAAAATGAATATTTTGACTCATGAAGACTTCAGAAAGATCAACAGCGTCATCATCGATACATGCAATTTGAAGCAATCAGTTTGAAACAATCTAGCTGCTGATGCAAGGCTAAAACATGTCTTCTTCGTTTTGTGTAATTCTTATGACTTGCAATTACTACTAAAAGATTTTCTATATTCGTCACTCATTCGATCTATCTTTATCAAGACTTTGAAAATAGTCAACTCTATATGAAAGATCAAACATCAGCTCGACATACTTCGCAGATATCAAAAGAAGATCTACGATCAACATAAATCGCTGATTGTCTTCACTATACTACGATGAGAAACTCAGATTCATCTGATCGAGTCTCTTGTATGAAGCAAAGTCGCATTACAAAGATATGCTACTGACGATGAGACTAATTTTACTATACGTATGAGCAAGTTCTTGTTACGAGCGTACCAAGGCTGTACAAGGCTGAAGCCCTAATCAATTCGCAGTGAACGCTAGCGAGTTCCCTGCGTAATGATTAGGGCTAACCAGCGAGCTAGCCAGGTTTGGCCCAGATA
>JAABUO010001405.1_pt1 | contig 31820 bp, 36 predicted proteins | sample 5559291 | NCBI WGS metagenome assembly JAABUO01 (sample SAMN10711878, study PRJNA513372) | rock metagenome | isolation source: Antarctica rocks | place: Antarctica: Victoria Land, Finger Mt sud | reverse complement strand
CGCAGTACTGGAATCAAACAAGCAAATGATGTGGTATTCATGCACGCCTCATTACAAAGGCGGCTGGCAAAGTTGCATGTCTTGTTTACTGACACACAAGCAGTCAGAGATGGCATACTGCCACACAAGCAGTCAGAAATTGCATTGATAGCTGTGATTGCTTGACAGCTCCAGTTGACGATTGAGATCAGACATGTTCTCATGGCAGCTTGCCTGAATATACGCACAGCTCCAAAGGCTAGTTGACACATGGGTGGGTTGGTTTGCATCCAGCTTTCATATGTTGTTTTTTGTGTGCTGCCGTTTGACATGAAATGTGCTCTCTAGCTGCAGGCACGAATGGCACACACACAGGGCAAGATCAGCGCAGAAAGGCAAAAGCACAACGGCAGGGATATCAAGCCAGCACCGCCATCTGGCAGGACGACCGCGCGGAAGCTGCTGCAGCACCTGCTGGCCCTTCTGCATCTGGAGCTTTTGGTGAGGACACACGCTCTGCTGCATATGTGCACTTGTTTCACAGGCTTGTGTTCTCATTAATTCTGGTGCAATTGCTGGAATGCAGCTGCTGGTGCTCAAAGCCAACTGCTGCATTGGCCAATACTGCTGTCGGTGGGCTCCAGCATGCTATCAATGACTCAAGCATGAGAGTCATGCTTCAGCTTTGATTGTGTACAGCAACATCCTGTTGAGCACAGAGCCTGGACACCATTGCAGTTGATTGTGATGACTTTTGCTGGCATGAGTCAGAGTGGGCACTGTTGCAGCAAGCATTTGCAATGCCGTGAATCAACATGATGTAGATGCACTGAATGCTTGTACGTATACCTCTAGACGCAGGCGCTATACGACATGCATACGTGCCAGACAGCACAAGCATGACAGATGGTTTTCACTAGCAGATACATGTGTAAACGCATGTGATGCATGCGCACTGACTACATGTGCAATACTATGAATATATTGTGGGGGGTTGCTTGTGCCTTGAGAAACATGAAGCGTCTTTGTCATGTTTGGCATGTATTGCCTTTGCTCAGATGCCAAACGTAGCGAAACTTTGTGTCATAGCCCATTCAGCTCCTCCCCCTTCTGTATGCCTCAATGGCGCTGAGCCCAGGACACAATAACAAGTTTGTTTCAATCAATCAAGCAATCCATTTACATTTCCTGTCTTTAGGACTCATCAGGGGAATCAACAGACAATAACTGCGAAAATTCTGAGAATGCTGAGTTTGAATGAAACAAGTCATTCAATGCTGTTCTGGGCCACAAATAGGTCCAACTTTGTCATCTACATGCACTTAATCGCACAATAAGTCCTAGCACAATACGTCTAACTAGTTGCAAGAGTTTGTGTTTGTCTCAACATGCTTTATGTGCTTTAGTAAACATCTCTTGTTCAAGTCTGATACAACAGATAAGAACATGACTTTGGTGCAATCAAAATGACATTTGGTGTCCTATGCAGCAAGTGGGACAGTGTCTGCTCTGTCCTTCTGGCAAACACATGCCTTGCCGTTGCGGCGGCACATTAATACTGAGCCTCTGAAGAAGGGCTTGTAGCCTTTTCCTTTCAGAATTTGGAAGTCAGCATCGAGACTGCACCTCTCCGTTTGTTGCAGTTCTGTCAGGCAGTCATCAAGCTTAAGACCATTTCATGTCAATACAGTGGGTCCTGGGCATGTGGGAGGGGAGGCTTTGGTGGGTAGATTGGTGGCCAAGCGCTTTGGCAGCCATCCAGTCTTCTTCCCAGGCAAAGTTGGCTACTTCGCCCCTAGGCTGTGTCCACTAGCGTGAGTCCCCAGTCCACAGCCAGTGCTTCAGATGATGTGTATGCAAGGCACAAGCCTGTCCCTGTAGGGGTGGCACTGCCTTTCACACTAGGTTCATCAAAGGCAGTGCTCAGACCAACAGCAGCTGGAAGCTGGGCCCTTGTTTCCAAGTCGTGTTGCACAGAATGGCTGGCTGCCTGGCCTCAAGCAATAGGACGCTGTGTCCTGACTTGCCTTGTACGAACCTGACGCCTGTTGACCAACCCCGCTCATTCCAATTATGGTTATTCTTACTGTTAAGATTATTGTCGTTATCACCATGTCCTGCTCTAGCTTAGCTTGTGATGTGTATGCAGGTTTGTGCTTTGTCGTGACTGCTGTCGTGACTTATTTGACAATAAGAGGATGTTGTATGGTTCAGCGACAGATATCCTCCTGTCGTCACATGCCTTTTTGATCTGGCTGCTTGAGCATCTGTCAGTGGCTGTGTGTGCAAGGTCAACTAGCAAGGCTAAGCTGAAAACAGAGGTTCAGTGGGACTTGCATTGATCTGGGTTTGTTGAAGTGATTATAGATGGCTCAGACCTGACTTGTGCAATGCAGGCCTTTCCACATTCAGTACGAGGATGGTGATTCTGAAGACTTGAACCGTGAGCAGGTTGAAGCCATACTTGTGTGAAAATTGGCACCTCTCTTCTATCAAGGCATAACATTCCTGTGTTGGTTCCAGCTTGCTGCATGTTATACTTGTGTGGGTGTTTCACCAAAAAGCCGCTTTGGTTGTGGCGTTCAAAATCAATATGTCGTGTGACCATTACTTTGTCAGGTGCTGGGTATTATATTTTCAAGTCTTTTATGACCTCTGATACAATGCGACGCTCTAAACTACACCACACGCAATTCGCAACACTGCCCAAGTTGCCTGTGGGATAGTATGAAGTCATTTTGCAGACGCAGCAGAAAGTATGCCATTTGAGCATATGCTCTCATTCAGGTAGAAGTACTCATTGCAGCAGGTACAGCGGGCCTATGACTCCTGCAGATATGTCCACTTTCTCATGTTGCCTTGGGCACAACATGCATCCGGCACAAGAGCAAGTATACCAACTGAATAGAGCAAAAGATCCATAGCAACCGAACTAGCACATACCCATGTTTTGCCAAGTCGTGTCAGTAGGACCATCAACAGCAAGACATACCTAGTAACCATCAAATGCTGCATAAGATTGTCCTACCTAATCAGTTTTGCTGTGGTTCACATCAGTGCCATCTGCCCTTGCGGGCTTTCTCAAATAACGCAGCCACACTAACATACAGAACACACATGGCATGCACCAGACCATGACTGGATTGAGTATCAAACAACTGTAGCCATAAGCATGGCTTAAAAAACGCAATCCCTGGTAATGAAATGCAAGGAGGAGGCCAAGCGTGACTAGCTGTGTCCATTTGAACTTCGCTTTTGTAGCCTTCCACCCATTAGTTAAAACTGAGTGTGCCACCAAGCGATCATGCCTTACCCTGCAATGAAAGTACACATTGCTGAACTCATTGCTTAACAGCTCATTGTTCAGTGAATGACTAGCCTTTTGAATTTCAACAGCGTGAAGCAACCTTCCAAAAGCAAGGCTGCAATGGGCATGCATTGTGAAAAAGGGACAGGGACAATGTGAGCATCTGGTAGGGCGACACAGTGCACACAGGGTACAGGCGTTGCAATTGAGCTGCCCCTGTCAGTGCACAGAACAAAGCATGCAATTGAAGAAAGATATGATCTCAGCAAGGTTGAGAATCACACTGAATTTATGTGACAACTCTCTTTGCATGTTCAATCTCAACTCAAGGATCAGGCGACGCTCATCAGCTAATGAGACAACGTTGTGTGCATGGAAGTGAGGCGACAAGAATGAGTGAGGGAGAGGAGCGAGGAAGACAACAGGAAAGAAGAAAAGAAGGGGACGGGGGAGAAGCAGAAACAAAAAGCGGGCAAGGAAGACTAGGGAAAAACCAGGAAAAGAAAACGAAAAAGGAGAATGGGAAAAGAAGGCGGGCAGGCAAGAGAGATGAGAGTGCAGCACGGAAGTGGATTGATGAAAACAATGGCAAACCACGCCTGCCAGCCATAAACATGGGAAAAGGGAAGAACATGAAGGAGGTGCGTACCAGTGGGAGACCACGCCTGCCAGCCACAAGGTGCCAGGCAACATTGTGAAGAAGGTGAATCTGTTGACCAGCATCAGAGTATCAGCACAAGGCAGCCAGCGCCATGAGGCTTCTGCTGTTGGGAATAGTAACACCCCCTGGGACAGGAACAGTCCCAGAGGCTGACTGGACAAAAATCTGGCTGCAAACCAAGGCCCAAAGGGTACGTACATGCTATACACCACCTGTATGCAAACTCAAGGACTGAAAACATGCAGCACCACATATACACAAACTGCTCTGCAGGAATGGAACTCGGCTGCAGACCAAAACCCATCATACCATGCTGCACAACACATATCTGCTGATGCACCAGCATGTTTGGAACCTGTGCGTGCGTGCGTACTCTTACACCAGTCAAGCCTATCATGCATTGACCAGCTGCCCCAACTTGACCTGCGTCATCAAAACTCTTAACAACACTGTCACACAGCCATGGCCTTGTTTCAACAGATTATGGACATTGGCCTCACTCAAGCCTGCAAAAATTGATTGATTGAGGGTTTCAAATCGATAAATCCTTGAATTTTTGCAAGGGGAAGGGAGCTCTTTGGGACATGGGATCGCCACATTTTCTCAAACTGCTTGTTTCATAGTGTGACTGTAAAATTCAGGAACAAATATGGACGAGGATGGGACTTTTCTACTTCAGGGAGATATCTCAGGCTTCATGAAAAGAATGCATGATCATTTTACCTGAGGCCACCAAATTTGAGGCACAGCAGCCATATCACACAAGACTGTTGGAGCCCACATGACCCATGATAACAACCCCCCCTGGGTGCTCACATCTGCATGAGATGTCTGTCCGGATGAAGCGCCTCCTGCAGCAGTTGCAGGCAATTCCATCAGTGACAGCTAACACCAATTTGACATCACTGTTACAGTGGACGTTTGGTATGCAGTCAGCGGCCTCCAGCCCTTGAGTGGACTTGGCGGCAAAGTGAAAGTGGCTGGGCAGAAATCATGTCTGCATCCAAACTGTACCCAGCTTGCCATTGACAGGCAACTGAAGTCAGTCCAAAGCTTGAACAACAGCCAATTGAAATGTTCAGACTGGCTTGATTGACATGAGCAGCACCTGGCCCCCGGAAAAAGGCTCCCAGCTATGATCTGCAATTCACAGTGATAAGCTCCTCATCTGGAGAGACTACCAAGAGTGCAGCAGTCCAAGACTGTTGCGATCAAGAGGATGATTCCTGATGAAAACATTTTCTGGGCGCATCGGAAACAGCTTCATATACATTTTCTCTGGAATATGTGTGTGAACAAACAGCAGCGCCTGACCTTGCACATTTTCTACATTCCCTGTTTGATCAGCCTCTGCTGGCTGTGTTCTGGCAGGAATTTGGATGGCAGGAGTCACATGGGCTGTGCTGGGGATGATGTAAGACCTGTCAGGAGTGATGTATCTCCTGAGTGCCTTTGGTAGCAGCAGCATGCACACCAGATGGATGAAGCACTGTATCATGAACAGCCTGCATGTAACTGACATGACTCAAGCACATCCAATATCTGCAGACCAGACGCCTACTGTTGCTGCTTTTTGCATTGTGTCTCTCAATTGTGATGGTGTACGGTCACACAGACAGCATAAAGATGCAACCAAGGTGATGTGCAGCTCACGACAATAACTTGCCACATGCATTTGTCACATGCAATCATTTGTCACATGCAGGCCACAAGTGCATCCACGGCCTCCTTGTCTCCGCGCATGAGCATGTGAAAGCAGCGATGTACACAGTCTAAGCTTGCAGCATGACGCACTCATGCAACACGCAACCCTGCCAAGCAACACTCTGCATTGTCCATGCATTGGCTTCTTGACATTGTTACTTTGCACAGGACATATAGTACAGCCATGAGTGAAACAGCAACAATGCAAACAACACACCGGTTGTACTACAGCAATGCCTTGAACAGCAACATTACAACCATACTTGTTGAAGGTGCGGGTCCAGTCCAGCCACAGCATGAACTTCTCCAAGCTCTTGTTTGTCATGGGGAAGGGCTTGCGGGGGACGACTAGTTGGCTCCCTCCTGACTTGTGGGTGTACAGCGCCACCTGTTGCACATCTGACTTGGAAACCTGTCCATCCGGCTCGCTGGCAATGATCTGCACATCCGATTGACTGGTCTTGCAAGGTCTGGTGCATGCTTGCTTGATTAGGTGCTTTGTGAGCAGACGACGCATACGGGGCTGAGCGTGAAAATGGTGAGTGATCATGCAAGAAATGACTGATTGCTAAGTACAGCTCAGACAGTGGGGGATTGAAAGATCATGCTGCTCACGCAGCCTCCTGCATCCTGCTCACCAGGCTGATAATCCTAATCAGGATCATTGGTGCAGCCCTGTGGTCACACCAGGTTAGGAAAAGGGGCAAAAGGGGCAAAAGGGGATTGACTGACATGACTCACCTTGCCCCAAAGGGTCCAGTGACACAGAAGAGACAGGATGACGAGTATTCTGACTAAGCTGACAGGCAACTGAAGTACCTGGAGCATGATGACATGTGTGCCTTTGGGTTTGGGAGGGCCACAGCTGACTTTAGTACTCCATGGGGCAGAGTACACAGGGGCAGGGCCCTTCTGGCGCATCATGCTGATGCTGCCCTCCAACTTAGCTTCCTCACACCGCCACAAAACCTCAACCTGTACATTTGCCACCTTTGCATATCACATGATCTATCCGCCTCAAGCTGCCCGGGCTGCTTTCCAGCAGTGACAATTGTGGCAATGATACATTATTTTGCTCATGCCAAAGCTGATGTTTGATCTTAGAGAGTAGTGAAGTTTTTTTTGATTTCACTGTTGCTGCCGTGCTAATGTCAAAACAGGTAGGAGCTTGTCCTGCACGTACCTAGCTCATCATGAGCTGGAAAGCGTTCAATTATTGTTATTATTGTTATTATTATTATTGTTGTTGTTGTTGTTGTTGTTGTTGTTGTTGTTGTTGTTGTTGTTGTTGTTGTCGTTGTTGTCGTCATCATTATTTTTTGATTATTTTTTGATTATTTTTTGATTATTATTATTTATTATTATTAATAGTAGTATTATTATTATTATTAATAGTAGTATTATTATTATTATTAATAGTAGTATTATTATTATTATTAATAGTAGTAGTATTATTATTATTATTATTGTTGTTATTATTATTATTATTATTATTACTGTTATTGTTGATAGGAGCGACAGTCGCACCATACACGAATCTTGCAACCACCCCAGGCAAATCAGCATCTGACGTGATAGGCAGCAAAATGTTTCCAGAAGACCAACACAAATTGCCATGCCATCAATGATAGCGATGCTTGCTTTGGATGAGATGGAGCTGAGTCACCTTGGTGGCAACAGCATCTGTTGCGATGGGCAAGACCAGGGCTCGCACTGTGTCAAAGCTGGTAGGTGATGCAGGGCCGCTGGCAGGCTTGGTCAAAGGGCTGTACCGCGCATCTGGAGGGCTGGTCAATGCAACTATGAAGTTGCTGACGACCACATGAGTATCAATGCCTGCAACATGCATGAACGAGTGAATGAAATGTGCTGAGTTTCATTTTGCATCCCAACGTTGCTCAGGCGCTAAATGAGGGGCACTGTTGGTGCCTAAAATACATGCTTCTATGGATATTTTTCTGAAAAAAGTTTTCTTTCTTGTTTTTGCCTGCTCAACATGGTGCGCCTGGACACACAAGCTTCCAGGACATAAAGCAAGCATGACGCCACACCAAAATCATGCTGCTTGATCACATCTGCAGAGCAGTGGTAACTGCAGAGCAATGGCAAGTGCAGAGCAATGGCAACTGCAGAGCATTGGCAACCTGGCAGCTGCTTGATGCATTGCACTGCCTGTCTGCTGGCACCAGCTGTGTCTGGCAAGTCATGGGGGGAGTCAAGCAGCACAGCAACATAAAACAGCAATTGTTGCGCACAATGGGCGTAAAAGTCTTCATTGTTGCTGCCTCCTACTATGTATGTCATCCACAATGAAAAGCTTGTCAAGAAGAAAGGAGTACAGGCTGCAAGGTATAGCTGCAAAGTATTTGAAGATGACTATGATTCAACACTGCATGAACATTTTGTTGGGGTTGGATACAGTTGAGTACTCAAGCTTGAGTGTCAGCACTCTCTTGTACCCAATCAAAATAGGAAGTGTCGATGCAGCGTAAGATCAGAATCATTTTCAGAGGTTTAGCTCGAGCTTGAGTGCTGGCACTCAAACTCAGCTGATTGCATATGCTGAGCACATGGGCCGGTGCTTCTCCCTCCTGTTGTGTTGTTCTGTGGTTTTGGATTGCTGCATGGAGTGCAGCAGCTCAGCGGTACATCAAATAATGAATAAGAAGAAGGCCTCACCACTGATGGTGATGTTGTCAGGGGTGGTTGGGGCAGGAGGGGGGGCCACCCCCTTGGTGACAGGCTTGGATGGCGTATGGAACATGAGATCCGTGAATGAAAACGTGCCATTGTCCACAGTCATCAGCCTGAAGCGCCTGTCATCCTTCCAGGCTGCTGTTTCCAGCTCCAACAGCCTGCCTGAAGGGCAACACACACACACACACGCACCTTGTTCTGGTAAGCAGCACAACCACAGCTGTAGCCACTACTGTGGGTATGAGACACACTCAAAGCCCAACCAGTCACATTTGAATAGGCAGCTGTTTCCAGCTCCAGCAGCCTGCCTGAAAGGCAACACACACATACACTATGCTCTGGTGTACAGCAAATCTACAGCTGTAGCCACTACTGTGGGTATGAGACACACTCAAAGCCCAACCAGTCACACTTGAATAGGCAGCTGTTTCCTGCTCCAGCAGCCTGCCTGTAAGGCAACACACACATGCACTATGCTCTGGTGTACAGCAAATCTACAGCTGTAGCCAAAATTGTGGGTATGAGACACACTCAAAGCCCAGCCAGTCACATTTGAATAGGCAGCTGTTTCCAGCTCCAGCAGCCTGCCTGAAAGGCAACACACACATGCACTATGCTCTGGTGTACAGCAAATCTACAGCTGTAGCCAGAATCGTGGGTATGAGATACACTCAAAGCCCAATCAGTCACATTTGAATAGGCAGCTGTTTCCAGCTCCAGCAGCCTGCCTGTAAGGCAACACACACATGCACTATGCTCTGGTGTACAGCAAATCTACAGCTGTAGCCACAATTGTGGGTATGAGACACCTCACCAGGCTGCTGTTTTGCATGTCTGACAGCTTGCCTGTACGCACGCACCACCACAGCATCAAGATGTTGCATTGATGCATGATGCTGAGGATGCAAGCACACATGCCAGGGTATGATGCAGGTGTGCTCTGTGTCTACAGGGCGTGTCTGTCTGTGTCTACAGGGCATGTATGTCTGTGTCTACATGGCGTGTCTGTCTATGTCTACAGGCGAGTGGCCAGACCGATAGACCCACAGCACCTGCTGCCTGATTGGCTATTCTTTGCATTTTTCCACATTTTGTCTGTAAGGCAGCCTCCGAGTGCTGCTGCAATGCATGAGTCCCAGCACAGCAGCACTGATCTGTGATTGTCTATGGCACGAGTGATCTGTAATCGTTTTCAGCACAACGCCCAATTTTGGGTAGTAGCTTCAAGGGAAGTGTCTCCCAGCGAAGCTTTGGGGTCCAAGCTATCGCTTTGCACATCAGATCTTGAAGGACCAGACAGCTGAAAGCTACCTGTCTCAAAGCCTACCTTGAGCATAGGACTTGTGCATCATGTGTAGTCGCTGTCCAAACACAGAGTGCAGGTGGCCGTTCACATGGGCCTGTACGCCATGCTGACTCAGCTTGCCATAAATAGTGAGTGGACTGGTCCTGTCGATTTGGCGCCAAAAAGGCACATCAGGGTGCAGAATGGTGCTGAGGGGGTGATGTCCATATGCCAGGAACACAGGGCTGCACCCATCTGCCCTAAGACCCAGGAACACAGACACTGTCAATCTTGCCAACTTATAGCAGACACAGAGCGAATGCTCAAGCTCATCATGCAGAGATGTGTTTGCCTTGTGTCTTAATGTGCTCTATGGTAAAGCTTTTCTTGGCAAATCACCCAAGACCTCCATCTTTGAGCGCAATTTCTCCAAGAACTGTCAATCTAACAATGACAACAGTGTGATGGCCTGCCCAACAAGAGAACCAGCAGCACACCCTGCCACTCGTTTGGCCCTTTTGGCCATGCACACATGCACAGAGATTACTGCATAATCGCCATGTGGTTGCAATGCCAGCAAAGCTGCCACTTTATTGAATGCATCCGGGCGTCATCCCACACAAAACAAACTCACAAAGCCAAGCGCATATACATTCTGTGCAATGATACACTCTTCACTGGCTGTCATAGTGCAAGAGCCCACAAAAGGTGGTTATGGATGGCCTTGACCTTCCCCTTTGCAGAAAACTGACAGGGAGTGTGTACTGAAAGAAAGGGAAACTGCAGCCTATTAGCAAGAAGTTTCCCTCTGTCAGAAAGGAAGCCTGCACCCTGATGGCGAAAATCCTCCCCTTTGTAAACATGGTCACCTGAACTTGGTGTGTGCAGCAGTCAGGACTGCATCCATCTCCTGAAGCAAGGCTGGCCCACAGACGCCTGCAAAGTTGGTGGGGCCCCTCAGCCCAGGCTGGGGGCTGACATCTAGCCCCACCAGGACAGCTGCTGCACATCCTTTCTGCAAAGCATTTACGAAAAAGCATTCAGGAGAAAAAGCTTGGAAGGCGCCCCAGGGCAACGGGATAAAGGCAAGACAGCTGCTGCACATGATTCTTCTGCAGTACATACAGAAAGATGAGCTTGGCAGGCGCCCCAAGGCAATGAGACAAAGGTAAGACAGCTGCTGCACATCACTCTTCTTTCTGCAGTGCATACACAGAGACAAGGTCAACAGGGGCACCAGGGCGGTGAGGCACAAGCAACATGCTGTGTATGATGCACTGGACACTGACTGTCAGGCAATTGCTTCTGTGACTTTGATAAAAGTTGAAGAGCCTGCAGGCAGCTGCTGCACCTGATCCTTCTATCTGCAGTGCATGCAGAAAGGCAAACTTGGCAGGTGCACCAGGGCAGTTGAGACACAAGCAAGGTGGCAAATCTCAACCCTGGTACCAGGTGAGCTTGACCACTGTTGCTTAGTCAGGAGCATGTTTTCACAGGTGGATTGCATGTCTACCTTGGTGGGCAAGAATCCCTGCTCGGTTGGCGCGTACAAGGGGAAGACTGTAACACGGCTCGAGCTGTTCCTCCTGCCTTGTGCAGCATACTGTCTGTACCAGTCCTGAGTTCTGCACTGAAGACGGAAAGTCACACAGACATTCTGAAGCGCACTGCAGTTGCTGTGTAAGAGCATGAAGCAATTCACTTCTAGCTGGTGTCATCACATTACCCTAGCTGAATGTGAGCACATACACGATGAGATTGCTTGAGATCAGATTGGATCTGATGGGGCATGAGCCGCAGTATACAGCACCCTTGCATGGAGCGTGCGCACAAACACTGCCATGTCATCATGATACACTGCAGAAGATGGTTTGATTTGTCTGTCCACAGAACCATAGACATCATGACCAGGTTGCATATATTGTCATTTAATGTTGCTGCTTTACCTGTCAGGAACATCAAAGGCATCATGGTTGCCTCTGACGTCCAAAAGGGCCTCTTCAGGCAGCCCTGTGGCCTCCTTGAAGCTTTCCAAGACGTTTCTGTAGTCCTGTTGTGACAAGCGTGTTGAGGTTGGTGTCAAGCAGGATGTTCATTGTTGCTTACCAAGTCTGTACAAAGTAGGCAACTCATTGGAGGGAGGAAAGCAACCGAGCAAATGCTGCAAGCATGATGGCTTGACATGCATGAGTGCAGTACGCACCTCCCATTCCTGTCTGTACTGATGACCCTGCATAAAGAGGGTCTTTGCATCAACAAGATCACCTCCCATGATGATTGCGCCAGGCTGTATGTAGGGCAGAACTTTGTTGGCAAAGAGACTGCAGGGCATAAGTAGGGTCAGCCGCTGAAGGTATGACTGATGCTTGCCCATCTTACAGGGCTTACTGCAGATCTCCCTCCTTGTCTCCATAGTGCGGGAGCCAATGCTTGTTGTAGACTGACAGATGCAAGTCTGACAGCTGTAACGCCCAGGCAACACCTTGCTCAGAACAGTAACACGTGCCTGTGGGAGCAGGTGACTTGTTGAATTTCCTGTTTGGGTGGTGTCATGGAACTAAGATAACGAGTATGATCACCACATGCATCAGTATTCATGCGCATGCAGATTAGCATGCAAAACTGAGGACCTTGTTTGTTCGAAAGGATCCCGAAGGGTTACGCCACAGTTCATGTGCAGTTGCAACACGCCACAAAGGGCTGCACTTCGACTCTGAAATCATGCCAGACTCACTTGCACACAGACGGATCAAAGTGAACAGCAACGCGATCAGGCGGGACCCGCCAACATCGCGGCCACATCGCTGTCTCCGCTCGACTGTCGTGTTGCAAGCCATCCTTTCGGACTAGCAGCTTATGCGAGATAACCTAGTCATGGTGCCAGCAGCTGCACCTTGCAACTCACGGCAAATCTGCTATGTGGGTCATAATATCCTTGTCTGCACGTCGCGCAGCGCTCGTAATTAACAATATGCCGACTGTGATTCATACCGTATGCACATGCGCAAGGACATGTGCCTAAATCGAGCATCATTTTGTCTCGCCCTTACGAATTAGACCGGGATGCTGTGATCCCGGCGAAGTTGGCCGCCGGCTAAGCATTGCAGCAAGTCGAGTGCTGAGTCCTCTTCCAGTAGCAAGTACCGTATCAGGACTTGTTGGACGCCAGTCAGGCGCCATGAAGTTGGTGAAGGCCTCGCAGGACACCACCATTCCTGATGACGTCAAGCTGGAGGTCAAGTCCAGGAAGATCAGGGTGACAGGACCTCGTGGTGAGCACGACTGTCTTCATTACTACATCGGAAAGCTGTCTTGTATCGAAAGCATTCCCACAGACTATGGCACCGAAGTTGCGGAGCTTTGTCTGATCCAAGCATCCCCTGTACATACTGTGGAAGCCAGTTGACACTTGAACATCACTGGTTGTCCACCAACAGGCACTTTGACCCGTGACTTCAAGCACTTGGCAGTGGACATGTACAAGACTCATGACCAGGTTGAGAACGACGAGGGTGAGATGGTTGAGGGTCCTTTGAAATTGCGCGTTGACTGCCACTTCGGCAAGCGCAAGAGGTTGGCAGCTATCCGCACCTGCACTTCTCATGTCCAGGTGAGGTTGCAAGCAGACATGCACTGTGATATTGGCGTGTCAACAGAGCAGCCTAGCAGAAGCAGAAGCAGAAGCAGCAGCAGCAGCAGCGTCAGCATCAGCAACAGCAAAGTTTCAAGGAGTATTCACTGAATTAGGTGTGAACTGCAAGTCGTCTGGCAGCTGCCATCAGTCAACAGCGGCAGCGTTACATGTCAAGCACAGCAGACAATACAATGTGCAAGGGCTCGCTGCCATGGCTGGCCAAGTTCTGCATGCAGTCAAATACCTTAATGTTGGCATCAGGGGCACAAGGACATGTCACATACAGGCCATAGCACTTGCTCCTACCTGTGACAGGATGTTGCAGACCTGATTTGTCAACCCATCTCAACATCCCAGTCCTAGTCAGTGGCAGCTGAATTTGGCTAACCGGGCCCTCTTGTCATATCACTCATTCATTTTGCAAAGTGCAGTTCCTTTTCTTTGCCAGATGGCATGCTGATGTGTGTGCTGCTTGTTGTGCAGAACATGATCAAGGGTGTGACCAAGGGCTTTGAGTACAAGATGAGGCTTGTATATGCCCATTTCCCCATCAATGCCAACATCACAGAGGAAGGGTCATGCATTGAGGTCAGGAACTTTTTGGGCGAGAAGCGTGTCAGGATAGTCAACATGCTTCCAGGTAACCATCTCTTGTCAGACACAGAGTTTCAGCATCAAGTTTAGCATTCATTGCCATGTTTTAAAGTGCTGCTTGAGCTGCGTGAATACTCCTACTGCTGTGCAGTTAGGATGACTGGTTCGCCATTTTGCATTGAAACACCTTAACGCCTGTACCACAATGTCTGAGACAATGCACAGAACAGTTTGTGTGTTCACAATGCCAGTGCTTTGCATTAGCATTGCTGACAAAAGGTCTTGAGGTGTCCCTGTTGGTAAGCGGCATGAGATCTTTAAGCTGAACATTGGGTTTGCATGTTTCAGGTGTCAAGATTGTCCGATCCACAAATGTCAAGGATGAGCTTGTGATCTCTGGCAGTGACATTGAGCTAGTCAGCAAGTCAGCAGCGCTCATCAACATGTCATGCCATGTCAAGAAGAAGGACATCCGAAAGTTCTTGGATGGTGTATATGTTTCTGAGAAGACGACCATCGTGAAGGATGAGTAAGCTATGTAGCGTTCTGCTTTTAGGCTCCTGTAACAATGGCTGTCTTCCTGCGCCCTCATATTGCACCTTGGATTGGGTGAAGATTGTTGGTTTGGGAAATTTGACCTTGGTCAAACAGCATGGGCAATGCACATGGTCAGGTTACTGCCTGAATCATCTACAATGTGAGCTCGTCAGCCGCTGAAGCATGTCAACCTGCATACTAGGCCATGGCAGTGTTGTTGATACTATTAGGTGTTTACAGTAAAAGCTCTGCTCCCCCAGGTTGGCCCTCAATAAGGACCTCAGGCAGCCTGAGTCTGCCAAAGGTATGAGTCTGCCAATACAAGTCATGTATGTTAGCACACAAGTGCAGGCATCATGTTGTTCCGTCTGCTGTCACAGACAGATGTCTGAAGTCATAGTTTCCATCGTGCGGCAATTTTCGAAACTGGGTGCGGCGGTGCGCGCACCCATCGGGTGCGCGCACCCAAGCCACGGTGCGGTACTAGCGCCATTAGTCAACCGTAACAAGCACATAACGGTCTCAGGCTGCTCTGTAACACATGTAAAGTCGTAACAAGCACCACAAAAGTCGTAACACACAGCGGTCGCGGCATCAACTTGCCAACGAACGTGCTGTATACATGCTTTTTGCGGCTGTGTAAACCACCTAAATGCCATTTATTGCCGGACGCCGCACCCACACTGAGGACTTGCCAAATACCAGGTGCGGGGGTGCGCGCACCCGGTGCGGCGGGTGCGGGTGCGCCGCACCCGCACGATGGAAACTATGTCTGAAGTCTCATCGATTCATGGCATTTTCTAGTTGATGGGGTGTGTCTGCCCACCATGCTGGGATGCAGCATGCCATGCAAGATGTACACCCTACCATCGGGCATCCATACCGGTGTGGTATTGATCAGTCTTGGTACAGTTTTGTACACATCTGGTATGGATCACGGCGCTGAACAGGTGGGGAACACTGTTCCCGGAACAGGGTGGGGGAAATATAGCTTACGCCGTAACGTGCGGCAGGGTTGTAAAGGACCTTGGATTCGAACATGCTTTTACTGCAGCCACCCCGGCTTGTTGAGTGCGGCGACGTGTAAGGCCGTGGTCATTGTACCCGAACAAGCACCGCAGTCACATTTGCTTTGCATCGGGCGGCACATCGCATCCACTCCCGCGCCTGCAAAGCCATGAGTATCCTGCTCTTGCAAGGGTCACATCTGAGTTCACATGTTGTCCCTCGATCTCTACCCCGACTTGTGCCTGCCGCTCAAAATGCTGTGCAGCGTCAGGCCATCTGCCGAGGTCCTGGATGGATGCATCGCCAGCAACAGATACATGGTGGTGCATACCATTTCAGCGACAGACGCTCAAGCAGGTTAGTCAGCACACACGACTCTGCCAGCAGCACCTGGCCGTCCGAATCGGCTGAAGCGCTTGATCCGTCTGAAGCTGCGAAAAGTGTTCCGGACGCCGGAAACGGCATATCACAGTCAGACTTGGAGAATTCAACAGATGAAGCTGCTACTCGGGTGGGCTTGTCAAGCAAGGGCTCCAAGAAACTTGCTGGATTTTGGGGGGCGTACAGCAAAGCTCTTGAAGATCACCCGATCAGAGTGAAAAGCGCAACATCTTTCTTTGGCTTTCTTCTCGGAGACGCCGTAGCTCAGCTTGTGGTTGGGAATCCATACAACTACCTGCGCACAGCTCGCATGGTGATCTTCGGCATCCTTATGGACGGGCCAATAGGTAACTACCTGTTAATGCTCATATCCAATGGCTCGGCGTAATGATCATGTCACAATCAGCAGTCCGTGGCACTTGTGCTAAGACCAACACTGCTGCGTGCATCAAGCTTTATGTCATACCAAAGTGGCAGATTTGCTAGTGGTTGTAAGCGGTTACGCAGGACATCTCTGGTACACGTTTCTTGATGGCAAGGTGTATCCTGAAGACCCAAAAAGCAATAAAGCTGTTATCATGAAGATGCTGTGTGACCAAGTTCTGTGGGCTCCATTCTTTAGCTGTGTCTTCTTTGCAGTCATAAAGACACTGGAGGTATGCAAGCAATGCTGCTGGCCAATGTACACACCAGCGCTTCTGACTTGCATGTCACGGCAGTGCAAATTGGCATGCGCCTGAGCCTGATTGACTGTGGCTCAGGGCATTTGCATATTCAGTCGGGTTCACGTATGAGTCCATTCTCAAATGCTCTGCAGACAAGTGGCTAATGTCATGCAACAATTGCGCTGACTTGCCCCAGTAACCTTTGGAATCTGATTAGAGATTGAGTGAACAACTGCAGGGCACCCCAGCACTGATCATTCCCACCATAAAGGCAAAGCTTGTCAAGACCCTTCTTGCCAACTACGCCATGTGGCCTTTGGCACACATCATCAATTTCAAGTTCATTCCGTCATCTCAGAGAATCTTGTACATCAACTGTGTTCAGGTAAAGATTGCTGCAGAGCTACAGAGGCTGTGTGTATGTCTCTCTTCCGCAGTCCTATCTACACAAAGTTTGGCAGCTCTGAGACCTGTTCTGTGCCTGTTTGTAGGTCATCTGGAGTGCTTATCTGTCCAACATGTCGTGCAAAGCCTGAACAGCTTTTGCTGGAATTGTCCCCAGACAGCTAGAACAGGGAGATTATATGGCTCCTCAAAACTGACGCTGCTAACACGTGGCCTCCTGATGCAGGGTCTGATGTCTGTCATATGGTTCTGTTGTATTAGTGAAGTTGTCTGGGTTTTTGGCAGCTGTTTGCTTGTTATATGCACATTTCATTGGCACTTCTGTATGACTTTGACGCTTGTGGCACCCATGACACAATATCTACAAACCTGACAATGACTGTACAATGTAGAAGTTTTAGGAGGGTAGTATGCACAGAGAAAGCTGCATGCTTAGCTGTTTAAGGATATTTGGTCAGTATATTGACATGTTTTACAATAAATTTGACAGGTCTGACAAATTTGGACTTTAAGCAATGGAACCTTTTGTTCCCAAGATCCTTTTCTAAGCTGTCAATATACAGTACTTGCGCAGCTGCACAGCGCATGAGCATATGAACGGCGAACGTGCACAGCAGCACAATAGCATGTTGCATCACAACAGCCAGACTTGATTGCAACAGTTGCCTCACGTAGTCTGTCAGGCAAGACCACGACCTGATAGACAAGCATCATGGGCGACTAACGTACCAACTGGCACTGCATCAAACGTCTGTGCTCCAGTCAGAACACCAAATTACCATGATGCATCACAACAGTAAAATTGCAGCCAACACTCTGATTTCAGCGCTCGGAGATGAGCTCCATCAGACTATGGCAACATGCAACAGCATCCTTGAAAACATGTTTCTGGATCCTACGATTCAGGAAACATGCGACGGCTGGAACAGACCATTGCCCAAATCTTCCCATTCAGGCCTCTTTAATCATGGTCCAAAACACACAGTTGTATGTGGACTTTAGCATTGACCTGCATGCCATCAGTATCCAATCTTCAGCACAGCTCGCAATCTTGCACAGCATCCAGTAATGTATGCATGCAGATAGTAACGTTACCCTAAAATTGCCCAGATGTTTACAGTGGTATGCAGTCTGCATGTAGCTGTGCTTGCAGGCACAGTTCGCGCATGACTGCTTCACGAGCATCAGCCACAAGTCCAGCTAAACTCAAGTTGTGTGGTGTATGATGCAGCTCCTGTTCTCATGCAACACATCATTCTGTAGCAAGCCAAGGGGACTATGTGTCACTACATCCAGACTGCAAGGTTGCCAAAGCACAAAACATATATATCATCAGCAGCTGGCATTGCACATGTGATGCAATGCCTGCACCTTTGTATGCTTCACATGTAACACAAAAAATTGCTGTTTTGGTCATTTCCATCTCATCAGCATAGGAAGCAGAGCTGCAGTGCAATTCAACCTGCAAAACAAAGCACCACTTACCTGAGGTTGGTCATATAGGCTGCAGAGACCATTTCCCGCTTGATGGTCTTAAAGCCTAGCTGCTTTGCAGCAGCCTCGACCTCTTCAAGGGATAGCTCAATGGACAGTTCCTCTTCTGGGAGATAGTTATGTGCGTCTGCCCAATGGAACAGCAATGGACCTAAGTTAATCCAGCAGCCTCCATCCTGTGAAAAAGCACAATTTGAAGCAGCAGGTATGTACAGATGCTGGTGTAAGGGACATTTCAGTAGGCTGCCGTCCACAACATCAAAACCTTCAGAAAACAGGGGTAGCAGCAAGAGATCTGAATGGATCCAGCATCCTGCAACCTGTGACAGAAAGCACAGCATCAGCCTTTGAAGATGAGTGCAACAGCCAGTACACCATAACCACCCCCTTGTTGGCAGAACCTGCTATATCAGTTATCACTTCCTGTCATGCATCACTTGTCCACAGGTCTCAAGGCTATATCAGGCCTCACATCAACCACCAGTGTCAACCCGACGCTCCCTTCCTCAGATATACTCTCTTGCAGGCTGTTACACAAATCATGTTGATCCAGTGTCTGCCAGCCAGGAGCAGATTGGCATTTGGTGTTGACCCAGGACGTGCTACCTTTTTTATATTTCTGACTTTGTTTCAACAGCACAGAGCGTGAATTTGCTCAGCACCCTTCCGTGAGTGATGGGGTGTGAAACTTGGTTGTGGGGCTTGGTTTGTAAGTAAGTGTGAAGCAAGATTGTGAGGGATCATGTGTGTGCAGGGGCTCAGGACAACTCCTGAGTGTGCAGTGCAGTGGCCGAGCTTCAGCTTGTGTTGGACATGATATTGAGCAACACATCAAGTCACCGTGTTGAACCCTCTAAGCACCTGACATACGCTACTGTCACATGGCAGTACAGTCCAGGACGCTGGGCATGCCACAGTACTGCAAATGCAACATTGAGGGTTGTGTTGTCAAGCGTGTGGGACATGGTGTCGGCCAGTCCTAGGACCGCGCACACGTTTGCAATCATTTGCACCGGAATATGGTAAACATGTGCATGACCAGTCCACACCATGTCCCACACACTTGACAACACTGATGGCTGTGTGACTGTGTTCTGTGTTCAAGAACATGTTGTTTTCACTGTGATACACTGATTAGATCATGGAACATGTGTCAGTTGACATCTTTCATGCATTGAGCTGTTCTTGGGTGAAAACTCCAACCTGCTTACCCTTGTTCCAGTAAAGCTCAACAGCATGAAGCTTCATGTTGCAAGGACTTTCACAGTGTGGCGCATGATCTACATATACTGCAGATGTCATGGGCTGCCGTTCAAGAAGCACAAGGTGAACACTACCAAGAAACACAAGGTAAACACTACCAAGCATGTTGAGAAGCTGGGACAAGTTGGCACCACTTGCAAATTGAGATCTGACCTTAAGTATGTGGCGGATGATTTGCATGTACTGCAGGATGTTATGCGCTGTATCCAGGAAGAAACAGGTGGCCACACAATCAAAGCTGGCGGCTTGGTCTGGTGCGCTGTACACCTCCACAAAGTCGCCAGCACACATGGACAACAAGCCTGGCTTCTGTACCAGGGCTGCTGGATGCACATCAGGCACAGTCACCTGCAGCATCAAGCATGGTGTGTCTCACAATGAACAAGTGAGGAATTATCACGATGGTGTCTGTTGAGGTGTGAAACTGAAAACAAGCTGCTCATTGCCAGAGGTACCGTGAACATCTGTCTGGCTTGCGCCATGATGCTGTTTGTGTGCTCCACATGACGTGAGCTGCTTGCCTCTTTTTGAGAGAATCTGGGACAAGTGTTTGCTTGAAACAAGTCTGAAGCGCCAACATGAGGTCTCCTTTCTTGTGAACTTCAAATGATGCCTTTGCTGATGCTGCTGCTTACTTGCTGTACTTGCGGCAGTAGCAGATAGTCGTTGTGGTGCAAGGAACACTGGTGTTGAATGCATAACACACAATAAATGAACTCAAATCTCATACTGTGCCTTGAAGGGTGATTGATTGTTGTCATGTTGACCAAATTTTGTACTAATTATTAGGTACATGCGTTTTGAAGGAAAGGGGGGAAAACGGATGATCAGCAGAAGCGTACCCCTCTGAGTTGATCTGCAATGCTTTTCTGATTGCAGTTGCTGTGCATCCAAGGGAACACCGTCCACTGCTTAGCACGCTCAGTGTTGTTGAGAATGAAGCTGGAGGTGAGCAGCATGTAATACGAGAACTCATTGCCTTGCACCTCAAAACCCTGGTTTGTGAGCTCCAGACATAAGCGACCAAGCCCAGCACCTGTGTACATGCCGCAAGTGAGGCACAAGCTACTTAGCGTAAGTCATCTGTATACGGTATAGACCTTGGCATTACTCTTCTTCATCAAGCCTACAAGCTAGTAGCTGAGCACTGTACTGAAGTCTGATGGACACGCACTGCAGGTGATAGCCCTCCAGGTGTGGTTTCAGTGTGCATTGTACTGGTGCAAATATTGCCGCTCAATTTGAGCTAGTGGCATTTGCAATGGTGGCATGTGTTTCAAGTGTGCATTGTACCGGCGCAAATGCTTCCGCTTGATCTGAAACTGATGGCAGTTAGTATGGTGACAGTTGTTTATTGTATGTGGTACAAATCACTGCTTTTAGTGACATTCCAAAGCCTGTGACCTGTGTGAACAGAAAGAATGAGAACAATGCACGAAGCATTGGCACACAAAATTTGAGACAACAGTCAGGGGTGCAAGCTGTAAGCTTGCCAAATACAGCTCGCAAATAAAGCCAGTGTGGCCTCACAGCCTACTGAGGAACAAGCACAATTACGCAGCTGTATGCAGGGAAGCAAGTGAGCTGCTGAGTCGATGAGTCATGCCTGGAACTAGAATCTTGGCAGGATCATCTGGGTTGCGACCAGCCAGCTGCTTCTGAGCTTCCTGGCAGATACGGCCGTAGGACTGCGTCCTTTCAGGTGCGCCGTCTTGCGACCAGTCACGCATCAGATTCTTGAAAACATACCTGCATGTGGCATTGGCATCAGAGTCTGTACCTGTTTGAAAATCTTCAATGAAGACTTCTTTTTGCCATAAGACGAGTTTTTGTGAAAAAGGCAAGGCAGGTAGGTGAACAAAGATGCAGCAATATGGCCAAGTGTGATTGTTTGTGTTTGGGATTAGTCAGCCACTGAATAATGTCAAAGCACAGGTCTGCACAATGATTTTGGTTCAGTGCTGGCACAGGTAATAAAAATCATAATGAGTGCACTTATACTTTGAGCATGTGTGGGAATAACAGGTGCAAGTAGGCCTGCTCCATCATTGCTGGCTTTACCTGACTTTCTCCATGTCGCCTGGGTGAACATGTTTGTGCCGCCTAGCATGTTCTTGTGCAGCAGAATTTGCAACAGACAGGTGCTCTGGCACAGCTTCTCCCTCATGGTACATGTCCAATAGGCTCTTGATGAACAAATGGTTATTTTGAATGCAGTTGCGTGCAGCAGCAAACTTGGCAGGTTGATGTGGTAGAAGGGCCCTGCAGCAACATGATCCCCCAAGAGCTAGTAAGATCTGTAGAGAACATGATGATCACAGAGAATGAATGGCTGATCAGATGGGCTGGAATGCTGTTGATAGGAGGGCGATGGTAATGGCAACACATACCAGGTAGGCTTTGCTGCTACCCCTGTTTGGATCAAAGGGCACTTGACCCCACCAACATTGGCAATGGGATCAGTGCACAAGCAGTCATAGATGGTGTCGACACACAAACCTGTGTTCGTCTGACAGCTGGGAATGGTTGCGCTCCCATCTGGACACCTCCCACTCTGCTTCACTCCTGTATTGCTGCATTGCAAAGACGATCCTGCGAGGAATCGCCATCATTCAAAGCTGCGTTAAGTTTTGCATAAAGCTGTTGAAGGTGCCGCGCAAGTGTCTAATATTTACAAGAACTCACTTGCCTAGCGCTTTTCGCTCCTCTAGCTCCATGCGTTCTTGGTCATTCTCTGCCTTGCTGGCAGCTTTGCTCGATCTTTTGTGACCGGTACGACCGGTGGAATGATGGCTGTGGGGGCGAGGGTCGTGACTGTGCCCGCAACCCGACCCGCAGGCATGCTGGTGCATCAAGCTGTCTGTGCAGAGTGTCAACCCACTTTTGTTCTATTTCACGGACGCCGCGTCGCGGCTTCGCTAGCAAAGCATCCTCGCTTGCTGGTGCGTAATCCACAAAAACTGTGTGACACAATTTTCTGCGATTGTTCAGGTCGTAAGCTTGGTTTCAGAGCGCGCGCTCACGCTCGGATTCAGAACCTTCCACGCTCTGCGTCCCCGTGCTCAACCGTGTGGCTGATCATCTTCGTTGACCTGTTGACCTATCAGTCTTGAGTTTGCAGCTGCTGACATTGTAAAGCCTCACTAGACCCGGGACAACAAGCGCAATATGGCGAGTTTGCGTCAAGACGATCATCCTGCAGGCCTACCAGCAATTTCTGGGTTGAACGCGCTCGGCAGACAAGCACAGCAGTTTCGATGCCAAGTCGCGTCTGGACTGCAGCAGCACATTGACGGTGCAGTGCGTGCAGTAACTGAGCGCTTCCCCCACTTTCAGAATAGGTGAGCTGGCCTCTGCATGGCGACGAAAGGTAGACTGTGCGAGTGTGATCATACTACCAAGCTGCTAAAGTTCCCACTGCAGAAAACGGGGGTTTCAACTGCATGGACAATGCAAAACCACTCCCAGGCGTATTGTGCTGCCCAGTGGCCGCTTTGCTGCAGTCATTCCTGGTACGTACTGCACCTGGTATGCAAGCTGTTTAGCCCATGATAACAGAACACACGTCCACCATCTTTGTGTTGTTGCAGGCAACTCTATAGCTGAGCAGGTCATCACAACTGGATTGAGCCAGTTCCTGTGAGTTGTTAGGCTGCTGCTATTTCCTGTAGCCCCCTGACATCAACGACTCATCTCAGCCCCCTCTCATTTTCCATCTTCACGACGCAGGTCTCTGTACAACACAGCAATCATTGTGCGGCTTGTGCTGACCTGGTTCCCTAATCCCCCTCAATTCATTGCTGGACCTCTCAGGTGAGCCAAAGCGGCATAACTTACAGGTCTTGCAAATAAGCTGCAACCAGTAGTTACACGTTGTGGCAAGTTTTGGTGTTGACACCATACAGCAATAACCTGTGTTGTCGCAACTTCTTGTTTACGATACATACAGCAATACACTGTGTTGTTGCAAGTCCTTGTTTTTGATGCCATACAGCAATGCTTGTTGGGACTTGTGCATCCAGGTGCAGAATGCTGACGTGTTGTTTGCCTGCAGTACACTTTGTGACCCATATCTAAACCTGTTCAGAGGGATCATCCCACCATTGAATGGCACAATAGATCTATCACCAATTTTGGCATTCATCGCTCTAGATGTAGGTTTCCTCTCCTGCTTGTGCTGTTTGCCAGGCTGCAGAGCCTGGCGTGTGGCACAGGATGTGTCCTTATGCACGTTTTCAAATCTGTTGCAATGTCACCCTCGTTTACCTTGAAGATCTTGACACTTATGCAAACTGACTAATGAAGTGACAAAGGCCATCATCGTACCATTGATATACATGCATGTGTTTGGCCTTTCAGGTGTCAAGAGTCTTGAGGGCTACACATGTACATGTTCGCATTGATGTACAACAGCAGTGTTGACATGCCTGCCAGTCACACTGCATGAGGCTACATCACATGCTGAATTTTCCTTGTTGCATGCTAGTACATAAGTTTGCTGCTGTTTGACAGCAATGCACTTTAAGAAAGTTTGGTGTATTGTGCTGCAGCTATTTTCCAGTACAGCAGCAGCTCTCCCTGCTGAGGTGGGGCCAGATGGCAAGCTGCTGCAGCCAGCATCAACACCACCTTTTGCAATAGCTTCTAAGTCTGTGCTAGCATGGAGACGGCGTTTGGCAGCTCAGCGTAGCAGAAGGCAGCAGAGAAAGCAGTCTGAGCAGCAGTAGCATTTTTGACTTGGAGTGTGTGAGGCAGTGTATTCTGAACCAGTGAAGCAGTAGGTCAGACAAGGCGTTGATTTTTTTTAAAGTGGCTGTGAGGTGTGCAGTGGCTTTGACATGACATCACTGATTTCCAGACCGCAACAAAAATTGCGTTGATCAGATTGCGTCAAGCAGCTGTCTTTCAGTGCAAGTAGCTACTGCTTGCTGGCTGTCCAGGATTGTGGCATACCAGCAGGATGCTCAGTCTGCGAGCATGCAAGCATTTGCCCAGGCAAATTTAAATGCAGATTGTGTACTCTCTGCTTCAAATGTACATATTTGAACGCCAGAAACAGGTGTGTCAGGGATTGGACAAGGTCATCTTGTGAAGTGATGCATGGTGCACCGACGCTGAGGACAGCATGACCTTTGCAGGGATCACAGGACGTTCGCTTGGCATCTAGAACCATCTCGGTTCCAATCTATCAAGGGAACCATCTCGGTTCAAATCAACGCACGGTGGAACGCCAGCGTGAGTCAGGTTCTGGTCAAAGGCCCAAAGCGCAAACTTTCAAATTTTGTTCTTCCTGCCTTGCTTGTTCAGTTGCCTGAATCGCGCTTCGCATACAGCGTAGCAAGCCTATCATATAGCTTCTCATCATGGGAGTCACTGACAAGGTCAGGGGAGCAGCTGCTGCAGTACAGGACAAGGTCACTGGCGAGAAGCAGCATGCCGCAACTACTGCCAAGGTACAAACGTTGTTGCCCTACCAGCGCTGGTGGGGTCGGTGTCGTTTGCCTATGCGAATTTATTGAGCTGACAGCTCGCGTACTGTTACTGACGTACACGTTCATAAAACTGATCAGCAAACACGGTGACTTGCAGACCGACAAGGAGGCGCACAAGGCGAGTGAGGAGGCTCACGGGGACGCTACCAAGGGACACCTTTCGCAGGCACACGGTCACGCCAAGGACGCTGCGAAACAGGCAGTAGGTGCTGGGGATGCAAAGAAGGAACAGGCTAAGGCAGGACACAAGGTAAAATTATAGTCTTGCCAGAAGTGTACTAACAATTAAGGAGGATTTTTTGACAAGTCTGTGTGTTCCACCAGGGGGCTGGGATTGAGCATGACGCCAACAAGGCAACTGCTGGAGGCCAGAAGGAAGGCGCAAAGGGCTCCTTGGCTGCTGTTAAGGTAAAGCTTCAGTTGTTACTTGATCCCTGAGGCGTGTATTGTGCTTCTGTGTAACAGGGTGGATAATATTATGACCTTCGCCCCGTTACATTCTGTGTCTGCGTCGTTTGACTAATATGTGTCATTCTGCAGGACAACATCTCTGCAGCAGCTGGCCATGCCAAGGAAAAGATGTCAAGCAAGACAGACAAGAACAAGGCTGAGGCACAGACATCTGCTTACAACACAAGGTCCAAGGCGGCCAACAAGCTAGACCCTGCCACTTGAAGCATGTGACTGTAGAGTTCTCAGCTTAAGCAGCTGCTGTATTACCATCTGTGCTCTTTTGCTATGTCGCTGAAGTTGACACTGCATTGCAAGTGCTGCTTTGCTATAAGTTGTCTTGTTTTGACTCCATGTTTTATCAAGAGTAGGTACATCAAGGAGCAATGCTGTACAAATCAATGCCTTGCTGAACGTGTGCTCAATTTGCCATTCAGATTATTTAAGCTCGCTGTTGCTGATGGGCTGAATGCTATCAAAAAGACACTTGAAGAACACAACAAAGACAATGATGTCATTTGCCCTGTCAGGCTTTGGGTAAAAGCTGAATGGCTACCAATGAATGGCTCAGGGTGACCTGATACTGTTTTTGCCTTTACATTTCGAGTGCTGACATGTATAAACCCCTCTTCTGGTCCTGCTCACTTTTGATTTGGAGGTGATGCAGCACCGAACCAATTTGGTCTACCTACGATCAATTGACATGCAACCAACTACAGCTTGAGCTGCACATAGTCTGTGACATGTGCAGCACTATGCATTGGTCTCTTTGTGGATGTGGAAGATGACAGGCTTACATGCCAGCGGTCAGTAGCATGACTGCTTCTGAAAGTTAGTTGCATCATGACAAAACCAAGCTTAAGTGAACTATGGCTGACACATAACATTGCATAAACATCCGTACATCCCGTAACACTGTCATTGGTCAGTAGAAGGGCTGAAGTCACAAACAAGAAAGCTGTCATGTGGTCATGCAACAGTGGGTACACATTACAGACCTACACAGGCACACAGCCACACGTCTCTGCATGCATTCAAGACAGCTGGTCAACATTGTGTTGATGCCTAGTCGTGGCCAGCCACGGTTCCCTTGTTGCCTTCTCTGTTCTTCCTGATGTTTGCTGCTGTCAAGTCACGCTTCTTCTCCAAGTTGGCAGCATCGATTGCCTTGAGTCTCTCAGAGAGAGGACCCTGTCTTGATTCCTCCAGTGAAATCTGCAGGACAGCCAGCATTTGCAGTTGTCATAAGCACTGATTGACCTACATACGACATGTTTTAAGTGTCCTCTGCACATGTCATGCACAAAGTCTGCATATTGCAAGCTGTCGATGTCAGCTTACATTAGTCAGCACAATGCAGTGCATGACTGTGCTGACCATGTCGGAGAATGGTGTATTGACTGGCAAGTAAAAATTCTGGCATGCCTTGCCCGCACCTATCTAGCCCCACAATTGTCATAATTCACAATGTGAGTAAAGAACACATGCAGAAAGGCAGGACAGTTGTCCACCACTGGCAACTTTCACAAGGTTGGACACAAGCAAAGTCTTGCCACCCTGATCCTGAGCATGAGATGCCTTAAGACTAGCCACACATTCTACAAGCCAAGCAACACAGCCATGAGAGCACAGTGCAGGTGAGATACAGAGTTCACACAAGTACGCACTTTAGTACTGATGTCGAGGAGTCATGTTGAAAATATGACATTTTGCTTCGATCAAAGATCAGAGAAACAACAGAAGGAAAGGATGCGCCTCTTGGCAATCTTACTGGGAGCCTGCTAAGGCAGCAGCCCAGAGTATGCTGATGAACAAAAAAGTATTGCATATGAGAAGTATATATATTGCCAAGCATCTGGCTTCGCCATGCAGATACTGAAGACAAGCTTTCAGACTGACGGTAACATTGATCTCTGGCACGTGAAGACACACAGCAAGCTACACAGAAGCCAAGCCAGATGCAAGAGAAGGCAAGCAAGTGGTACAAGACTCACCAGGCGGCCAGCATTGCCATGGGGGGTTGACTCCAGGCTGTCAGGGTGCTTCCTGGAAGGGCCATCACCGCCTACCTCAAACTCCTTGCTCAAGTGCAGCATGACTGTGGGTGGGTTTGTCCTGAAGCCTCCCTTGTGTGTGATGGGAGCCTTCACAATCACCTGCAAACCGCTTGACCACATGACATTAGTGATCATGCAGCCGAACTTACCATGGAGACAGTCGTTTACATTGCAGATATGTGAAGTCTGATGTTTCAGATGCTCATTTGAGCTATCAGCAATGTGGTACGTTTTGAAGAGCGAAGAATCATCAGCACAGGATCGTCATTTGCTACCAACTCCACTTGTTCCGAAGGCAGGGACTGCTAGCAGCCAGCCTGACTTTGCTTGTGAGCTTTGCCTTCAGGCATCAATGCTCTTCATTGCCGCTTTACATAGCGAAGCAAATTATGCATGTGTATTTGAGAGTTTGCAGCATCCAGGCGCAACAGGCACAGCAGAAGTGCATGTGGGAAGACTGCACACACTCACATTTTGCAAACTGCAAGCAAGCCTTGTGTTGCACCATTGTGCAATGTGCAGTATTGCTGAAGTCAGCTGCCACACATGACTGCTGCAGCAAAAGCCCTGAGTTTCTGCATTGTAGTATTTAGGGTTGAACTAACGAATCTCAGGCAGCCAAAACAATAATGAATCTCAGGCAGCTAAAACATGCGCACAGTCTGCCACTACATTTCAAGTGTCATACAACCTGTCCAGCAGCCACAGCAAGGAGTGATTTCATGCCACATGAGGTATACTGTGCTGGCCTTTTCATGTGCATTATCTGTCTTCTGTCTCTGAGAGAATGTAATAGTGCAGCAGCCTTCATGAACAAATGAGAGCAAAAGGCAATAGGCAAATGGCAAACTGCGAAAGGCAAAAAACTTGAAATGCACACCTTGTAGGGCTTGCGGATCCATTCCAAGGTACCGATTTCGCCTTCAATGTCATATGCAGCCTTTACAGTGTCTGCACCCTTCTTCTGAGAGATGGCCAAAATGGGTTGGGCATGCTGCGTCTGGAAATTGTACTTTAGGCTGGGCTCCAAGCTGAAACCATCCTTTTCCAAGGTCAGTGTTGCAATGCCCAACTGCTTAGCCACATTGTACCTGCATAGTGGCATGACATCATGGCAGTCCTTTGTGTAAATTGCGCGTTTCATGGTGCAAACCCAAACTCAGAGGTGTCTGGGGACGAGTATCAGGCCGATGTACATTGTGGAAATGTGTTGAGCATGACAAAGATGATGATGACATGCTGTTCTGAGGCAGGAGAGTGCAAAGGCAGATATGTAAGCTCCAAGATGTAGTACAAAACGCAGGATTCTGGCATTCTTGTGACTTTACTACATGAGGAGAACACAGTGTACAGGCACCTGGCTGAAGAAAGTTGGACGTCTGGACCGTGATGGGCATTGTACAAGGTATAGGTTGCAGGCGCACAAGCAGTTAGTTGGCTTGACAATGAGTGCAAACAGCCTTTGCTTACTTGCCAGACACCTTCTTCTGCGTGTCCAGCTTGTACACAGCTCCCACATCTACCTGTGACCCCTTCTCCGCCCACAAAAGCTCCAAGTCTAGTGCGCGTCCAGGTGAGTCAAACTTCTTCTTGTAAATTGTGCCGGCGCTTTTAAACTTGGTACCAAGATCAATTTGTGCCTTGCTTTCAAAGTCCTCTGCAGAGACCCGGAACACGAATGGAACGCCAGTTCAGCTTGTTATCAGCTTGGTGCATGCAGGCAGAAGTGCATGCAACAGGATTTCCCGTCAGGCGAAACGACCCAGGGCTGTGCAAGCTGAAACCCGAATGTGCACAAGCGGCAAATGCACAGCCAAAGACAGGCGGCCAGGATGTCACAACAGATGGCTGTCGTAAACACTCGGAGAGACGGATGGCTCACTCCAGTTTTGTTTTAGGCCAAGAGTAGTGCCGTTCAGCGTGTTGTCCTTGGCTGCTTTTGCCGTGGGTACGGTAAGAGTGAACTCGACATCCTTCACCGTTCGCTTCGCGCTTACTGTCAGACTTGGAAACGGTCCCGTTACCTTGCCGTCTTTGCCGAGCTCAGGAAACACCAGTATACCATTCGTCGTGAACTTGGTCTCAGGCATCGTGCTCCTGCTGGTCGTCTGTACAGCACAATCACGGCAAGCAAAGTTTGAGGTGTTCGATTATGGACGCAAGCGTATGCTGGCAGACCGATGACGGGGCTGCGCCTGAGTAAACTTTGACCTGAACTCTGATCGCATTGCAGATGCAGAGCCGAGACTCATGGACCAAGACGAGCGAGCCGCTCGAGTTTGCCCCTTGAGTCAATTCTCTCCCCGGATGAAGATGGAGCTTGGGCGCATAATGCGTGATTGCAGCAGGCAGTGGGCAATGCGTCTGAATGGTCAGTGGCCGCCGGGTGGAGCATTCTTCAGGACAATTGACGAGGCGCATTTTAACTCATGAACAGTGTGTCAGAGCCTTCTTTCGAGATAGGTTTTCTCTGGGCATGGGCATGAAGGCTTTTGCTTATGCACACACGGAGGTGGATGTTTGTTCTGTTACCTGCGAAAACCGTGGACTGATTGAGCAGGGCGCCCATGCAGGTGCATATGTGAGTATTTGGCTGTTTGTGAGTGCTTCACACTGTGTTCAGCCTGTGTTCAACCCTCATCATCTTTGCACCTACATTACCGCAATGATACAGCTGTGAATGATGGTGATCACAAAAAATGGCCAAAAAGGGCATTAAGAGCCTGGAAACATACCATGTGAATACCGGGTTGCCTGTCAAGACTGCAACAGCATGACGATTGTTCCAAATTTATGGCTGTTACGGTAAAAGCATCCCTCTTGCCCTTGGTGTGCTGTGGCACCACATACTGTTGTGAGCAGACTCATCTTTTGACATTGCCCACACTTATGCCCACACTCATTTGCAAGAAAGCGGTGCGGCAATCAAGAGAGCTTAGACCAAACTTCCATTAGAGTGGAGTACATGATTCAAGGTCCAAGTCATTGAGAAATATATGTTAGACAAGATGGGTATTGCTCATTGTCACAGGATGTTGTCACTGAGCTGTACTCTGCTTCAAGAGCCAGAGTACAACATCACAATATGAAACATCATTTGTTCAACAGCAGCCAGCAGAGACATGCCTGACCTGACCAAGTACATTCAACAGCAACCTACACAGCATATGTAGGGTCACTGTGACGTAGTCCTGATTATGGTCACCATCCAAAGCTGAAACTGCTCTGACCACCAGGCGTCTTTCTGCCGGAGGACTCGCCGTTGCTATGACTGTTGTTTGGAAGTGTGTTGTCACCAAAGCTGAGACTACTACCCCCACCAGGGGGCTTGCGCACACCCCCAATGGCGCTACGGGGTTGCTCATCTGTAGACGATCCAAACACAATGCTGCCAGACATCTCATTCTTCTTCAGGTCTGACACCTACACAATCCAGGCATGCATGTTTGGGCTTTACAGTATGGCAGTAGCTTGTGCTGCACAATGCATGCAAACCGTGTACTGTCTGCAGGTCACGCCTTTGTATCAAGCAGCAACTGTGCCCAGTTCAACTTCAAATCAGGCAACAGAGAAATGCCAAAGGATGATCTGCAGCAGCAACAACGATTGTGGCTGCTGCGTGTGCAGTGATGTACATTGGCAGACTTGCCACAGCAAGGCTGCTGCATGATGTGTATTGCGCTTGAGAGCATGCAGTCCAGAAGCAGCTGATGTCTGCAGCAGCAGCTGCAGACTCAAATGGCTGCTGTCATGTGGCATGCACGTGAGACATTGCGCACGCAATGTCAGAGTGCCTGACATAAACCAGTCGCATCTTGTGCATCAGTAACAGCACCACCTATGGCATGGGTGGCAAGCTGCCTATGCATGAGTTGGCAAAGATAAGAGTAAGCTGCAGATTATGGATGTACAGCAAGCAGCTCAAGGATTGACATCGCCTCATGCGCAGACCTGTGACAGTTGATGTCAGGCGAGTCCACAGAAAACGCGTCTGCTGCACAGGACCATGATTGTGACAGCATGCATGCCAGTTGATGCCAGGACAGAGTCTTTACCTGTGGAGCAGCAGCAGGGTCATCCTGGCCAAACACACTTGTGCTGTACAGGGCCCTTTTCTTGGCATCACTCAGGCCTGGAACAGCCCCTGCTGCATGCCCTGTGCCACTGCTGTCATCTGAAAAGATGTCACTGCCCTTGATGTCCTGTA
>JAABUO010001404.1_pt1 | contig 31823 bp, 31 predicted proteins | sample 5559291 | NCBI WGS metagenome assembly JAABUO01 (sample SAMN10711878, study PRJNA513372) | rock metagenome | isolation source: Antarctica rocks | place: Antarctica: Victoria Land, Finger Mt sud | reverse complement strand
GGATTTGCCGCAGAAGCATCGCATCTGTAAGCACGGTGGGCTCGTCACCATGGACTTTCAAACCGATCGCTTGAATGTCTTTCTCGACGCAGACGATAAGTGCACGCGAGTGACGTACGGATGACGGGAGGATTCATTGAGTGGGATGTGTACGTCTATAGGAATGCCCTCGCATACGCGAATTTTTGTGATGCTTTTTGTCTGTATTCGTCCCGTCGTGGACTCTTGCATGACGAGAGAAAGTGCAGAGCTGTGATGGTTTGCGGGAGTGTTTGTTGCGCCAGACAGGCAAATAGCGTGCTCACCTCCGGATCGTGGATTGGCTGGGCAAGCTGCCGGGCTCGCAGGGAGGCGAGGACGTGCGGCGGGTCTTTGTTTTCGCTGCCAAATTGGTCATTCCACGCCTGATATGACAAAGACGTCGGCAGGATCTCTTCTAAGCCAGCCCTCAGGTCAGCGACGCCTTCGGCCCCCGCCCCGGCCCCGGACCCGGCCTGGGCCTGATCGAGCGCCAGGCGAAATCGCGCGACTTGGACATGCAGATCTGCATCTCGTGCATCCAGCCGGTAGCCATGACGGAGAGCGCCAAGTGCAGCCGTATAGTCTTTTTGTCGTATGGCAAGTTCAAAGGTGAGTCGGTGCGTAGCCAGCAGCCCCGGCGCCTGTTGCTGCATTGGGGCAAGGAATACCTTGGCATCTTCCAACGGTTTCTCCGTCTGTGACAAGGCGAATCCCTCTTCATTTGCATCATCGCGCTTCTGGCTCTTGATGATCTTCTTCCGCTGCGTGTCGCTGAGGTCTTCCCATGCACTTCCATTTGTTTGATATGCACTTCCGGGATGATCAAACAAATCAATGTATGTCTCGATGGCACCAATGGCAGCTCGCACGTAGTACGGCATGTTGCATAGGCCATCCTCCCACTTGAGCATGTCGATGTATACGCGGATGGGTCCCTTTCGAAGCGAATAGGTATGAAAGTCATGCTGATCATCCCACCAGTCATCAAAGACTTTTTTAATGGCATGGTACCTCTTCAACGCCAGCCATGGACGCTTTGTCCGACGGAAGCTCTCTGCAGATTCAACGAGGAACCAGTGGCATTGCATGTCGTGAAGGTCCCCGACAGCACCGCCTTTGGCTTCATTCCGCGTAAAGAGACCGAGCAGTTCGACGGCTTTGTCATACTCGTCCTTGCGTAGGAGATACTTTGCTGCTTTCGTGTTGATGTACCTGTCTTTGAGATCTGTCGCTCGAACTTTTTGCATTAAGCTTGTAGCGGTAGACAGGTCGCCAGCATGCTTGTACATTCTGGCTTTTGACAAAAGCAATTCAAGAGGAACAGCTCCCTCGTCAAAACTGTCGATTGCCTGATCTATGTACTTGAGGGCATTTGTGGTATCGCGGAAATGATCGTAATGCTGAGATATAAAATACAGGGTCCATGGGGATGAGGAAGAGCCATTCACTTGACCATTGGTCGGGGGACTGTGAAGACGAGACGTTGCTATTGCCAGGATGGCATCGGCTCGTTGGGGGCTGGTGTAGAGTCCTTTAATATTGGAGAAGGTGGACGGCACCCCGCGGTCCAAGTGGTGGGTCAGATATGCCTTTAGCTTCCTCTCAAACACATCGCCCTTCAAGAAGTTGAGTGCCAGCCGCTTCGCTGCATCAGAGGCGGGAAAGTGGTCCTCCAATTCTTCATACGCCTTTTGCAATGCACCCATATCCACAGCTCCACATTTGTCTCTGCCAACACACTGCTCGTAGGCTGCAAAGTAAGCATACGATTCTCCATTGCGCCGCAGAAGCCGTTGGTATGCCGTTTTCGCCTCCTCGTACCTCTCCTGACGCAGATATATCCTGGCTCTCGACTCGTGCACGCTGAGTTTGTCAAGCACCAGTGGCTCAATGACATCCAGATGTGTTAGCGCGCCATCCAGGTTGCCACTCTCGGCAATAATGGCATTCTTGTACAGCAGTGCCTCCGAGTGTTCCATGTCGTCTTTGGCCGGTGGGGACTTCAGCGTGTCTTCGTAGGAAGTAAGCAGCTTCTCTGCTGCCTCATATTCAGCCAGCATATGATGGGCCACCGCCAGAGCCGTCCAATTCGACCGCAGTGTTGGTTTCAGCTGCAGGAGCTGCCTCCTCGTCTCCTTGAAGCCCTTGTAATTCCTCACCTGGATCTGAATGACGGCGAGGTCTCTCAGGATCTGCTGGTTCTCTTTGTCGTACTTGAGTGCATTGAGGTAGCATTTTGCAGCCTCCTCGTAGTTCTTGTCACTTCGGTGGAGGAGGCCGTAGACATGCCAGCACACATGGGACGTGAGATCGTTTTGCAAACCCCTCCTCACAAGAGCGTAGGCCTCGTCCTTCCGGTCCAGGCTATTGAGCAGCAGTCCCTTCATACACAGGGTCTCCCCATGGTTCGGCACCTTCTTGAGCACGGTATCCGCCGCCTTGACGCCCTTCTTGTACTGCTTCTGCTCGTAGTGGCGGATCATGGTGCGGAAGAGAGAGGCCTCCTTGGACGGGAGTTCTCTGTCTTTGGCCATGTTTGGCTGATAGGTGGAGGCGTCTCGCTATGTAGCGGTCAGATAGACAGACTCCAAGAATACGTCTTGTGCCTTTCAACTCGCCCTTGCTACACCAAGAGAGACTGACCTCCTTCTACCAAACGGCCTGCTTTGGGATCAACTGGCGTGATGATACTTGGAGTAATGATAATGGGCGCGATCAATTGGCCTATGTTGGAGTCGAAGCAGAATCAGCACAAAGCAAGGCATTAGCTACGTAGAATGGAACGAGCTATTTCTCCCTGTAGACTCGTGGTTGCTCAAGGCTGATGGATGGCCTGGGATGAACCACAAGGAAGAACAGGATTCAGAGTTGGAGATCCTGCGCTCCATCTACCCAGACGAGCTGGTGGAGGACGAGGATGGCACACTGCGCATCCAGATCAGGCTCGAGACAGAGCTCACGGGCGAGTGCACGGCCACGTTGGGGGTGGAGATGACCCCGACCTACCCCGAGGCATTGCCCAGGCTCTTTGTGGAATGGGACCAGGACGAGGGAAATGAGGAGCGGCTGCAGGAGGGGGACGACGACCTGCTCAAGGTCGAGCTGCAGCTGGTGGCGGAGGAGAGTCTGGGGATGGCCATGATCTTCACGCTGGCTTCGTCGTTGAAGGAGAGTGCAGAGGGGCTGCTACAGGAGCGACTGCTTCAAAAGACGTCTGCTGCGGAGAGAGAAGCAGAAGAGCGGTCGCAGGCAGAGGAGGCGAAGCGAGAGGTCGGCATACCTGTGACCGAGCAGTCCTTCACCGCATGGTGGAAGGAGTCGGGCAGGGCACGCATGGTGGAAGCAAACAGGGGGCTGGAGAGGTCGGCCATGCTGCCATCCGGGGCGGACAGGTCGGGGAAGCTGAGCGGCCGCGAGATCCTGCTGCAGCGGAGGAACCTCTCGAGGGAAGAGATGGGGGATGAGGACGATGGCGATGGCGTGGACGGCTTGATCTTGGACGACCAGACGCTTGAGGAGAATGTACATAGGATAACAATTGAAGAGTGATCACTTCATGTCTGCTTCATCGTAGTCGCTGGGGTCGAGTGGGCTCTTCCACTCCTTGTTGACGAGCCTGTCTCGCTCTCGATTCGCCGTCTGCTGGTCGACATAGTCTTCGGGCCTCGAATCGCGCCGCGCAAACTCCTCTCGGTCGGCCTCCTTGGTGCTGCTTGGCAGAGGACGCTGCAGGGTCTCGGTGTCTGAGCCCTCGTCCATTCCCGAGTCGGCGTCGCTACTGCTGTTCATTGCCACCATCTGACCATCTGAAAGGAAGGATGTGGATGATGGAAGGGGACTACGAGCAGTGGAGCAAGAGACAAAGTAAGAACCCTCGCTATGAACCTACACCTAGACTCTCCCATCCAATGCTCAAACCGTCAACAACGTAGGATGCCCACTGCTGTGCGAGGAGCCATCAGGAGTGAGTGGCAGTCCCCATGTATCAAAGGTGCTTGGCGTGCTCCAGGTGCTCCAGGGATCTGACACAGATGCTTGAGGTGTCATGGGAAGGCCCCATGGAGAATCAGTCTCTGACGTGTCAGTAGAAACTGCCGCTAGACGTGTCAGGTTGCTGTGTGCAGTGCTAACTTGGCCCTGCTTGCCCACACAAGCACCGTGCTTCATCTTGGCCGTCGGCATAGTGAAGCCTGAGGGACCGACAGGCGAGAATTCCTGAAGAAGCCCGTGAGAGATACCAGCGTCATTCAATAGTCGATTGACAGACTCCGTGTCCTTCCCGGCAAACGTGATTCGGATCGTTGAACCATCTCTGTCCATAGGGAGCTCGCCAACACGCTCGTAAAGCATGCCGAGTTGTTGAGCAATGGAAGTGATGCTGCTCTTCCACGACTCAACGACAGTGGCAAACTCCTCGACCAAGTCTCGCGAGAGACAGGTCTGTGTGGGTGCATATGGCGGTCGCATGTCAAACACCAACTGGCTTCCAATGTGGGTTTCCTTGGAAGCAGCCTCCAGGCGAATACTCTCCGGCGACACATCCGGCTGCACACTCTTGCGTAGCTCCAGAAACGCTCTCATTGCATTGCTTGTCTGTTTGATGATCTCGCTAGGATGAGGAGTGGCGCCAGAAAATGCACGCTTTCCTCCCATAGAGTACCCTCCGCCAGCACTGCGCGGAAAGGCGCCGACACGTGTCCTGGTAAGGAGGGTGCCTTGCTGGAATCTGCAAAGTACCCTACTCGATGTAACGGACACCACCCTCGACTTCAAAGGTGCCTGTACTGCCGCTGCTCTCAACGTCGTGCGCAAGTAATGACGTATCTGCGTCGGTGCTTTATGGACCACATTTGCGTGGTTTGCTACACGACCTGAAAGGGTGAGCGTTCGGAGAAGCCCTTGGAAGAGCTTCAAGCCGGACTTTGGCATCTTCCACGCCACTGCCAAGAGAAGCAAAGAGTCGGGGGTGAGTGTGGAGAAGGTGTGGCGGTGCAGGGCGGTGGCTTGTGAACGAATTTATGGAAAAAGAAGCAGAAAAAAAAAACTCTCAAACAACAGACTCGGCAGATGGGAGAGTTCGCTGAGCCAGTAGGTGGTGTCAAAAGGTATGTGCCCAGTCTGCTGCCATCCAAATGATGTTACACAGAACAATCCAAATCTTACAACATAGATGGGGACCAAATTCTTCACTTGCTGATCATCTACTTTTATGCTTGCCTCTTCGGCACCGAACTGACTTGTAGGTAATACGATTCGAATGCTTTCTTCATGATGCCCATTATTCACACTGTGTTAGTCTGCTTAGTAGGCTGTGAAACAACCCTAATCATTCTGGTTCGATTCACACATTGTTCATGCTAACAAAGAATATTCTTGTTCCACTATGAACTCAATCTAACTGTTAGTTTCGGCTCAGGCTTACTATTGCAAAAGGATGGCAGGATATGTACAAATGGGACTTATTTGTGCCCTGTGCTCGTATCTTCCCAATCCAAACCTCGGATACCGGTACAGCGTCACAGCAAGTTCACAAATGTGTTGCGGTGACGAGAACTTCAGAGCAAGTCGTGCCACCCATTTGTTACTGAATGAGACTCGGAGTACATAAAGACTTAGTCTAGCTAAAAGGCTAGTCCCGAAGTTTTGATCCAAGGTCTATACATAGGCCTGCTGTTGTGAACTCACAATTACTTCTTTGCTTTCAACTTGCTGAACTTTTGGCTTCTCAAGATCCGCCTCGTCTCCTTCCTCGTACGCATCGACATGGTATCCCTTGAACTTGCGTGCCGGAACGCGCTTCTCAAAAAGAATGCCAATTTCTTCATAGGTCCTACCCTTCATCTCAGGCAAACGGAAGTAAACCCAAACAAAATAGATGCAGCTCAAACCACCCGTCAGGAAACCTGCGTGGCCCTTCTAATCTCCTTCAGTGGGATTGAGGATGTATGGACTAATTACTGTATTCACAATCTAGTTCCGTTAGCGAATGCGGATGAATTTAATTACCTGCGTGATATAAAAGCAGTTTCTTGCCAAGCTCACAGTCTTTGAGCGCAATCTGGTGGATGGTGTCTCACTAAAGATGGCGAAAGCAAGAGGGCCCAATGTGCTATCATAAATAACACTCCAGAGCAAAAGGAATACTCCCTGTACCCATAGGGAGCCTGTGTTGGAGGATGGTGCTAGGGAGATAAATCCAATAAGCAGCATATCCGCAGCCATCAGGCCCAACCCCCAAGCAAACAGTGAGCGACGACCAAAGGCCTTGAGAAAGATCCATGACAGCATGGAACCAACAAAGGCAATAGCAGAGCCCCCTAATCCTAATTTGTACGCGTTTTTTGGAGATAAGCCAACCTGCTCAAAGAAGTACGTGCTATAACCAGCAAGGATAAAGCCGCAAAGACTTTGGGACACGGACGCCATACAACAGATCTCAGTTCTTCGAAGGTCGACTCCCTTGAAACAATCCCGATACGTTATTCCTTGGTTTATTTCTCTTTCCAAATTATCCGTATGGACCATCATCGCAACCGTGTTCTTTGCATCAACTTGATCCAAATCCTGGCTCAGCTGTGTGACGGCCTTTTCAGCTTCCTGCAACCGCCCTTGACGAGCCAACCACCAAGGCGACTCGGGTGCGAAGAAAACAATACAGCATAAAGGTACAAGGCCAAGCCCATTGAACAGCAAATGGAATTCTGTATGCCCACTGGGTGCTATTTCCTACAAGGCCAAGCAGCACACCGGACCCGATCCAGCCTCCTACAACCCAACAGAGATTGACAAACGTGATGAGGTACACGCGTAACGCTGTCGGGCAGACTTCGCTTGCATAAGCAGGCGCCAAGGCACTGAAAATCCCCCATGGTGCACCGCACAAGAGCTCGCCCACGAACAAGACTTCAACATTTGGTGCGAAGAATGTAATGAATATAAAGCAGGTCATGGAGACGTAGCAAAAAATCATGATCCGCTTATATCCGAAGATTGGTACCAGAAACCCATTCGCAAACACGCCAATGATAAGGCCGATATTAGTGGACATTGAAAGGGCAATTTGCCATGATGGTGACAACTGATAACCTACTCCCGGATAATAACTACCATATCTATTCAAGTTAGTCCAGTCATCGATAAAAGGTTCTTTTTCTGGAATGCTGGGAACGCGAAGAACGAGTTAATCAGCGCAGTGTCGTAGCCCTCTACATGTCAGCAGGCACAAACACCTGACGGACCCATCACGCATGCCACAGATACAGCCATGGACCATAGCGCAGCCTTTTTGTAGCTCTTGAATGCTTGCAGCAGGGTCAGCTGATGCTCCGTGGCTGTAGCTGCTTTGCCACCTTCGCTAACACCAACCCAATCAGTCACTTTCTCCGAAACGGGAACCACCTCCGGATCCTCAGACGTCTTGTCAAAAGCTCCTTTTGCCATCATTAAGCAGCCGTACAGCCCAATTAGTAAGTGTCGGGTGGATTGGTTTACAGCCTTGCCTGTGCGGGAGATACCCGATTAAACCCCGTTCAGGGGAGACTGCGGGGAAAATGTGGCGCCCCCAGCTTTCCTGGATGGATAGATTCCTCGATTGGGAAAGAAGAGTCACGTGATCGTTTCACAATCAGAGGTGGTTACAAACAAAGCAGAGACCAAAAGGATGGAGACCCGGTTACAGAGCTTATCACTCGAAGAAAAAGTATCACTGCTGGAGGAGCAGACAATTATCGCACCGTGGCGATTCCTGAGGAAAGTACACCTGCTCTCAAGACATCAAACGGTCGTAACTGGTGCTGGTGGTAACATATTCGAAGGAGATCTGTTAGGAGTCTTGGAGCTGCAATGGGTCGTGATGCCAAATCCAAATCGGTCCAGGCCCTTCTCGGTCCGATTCTAAATATTCATCATTCACCGCTAAATGGTCGAAACTTTGAGAGCTTCTCGGAGGATCCACATCTCTCGGGTATTATGGCCGCTGCGTACGTTGATGGGTTGCAATCGGAAGGTGTAGCTGCTACCCCGAAATATTTTGTCTGTAACGATGTGGAAACTCGCAGAAATTTAGTGGACGTACTTATTAACAAACGTGCCCTGCGAGAAATCTGTCTGAAATCGTTTCAAATGATCTTGCGTGATGCAGATCGATGGTCGATTATGACATCCCTCAACTCCATCCAAGGCGAATTTGCTTGTACAATGCATTGCCCCTGCCAGAGCTAAATGAAATGAGCAAAATGCAGTTTGAAATTTTGGATGATGAACGAAAGCAAGTATTCAGTACAAAAAAGTTAAATCTCCCGCAAATAATCATGATTGAAGATATGCTCTCTGGTGCAGATAAAAAGCGATATGGTGGGAAGGTTTACTTTCATTTTGACACCTGCAAGCAGCGGTCCACATCTCATATCAATAAATAGTCCGGAGACTGCAGACTTTTGATTGATAATAAGAAGAGAAGCAAAGGCCATTTGATGTCGCACGACGCTTCTCTAACGATAAGAAATCCTTTGAGCATGTTGTTGAACGTGACTTCAACGCCGGAAAGGCGTGCCGTGTTCAATTCCAGTTTGCAAGCTTTCGCTTCGACAACGAAAAAGAATACATAAAATTAGCAAATGGTGGTCGACTTGGTTTCGTCCAGAAACCCAACCCAAAGGCAATTGGCGAGGCTGTGGAAGCGGCGGAGAATGCAGATTTGGCTGTTGTCTTTGCTGGCACAAATGGTGAGTTTGAAAGTGAAGGCTTCGATCGGTTCGATATGTCCTTGAGCAAAGGTCAAGATGAACTCGTCGAGCGTGTTGCTGCGGCATACAAGCGTACCATTGTCGTCAATTTTTCTGCTGCACCAATACTCCTGCCTTGGCGGGACAATGTGGCTGCTATTGTGCAAGCTTGGTTTCCTAGACAGGAATGCGGAAATGCTGTCACAGACCTGGTTCTCGGGAAGGTGGATGCTTGTGGTCGGTTGCCTACTACGTTTCCTTTCAAGATCGAATATAATCCGTCGTACGGGACTTCCCCGGGGATGAGAATGAATGAGATCAACTACGCTGAGGGTGTATTTGTTGGGTATAGACAGTATGATTACAATCATATTCCTCCATGTTGGCCGTTCGGTTTCACGACGTTTGCATGGTCTCACTTCAAAGTGTCGAGCAGCATGAATCCTTTCGGCACAATTGAATTGAGTGTCCAAGTGACAAACACAGGCAATCGAGATGGCAAGGAGGTCGTTCAAGTTTACATACATCAGTTACGACCTAATCACTTGCGTCCTCATAAAGAGTTGCACGCATTCTAAAAGGTCGTTCTCGCCAAGGGAAAGACGGAGGAGGTATGGCTCCCGATCAATAAGTACGCTCTGAGTTACTATGACGAGGAAAGATGCAGTGGGCAGCAGGAAAAGGGGAGTATGAAGCGCATTTTGCATCGAGTGCTGAACATATACGCGGGCGTGTCACATTTATTCTCGCCGCTCCCTTTTCGTGGACAAGTGTAGATAGAAGAATAGTCATATGTAAGAATCAAATTGTCACGACATTTGGACGGCGATCTGACGTATCACTATTGAATTAGAAAAGTGCAAAAGGGATGAATGCCTCCACACAGATTTGAACTGGGGACCTCGTCATAGCGGTTGACATACTAGTGACGCGCTCTACCAACTGAGCTATAAAGGCTTCTAAGCGACAGCAATATTTGACAGTTATAAACCGAAAGCTCAAATTTACTGAGTTCACGTGATCAATTTTCCCAAAAGGTTCATGATAATCAATGTCAACATACGAACAGACTTATCCATTTGTCCAGTGTGAGCAGGGCTTCATAAATCGACTGTCTTAGGGTCATAAGTAAACTAGCAATCTACAGCATCGAGCTCAAATGATGACCAAGCTGGATTGAAGGTATGTCTCAATCCATAGTGTCACCCGATAATGCAGTTGCTTGGGTAAAACAAGTCTTGATGCATTATGAAGTCTCACAAGCGGATGCCGAAACGATTGCTCATTATCTATTGACGCGCTCTACGAGGTCATGAATTGCACGGCATCAACCGTATCCCTTCTTATTTGAAACGCGTTCGGGCCGGCCTCATTGACCCAAAGGCGGTTCTTATATTCAAGCAAATCACACCCGCTGTAGGACAACTTGACGGGCAAAATGCATTTGGATTCACTGCAGCTCACCGAGCCATAGCTGAATGCATCCGCATGCCGGAGACATTCGGCATGGGTATGGTCAGCGTTCACCATTCAATCATTTTGGGATGGCCGCTTCGTTTGTCTCGCAGGCATGCGAGGCGGATATGCTGTCTCTTGTATTTACAAACTCGAGTCCAGCACTTCCGCCCTGGGGAGGGCGAAATATGCTGCTTGGTACGTCGCCGATTGCGTGGGTGCCCCAGGAGGATCTTACGGAGAGCCTTTTTGCATTGGATATGGCCCCAACTATTGCAGCTCGTGGGAAGATGTACAAAGCACAGAGGAGAGGAGAGAGTATTCCCGACGACTGGGCGCTTGATAAACTCGGCAATAGGACGACGGATCCCTCTGCAGCTTTGGAAGGTGGTGTTCTCCTACCGGTAGGCGGTCTAAAGGGGAGCGCGCTTGCAATCATGATGGATGTGGTTTCCGGAGTTTTCTCGGGGTCTGCATTTGCCGGTGATGAAATTGGCCCCTACCACCTAGATGGGAAAGCAAATGTCGGGCACTTCTTTGATGCTATGAAGAGTGAACTTTTCATGTCGCGAGGATTTCAAGGCTCGAATGGACACATTGTATCAGAGAGTGGTCGAATGCGAGAAAATGCAGGGAACTGATCGGATTACCTCCCCGGGGAGATTGAGAAGATCAAGTCTAGGGATCGGAAGGTCAATGGAATTACTTATGCGACTACAGAGATTGGAACCTTAAAGATCGAGGCAGCAAATTTAGGAATTGCCCGTCTACCTGCCGACTCCCGTCCCTAAACCTGGATCTTAATGCGTGGACGTCATGCATATTCAATTGCTGAGTCTGTCGTCCAAAGCGACCCGCAATGGTCTAAGTTATTGTAAACTCATACTACTAATGGAGGAAGGAGGAACGGAAGAAAAACCAAAAACCCTAAATAAAGATAAAAACCGAAAACCCGTAAACCCTCAATAAATACGAGCTACTTTGTGACATTTGTGTGTGTAATGACCTCAATACCATCTTTGATCTCCACAATATCTCCTTCGCTCACCTCTTCTGTCACCCGTAGACGAAGGACTAATACGGGCAAAGTAAAGATTAGGCCAATGACCATAAGACCCCAAGACGAGCCAAAAATACCAGCGTAAGATACCATGATTGCATCGAGTCTCCACACGACAGCAGCCCCAGCTGATTGGATACCCTTGTAGTAGCCAGCGAAATAGGCCATCTTTCGCGAGTCATTGGTCAATGCACCCATCACCCAGTAGATGTATATCTGATAGGCGGCATCCATTAGCCCGTAGCACATGTAGAGAAGCAGATGTACAAAGTAGTCTCCGCTATAAATGTCAATGCGATCAAAAACCTGCCCGCGACTCGTTTTCACAAGGACCGCAGTTCCACCTCCCCAGACCGCACAAGTAAGGATCATGATTGCTGCCCATCCGGTATACGCCCGAACCTTACGAGACCACCGCTTCACATCGAGAAGTGTTCCAAACGTCAACGCAATGATAATTTGCATGAAGAAATAGAGCAGGCTGTTGAGAGAGCGAGCTCGTAAGGTGAAAAGTGGTGCGTTGTAGTCATTTGACTGATAGGTCAAGAACCAATTCGAGGACCAGAAAAGTGGAAACAGGGCAATAATCCAAGGCTCTGCAATGAGAGTCCGATAAAGACCCTTGATGTCCGACAGCAGACCAGGGTGGATTACGTTCTCCACCTTCGAGCCGTCATTCCGAACGATCTTATCAGCTGGGAGAAGGAAGAAGGCAAGGACAAATCCAGCAAACATAAGAACCATAAAGGCAATGTATGTTCCATTTGTGACTGTGTTTGTAGTCGAGTGGAAGTTCTCGCCGAGAGGAATGATCGACCCAATTACAGCACCCACATTAAAGATTGCCCAAAAGATCCCAATAGCCCGGCCTTTAGCTTCTTCGTGCGGATAAGACATGCACACAACTCCCTGTGCACACCATAAACATCCAGCACAAAAGCCAGTCAATGCGCCGGCAAAGATCACAAACCCGGAATTCTGATTGAAGTTGTAGGAGAGGAAGGCAGCGGCATACAAGAAGTATCCAAACCCACCAACAGCAAGCGTGACTGCGACCCCAAGATAATTGCAAATGGTTCCAGAGCAGAAAGCGAATACTGCAAACGTAGCATAGAGCGCGACAGAGGCGTTATCCTGTGTGGTCGGGACGACTTGGCCACCTCCTCCGAGGCCAGTAAGAGCGTTGTACATACCAGGACATAGGAAACTGACAAAGCTGACAACCAAGATCTGTGCCATCGGGGAATGGTAATTCGGAATCGAGATAGGGCCGAACTTGTATGGCTTGGGGCCAACACCCATAGGCACAACGTCCTCTCCTTTTTCCATTGCGAGAGGTTCTGTCGAGAGAGGGAGATGACAGTTAAAGAGACGGACAGTTGCGTGTCTCGGCCAAGAAGTTGTGTCAGAGAGATACGGAGAGTTGGGGGACGGAGAAGTTGCGTATCTCCGCCAAGACCCTTTTGGGCCAGATAGGGCGGAGATGTTTTTGCCCCGCCCCCCTTTCGGATAACCCGACGCAAGGCGGCCAAATATAAGGTTTCGTCCGTCGGGAATAGAGTTTGACGTCTGGGGATCACAAGACACCGATGTTCTGCCGTCTCTCTCCGATGGCATTCTATATCTACATAGCCATAAAGGGATGGTTATAGGATCCATGTCTGCGACTTGCTGGAGATGCCGTCGAAGATGCAGGTGTTGTTCACCGGGACATACTGCCTTGCAATGACTTTGATAATCTCCTGGGCAACCATACCTCCGGTGAGCGAGGCGATATTGTGCAGTTCCCCGCCCCCACTTCGAACGAGTTCTCGGATCGCATTCTCCGTGGACTGCGACAAGACGTCAGAATTGAAGGTGCGGCCAATATCCATGGCGAATTCACGCATGTCTCGAAGGTCTTTGGAGACGTCATCTGCAGAAGCACGCCCAGGCGCATGGCCAAATCTCGCAACAAATTCGTCATAAGCACGGAATGCAAGATAGAAGCAAATCAAATCGTCTTGAGATTGAAGACCGTCGGAGAGCTCTCTTATAGCAGGGTTTTCATATTCCTCGGCAAGAGAACGGTATCGCAAGACCTTGAGAAATCTAGCGTGCTTACAGAAAGATGCAATTTCGTCATTGGAGATGCTGTCGGGTGGCCTGCTTATTGACTCCAAGAGCTCCTGGCAGCGCGAAATGACCTTATCCACGTCCGATCGGGCCTTCTTCCTATAGAGATTCTGAAGCAAAACGTAACGTCCAGAGTCTGCTTTCATGTCCGGTAGTACCCCAGCTAGTGGCAAATTTCCTTCCCCCTCATTAGCGGCAAAGTCTCGCACTGCTCTGGCTAGTATCCAGAAGGATTCGGATGACTGGGAGATATGCGTGCAACATGGATCGCTAAATACTTCTTGCACTTCATTTGGGATTGTGGTGACACTACAAGCTCTCCATACTGCACCAATAGCCTCTTCATAGTTCCCTTCATCTGAATTTCGCATCCCCTGTCGTATAAATTTTTTAAAGTCGGATTTTTCATTGAAGCTGCTCGGCGAGTGGCCGTGTATGTCCTTCCAGTCCGTCAGATACTTCAGCAAAAGCAACACGTACGGAACGTGGCTGTGCTCCATATTGTCCATATCCTCCAAGTTCAGAAACGACGCCAGGTGTGATAATTCCTGCCAAGGAGAGTCCAGTCGTAGATCCACCAAGCTTTCAGGGTGAGATTCGACAATGAGATGTTCGGGGATCGCGATCCGGAACCCACCAACAAACCCCACGCATCGTATTGCTACTAGAGGAATACAAAGATCCCACAGTGTTCTCGAAAGCTCCAAAAGCATCTCTGTCTGTAGTTCGCACGCGATGACTATTGTAAACTTCTTCCAAAAGCCTTCGTCGCTTATATACGAAGCCGGGCTTTCTTGGATGGCTTCTCCCTGTACATCCGGATTGAGCTCACTCAATAGCTCCACAGCCTTATGGCTCCTCGGTTTTCCAACACTACTACCATCAAGGAAGAAGTTAGACCCAGCATCACCTCCAGAAACACACCGGTCATCGAGTATGGTGAAATGACCAACTCCCGGGAGGACCAAATTCTTCAAAGTCTCACACCCAGCAGCAGTAGCATTGATTAGACATACATGAGCCTTTTCCAGCTCAGCCTGGCCATTGGCAGCCCACAGTCGTAATTGACGGTCGTATTTCACCTCTCGTGGGGTCGGTCCGTTCATGCAATTGCGCCAAACGTCGTGCTCATGAAGTTTATATGACGCCACTTATGAACGAATGAAAATTGGAAATTGTCGCGATGGAGATGTCAAGTATGCTGAGCTCTCCAATGACGGTGCGTGTATCGTGAGCAACTTTGTAGACAATCGGGTCGCATGCTACATCCTCCCGCAAGATTTGCTGGATGGGGAAGTACATCAACTCGAACCCTACAGCACGGTACATTGTGGTGAGCCAACTCTCGCAGTTGCTTCTTTTCCGCTGTGGAAATTAACGGATGAGTCTTCCTGCTGCTTTCTCGCAGCGACTCGAGATCATCCGATCCGTCTCTTCGATCTACGAGGAAATTTATGTGCTTCCTACCCTCTAATTAATCATCGCGAATCCTTTCTCGCTCCACATAGCATAATTTACTCGCATGAAGGGACAAGCTTTTACTGCGGGACGCAATCCATGATATCTATGTTTGATCTCAATCGGCCGACAGTGGAGCCAGATAGTTTTGCGACAGTCCCAACACGACACACTCCAGCGTCTGTCTACCACCAGCGTGGAATTTTGTCTGCAATGGCATTGTCCTCTGAGAACATCCTGGTCGCAGGATCTTTTTCAAAATCAGTCGGTCTCTACCGAGCTCCTTCCCTGGAAGCTATTGGAGTCTTCAATGCAGAGAGTGGGGAAGGAGTGACCCAAACTATTTGGTCACCCTGTGGACGCTACCTCTATATCGCCTCCCGCAAGAGCTCGCAGATAGAGGTATGGGATATTCGCTCTGCAGGGAAGGTGGTTCGTCGATTACGTGGTCGAAGGGCGATGACAAATCAGAGAATGGGTATTGCCTTGTCCTATGATGGGAAACTCATTGCTGCTGGTGGTGTTGATGGCAAAATTCAGATGTGGGCCGGTGAATCTGAGCAACCGGCATTCGAAATGCAAGCGCACAAGGCACCAGTGACAAGCGTAGCATTTCATTCATCAGATACTATTCTCATGAGTGCCAGTGCGATGGCGAGGCCTTCCAACGATCTTCCGGAGAAGGGAGATGACGAAGCTATACAAATATGGGATATTGTAGATATATCTCAAATTATTTACAAATGATATTTTTTACCGCCTCGGCCTGGCTCCACCTCGTGGACCAGTAGGAGCGTTTGGCACGCCTCGTGTTGCTCCTTGTGCTCCTCCCAAGGCTGGCATATTGTTCATGTTCATACCGCCATTTCCAGCATACGTCATGTCCATGGGCATACCTTGCATATTTTGCATGTTTTGCATGTTTTGCATGTTCTGCATGTTCTGCATGCCCTGCATGCCCTGCATGCCTTGCATGCCTTGCATGTTGGGAGGCATCATCATACCCATACTTTGCATCATCATCATATCCATAGGCATCATTTCCATCCCTGCCATCTCTGCCATCATTTTCTGCGGGTCATATTCCTCCCGTAAACCATTTTGCTTACCACAATATGCAGTCCACGTGAACTCATCGAATCCGTAATTGAAAAAATCAGTGATGTCGGCTCCAGGCTGTCTCCAAGGCTTGTTTTCCATAGTCTCAAGATCAATCTCTGTGATGGGTAGCCCATCAAACGACGCCGGTGTCTCCAGATCGACCGGAGGGACACGGCTATCAACAGCTTCCTCCAGAGGTTTCGGAGAACCTGACTTCACAGGTATAGGAGATTTCACTCGACTCGGAGGTCGGTCATTGGCCGGTCGTTCCGATTCTTTATTTCTGTTTTCTTTTGGCACCGACAAACGAGCATGTCCCTGCTGTCTGTGAGGCGGATCCGCACGGTGTCCTGGCTTTGTGTCTATTATGAATTCAACGTCCGAGTCGTCATCATCATCTGAGTCCTCTTCCTTGCCATTTTTGCCGTCACTAGTTTCATTGTCAATGACTACCGCAGAATCAGGCATGGCCACATGCTTCGAGACAACTGCAGTAGCAGCTTTAGGTTTCACGTTTTCCGTGGCCTTTGTGAGGTTATACAGATAATCATCTTCGTCATCCGACATTAGAGATGCTGGTGGACTTCGTGATTTCGAGCGACAACGAAATTCTGTTCGAATTCCCCGTTGAACGAATGAGGATTGATCTACAGAGTCCTGACCAGAAATTACGATGCAAAGCAGTATCCGTACAGTACTATTGATCAAATTACGTGCAAATACTTTCGCCTATTAAACGATCCTATAACTCCTCGACAGCCTGTTGGGGTCCTAGCCTCTTGTTCTCTTCTTCCAGCATCGCGCTTGTCTATGCACCCGCTCTGGCACTATGACCTCTCGCTCACCAGCAATTGCATATGGGAGATTGTCCACACGTAGGGAGAGCAGGGTTTTCTTCTCAACAATTGAGTACCTCCTATCCCGTCTTGAAAACTCAAAGTGATTTCAAAGAGACGGGAGGGTTGGTGATGAATCTTATTGGTCGTGTCGTGTTGTGCGAAGCTGAAGGCATCATCAGAGGGTGCAGGAGCACAACATCTTCAATTTTCCCGGTGATTTCGTGGAAATTTGAGCATCTAGGTAAACATACCTTGCGTGTCCAGTTGTAGAGATCACGCACTGGAACAAGACCCTCTGAATGTGCGGCTAAGTTCTTTGCAACAAGCTCAATGCTATCCGTAGCAATATAAGTCCACCACCGCCAGGTGCTATATCTGAGAAAAAGGGTATGACTAGAAGTGCTTGCTCACGCGAGTCCAAGAAATGCCGGAAGAAGTCCCGTCCACATGCCATTTGTCCAATTCACTGGGTCATGCCAATAGTCTGTGCCAAAATTAGCAATGCTAGCATCGTTCCATGTCGCACTGTTCTCATCTATTCGATCTTCGCCGCTACGAGCTCGCACATTGCTCCCCAAGCCTCTGGTGCCAACTTTTGACACGGACTTTTTTTGTGTGAAGGCATATTGGTCATTTCTTCTTTCCAGGTTGATACATCGTCAGGATCATAACCGAGTCGAGTCCATATGTCCTTTATAAACCACTGTGCTTGCTCTGCATTGAAGCAATCCCTAATAACGACGAAGCCGTCATTTACAAACGAGTTTATTTGTTGGTCTGACAGGTGTTTGTAGTTTGACATTGTGCCTCTTCCTTCTTAATTGGAGATATCAGCATGGTGCCAAGTCGGTGAACTTTTAAGATGCCCAGACGGTGAGTAGACAGTTTGGTTACTTCTTATGGTGGAACGGGGACTGACGGCCTACATTCGGGGGATGCGACCCCCACAACTCGGACTGGTCGTAATCCTTCTACACGTATATTGCTTTTGTACAGTGAAACACAGTGGCTGGTGTTGTTTAATTTAAGTCTGCGCAGGAGGCGCGCTTGTCTGCGACGTGAATTAAATCTATACGGCTGAAAACCTGCGATAGGCTCAAGAGGCTATCGTAGGATATGGTGCAAACGTAATAGATGTAATGGACTTCTGGTTGCACGAGCAAAGACAGATTTTCCCATTGATAAATAGAGCTTATTCAAATCTTCTCCTGCTTTTTATAGTTTCCTATCCCCGCTGGCCAATTGGACAGATTTATTCCCCGCGTTCCCGGAGATGAGTTCTTGACAATCTTCCATGTCCGAGTATGTCCGTGCATGCTTCAAGTACTCAAGCGAGTACGATGGACTTGGGGTCGGGAATGCCATACAAAAAGCGCATCAAGATGGCGTGTGATGTTTGTCATGAGCAGCGCATCAAATGTGATGGTCGAGTCCCATGCAATCACTGCTTCAAAGAAGGCTATAATTGTTTGTATGCCCGACCAGTGAAGAGGAGGGGCGCCAAGGCTACGGAAGTCAGAGCTCATTATCCCGAGCGGTCACCTAGGAGGAGAGATTCGGGTAGTCGTGAAGAGCAAAGGTCACTATCGGTCGTGGAATCTATGACAAAGAATCTGAGTGCAACGTTCTCTGCATCGAATGGCAATTTCTCATCGCCGATCTGTCTCGAATCGCGATATGTAAATGAAGAGACTATTCGGCCTAATGAGCACTTGACGGAAGTAAATCCTTCCAGAGACGCGACCCCTATTTCACCATCTCATATCAGCGCGAAGGAAAGTAAAACCCCTCGCTATCCTATCCTCGAACCTATCCTTCAAACAATCCCAAACATCGGAGCATCGATTGCCTGCGAAATGCTGGAGACTTACTTCAACAATTCGCCTTGGGTCAAAACCTATCTAATGAGAAAAGAATCGATTCTCACAGTCGATGTAACGACAGTCCGCCATACCAAACCCTCGCTTCTGTATGCAATGCTATGTATTGCAACTCATAACCACGAAGATCCTCTGTTCGGGGTAAGTCCAAGATCACGACAGAACTTGACCGAGCAACTCTTCATCCTTGCTGAGTCGTCACTGACACCAATGAATGAGAACAGGACCATTTTGGAGCTGGATGATATCATCACTTACATACAGCTAGCTACAGTGCTCAGCGCCAGTGAATTCAAAGCAAAATCGGTGAGATGGTGGAGTATAGCGTATCATCTTGCAAAGGAATTGCGGCTCCACGAGGAAGTGTCGTTTGACGCTTCAGAAGAGCTCAAAGAAGAGAGAAGACGCACTTGGTGGTTGCTATACTGTGCTGATCGGCAACAAGCACTTGCAGTAAGGCAAGAACTCTCCTTCCGTGATGTCGAATGTGCGACGCTGATTCGTCCGTGTAAGGAACGATTCTGGCAGTCGACTGATGAACTTGTCCCATCTTTAGAACCCGAGCGAGGCATCCTATATCGAGTCTCTGACAGTGGCTTATTTGGGTGGTTTCTTCCTCTTATGAGTATCTTGGGGGAGATAGTTCTGCTTCATAATTTACAAGAGGCTGACACACTTCTTGACCTGCAGGTATTGAAAACACAAATAGAGCACCACATGGACATCTATACGAAATCTCTTCGGGATTGTAGAACCGAAATGAAGCAGAGTTCAACATGCGAGCCATACGCGCGCCATATTTTGCACACACTCCATATCCTTATTTATGGAAAGTGGGATCCAATTGATCTACTGAATCATTCCCGCGACTGGGTTCTATCGCAAGATTTTATCTCCTGTGCCGGTCATGCAATTGACGCAGCAAATGCAGTCAATGAAGTATTATGCGTTGACCCCGACCTGCGCTACATGCCTCTTTTCTTTGGAATATTCTTACTACAAGGAACTTTTCCTCTTCTGCTCGTTTTGGACTCTTTTGGGGCGAAAGCAAACCCAGAAACAATTCAAGCCTGCGAAATCATTATTCATGCACATTCCGTTTCAATTCTTACAATCAATCGTGACTACCAACGAAAATTCCGCAAAGCGTTAAGGACAATGGTGGATGGGTATAAAGTCAGTATGGATATTTATCCTGAAGCAGAAGAATACACAAATAACATTCTACAAACAAAACTCAAAGTGCGAGAGGTTCTGGGAAGTTATCGATGGAGCAAAACCAGACAAGGTTTAATTACAGACTTTTTAAGTGTGTCATAGCAGCATGCAATGAAGACGTGTTATGATTCACCTACGGCTATGGCTGGGTTATTTTGCACTGTAGAAGCCTTGCATCCTGGAGAATAAGAGAATCTACTGATGATGGTAGTGCAAGAAAACGTGCCTGTAGCTGGTTGGAGGGCTATTAATAAAAGCCGCGTTCTCCTTGGGGGCAATTCGATAAGCGGATCCCGCTTCGCGATCCCCACAATGTGTCACATGATAATCTTGAAAGTTTGTAGCCAACTCTTTATAATATGTATGAGCCATACTTTGTGCAGAGGATCCTTCCACTGAAAGCCAAGGTCTCCCACTCTACTCATACATAAAGCGTCGATGCACTGTAGAGACTTCCCCAAATTCCGATCACGGGTGTATGTGATGAACCCCATATACACCCGACAGACCCTCAATTATGTGTGTCGGTCCAAACTCTATTCAACCAAACTCCCCAATCCTCCAGTTGAAGACAGACTGCCATTATCGGGTATACGTGTCTGTGATTTGACCCGGGTTCTTGCTGGTCCTTATTGCACACAAATTCTCGCTGATCAAGGAGCCGAGGTAATTAAGATTGAGCATCCACAGCGTGGAGACGACACGCGAGCATGGGGACCGCCTTTCGCAAAGCCTTTGCATTCTACGAAACGTGCAAACAATCCTGGTGAGTCTGCTTACTTCTTGTCGGTCAATCGAAACAAGCAATCCATTGGCCTCTCGTTTGCTCATCCAATTGGACAACAGATCCTTCACAAGATCATCGCATCGAGTGATGTGCTGGTCGAGAACTATATTCCAGGGAGTCTAAGCAAATACGGGTTGGCATACCATCAGCTTAAAGAAAGATATCCTGCTCTTATATACGCCAGCATTACCGGCTACGGCCAAACCGGCCCATATGCATCGCGAGCTGGTTATGATGTCATGGTGGAGGCTGAGATGGGACTGATGCACATGACTGGCGAGCCGACTAGGACGCCTGTCAAAGTTGGTGTTGCCGTCACGGATCTCACGTCTGGATTGTATTGTGCCAATGCAATTCTACTTGCTTTGATGTCACGAAGCAAAACAGGCAAAGGACAAGCAATCGATGTGGCTCTGAGCGATTGCCAGGTGGCTACTCTTACAAATATAGCGTCAAGTAATCTAATCTCTGGTGATAAAGGTCATCGCCATGGAACTTCACATCCCTCGATCGTACCATACCAAGCATTTGATACGGCAGATGGAGCGATCTTAATCGGTGGAGGGAATGACAGATTGTTTGGAATACTTTGCACAGCTCTGCAAAAGCCTGAGTGGATAGTCGATGCTCGATTCAAGACCAACACTTTTCGAGTACAGCATCGGAATGTGCTTGTATCAATGATCACAGAGATTACAAGCAAGCAAACAACCTCCTTTTGGTTAGATCATTTTCACGGCTCGGGCATGCCTTACGCTGCAGTTAACGACATACAGCAGACCATGACTCATCCGCATGTACTTGCGCGTGATATGGTGAAAGAAATGGACCATTCAACGGCTGGACCCATCAAGCTGGTAAACACACCGGTTAAATTCTCTGAAAACAGGCCAGGAATCAGATCCGCTCCGCCGACATTGGGAATGCACACCAATGACATTCTTGAGAGACTCGGCTACGGAAGTGAAATCCAGACTTGGCGAGAAGAAGGCATCATTTCGTGAAGTGGCGAAATCGTGGTATATCTTACATTGAGAGACCGTGCTGTTTGCCTTGGAACTCTTCCAAGGAAGCGAGGATCTGGCCCTTTGCTCCAACAATCTCCTGCTTCTTACCGTGGAATTCGGCTAGGATACGTGGATCCGGCACCCATACAATAGAAGCCCCCGCAGATCTCCCGGCACGAACACCTGGGATTCCATCCTCAAAAACTATACACTCCTCTGGTAGTATTGGGTCTTCTCTTCCATCATTTAGCGACTGAAGCGCAACAAGCCATATATCTGGTGCGGGTTTTCCCCTTCCAGGTGGTATTCGCGGATCGTCTCCAGTCACGACGTGTGTCCCAAAGAGGTCAAACCCATCTCGCAGGTGGTTGGTCTTCAATTGGTAGGCTGTTGTGGCTGAGGAAGTGGCCAAGGCAATTGGTATGCCAGCATCGGTGGCACGTCGTAACAATTCCAAAGCGCCCGGCATAAATTTAGTTTCATTCCAGTGCTTTTGCAGACGGAGTATCTGCTCCTCGTAGTATTTCTCTGGACTGATTGGCAGTTGGGCCCACTCCAGGAGGACCCTTGATGCTTCTGTCCCGGGCAGGCCCTGAAGCTTTGCCTTGATCGACCATGGTAATGAGCCCTTCCCATACGTGTGGAGCACTTCGTTTGTGACCTCGGTGTAGATACGCTCACTGTCTATGAGCAGCCCGTCCATGTCAAATAAGAAGGCTCGAATCATTGTTAACTGTTCTCGAGTACGAGCAAACCAACACTTCACGACGACAACGAGGAGGAAGGGGGATTGGAAAATGGCAAAATGAGATGATACTTGCGTTACTGGTGCTGTTAGGGCTTGCTGCTGCATGGGTACGTGTTTTCTGGATTGTCCCTGCGTTTCACAAGAGAAAGGGTAGGATATGCAGTAAGAATGGACAAGGACGCTTGTTGATCTTCCTCGGTTCTGGAGGTCACACGGCAGAGATGTTGGCTCTACTGACAAACCTCCCATCACGTTATGCTGATAGGCTTTGGCTGTATTCTGTGGGAGACAATCTATCCAAGGAAAAAGTAGCGGACTGGGAAAGACGACAATTCACGAAAGCAATATCGAATACTGTTGTCGGCATTCCCAGAGCTCGTATGGTCGGCCAGTATTGGATTCTGACCCCATTCACCTTTCTCGCCTCCTTGGTGCTGGCTGCGTTACCAGTAATGCGATTCGACGCGGACATTTTGCTCATTAACGGGCCTGGTACTGCAGTAGTCATCGTCACGATAATCTACATTCTGAAGGTACGAAAAGCCTGCCATATTAGCGTACTAACTTTTACAGTTCTTTGGTAATTCACAGACTCGGATTATATATGTCGAATCCTTTGCCCGCGTGAACACACTGAGTTTGTCTGGAAGGGTATTGCTACCTTTCGTCGACCGTCTCATTGTACAATGGCCTCAACTTGTGGACAAATATCCTCGTGTAGAGTATTTGGGAGTCGTAGTCTAAAACCCTGATCCTTCGTTTTTATCTTATAATGACTGAGAAACCAGACCAGCAGAATGCACCCTTAATGGAGGATCTTCTGCGGAAGGAAACAGTCGGTCTCGTTCCGCTCGATGAGTTTAAAAGAAAGAGAGAACATCTACTTCAAGAGAGGCAGAAGGAGGCAGTAGCGCTTCGCGAGCGGCAACAACTACGAGCGGAAGGGAGACTGAAGAAACGGGCAAAGCTTTCATTTGATGAGGGCCTTGATGAGGAAGAGGAAGAGAAGACGATCGGGAAGGGAGCAGGAAGCGTGAAAAAAGTTGGCAAAGACAAGACTATCAATACATCCTTCCTTCCAGACCGAGAGCGTGAGCATGCTGAACAGATGGAGCGGAAAAGGTTGCGCGAAGAGTGGATCTTGGAACAGACGAAAGTACGCCAGGAGACGGTAGAGATCCCGTTCGTCTATTACGAAGGCAATACATTTCCCGGGAAGGTGTGTGTTCAGAAAGCGGAGACTATAGCAACCTTTCTTGACCGTGCCCGTCGAGCACGCGTCGAATGCAAAGGTAAGAGTAGTAATGAGATGGTCCTTGTCATCGAAGACATCATCGTACCGCATCATTATGACTTCTACTACTTTCTACTTCACCAGACCCGCACAAAGCGTGGTTTGCTGTTGGATGTAGACCGGCTCGAGGAGCGGCAGTCAGTCACTAGGGTCATTGAATCAAAGTACTTTGAAAAAAATAAGAACTTCTACCCATTCACAGCATACCATCAGTTCAACCCTGAGATTGATTACACCACGTACGTCAATCGAGATAAGGAGGGCAATCCTCTTTGGCGCTAGTGATATCAACTCGCACAATTTTGAAATGGATGAGGATTATAGTATTAGAAGATCTTGTATTCCTACACGGTAAATATTCTGCATGATGAGAACCGGCTAACGCATGTAACGCTGCTTGGTAATTTGTACTGGGGTGATAGAAGTTGTGTTATGCGAGAGTGTCGCCAGAGGTCTACGTCCATGCGTTGGCGTTGTTGCTGCAAAGGTAAATTCGCTTCCGGAAGGAGGAATATCACTGGCCTGTCTTTGCCAGAGATCATGGTCGGCTCGATGCTCGGCTGCATTCTGGAGCGGTACCAACATCGCCTTTTGCTTCAGCTTATCATAAAGACTTTTCAGTTTGGCACACTGCTTATTCCTGTCATTTAGCAATTGTCCCAAATCACGATTCTTCTGAACCAACCCGGATTGGCTTTCATGCATCTGTGCGTACTTTTCACTCAACGACGAGATTTCGTGATGTGCGTCGCGCCGTACAGTCTCCATCTGATTCTGAGCACTCGTGTACTTGTGACTCAAAGTGCGAGAGAGATACTGCTGGTAAGCTGTCTCTTGGTTGGATTGATAGGACCAAAAGGACAAGGCACGCGACGCGATGTCCATGATCATATTCGGTGACAGCCCTGAGAGAACGCTCTACATGTTTAGTAGGAAACTTCAAGAGCAAACAACAGTTTTATAGTCGTCGGAAGGATTCAAGTTTGTGAGAGCTATGTCGTCTGTCTCCGAGAGCAGGGTCTCACACGCCGGGCAGACTCGCTTTGTCCCGCCAAACTCCGCATTCGAGCAGTCAACGCAAAAGATATGACTACAAGTAGTAACTATGCCATTCGTATCGAGCAGCTTGCGGCATTTTAAGTATATTGCATCGCAGTGCCGAGTCCATTCGTTTGGGATGTCGTAAATATGGAGTTTCGTTGCCCCCACATCCATCCGCACACACGATGTCTCAGAAGTCATTCTCGTTCGGGTCCGGGAACCAGAACTCTACGCCAAACTCTGCTGCCTCTCTGTAAGTGTGTTTACTTGGCGTACGTTGATACAAGCGGTAGTGGGAATCAGGGAAGCTCAATGTTTGGACAACAGCAGCAGGCTCCTTCATTGTAGGCTGCTAAGGAAATCAAGTCTTACTTAGTGGCGGCACAAATATGAATACAAATGCGGGAAATGCTGGAACCGGTCAGACACAGCCATTGTAAGTTTTGGTAGAAGCAGAGTATTAATGCCTCATTAGTGGCAGTTCAGAGCAGTCATCCATGTTTGGACAACATAAAGCGCCTGCGTCTACTCTTACGAACCAGTTTCAATTTCCTCAGACTGGCACAAATACAAATTTCGGAGGATCATCGCTCTTTGGCCAAACAACACAGAATCAGCAACAGCCGTCACCATTTGGCCAACCTCCGCAGCAGTCCCAGTCTCAATCAACCCTTTTCTCTCAACCCCAGACGAATTCATTCAATACCAGTTTCAACGATCAGAACCAGCAGAATCAGTCGAGTATGCTTCAACCTTCTCAGTCTAATTTGTTCGGACAGAGTCAATCAAGTAGCGGTCTGGGACAGTCTCAAAAACCCAACTTCTTCAACTCGTCGACCCAACCATCAATGTTTGGTAGTAAGCCAACGCAGCCATCGCTGTTTGGCCAGCCTCCTGCAAATCCCATGCAAAGCAGCTCTCTTGGATCAAGCCAGACCCAACCTCAAAGTGGCCTGACTCGAATAACGCGACACTCTGATCTGTCACAAGATGCTCAGAAGTTTTTAGATCAATTTGACAACCATGTCATGTCTCAGTCTCGAATATCTGCCGATCTGGCTGCGTCACACTCTACTCAAGATGAGCTGGTAAGATCAATTCCGAACGATGTAAAGGTAGTCGAGAGGAAACTGTATACAACCCACACCTTACTCCAGTCATCCTTATCCTCCGCCAATGGTATTCGGGAAATCAGCGAAAAGAACGCATATCGAGTTCTGACAGCTACAAGATTAATTGACCTCCTGAGGACGCCAGGGTCTCGGCCACCTGCAGGAGATGTGTTGCTATCCTATTTCATGGAAGTTGGCGACGAGGCAAAGGCGAGATTACATAATTATGCGCATCAGATTATAGAGATCGAGCGCTTCTTGAGCGGCGTGGAGAAGCCGGAGGGTGTCAGAGCGGATGCAGTCAAGTCTTCTTTGGAAAATCTGTGGGGCGCATTCATGGCCGTTGTTACCCGCGTTGCGCAGAATCACGACGGTATTCAGCGTATGCATAAGACCCTTGCATAAACCATTCCTGCGCTTGCAGGCCCTTATAGATGGAGCTCGAGCATATCTGAGAGGTAGAACCGCTTCTTTGCAGTCTCATGTACGTAAAATTACGAGCACATAATTACGAGCGCGTATTGTTTACTGTTTACCCTTTGCGTGGTTGTCGGGGCGCTGTTGTCGTCGGGTGGTCGTCCCTTGGAGTCACGGGTCGGAATCCGTCCTTTGATTAAAAATCTTTTTGCGTAGTACCGAGGATAGGATACGAACAGTATAAAACCCTCTGCTCGGGTACCGGGTCTCGTTGGTAGAGCTGCACAGAGCCTCTCCCCATGGAAACGAAAGATGCCATTGAAGTGCGTCGGAAATACTCCGGCGACTCTGTGTATGAAGACAGTCTGGAACAAGCCCGGACACTCATCGAGCGAAAAATGGATGCTACAGCGTCACAGCTCCACGACATGTCGCTCAATGACCAGCGCTCTCAATCGCATCAATTTGGCACTTATTCGTTTCCTGTCAGTCGCGTTAATTCGGCCGAGTATATAAGCACCCCAGAGATATCTCGGCATCCTTCGCACGTTGATGGCTCGATGGCATCTCACGCAGTATTGCCCCCACTGGGAGTAGACTCTAACAAGTCGCCGAGAACGCGGCCCTCTTTGTTGAGCAATGAGGTGAATCCGAATCAGGTGGATGCTGACGACTTAAATGAAGCACTCAATCAAAAGAGCCGACCGCACTTCTCTTTCGGTGAGGAGACATCCGAAACACTCTCCGAAGAGCAATCTTCTGGAAAGAAAGAAGGTAGCGAGGGAAGCTCCGATACAGCGGCTCCTGAAGGAGATGCGCAGGAACCTTCGACGTCTGAATCGAGCGGTCGCACATCTCCTTCTCTTGCATACCAGCGCAATGATCCAACAGACCCATACAGAGCAAGTCTCCGTCCGCCACAGGACGTCTCGACGGAAAACATCCCTGAGCGGTTTCACTTCAATCTCCCGGGATCAAACCATGGGAGCTCCGCCTCCCTTTTCCACAAGAACCATAGCCACCATCATGCTCCTCTATCACCCAGACAATCTCACCTGGAAGACCACTCCCATCATGGAAGCTTACAAGATCTAAAACGATTTTTTAAGGCGGGAAAGACGATGTCCGGAAAGTCACAGAAGAGAGAACGCAAAGACCGTGTACCGTCGCAGCCCCCCTCACGCCAGAACTCCATGACTCATCTACCGTTTGCTGATGACCATGCTGGTTTAAATCAAAGATATGGCAAGCTGGGCAAGGTCTTGGGTACTGGAGCTGGTGGTAGTGTGCGACTTATGAAGCGCCATCCCGACGGAGTGCCTTTTGCGGCAAAAGAGTTCCGCTTACGACATCCGTATGAATCAGAAAAGGACTACGCGAAAAAGATCACTAGTGAATATTGTATTGGCTCGGCACTACATCACCCAAATATTGTGGAAACACTTGATATTGTGCAGGAAGGAAAGAGGTTTTATTCTGTGATGGAGTATTGTATGTATGATCTGTTTGCGATTGTGATGACCGGCAAGATGTCTCATGAGGAAATTGAATGTTGTTGGAAGCAGATTTGTTCTGGAGTAAAATACTTGCACGAGGCAGGACTCGCTCACCGGGATCTTAAGCTCGATAATACCATTGTGAATGAAAATGGGATAGTCAAGCTCATCGATTTTGGTTCGGCATTCGTCTATCGATATCCGTTTGAAAACATTGCGATCATGGCTAAAGGTGAGCAAGCACTCAAAGTTGTTTTAACAGCAGGTATTGTGGGATCCGATCCCTATCTATCTCCAGAAGTTTGTTCTGAAATTAAATATGATCCGGTCGCGTCTGATGTATGGTCACTTGCCATCATCCTTTGCTGCATGATGCTTCGACGCTTCCCGTGGAAGTCGCCTCGTATGTCGGATGTATCCTTCAAACTTTTTGCTTCTGAGCCAGACGAAGCTTCTGAACGCGATAAAGAGAAGCATCGTTCCTCGACGGCCAGAGATTCAAAAGTGTCCATTCGTGGCCCCTGGCGGTTGCTTCGACTGCTACCTCCTGAGTGCAGGTCAATCATATCAAGGATGCTCATCATCGACCCCAAAAGAAGGGCGACGCTGCAAGACCTGTTCCAAGACCCGTGGCTAGACGGCGTGCATTTTTGTACTGTGATCAACGGCGAACTGCGCCGGGCAGCAGGCCATTCGCATGTTTTGGTGGAGGCAGAGGAGCACAAGGAGCAGAAGGAGTCGAACGCAGGTGCGCACAAGTAGATGTATATATTTCGAAGACTACGTACGATGTATTGATTGGGTCATGATTGCCCAAAAAGGAAGGTGTCGAAATTGCAATCACAGCAACCAAACCTCGCTGCAAGCAATACGCCTGCGGGACCATCTGAGTGCCACCCAAAGCCCAGTCTTGTTTGCTGTTTTATGCAAAATCATCCCATACGCAATAACAAAGCAGACAGAAAACGCAGAGACTCAAACAAAGAACATCACAAGCAATCAAGCAATCTTCATCATGGCTACCACTATGACACAACTGACAAGAATAGCCTCGATAAGGCATCGGGGAAGGATAAAAGAAAACTCAAGGCTCGGTTAGACTTTACGCACACCTACGTCGCAGATGTGCCGAAAGAGGTGCTGGCTCATGTCTTTTCTTTTTTGGATCCGAGGTCATTGGCTGACGCAACACTTGTATGCAAGGCATGGTACAAACTGGTAGACGATGATGTCGCGTGGAAATCTGCCTTCAAGCGGTTCTTTGATGCTGAAGAGTTCTCGCCCATTGGATCGGGCTCCTGGCGAACAGAGTACACGCTGCGATCAAATCTACTGCGAAAGTGGCGCAGATCTCGAGGGCCAAATATCGCCTTTGATGCTCGCGTTGGTCCATTGGACGGGATTTATGTCGACTTTCCAAGTCATCGATTGCTCGGTGCTTCTAGACGCTACGGAGTGTTGTCGCTTGCAGATCCTACGACGGGTAAGGTTGCAAGAGACCTTATCTACGCTTCTTCTCAGCGTACCACTAGCGAGGATGTCTGGTCGATGGATATCGGGAGGTTTGCCATCGTGTACGGCTACACCACCGGACACGTGGCACTCACAACGCTTGCGCGACAAGCATCCGTCCGGAGTTTTATGAATCTGACCGGGGGAGGCGAGTTCCACAACGGATCAGTGACTACAGTATGGGTTGAGAAGGACGAAGCGCCAAAGCCCGGCAAAATTGGTGCCATTAGTGGCGGTGCGGATGGAATGGTTCGCTTTTGGGATATCACAATGGGACAGCTTCTACGGAAGGATTATGTTACTGCTAATGCCATTGCCGCGGTCAAGTACGATCCTCGGTATAAGCAATGGGTGGTTATGGATAGCACAGGCGTTGTATTTGTTGCTGCTGGTGATTTAGACGCAAGCGACGATTGCTTTAGACGTCTTGCGGAAACTGAAGCGTTGGAAGACTATCGCGGAAAGCTGTTTTTGGAAATTGATTGGCCTGCCAACCAAGCGATTGTGGCACATCGACAAACCGCAAGATACGATCTATCCACGGGACAGAAAACGCAGTTCTCCAGTGGCCCCATTGAAAGTGCCGTCAAGTATTGCTCTCTTGACCCGAGTGCAAAGTATCCAGTCAGTGATCCTATGAATGTTCCCGGAAAGGGTGCTAGGTTCTTTGCTACAGCCCATGAATCCAACGAAGTGAGAGTTTGGAATGTGCGTTCAAAGGATGATGTTGTGGTGCCCTTGCATGTCATCCCTTTCTCCTCTGAGATTCGGTCACTTTCACTCACGTCTATGGTGGTAGTCATTGGTGGCAGTGATGGCGTCGTCCTTGCCTTCCACACCTTGGATGGCACCTTTCTGCGCGTCATCAATTCGAGATTTGCGGGTCGGGCGAGGCGTCTACAGGAGCAGCAACAATACGAAGCCATCAACAACCATTATGCAGCAAGCCAAATCATTATTGACAGCGATCCATTCTCGATCCGTGGTGCGGTTGCAGTGGGAGCTCATGTGCGTTTTTTTGACTTTGAGCCACGTGGGCCAGATGCAAGCCCCGGAAGGGTCAAGCGGAAAGGACTGGCAAAGAAGAGGCATACACCGTTGGGACTAAGCACGAGCCCTGGCGGCAGTCGATTTCTACAAGAGGACATTGCGGTCGATGTTGCACAAATGGCGCAAGATACAAAGAGGCACGAAGAACAAAATCGTCAGTTTGCACGCATCAACGGAGACATGATGGCTGACTTGACTGAGGCAGAGATGATTGAATATGTGACTATGATTTCGGCAGATTCGCAAAATGCAAACGGAGATCCAGAGGTTGAGGCTGCCATCCGAAAAAGTCTCGCGCGCGAGACAGAAGAGGACGATGACGACGAGCCTTCTACGTCCCAAGCATACTCAAGTCATACTGGTCGCCATTCACTATCTCTCTCGCCTTCGCCACGACAGTCTCCACGGTGGGCTTCCTCGCCTCCGCTGCATGCACATCACCCAAAGACCTGGGAAAAGGTCCAAAGCGTCTCAAGCAGTGTAGGCTCGACGTATGAGGATGATCTTGATCTGGCCATTCGCCTTTCCATGGCAGAGCAAGAATCCTTGTCGACACAACAAGAATGTGAGGCTGGCAATTTTACTCTTCTGATGTAATCATTGATTCATCGACGTCCGTGTCTTTGCCTTCTCTTCTGATCGTGACACTGCCGTCTTCATTTCCAAAGTAAGCCCTCTCAGCCATACTAACAAACAATCCAACCTCCAGTACGCCCACCATGAGTTTTATTTTCATGCCTAGTAGCTGTGGCTCCCGCATCTCCCCAAACTTTGCATCGAGGATAAAGTTGCCGTTGTCTGTGATGACAGGACCAGCTTTTGCCGGTAAACCCATCCGTAGCGATGCACTGGTAGCTCCTAGCTCAAGTAGGTCGCGAGTGACCTTGGCATGAGCAAGCGGGTCGACCTCGACCGGGACACCCCGATCCCACGTAGTCCCAAGAACGCATGACTTTTTGCGAGAGTCTGCAATGATGATGAACTTTTTAGCACATCCGGCCACCAGCTTCTCCTGAAACAAGCACGCACCTCCGCCCTTTATGAGATTGAGCTGCGCGTCGACCTCGTCTGCGCCGTCGAAAGCCACGTCAATGGACGGATAGGCGTCAATCCCGCCCAATCGCAACCCGCCGCCTAGAATGAGGTTGCGTGATTGAAACCCCGTCGAGACAAAGACCACACCCTCGGTGTTCTTTCGTTGCAAGATGCGCTCGACGGCGTAAGTGACGGTAGAGCCACTTCCGATACCAATCACGGACGCATCCGCCGGGAAGTGATCGTCGACTGCGCGGTGGGCAGCAAGCCGCTTGGCTGACTCGACTGCAGAAAGTGTTGCTGCTATTTTCAGATACTCTACGGATCGCTTTCCGTGTGTGGTGACTGACATGGCCGAGGATGGGAATCTGATCCTCATGAGAAAATCAGAAATTACACGGTATGCATGCAGGTATGTATAAAACTAAGCTTATCCTTCTGGACTCGAGAACCG
>JAABUO010001403.1_pt1 | contig 31844 bp, 36 predicted proteins | sample 5559291 | NCBI WGS metagenome assembly JAABUO01 (sample SAMN10711878, study PRJNA513372) | rock metagenome | isolation source: Antarctica rocks | place: Antarctica: Victoria Land, Finger Mt sud | reverse complement strand
CACCATTGTATGTGCGCCCGGCGGCTCTGGTCAGGAAACTGCCGAGCAGCTGCCCTTGGCAGGCCGCGGTAGTGCCCAGGAAGCTGGAGATGATAGTAGTGCTGCTGCTGCTGCTGCTGCTGCTGCTGCTGCTAAGGGTATGCTGTCTTGCTTGTTGGCTTGCTGGATTGTTATTGCTGTCTTTGCTTGATGCTGTTCAAGCTGCCAGTTGGTTCCATTGCTTTGCTTGCTGGCTGGCTGGCTGGCTGGACAGCTCTTGATTGCTTTGCTGAATGCTGTTTGCGTTGTCAGCCGCTTGTGTTGCCAGTCTTGAGAATGCTGTTGCTGCTGCTGAGGGTGTGTTGCCTTGCTTCTCGGCTGGACAGCTCTTGATCACTTTGCTTGATGTTATTGACGCTGCCAGTGGGTTGTGTTGCTAGCCATGAGACTACTGTTGTCGCTGCTCTGGGTGTGCTATCTTGCTGCTCTGGCTGCTCGGTTCTTCTTCACTGTCCTGAGTACTATTTGTGCTGCAAGCTGCTCCTGTTGTAAGCCACCTGTCCACCAGATGCCTCTGTCACATCTGACGCTGTCTACTATATTGTAGACAGTAGATTAGCTGCAGACCAAGTATACAACAGCCATTCTCACATCAAGCGGCAAGCTGCATGAAGCCTTGTACTGTTTCATACAACTCTGGTGATTTCATGTTTCAGCATGTTGGACACCCAACCTGCTTTTATACGATTGTGGTATGAGCACTGGACTCAATTGTGAAAGAAAAGAAAAGAAAAGTTTACGCTTTCAGCGATCATAACAGGAGGCTCCTAAGCCGGCAGCCCAGAGCTGGACCCAATAGAGATCAGTACAGTTTGTCGCATCTGCTACCACTGCTTTCACTCAAATTGTAGCTCCATTTTCCAACGCACAGTCAGCTTGTTGGCTGACAGGAGTGTTTTGATTCCGTCAGGTGATGACAGCCAGCATCTGCAAGTCAACGGGGGTGTGCCTGCCCTGAAGAAGAGGACCGGAAACAATAGCACGACGCGCAGTGGCAGCAAGTCAGGTGAGGCCTGTCCTCTCCTTCTTCTTGGCTGCAAACTAGCTGAACGGAAACTAAGTCCCAAGTGGAATGTATCCTTTTGCCAGCTTCTGTGTTTGCATCGCTGATCTGGTCAGGATACAAGCATAGTCTGAGATGTCTGCTTGAAAATACAGAGGCAAGCACAAGCACAGATTTCCTGTACTCCTGTTCACAGAGGTTTGACGCAAACTTTGAAAGAAAATTGTCTGCTTGCATGTATACAGTCCCTGTTTTCTCAATCAGGCTTGGTGCCAGCATTTCAACAACAGTGTCTGCCTGTATGTACAATGTCTCTGTCCTCTCATTGCAACCAGGCTTGGGGCAAGCATCTAAAAACAGTATTTGCCTGCATGTAAAAAGTCTCTGTTGTTTCCACTGCAACCAGGCTTGGTATAAACACTCATCAAAATGTTTGCTTGCATGTATCAAGTCCCTGTTCTGACTACTTTTGTTGTCACAGATTTGTTCGACCATGTGGATGGCAGTTGATGCCAGCAAGCCTCACATGCATTAGCTGCCAGTGAACGCATGCACTATCAGCATCACGTCACCATGCCAAGCAAGTCTCTTCAGGCTACACAACTGGCACTCCTGATCTGCAAGTTGTGTAGTCACAACAAGAAGCAACTCTCTTCGGGCTACACAACTGGCTCTCTTGATGTGCACTTCCCTCCACTCGCTCTGCATCCCACTGAATTGTGCACAAGCTTTTGCAAATGCGCAGCATCAGCATCACCTGGCGTGTAGTCACAACATTAAGCAAGTCTCTTCAGGCTACACAACTACCCGTCTTGATCTGCACTTCCCTCCAGCACCTCGTTGAACTGATTACAAGCTTTTGCAAATGCGCAGCATGGGCAACACCTGGCATTTAGTCATAACATTAAGCAATTCTTTTCATTCTGCACAACTACCCGTCTTGATCTGCAATTCCCTCCACTTGCTCTGCACCTAATTGAATTGTTGACAAGCTTTTGCAAATGCGCAGGGGCGAAAGCAAAAGCCCAGAATGGAGCCCTGGCCCCTCCAGATGCAGATTCAGAAGCCCTGAATGTGCTTCCTACAGAAGAAGAGCTCCTCACTTGTGACTGCCCCTTCTGTGTAGCCTACCGGGGCAGATCTGGGGCTGTCAGGGGCACAGGCACAGGCCCACCTGCATGTCCTGGAAAGGCCCCTGTCACTGGTGCTGTAGCTGGGGCTAAGCCAGCACCAGCCCTGATAACTGCCCCTCTGAAAGACCCTCTGGCTCAGGGTTTCAAGGCTACTGCTGTCATTGGCATCTCTTGCAAGGTATGTGGCAGCTTCTGTGGCAGCTTCTGTGGCAGCTTCTGTTAGTATAGTGGCAGCTGTCTGTGGCTGGTACTGTTGATCTGCATATTTTCAATAGCAGATAGTGATACAGCTCCCATCTCCCTATCATTGGCATCTCTTGCAAGGTAAGTAGCACCTGCTGGGGCAGCTTCTGTTAGACTGTTCTTGCTGTTTCTGGTTGCTACCTTTGATCTGCATGAGGTTGGGCTATAGCAGGTTACTGATACACCCCCGTCTCCCTCTCATTCTTGGTTGTTCATTGTACAAAGTCTTTGATCCTTTTGCAACATTCATTTTCCTGTTATATGCTTGATCACAACCTGAAGGACAGCTGAAGTCCACACAGTCAGCGCGAGATATTAGTCAGCATGGGTTGCGGCCTGCATGTACCTAGCTCATCATGACCTGGAAAGCATAAACACCATCATCATGATTAGTGTTGCAGCTTGATGCTGGCACAGACGGTGACATTTGAGCTGATGGCAAGAATCATATTACATTCGTGCTCCTGTCTGTTTTGAATACTAATCTATGAGTACTGATCAACTGATCATTACTAATCATGGCAAATCTTAATCAGCAGATGCTAATCAATGTGAGACCTGAAAAGTTTGAAAGCCCGCACGGAGATTTAGCACCAGTCACTGCTGTCCTCATCATACCTGGCTTGCTGGCTGACTGGACACATTCACTGGCAACACGCATGCATGCTGGCAACATGCATGCTTCAACTCACTTGACTGTTGGTACCCGACTGTCACAAGGGAGCCTACAGGGAACAAGCCAGGGTTGTATATAGGGGAAGACACATGGTTGATGAGTGAGTGAATGCATGGATGGATGAATGAACAAATGGATGAATGAACGAAAGAATGAACGACCGAAGAATCAATGAGTGGGCGCTTGGGTGTGTGAATGAATGACTGCACCAGGCCAGCCAGCCAGCCAGTAAATGACTTTGCAACTGCTAGAATGAGTGAGTAATGTTGTGACTGAAGCAATAAATGACTGCAGGCCACTCCAGTGTACCGCACCAACGACCCCTTCACCTTCAAGGTCAACGACTTCAAGCTGCCCAGCGATTTGGTGGATGACATCGTGAACAAGCGCTACCCAGCCTGCCTGGCAGTGCTCATCACAGAGAGCCTGGAGCTTGAGGGGCTGTGGGTCCCCTCTGCCTCCCCCAACATCAAAGACAAGGTATGGGTTGTTGTCAAACCCTTTATGAGCTTGAACCCTACATCCTAAACATGAAACCCTGGGTGCCCTCTGCCTCCCCCAAGTTCCAAGACAAGGTATGGGATTGGTGTCAAATCTTTTGTAAGTCCCAACCCTGAAGCCTAAACATGCAACCCTGGGTCCCCTCTGCCTCCCCCAAGTTCAAAGACAAGGTATGAAATTGGTGTCAAATCTTTTGTAAGTCCCAACCCTGAAGCCTGAACATGCAAGCCTGGGTCCCCTCTGCCTTCCCAAACATGAAAGACAAGGTATGGGATTGGTGTCAAATCTTTTGTAAGTCCCAACCCTGAAGCCTAAACATGCAACCCTGGGTCCCCTCTGCCTCCCCAAACATCAAAGACAAGGTATGGTATTGATGTCAAGCCCTTTATAAGTCCCAACCCTGAAGCCGAAACATGAAACCCTGGGTGCCGTCTGCTTCCCCCAAGTTGCAAGACAAGGTATGGTATTGGTGTCAAACCCTTTACAAGCCCAAACCCTGAAGCCTAAACATGAATGCCAAAACTTTATTTGGGCCCCTCTCCACCCAACATCGAAGACAAGGCTATTGCCAATCTTAATCGCTTAGACACATTCTCGTGGTGCTGCGGAGCAATCATTTTCATGTTTTTTAGTGCGGTTTACAATACTCATTGATTGATGTCATCTACATGTTCTCTCCAAGGGAAAGCATATGTCCTTCATACAAGTCGCCTCCTGCTTTGGCAGCTAGCATGACATTACAAGCCTAAGCTGGTACAGTAATCCTGTCAATGCCAGTCCTCAATCATGATTGCATCCTGAGCAGTTGAACTTTGTGCTGGCATGAACAGCATATTGCTCGGATGTGCTGGAAAATGGTCTGATTTCATGGTGGACACTTTGCAAATGCAATTGTCAGAATCCAACCAGACAGGGCTCAAACGGCACAGCCAGCTAGCGCTGTGGGACCTGTATAGAGGTGTTTGGCAAATTGCCTGCATTATTGTCTGTTGTAATGTGATTAGGTTAGGTCAAGGGAAAATAGCTATACAACAAGAAACATATGTATTCTTGCAGACTTCTTATGTACTTCCATTTGATTATCACCTTGGTTTTGTTTTCACCAGGCATGCCTCTGCAGTTTGATTCACAGTCTTGTCGCCTGTGCAGGATGGAAGTGATGTACTGCAATTCCAGCGCTTCAGGGTCTTTCATCCCTTGCCTAAACAGGCTCACCATGGGATCCTCAAAACCCTATGGGACAAGAGGGTTCAGTGGAACCAGGGTTTGAATGCCCGCCGCACAAAGCAGCTGCTGCAAGCCTTCTTGGATCAGGATGTCCGCCTGGGCATCCCCAGTCAGGCCCTGCCCCTCCCTGCAACAGCCCCAAGGCCAGCTGTCACTGCTGCTCCAGCTGCTGTGGCAGCTGCTGCCACGCTGCCCGTCTTGCCAGCTGCCTCTTCAGCTGCAGCAGCACCCGCCACAGCTGCAGCCGCACTCGCCACAGCTGCAGCAGCCAAGCCATCTTTGGCTGCTGCACCAGCTTCTCCCGCCAGAACCGCCACCACAGCTGCAGACACCGCCACCACTGCTGAGGCTGCAGCACAGCCTCAGGCTAAAGCCGGAGTCTTGTCACCAGCAGTTAGTGGTGCTGCTGTGGCAGGCAAAGCCCCAGCTTCAGCACAGAGTCCACATGCATCACCTGCGAGATCAGGCACATTAGACTCAAGCAACACTGTGCACATACCATCGCCTGCCACCACTCCGGTTAGTAAGCCAATGCATCAGAGGAAGGGCCAAAGGGCAGCTGCCAGTCGCAAGCTGGCTCTGTCCTCAAGCCCAGGGCAGGCCGAGACAGCCCCACCAGCTGTTACCCCCCGTCCTGACTTCACCCCCCTGACCCCCACCTCAACCCAGGATCAGTCTGAGGCCCTGCATGCGATTCCTGGATTTGATGATGTGCCACTGGAAGCGTTTCAGCTGCAGTCTGGGGAGTTGGATCACATGCCTGGGGATGATCTGTCTGATCTGCCTGATCTGCCCCCCCTGCACTTATCCAAGGCTCAGCACAGATCAGTCAGGACTGATGATGGTGAAGAGGTCCATGTGCTTGTGAGCCCTGTCAGAAGTCAGGGCGGGGATGACTCACCCTCCAGCCCTTCACGCTTGCCAGACAGTGTGCTGAAGGCCATGTGCAACATGGGCAAGGCATTCCTGTCAAGGTATGGTGTCCTTTTGCTTTTGCGTATGTGTGATGTGTACACAAACCGCCAGAACAGGACCTTGACCAGGGAGTTACCCAGGGCTGTACATAGCTGACCCTAGGGGAAGACACATGATTAAATAAATTGATGAAATGAAATGATGTGTGTTGTGGCTCTGCCAATGGGTGCACAATGTGCCCAGACAAGGCAGAGGGACTGTTGTAGTGTCATCTGCTTCTAATGATGGGGATAGGGGTTTTGTCTCACCGTGGCCATGTCAGCATGATTGCTAGCCCTGCAAATTTGCATCAGAACAGGTAGTGTGGTCTTGTGCATGCAGCATTCTGAAGTAATGAAGATTCATGTGCAGGCATTGTGCTGGTTCTCAATCTGGTTCTGGTTTTGGTTGTAACCTTTACGCTGGCGCGGATTTGAAAATGGCAAATATGTGGATGGTGTATTTTTTTTAATCAGAAAATACACATGCACTGCAGATTCACATCCGGTCCCAAATCGTCTGCAAGGAACCCCTCTGATGACGGCAGCATGGACTCACCAACTTCTGCTTCAGGGCAGCCCGCCTCGCCCCACTGGGCCCCCCTAGACCCAGGTACATGCAATCACTAGTAGCTCAGCTTCCTGCACAATGCTGCACCTTTGTCAGGACAGAAGTGACAGAAGTAGCACAGCATGTCTGTCATCTTTAGTAGTCATCCAGCCCTTATCACCTGGCATGTGTCTCAGGCACCTGTGGTCTGCCAGCGCCTGCATCTTGCAGCAATGGTGCTTTATTGTGTGAACAGGACATAAAAGTACAACATGTTACATTGCCTGCAATATGTTTGCCTACACAGCCTGTCATGTGAGTTCAGGGTTGAGCAGAAGCTCGGCACCAAACCCATACACATCATCGCATGCCCACATGCCGTCTGCACGGCGCTCAAGTTCTATGAGGGCGGACAGCCGCAACCTTTCCCCTTCCAGAACAGATGCTGTCGAAGGAGACCATGCAGGTCAGCATCTCCTGATGTGCCTGGATATTTTGTGTGGTATGCATATGCTGCTCTGGTTGGAAGGTGTTTAATGTTTGAGATGGTTGTGGTGATTTCTTGCTCGCCAGAGCACAGATCAAGCATCTGGCTAGGCTTATCATGCAAGATGGTGCAGCCTGCCTCGTGTTGCCTGCCTGGTGTCAAACTTTTCCCAGGCAATGGAAATTGGAGGCACAAAGCTGCGACCAACTCTTCTGTTTGTGGAACATGCAGGTCTTGTGCAGCATTCAGCTCCAGAACAGGTGACAAAGGATCCTCTCAGACCTGCCCAGAATGGCTTCAAGCCCAATCAGCGAACCGGCTCCCTGAGGCCAGCTACAAGAACAGCTGTGAAGGCTCTTCCTGTCGGCTTGCATCGCAATCCGCGCCGGCCTAGCAGTCAAGACACAGCCAGGGTACAGGCTGTCGCTCGCAACGCTGCTGCTCAGTCCGTCCCTCCTGGTGTCGTGGATCTGATTGCAGCAGCTCAGAGGGAAATTGATGCTGCCTCAGCCTCCGCCGAGCAGCTGATCAGGGAGAACGATTTTGCTGAGGACGGACTCGACCTGGACTTTGACGCTTTCCTTGAGAGCGACGGCATTGCGGAGCTTGTTGCACAGGCTCAAGCCACCGCTGGTCCTTCGCCCGCTGTTCAACACTCACCTGCCCGATCCAACGCGCATGCGAGGCGGGCAAGATCACCTGCTACGTTGCAAGCGTCACCTGCCGTCACGCCTGCGAGAAGAGACGCTGCGGCTGACGCCTCTGCCAGTACACCCCTGTCTCCAGCTCGTACTGGTCTACCACCACTTCCAGCAGTTGCTGAGGAAGCAAATGCTGCCCCAGCCTTATCAGCTGCTCCCACAGCTCCTATAGCCAAGAATGCTTCTGTGCAGCCACCAGCATCAGTTGCTTCAGCCGTAGCTGCGACTGCTCAGCTGGAGGCTGTCGGCACAGGAGACCCTGCAACCACAGCTGCAGCTGGCACTCCGGTTGCCACTACCGCTGGCACCACAGCTGGGGCAAAGGAGCTGCCCAAGGGTAACGTCAAGCAGAAGAGAGCGCACAAGAATGCTGATGCTATCAGGTGAAGTGCTGTTGGAACTCTGCCTCGTGCGCTGTGAGGATGCTCTACATGCCTACTTGTGCATGAGCATAATAGTGTTGCAGCAAATGTAATCCTGGCATGAGCATAATAGTGTTGCAGCAAATGTAATGCTGCACATGCTTTGTCTGTACCTACGAGCGCCATGATGCAGCATATACGGTAGGTCAGTCACAGAACGAAGGCCACCAATTTGCTTGGCATATGCATGTCTTAAGCTGCTATATACTGCATGTCAAGTACGCTTTGCCATGCTCACCTTCGTTTTGATTCCTGCAGGGCAAGGCTGAAGCAGCGCCTGGAAGCTGCTCAGGAAGGTGTGTCGACAGAGGATGGGTCATCATCAGTCACCAGTGGGTTTGACGAGGACCAGGCTCTGCAGGCTGACATCATGATGCGCCGCTTGGTGCAGGTGAGCATTTTATTTTTTGTTTAGTCGTTATTGGCCTATTGTACATGGCATACGCCAATGGTTGCCGGCATAACATTTTCATCCCTGCCGAGGCTAAGGCCCTACCCCATGAGGGGGCATCGGCTCTTGTATGTGCAGGCAAGCACGCTGCAGCACACTTTCACACATCATGATCATCACAACCATAATAACAACATAAATGAGACTAACAACAATGATAACATTTACAATAGTAACGGTGGTGAATATCATAATCAAACATTGCTGTTGTTCGTATCATCAGATTACGACTATACAAACAATAGCAATGTTCTCTATTCTTCATTTGTAAAGTCTGCATTCAACAGGGTGCTTGTTGCATTGCTTTTGATAATGCCACATTTACGGCAACTCTTGTCATGTTGTTGGCCCCGCCGTTGAGCATCTCGCCTCAAGCTGGTAAGCCATTGATTACTAGCTAATGCATACAGTACACTGCATGATCACACTGCTGACTTGCAACTCATCTAGCAGCTAAACTGGCTATATCTGCTCGTTTATTCTTCTTGTAGTATACCTTCTTCTGAGGTAGAATTGTTCCAGAAATTCTTATGTGCAATGTTTCCTGTACCATACACACATGCTGTGCCAGCAATCTAATGAGTCATCGACTTTGTAGGAAGAGGAAGACCGCCAGAGGCGGGAAGATGAGCGTGCCTCCAAGCGTTTGCAGAAGTCAGCTGAGTCAGCGCAAGCTGCTGCCACTGAAGCAGAAGAGGAAGGCCATCTCAGCAGTCAGCCTCAGCAACAGCCAGCTGCCATGCTAGTGCTTACCTCAACTGCTGAAGCAGCTTCTTTGAAACAAGAAGAGGTGGTGGAGCAGCCAAGCCAGCAGCCACAGCAGCAACCACAGCAGCAGCAGGCCAAGTTGCAGGCAGCTGCTGTGCCGGCTACCAGGCTGACTAAGGCTCAGAGGCAAAGGTGACTAATCCTGCATTTCTGTGTTGTCATCATTTGGTGATGATGGGTCTGTCTTTCAGCTATGCAATTTGGTCCCTGGCTGCATCAAGCTTCACATTGAGTCATTTCACATTGAAGCGTGTACAAACAACGCCATCTGTCTGTGTGTCAAGAGGTGCAACAGAGTGCTGCTGAGCTGTGTCTGGTTGAAACAGCAAATGCGAATGTCTTGCAAAGGTGTAAGTGCCTTCACAGCACAAACACAAGCAAGATGTAAACAAGCTGCATGCCTGGCCGTGCTTGCAGCATTGTAACATATTTATACAATGCTTTTCTCAAGTTTGTGAAGCCGTATCATGATTTGCACTTCTGTTGGTTGATGCAGGCAGAAGCGCTTGGCAAAGCAAGCCTTGTCAGTGGAACAGTCAGCTCTATCAGCCCCGGGCAGCCTGTCTGACTCTCGGTACAGCAGCCCCGATGACAGCGCATGGGAGACAGTGACCAAGAAGGGCAGCAAGGGCAACAAAGCTGCCTCCAAAGCTTCTGCTGCACCTTCTGCAGCACCTGCTGCAGCAGCTGCTGCTGCTGCGCCAGGGTTGCAGACGCAGACCAGTGGGCTGTCACAGAGTGGCAGAGCCCCATCTGGCTTGCTGTCTGGACTTGCATCACAGCAGTCAGGCTCTGTGCCCACCCCTGCAGGCACCCCCTCCATGCAAAGCAGGACCCTTGAGGGTTTGCACCCTGAGGGCAGTCAGTCCGAGGAGTCTGTAGCGTCTGTGCATGCTAGAAGCATGAGTCAGGACAATGAGTCACTGATGGGCACTGCAAGCACAGCTGAGCAGAAGCCAGCTCAGCAGCTGAGCACAGGCGGCAAGGCCGTTGTAGAGGCAGGCGCTGATGCAGCATCAGTCGTGCCAGCAGCTGCTCAAGCAGCTGCTCGCCCCGCCAACTGGGCTGGATTACTCAAGTCGCTTCAGAGCCAACAGCAGCAGCAGGACTGGGATGAAGAGGAACTGTCAGCTTCTCAGGCAGTTGCTGCCATTGTGTCTGATGACGCATTCCCACAGCTGGGGGGGGCAGTGAATGCAGGCCTGGATGACCCCACACCCTCTCACCTCAGTGTCTCAGACAATGCCATGAGCTTTGATACCTCCCAGGGACCGTCCCAAGCACCATCCCAGGGACAGTCCCAGACCCCGTCAGAGTCAGAGCTGCACTCTGTGGCGAGCTCTCCCTTTGCATCAGGTGCAACTGTGCGTCTTGAAGCTCTTGCCAGTGAAGGCAGTAGCATGAGTGGGCAGGAGTGTCAGGATCAGATTGCCCACCAGCTGCATGCAAATGCTGCTATATGGGGCACAGGCCTAACTTCTGGCTCTCTCAGTGGCATTTCAGGCCTGCAGTTGCCTCAGCAGCTGCCTCAGCAGCCGCAGCAGCAGCCAAAAGCGCTGTATCAGACCCCTGTCTCGGCGGCCACTCCACCAGTGAATAACCCCTGGGAACCCCAGGTGCCCCCCCAGCAGCCCCCTAGCTCAGCCCCACCTCCCCAAGCTCCAGCCAAGCCTGCTGCTGCTGCTCCCATCAAGTCTGTTCTGCCTCCCAATGCTCAGCCTTTCGTCCCTCAGGCCCGCCTTTCCACCCCTTCACAATGGCAGCCTGGCGTTCCCCTTCAGGCCAGCCTTCAGCATGCACGCCAGCAACAACATCAGCAAGCAGCTGCTGCGTCACAGCAGCAGGGCATGCCTGGCACTCATGCTTTCCTTCAAGGTAACAGCTTTGGGCGTGCCCAGCAGTCAGCCAGCATGCCTCCCAATCCTTACAGCAACGGCTTCAATTCTGTGTTGAGGCCTCAGCAGACACACACAATCGGGGTTCCCCCAGGGTCGGGTCTTGACCCCGCCGCAAATCGAGGGGCCGAGCCCAGCAGTTCTGCTGCTCTGCAACAGCTGCAGAGGCAGCAGCAGGCGCAGCAGCAACAACACCAGGGTGGTGTGAGTGTGCGGCAGCAACAGTTGCAGCAGCAGCAGCAGCAGCTGGCTGACATCTGGTCACAGCCTAGCTTAGGTGCCCATCAGAATGGGGGAGCCTCGCAAGCTGCTGGGCCTTTCAGTGCCCATCAGCAGCCCTCAGTGCCAAAGGGCAAGCCTGCGTCCACTGGGTCCTTTGCTGCCCCTCAGGGGCCCTCTGGGTCTGCCTTTCAGCAGCACCAGGTGCCCTTCTCACATCAGTACCCCGGGCTGCAGCAGCAGCAGCAGGGCAGGGGTGGCAGTTTCGGGGGCCGCATGAATGGCAATCACTTTGCTGGATCATCCATGAATGGCATGGCGAATGGTCACATGAGCAGCACTGGCACTCAGAGCGAAGATGATGAACTCCTGTCTGGTGTCTTCAACAAAGTATGGGAAGACAATCTGCAGGTACAGCAAATTTGTAAGCATGCTTGTGTGTGCGTGTGTGTGTCTGCAGATTGCTTGAAATGGTGCAGTGTTTGCTGCAAAGCTGCTGTATGGGGTATCAAGGCATTATAAGATCATTGTGCTTGCCATGCTTTCTGCTGTGCAGAAGTGCTGTGGGTGCTGCTGCACCATCTGCTGTTCTTACCCTATTTCTTTCCTTCATTTGTTCATTCGTTTGTTCAGTCACGTGTTCGTCCATGATGTATGTGTAAAGCATGGAAACAAAAACCCACCTAGAAGGAGACAAAACAGTGCCAAATGTTAGTGTGATTTGTCTCTTCTAATCCATGCATGACAAACCTGGCATCAGCTCCACAGGAAAACATCAGACAGTCTGGATGGAAGGAAAGAAATGAAACAAATGAATGATTGAGTGAGTGAGTGATCAAATCAACATTGAAGATAATCAAAGAAACAATCAGTAAGTGGAGTTTGTTCTGATAGGTACCATGCCATTCCACTTAGTTTGTGCTACACCACAGGAATCTCAAGACCTTCTGGGACGTCAGTCACCGGAATCTTCCATGGGCATTAGTCACATGCACGCTGTGCCGCCCAAAGACATTGCAGCTGCCTGGAACCTGACCCCTGCTGACATGCACAAGCGCGTAGACGCTGCTGCCGCCTTCAACAACAACAGCAGCTACAGCACTGCTTTCCTGAACAGCAACGGCTTTGCTGGCAAGCTGCCAGGCACTAGGGCAGCTGCCTCTGGTCAGATTCCTCAGCCTGGGCAGACCCCCCAGGCGGGCCAGGTTCCCCAGGCGGGTCATGTTTCACAGGGGGGTCAGGTTCCACAAGTGCCCTTTGGAAACGTGCATGCGGTGCCTTTCCGGCCAGCTGCTCGAGGGGTGGCGCAGCACGGCTTGCCTATGCTGGTCTGCCCTTTGACCAAGGTGACTGATATTCCCATTTTAAGCCAAAGTGTGTGAACAGGTCCCTCTGTGGCAGTGGCATGCTGCATGTCTCTATGATGCAGCTCTGCAACATGTGATGCATGTACCGGGGTTGCATGCTGATTCAAGGATGCAGTGCGCTGTACTGTGTCTCTGATTCTGGCTACATCTGATTTTGCTAATCATGCATACACACTCGCTTGTACACAAAGCTGCAATGAGTTTACACTCAGCCACTGCTCCAAATTTGTGCTGCTGATGTTGAGGAGATTGCTGACACTGGATGTGTTTGATTGCAGCAAGTGATGAAAGATCCTGTGACAGCAGCAGACGGCCACACTTATGAGAGAGGAGCCATTGTGCATTGGATGCATGCAAATGGCGTATCACCTGTTACACATCAGCCATTACACAACAAGCACCTGACGCCCAACACTCAGATCAAGATAGCACTGAATCGAATGAAGCAGTCTGAGCGCATTCACTGATTTCAGCTTTTGGCATGCAAGTATTCAGCCACTGAATATATCGGCTCAGTAGGATTTGAAGGTGTGTACCATACCTGTCAGTGTATCGTTGCTGTGTGCACAACATACAAGCCTTGACGTCCTGAACAAATGCAGGTGAACAGCTGACATAAATGCTACAGCGTGTCACCCAGCTTGTATGTTCCAATCCCCATGCTATTATTGGTCTCCTGTACAATCAGATGTAAGCTTCTTCTTGTGTTTGCTGAAGTTCGGAAGGTTGCGAATGCTGACGGAGGGAACAGTTGCTGTCAATAGTGATGGCATCTGTGACAACAACATGCGCCAGTTGCTTTCGAACATTGCACACTGCCGGAGTGCAAAGGTTAAATGAGTCGAATCTGCTACACACATGCACTGTAACTTAAGCCTGGAGATTTCCCCACAACACCTGTACAGCACAATAGATCGTCATGCAAACATGACAGAAAGCCCATGAAGTACATTTCTGTTGGGTGCTGCAATGGCGTGTACAGGCATCCAATTGAGTTTGTGGACGCTGCTGTGGTGTCAGCTGCCTTGAGAAAGTGTCGAGCCAAGCCAAGCCCAGCCCCAAGCACTGCACAGATGCCGTGTTGGAGCCTACAGGAAACATTATGAATGGCTCGACAATCATGCAGCGGTCGAAAAGCTGTCTGCTGTCTTGGCCTTGATGATTGAGCTCAATGCTGAGCTGAGCAGGCTGAATCAGCAGAGAAGCACTGCAAGCCCTCAGGGCCCTCTCTAGCAGCTGCAGCAATGGCATGGTTCCGCAGCTTGGCTCCATCCTCTGAAGCAAATGCACTGAGGGGTTGAGGAGAGCTGATTATGGTGAGCTTGCTCACATGGATCCCTATGTCCCATCTCCTGAAATCCTTTGGCCCAAGGCTAATCCTCCAGATTAAAGCTGTTGCGCGTGTTTTCGAAGCAACAGCGTGCTGATATTCCAAGTTGACCTTGACAATGATCTGCGTTCCGACTCGTGACTGGTGTCTATATGGCAAACATCAACATTGCAGGTCGAGTGAAAAACTTCGTCACTTCCAATCGCAAGAAACGTGCATTTGCTGACTCTGATCGGTGACGGTTCTGCAGGCAGCCGCACGTTTGGCTGCAGCTCTGTCGAAGACACACCGCTGCAGGCAATCTGAGAATCCCCCAGAGCGTCATCAAACCAAAATTGAGCCAGCCGCACACAGGTGAGGCATGTTCTGCAAGATAGATCTGAGCTGGGGACTAATCCTGTTCTTTAGTAAGATAGTGTTGCAGTCTCTGTAGTGTGTCGTGAAGCCACACCAGCACAGCCACAACAGCAGCAAGGCAAGGACCTGGTTGTGGTCTTGCCAGACATCAGTCAGCTCAGCCCCCAGCTGCAGCAGGAGTGGCACCCAGACAACAATGCTCTGCTTGGCGGCATCAAGTTCAAGCCACACAGCAACAAGAAGGTCTTTTGGTCATGCCCCAATTGTCCAGCAGGATGCCCTCATATCTGGCAGGCAACGGTGTCCAGCCGCACAGGAGGCGCCAAATGCCCATATTGTGAAGGGAAGTCAGTGTGTCAGCACAGCTCTCTTGCTACCAAGGCACCTAGACAAACACTTTACTGGAACCGTGACAAGAATGTCAAGACACCCGAGCAGACGCTTGCTGGCACTAACCTCAGGGCTGAATGGAAATGCCCAGCATGCAGCCACGAGTGGCAAGGTCAGGTTGCGGGACGTGTGCGAGATGACCGTGGTTGCCCCCAATGCAATAAGATTAGTTGTATTGGAAACAAAAACAAGAAGCCAACATTTGAAGCAGCACAACATCAGCTGTTGCTTGAGTGGGACTATGAGCGCAATGCTGCAGATGGGATTCATCCCTACAAAACCACTCTTGGCAGCGGCAAGCTGGTGCATTGGGTCTGCCACAATTGCCCCAAGGGACAGCTGCACTTGTACCAAATGACGCCTAATAATCGTACCAGGCCTACTCCTTCAGGGTGTCCATACTGTTCTGGCCGGCAAGCATGTGACTGCAACTCCCTGCGAAGTCATGACTCAAAAATTGCATCAGAGTGGGACTTTGCCAGAAATGACATGACACCAGCTGATGTCACCTCAAGGTCTGGTCAAGTGGTCTGGTGGAAGAATGATAAGCGGGGCAGCTGGCAGCAATGCATTGCTGAGCGCACAGAGCCTCGGGACAAGCCAAGATGATGGTAAGCTTCCGTCTTGGCGACAAATGCTGAATGCACACTGTTGTTGCATGATGAGTGTGTGCATGTCAGCGACACAAACAAGCTGTTGCTTTAGATGTTACCTTGTTCTGATGTAAATGTCTTTGTTGTTGCAAGTTGATGGTCACATATTGTATGGCACCTGTGCACATGGTTTAGTCATGATTGGCCTAGTGTACAAGGCATACTCCTGCCGAGGCTAAGGCCCTACCGCGTGAGGGGCCATTGGCTCTTGTGCAGATGAGCATGTGCCCTAGGGATTGATGTCACTGTATAAATTGCTTGTTACGAGGTTGACTTCAAGGTGCTATTTGCACCTTATGAGAAGCATTGTGTTTAGCACTCAGTTGGCGTGTGTGTACGCAGCGCTATACGGCATCCTTGCAGCAAAGAAAAGAGGTAGAACCTTTTTGACATGCACTGTTTTATCAGGTAAAGTTCTTGATATCAGTTAGCACAGTGACATGAAACTTTCACCACAGAACAGCATGGTCACTCTGGTCAATGGCTTTGTCCCTGAGCCTCAACAAAGAGCTGAGCTTGAATGTATTGTGGCTGGCAATACCTTTGCTGGTTCTTGCGCTGCTATTTTCATGGCTGGTATTGTGTATGCAGAACATGCTGCTGCTGCTGCTGCTGCTGCTGCTGCTGCATGCATCACACTGATGCCGATGCGTCAATTGCACTGCTGCTGCTGCTGCGTCAATCACGCTGCTGCTGCTGAGACACACAGCAGGATCTGAGATCCAATTTCTGACAGGTATAGCTTGGTCAAACATTGCCTCTAGTGTTGCTGGTTATGCCTTCACCCGTCACTGTGACCAACCATGCTGCTGCGTCTTAAGCAGTGGTTGCCATTGACAGAGTGACACTTGAGGCTGCAGTGACAAAGCTGCTAATGATGTTTGTGCCCGTCAAATGCATCAGTACTGAGTGCCTAATGTTTATCAAACAGCACTGTCTGCCATTGCATGTCTTCCCATGATTGCGGTTGTTGCTGTGCATGTAGCTGTGACATCACAATTCATGATGATGCTGATGTTACATGAATCACATTGCTAACGTCAATATGTCTGTAGTTCCTGCTGTTCAATGCCTATCAGGCTTGCCTATCTGTCACAGACCTGTTGACTGCTGTGAACCTCTTAGTCAGGCTTGCTGCAGTCTCCTGTTTGTGCCGGCAGGTATGTCACATCCTTCCTCACATGTTGTGTTAATGCAGGTGAGTGAGTCTGACATCGATGCTCCAAGCAAGCCCCTGAACTTTCGCAAACTTTGACAAAGCAGTCTCTTGCAAGCCCCCACAGCTGTTTGCCAAGCACCCTGCTCACCTCAACTCAGGCGACTACCAGTTTTCCAGACCTCCACGGGCCTGCAGTCAAACAGCAGCAGCAGCAGTGGCAGCAGCATATACAGCTTGCCCAGTGATGGTCAGCACAGTGCAAGCAAAATGTGGCGAGTTTGCAGCACTGAGCTAATTAGGTGTGACTGCAGAACCACATGTGTACAGCGGCATGGGGCTGAAGCAAGGCGGCCAATCCCTTCAGCCTAGGGGTTGCCTGGATGTCTCTGTGAAAGTCCAGGATTCGGATTCTGGGCTGTTCAAGACAAAAGCCATTCTGTTCTGTGCCATTGTGCATAGATCTACTCATGATGCATGCATTGGCTTGCTTTGCTGATCACATGTCTACGGTGTGTCTAGACCTGAGAGGGCAACGCGCCAGGTTGAAAATGTGCATATTGATAATTGATCAACGCTTGTTGGCAAAGTATTGCGCATGTTTCCAGTGCGTGCACTAGTGTCATTTGTTTGTCATTGTCTTGTGCTAGACCGTGAGCTGTTTTGGCTCAGGGGAAGGTCAAATGCTGACTCGACTCTGCTGTTAGACTGCATGGCACCTGCGCACAGTCTGTGACTCAGGCACAAGTAGCCTGAATGTCACAGCAAAGCGGTTGTCTGCAACATGCATCTGCAATACAGTACTATTGAGCACCGGAGTAACATCCAGGTAAATATGCACAAAGTTGCATACATGTAGCCTACTGACATGATTAACGATAGCTGAAATGTAGCAGCAGTGTTCTTGATAACAAACCATGACATCCAAAAATTGTGTCAACAGCAGTCTTTGGCGAATTTACTGCAGCAATCCTAGCCACTGGTAATCTTTGACAGTGCTTGCAGAGAGGATGCTTCTAGGTTGAGTGTGACCACTCGCCCTTTGCGTCCTCAAACTACTGAGGACTCAGCTTCTCAAATCAGCCAAAAACAGATGTACTGCCGCGTGAAAAACAGGGGTAGTATGACCAAAGCCATGCTGATGAGTTTAACCTGCAGGCCATCCAGAACTGGTGTCAGATCAGATTCATTGAAAGCTAGGCAGTTTCTCGGATGCAGTATCTGCAGCACACGGCTGTGTGCCTCAGTCAGATCAGCAAAAGAGCATTTGGTGTCAAGCGAGTATGCTCTCTTTGCGTGCACAGCAGATCTAGAAGTTGGGGGGTGCATGACTGCCATGCTGCACAATATTGTACTTTCTGCTCTTGTTGTGGAAAACACAATACTGGTGTAAAATCGAATGAATGAATGAATGAATGGTGCCAAAGTCATAGCAGCATTATGCATAGACAGCCAAGTTTGACTTTGCACTGCTTAGCCAGCTCCAGCTCTGATCAGGTCACATCTGCAGAAGGCTGCTGCAGTTGGAGATGTGTGTTGCATGCCCCATGGGCAATGGCCCCAATGAGCAACCAATAAACATGCGCGTTGTACTATTTGCTGCCTGTAACTGTAATGTATTGCCAGCTAAAGCCACAATCAAAGCCCATGCATCTAGCCTCATAAAGATGTGCCAGCACAGGACAGACGCTAGTAGGCGAATCAAAAGAAGAGCCGACTGGGTTAGATGCAGAATTATACCAGAAGGATCAAGTGCATTAGCATTGTGTCAAGCATGTGCGCAAAATCACAGCATCCTTGCACTGGCCAGCTACAGTGAGCATCAGCAGCTTGCGCAAATCAGTACTGGCAGCTGCATGCCACGCAAGCTCTACCACATTCCATTGCACGCACATCAGCACCTTTGACAGGAACAAGGCAGCCCTGAGGGACGACAACAGCAGGCCCTGAGGGGCACCTTGTGGTCTTGCCCCGCCTTGAAAGCCCTCAGTTGACGTGCAGAAGGGACGGGATGTCTGTAATCAGACTGGTTTGCACGGAGGTTTCTCAGAGAAACTTTCTCTTGACTCCACTGGGGATTCAAAATGGGCCCAGGGGAGTGAACAAGATAATTCACAAGGTTTCGGAGCTTGACACAAATCCCATCGACCCCAGGCGCCTACCACTTCATCCGATACCCAGCGGCTGAAGCCTACTATCGCCGCTTTTGAGCTGTTGTTTAAGGCTGCATTTGCAACCGCGGTCATTTATCAGCCGTTACTGCACGTACGGAACGTGTCTATGCTCAACGCAGTTGTAGACCACTCCTGTCTGCCTTCGCTGCGGCAACAGCCTCGCCTGAGGTATACAACCATTCTCGTCACTGACGGCATCTTTCCGCAAATTGAATGGGTCCAGTCAGTCTGGCAGAACTAAAATCCGTTTTCTGCAGGCTCCAGAGCAAGAGCTTGCTAAACGTTTCCCAGCCGTGCCGGAGATTTTGCAAACGCAGCTTACGATGCTGGAACAGCAAGCAGCAGAAACGAGGTAGCTTCGTGGCGTGCTGCTGCTTGTTTGAACGTAGTATAAACGGCGTCTTATTTCCACCGACTCTACTCAGCTTTGTTTCATACCTTGAGCTAAGTGTGCGCCACTGATGCTCTGCAGCAGGACACCGGACAGTGCTTTGCTGCACTGCACCAGAACAGAGTCCCTTATCGCAGCACCCAGGACCAGATATCAGCCGGCTGAAGATACAGCTACAGAAGCAATGGCACCATACCAAGAATCACCACTTGGGAGACAGACTCATTTGGCCAAGCAGTCGACTGAGCGTGTGGTGGAAATGCAACAAGTGTCCATGTGGGCAGCCACATGAGTGGACGGCCAGGGTTGACACCAGGCAGAACATGAACAGCCGGTGCCCCTTTTGTACCAACAACAAGCTCTGCAAACACAACAGCCTGTCTACTGTAGCCCCGTCTGTTGCAGCCTACTGGGACAAAGCCAAGAACAACATGACTGCAGATCAGATTGTGGCTTTGAGCAGCTCAAGGAAGCACTGGCTGTGTGCCAAGTGTGGGCACAGCTGGCAAAGCCCTGTTTGCAGTAAAGTAAGACACGGTACCGGTTGTCCCAGATGCTCAATACAAAATTCCATCAGAACCAAACAACCCAGCTTGACTGAGAGCAAACACCCTGTCATGGCTGAGTTTGACTTTGGAAGGAATAGAGCAGCAGGCCTTGATCCTGACAAGATCAGCTGCGGGAGCCACAAACAAGTTCACTGGATTTGTCGCAAGTGTCCAAAAGGCCAACTACATCTGTTTGAGTCCTCACCAAACCACCGCATAGGCTCAAATGTGGGATGCCCATATTGCACTAGCAAGAAAGTTTGCACCTGCAACTCACTGCAATCTCTTTACCCTGCCTTGGCAGAAGAGTGGGATCTTGCAAAGAATGATGTTGGCCCTGATCACGTTTTTGCTAGAACTCATAAGATTGCTTGTTGGAAGGATGCAAGTGGCTATACTTGGGAGCAATCTCCCTATGCTCGCACACATGACGGCTGTCTGCGTTCTAAAAGAGCACACATCAAAGCCAAGAAAGAGAAAGTATAAGTTGTCATAAGCCTGTTGCTGTATTGTTCATGTTTTGCCTTGCTGCTGGTTCGTGTCTCAACAGTCTGCTTTGCACTTATTGTTGCATTTGTATGAATTAGCAATAGGTTTTGCTCTTGAAAAGCAGCATCAGAAGAAGCTGAAGCTTGTCAGAGTTTAACAAGTCTTACCTTGTACTAGCCACTAGTGGCCTGGCAATGAATTTAATGGAATTTGCTGCTTGCTTTCCCATTTGTTGATGCATCATTTCATGTAGGTGAGGATTCAGTGTTCAGGACTAGTCAGTGCTGTAATAAACAAGGTTAGGCAAATCAGCCATTGTAAGCCCCTCACAACAATACTCAGTGCTCAGAGAGATATTGAATTAGGTAAATCAGGGGCAATGCTTCAAAGACATGTGTCACAACATTGCTTAAGGAGCAGCAGCTGTTCTAGGGCATGCTTTTGCTGCAAGCTATTCTTGAAGTAGACAGGTTGAATGTTGCTTGGCTTCCAGATGTGTAGTATGCACAAATCTGTACAGCAGCCAGTCGATGTTGATTGTTGTGATGCCACCTTCAGCTAATTAGCTTATAAGCAGGCCACATTATGCTACAGTTGCATGCAGCGCTGCGCAGCTGCCAGCTGGTGTTGACTCAGAGTCTGTAAAGACTGCAGTATCTAAAATTGTAGTACTGTGCAGTGACAAAAGGGTTTCGGAGCCTGGTTTCGATCCAGGGACCTGAGGGTTATGGGCCCTCCACGCTTCCGCTGCGCCACTCCGAAGCTGAACATATGAGACTGCACCGAATCTGGCCTTTATAAATCCCTGAAACAGTCATCGTAATGCAAGCATGACTAAGGGATCTCACAATTCAGTACCCTGACACTATATTAAGGCAAACCTCTCCTGCTCTTGCGCAAACGCAAGCTGCATCTTTTGCAGCCTTGTTGCTGTTATCCTGGGAGCTTCCGACGTTGCATATTGGCATCCTCGCTTCGATTGCGAGCAGTACCTTCAAACTGATAGTCGGGGTTGGTGATGATGTTCTTTGCTAGAGTGGGGCCCTTGGTGTCAGGCGTGTCTGGAACAGTGGTGGGAACCGTGGGAGCTGTAGCCTTTGGAGTCGCTGCCATCAACATAGGTGTCGGTGTAACTGCCGTAGGCTGTGGGATCCTGGCAGTACAGAAGGCTTATGACACCATCAGACCAAGGAAGCAGGTGAAAGCCAGCTGAGCACGCGATTCACCCTATGCACGCCAAGCACTGCTGAGTCTGAACTTTATTGCCTGCATTGCTGCTGTCTTCCAAAGTCTAGCGGAGCGTGCTCTAACGTACCTTCGGCATGTCTGTACAGGAGTCTTCCGTCCCCAAGTACCCCAACTCCCTCCACATAACGGCAGACAGCTCGGTCGCCAGCGACACCACCACAACAATGGACAGCATCGATGAGGAACGACACCAAGCTTCCTTGGCGCTTGAACAAATACCAGCGTGCAACCAAGTCTCCCTGTCAGAGCACCAGTCCAAGTGGCTGAAGCCATACTTTGCCGAGCTGATCACTTTTTGGAGTCCGTACACCATCTCACCTACCTCCCTAAAGGCTCCTCTTTACCGCCAAAAACTTGCTCTGCTGAATCAGCACGCTCTGGCAGACAAGTATGACCTGATCAGCTTGTCTTTCGCCCGATTTGTATGCGAGCAGAAAAAGCTGCCTTACAGTGGTTTGGCTTGCTTTGCCGTAATGGACAGTGGAGAGTTCAAAAAGCTTGAGCCGCCTGTGTGAAAGCACCCCGCAGGCACGTTTTTGTAGCCTTGGCAGCAGCCTGCTTTTGTCCAGATAGCTGAGGTTCATTTCAAATAAGGGTCTGCAAGAAATGCAGCAGCGTGACCAATAACAACATATTAACACCAGCATGTTATATGCCAAGCAGCATCACCTGTGTTTGATGTTCAAGACTTCCTATGCTGTACATTAAATATGCAGTGTGGCACACCTATGTGCCAAACAATTCAGTGATTGTAGTCAGCGCTACATTGCTTATTTGTTGAAAACATCGCTGCACCAGAGAGACTACAATTACAAGTGATTAGAGAGAGACGACAAGTGCTGTGTAAAGATATGCCACTGCTGGCATAGGCAAGCTGTACATGTTGCAGTGCTCACAATACCCATCCAGAGTGATGTATTGTTGTGCCAGGACGATCAGTTGCAGCTCTAACCATGCACCCAACAGCATCGCATTCACGGGGTCATTGCACTGCACAATCAGTAATGTATGGCTATACAAGCCTCAGGCAACTGAATGACCAAAGTCGTTGGCTGACACACTGCAACCTCTCTGTGTGATCAAGGATGACAGCAGTGTGATGTGGCAGAGGACCAGTTTGTCCAAAATGAGTCATGGACAGACTTTTACACATGTGCCCACAACAGATACAGAAACCAATACAACACAAGCCTAGTAAGAGCGTCCCCAAAGAACCCAATTCTTGGCAGGTTTGCCTGATCTAAAACACTTTGTGCCTTCTGGCAATGGAGGCTGCTCCAAAGGGATGCATAGTGTCTTTGCACCCATGGCGTCACCAGATGCACTGTTCTTCTTCACATCCTCCTCGACTTCCTCTTCATCACACCTGCATTCAGAGACAAGCACATGTGACACTTTTGCTGCTCAGAAGGTGGTACAACTCTAATGGTCTTTACCAAGGTGAAGACCATTAGGGTTGTCCTATGTTGCAACCACTCATAATGGCAGCAAACTCGAAGTGATGAATGCAGCCATAAAAGCGCTCTCTTGAAGCAAAATTTCCAGCTGTATGAAAAACATAAAAGGTATTATTGCCTCACCAGGGAGTTCGAACCATTTTCTTGTCATCCAGAGCCTTGACAAAGCCATCCCAGCTGGTCAACTCCACAATGCTGTTGTTGAATTCTTTCCGTCGAGCCTGAAGCATGTCTTCCTGCAGAGACAGACACACACACCTACATGAGATGCCTAGTGACAAAGCAGGTATGGGAGCATGGACACATACACACATACACACACCTACGGGAGATGCCTAGTGACAAAGCAGGTATGGGAGCATGAACTTAGCTATGGGTCTATTGTCTGGAAAGAAATTGCTACACAACATGGTCATCATATCAACAAGAATAGTATGCAGCAGCAGCATGTGCTTCCAACATGGAAAGTCTGATGCAGGGCAGCAACAGCAAGTAATCATCGCACGGCAATATTGTTAAAATACTCCAACATTGCGGCAGGCTACCACTTCACACGCGCCCAAATGAATGTAATCAGCAATTGCACTGCAAATTGTTATCCTTTCCAAGTATAAGAAATCGTTTTAATGGTCCATGCAGCTGATGCTTGTGCCCCTGTCATGTATTCGCAAAGGGTGTCAGGGTCAATATCTGAGACACACTCAGGTTCAGGCTTTAGAACTGTATTGCATTTGATGAGCGCCAGATCCTAACAGCTATTCAGGCAGTGCTTGTACACATGTTGCATGTCACATTGTCTTTGAGCAAACGGCAGACTGGAGAAGCAATTCTCCTGAAAAGCTGCAAGAGTTCTGCATTGGAACATTTATTCGAAATCATATAATTGTGATCTGGCTGACCTGAATCTGCTCTAAAAGCTCAGGAATTCTTGTACACATGTTGCTTTTTTCTTGACCAAACAGCAGACTGCAGAAGCAAGTGTGGCTTTTACCTGTATCTGCTCCAGCAGCTCAGGAACCCTTGTACACATGTTGCAATTTACACATGTTTTAATTTTCTTGAGCAAACGGCAGACTGGACACGCAATTCTGGCTTTTACCTGTATCTGCTCCAACAGCTCAGGAACCCTTGCAGCCACATCATCCCAGGCCACGCCCTCCTTCACACCAGTGTCTCTCCGTGCCAGCATGACGGTCTTGTTCTCCATGTCTTTGGGGCCCAGCTCTAACCTGATGGGGACTCCCTGCGGGGATTTGATACATAATAATAATAATTAAAACACTTTCTAGGTCATGATGAGCTAGGTGCATGCAGGACAAGTCTTGTCTCTCCAGAGCAGCCTGATACAAGCATCGAGTGAAATCTGTATGTGACATAGATGTGATCGCACAGGTTGCGGAATGCTCGCTGTTCCTATTTCTGGGTTTCAGATTGGTCCTTCTTGTTTGATGTCCAACAAACAAGGGTCAACGCACACATTAGCTCATCAGTTGATGTGCTAAGGGGGCAGCAAATTACACACTACAGCACAAATTAAAAAGGTCGATCTCTAGCTCTGAGCATCAGCTCCAGTGGAGCTTTGACAAACCAAAACTTGACAAACCAAAACTTGACAAACCAACACTTGAAAAACCAAAACTCTGCTCTTGCATGATGTCAGGCATGCATGTGATAGTGAGTACAGCTGCTTTGCGTGGCAGTACCACCAACTAGTCCATTGTATTTGAGCGTGCTTGTATGTTGTATTTGTGTATGTGTATTTGTGTATTTGTGTATGTGTATTTGTATTTTTACGGTAAGTGCTCATGTAAGCAGCAGTCACCACAATCATTGCAATGCATTCAGCAAGAGGTGGCAAGGGTTTCAACTATATAAGCTAAACCCTGAAACCCACAGCAGCTCATGTCCAGGTCAAACAGTGTGCTCAAGTATGCAAACCCTAGATATGCAAACCCTAAGTATACAAACCCTACATATGCAAACCCAGGTTTGTCCGGGTGGTGCACAGTTTGCATGTGTTGGCTCAAAGAAAAGGTAGTTGCACAGAGAAAAGAAAGAAAAGAGAAGAGTATGTCTTTTGGCATTGATTGCACAAAAACCCTAGGATGAGGTATATTTGGGCTACCCTGTGGACCCCTTGACTGTACGTGATGATGTGCTGGTGCATCTTTGAACATCATCAATATGTTCTGGTCAATGAGAAGCAGCTCCATCAAGTGCCAAAGGCTGTCAGTAATGCAGAGGACTACAAAATGCCAAAAGCAGCCAGTGATGGAGAGGACCACAGAATGTCAAAAACTGTCGATGATGAAGAAGACCACAAAGTGCCAAAAGCTGTTGATGATGAAGAGAACCACACAATGCCAAAAGCTGTCAATGATGAAGAGGACCCCAAAGTGCTCAAAGCTACCAGTGATGAAGAGGACCGGAGCCTCACCTTAAGCTCCCAGTGGTTGTACTTCCAGCCGGGGGTGTAGTTGTCCCGGGAGTCACTGGTGACCCTCACTCTGTTGCTCTTCAGCTGCTGAACAAGCTGATCTGCCTTGGCAGCCATAGTCTACGCATCAACACATAACCACATCAATAGTAATAGAAGTATATGCTGTAACATTTATTTGGATATTTTACCGTGTTCATAATGATTACTAGCACATCTCAAAATGTCAGACAGGTTTTGTTCCAGTCATGATATCTAGTATCACGTCCAAAAATGTGTATAACAATGAATAATGTAACATGCATGATATGAACTAAGCGCATAACCCTGTCTAGCTGTCAATGGGGTCGCCAGAGACTCGCTACACATGTCCACTTAGGCATCATGAGATAACTTTTTGTGCTGAAAGAACTGCAGACTGCATGCCACCCATGCACAAAGACAGTTGCTTTGAGTATTGTTAGTGAGCAAGTGAATCTGTGCAGCATGTGACCCTGTATTGAGAGAAAAGTGTACACAAGACTTACTGTATGATGGCTAGTGGTAGGAGCGATGTGAGAACAACTAGGGTTTAGATTTAAGCTTGGAGCCCTACGGTCATGCAGATACAACAGCTAGTTGCTTGGCATCAGGACCAAATTGAAAGCACATGCACACACACACACACTGACAGAACACACAGAGACACATGTGCACATGCGCACGCACACAAAATTCTTGAATTTGGGGACACATGTTGGCACCTGCTTGTCATCCCCAGTCATCTTGGTATTGGGGATGGGGATGACGACCACCTGCTGGGGAGCCACCCGGGGGGGCATCACTATCCCCTATCACACAAAACAAAAGTTTGGTGCGTATTCCAGCATTCAACAGTCAGAATTCAGGTAGGACACTCAGGGGATGGGAAAGGCTGGGGTAATGGGGGGCAAAGGAGGCCGGACCTGCGATGAGAGTAGCACTTTCATCTCCCATTAAGCAATACCCTACAAGGAACCCCAATGCATCCCATCCTCGGGCTTTTCTCTAATCAATGCCAAAAGGCGTAGTCTTTTCTTTTCCTATGCTCTAGGTGAGTCTGTGCATGACAGAGGCGTCTGATGCCACAGCCCACAGCACATGACATGGGCTGTATGAACCGCTTGGAGTATGTTCAACAATCCCACATGACGTATGCAACAGTATGCTATCTATGTTCAACAATCCCACATGACATATGCAACAGTATGCTATCTCAATTTGTCGTCCCTTGCTATCTCAGTTTATGGTCCCTTGCTATGTATCAACAATATGGACGAAGTTAGCGTATGGTCCTTGAGTCTTGTTGCACAGTGGCATGAGTTGATTGCTGTATGCATTCTACTACCATGTGTGTAACATGTATGTACCATGTATGTACCATGTATGTACCATGTATGTACCATGCATGTACCATGCACCATGCATGTACCATGCATGTACCTGGGCAAAGTCTCATGTTTCATCTGAATGAATGGATGAACAAACACTTGACCAAACAATTGTTCAAACACACAAATCAAGATTGATTCAGCAAAGACACCAACAATCGAAAAAACAGACAAACGAAGGTGTGAAAGTATAGATGAATGGAGACTTTACCTTGTCATCTCCATGCACCATGATCATCACTCCAATGGTGCGTGTGGTGAGACCATAGCTGATCTGCCACACCAGCTGTCGGGTTTTATCTTCCGCCTCGTACTCAATCTTGAACATGCGGCTGAAGTTCTGTCCGAGACAATGTGATGTGCCTCCCTGCAGCATACACCATGTACTGTCTACTGTAAGTGTCTGTAACTGTTTACTGTTTACTGTTTAACTGTTTGCTGTTTAACTGTTTGCTGTTTACTGTTTGCTGTCTACTGTCTGCTGTCTGCTGTCTACTGTCCACAGGCCACTGGCCACTGTCCACTGTCCACTGCCCACTGCCCACTGCCCACTGCCCACTGCCTACTGTCTACTGTCTACTGTCTACTGTCAACTGTCTACTGTCTACTGTCTACTGTAAACCGTCTACTCATCAGGGACATGCACAATGTTGTGATGTTCCCTGCTAGACACGTTTCTTTCAGTTTGCAACTGCTACTCTGTCTTTTTGCTATCTTCTTCTCATGCTTTTGAAATGTTACATACCTCCGTGTCAGATTGCACACAGACAAACTACACAAATACAGTGTTGCAGTCTTATATGCAGAACATGATTGCAAGGGTTGTACATTGAAAAGGGGCGCCAAGCAGGTATGTCAGAATTGTAGCAAATTCAGTCTTACAGTGCAAGGGTGTTTGTGACACCGAATGATCTAGTTACAGCTCTTGGATCAAGCAGATAGAGAGCCATGTGGCAAAGACATCATGCACATATGGGACTGGAGGCTTCTTGCAAACAAAAGAGACTCAAATGCTGCAACATGAGAAGAGTCTGCATCAATACCGTCGAACCTCTTTGGAGAAGCAGAACAAAACCAATTTGCAGAACAATTAATGCTGAAGCCATATTGAAAACATCTGTCAAAGCCCCAATAAAACATGTCTTTGCAGCTATGCAATACGACTTGCACAACCTTTTCTTTGCAATTTGAGAAACAATGTGACATTCTCAGACACGTACTGCTCAGGTCTGTGATGCAGTCTGACCTGAATGCCTCTGCCATTTGTAGGGACAAAAGCTTCCACTGTGGTGGTGAATAAGGAACCCGCAAACTTCTCCTTACTGCTCTTCTTCCCCTGCACCAGATTCACACAAAGCTTTTAACAATAAGAATAATTTACAGGCGTTCCAACTAATCGTTCTTGCCAGGTACCTACTAGGTGTGCCTAAACCCTAGTCCTGTGAGCCAACATGCACTAACATGAGACACTAAATTGCATCCAAGGGGTGTGCGCTGACAGGGCGAGTGCCATACAAAGCTTTTGAAGCTGGCATACAGTCCTTTAACGCATGTTAGACTCCTCAGCAAACCTGACAAAGTCATTTTCGTCCCTCAGACACTTGATGGTTTGCCAGTTCACAGCAGGTAGTATCACTGCTGGTTGCTTAGACATTTGAATGAAAAATGTCTCAAGAGACAGGAGAAGAAAATGGCGCCTTTGAGCAATTCTATGAAGAGAAGCTAGAGGTGGACCCATTGTATGCTTAGTCTACATGAGAATGACAGTCTATGTGAGAATGACAGTCTGTGTGAGAATGACAGTCTGTGTGAGAATGACAGTCTATGTGAGAATGACAGTCTGTGTGAGAATGGCAGTCTGTGTGAGAATGACAGTCTATGTGAGACTGACAGTCTGTGTGAGAATGCCTAGTCTGCATGCAAAGGCATACTTTGCATGTGAATGCGTAGTCTGCATGAAGAATGCTTGGTCGGCATAAGCTCAACACCCACAGGTAACTATGGTACTAACCTTGCACACTGGGACAGCCAAAAGGTGCTCATAGACGCCAGCATACAGGTCCAGCATCTGGTAGGTCTCCCTTTCAGCCTCTTGCCTTGTGGCAAAGGCATGGTGCCCTTCCTGCCATAGGAACTCCCTACTGCGGATGAAGGGAGTGGGGTGCTTGAACTCCCATCGAACCACAGCATTCCACTGGTTCAGCCTGAGGGGTAAATCTCTGTGGCTCCGAATCCACTGCAAGAAACGATCATTCACTCATTCACTTGTTCCTGTTCCTGTTCCTATTTCCTATTCTTTATTTCCTATTCTTATTCTTCAACGATGATTGTGCATCTGTGCTCACCGCAGTGTAATTGCTCTCAAGCCCAGGTTTGTGAGCTAGTGATATGCTGCTGTGTTCATGTCACAAACGTGGCTTGCACTGGGTTGCATTCGCGGTTGCGCATGTTAGATCATAGAGTGAGACATGGTAGTACTACAGTCATGATCATTACATGAGGAATCGTGCCCAGCAAGTATAGGATCGATACAACACAATACAAGCATAGTCAGCTTTTGATTGGCTAACAGACACATAGAGGGCAGAATGCAAGCACATCAACAGGAACAGGAACAGGAACAGGAACAGGAACAGGAACAGGAACAGGAACAGGAACAAGAACAAGAACAAGAACAAGAACAAGAACAAGAACAAGAACAAGAACAAGAACAAGAACAACAGAATAAGGACAACAAGATTGCAAGCTTTGGCCAGCCAGTTGTAGGTATGGCAGCTGACTGTGACAGTCATGTAAGCAGTGTTACGGGTGACATTACAGGTGAACTCTGCCAGCAGTACTGCACATATACGTATGATCCTGTTACAGTGACGTATGATCCTGTTGCAGTGACGTATGATCCTGTTACAGTGACATATGGTCCTGTTGCAATGACGTATGGTCTAGTTACAGTGACGTATGGTCCTGTTACAGTGGGGTATGGTCCTGTTACAGTCCTATCACGGTGAGGTACAGTCCTGAGTGCTGAAAGACTGCTCAAACTTAGATAAAACAGCATTCTTGGCGGATGTTCTGATTTTTGATTGACTTTTTTTGGTGTTCCGGTTACACAGTACAACAACATTGTAAAAGAGCATCCCCAGAGGCTGTTAATCAATGACATTGGACAATTAGTTTGATTCTTGACATCACTGCACAGACCTCAACACAGCCTGACATGCAACAAGCAGTGATGAAGCAGTGGTACCAAGCAGTAACAAAACAGCAGTAATAGACAGTAACAATGCAGCAGTACTAGAACATCTCCACAATGTAGAAATGCGTTTTCACTGTCCCCAGGCGTTTCTGAATTTAGCTTTCCAATGTAGGGATGACGTTTCTGAATTAAAATGGACGTTTTGGGATTGAAAAGAGCTACAAGCAATACCTGAGCGTAGTATGGGTACATGACCGTTTCACTAGTAGGCCGGATTGCAATGGGACGCTCCATTTCGCTGTCCCCAGACTTAGTCACCCATGCCACCTCAGCAGCAAAACCCTCCACATGGTCCTTCTCAGCCTTTAGGGCCTCCTCTGTCACAAAGAGCGGGAAATAGGCGTTCTCCACTCCCGCCTTTTTTATGTTGTCGTCGAACCAGCGCTGAATGATTTCCCACACTTTGTATGCCCAGGGACGCAGTATGTAGCAGCCTGCAGACATTTGCAGTTGATTTCCCTCCAGTTTATGAGTGGTCTGAATTTTGGTTTTAGATGTTGTTTTGGAGCAGAAAACGAAAACAGGGGTATTGAAAGCAAAGGTCTGAGCTTGTTTTTGGAGAAACTTGCCCCTGCCTGTGGGTGACTACACTGGCAGGCATCTGTTTGAATCTAAACAAGCCTGGAAGACGGGGCAAATGTAGTATGTTAGAGAACAAGGGGAGAATCAACACTTCAACAAAACAGAACAGCATGGGAAATGCAGTGCTGTATTTGCACCAGAGGGCTAAGGCTAAACTGCAGCAATCTGCTGCCGCACATGGCCATTTCATTGCATCTCTCTGGTGATGACATAGGTCCAGGTTTGACTTTGCATCCTCGAGAGAAGTGACGAGTTAATTTGAGGTTTTAGGGTCAAACTTTAAATACAGAACCCTATGGTCTAGAACCATCAGCTCTGTGATTGCCCTGAACCTGATACCTTGGCTGTTGAAAGTCATGCACAGACACATGGACACTGCCTCAGACACATGGACACTGCCTCAGACAGCGCTGTTGAGCACAGCCTGGAGGGTGGCGCTTTTCTGTTTTTGGAGGGAAAAGTGGGTATATTGCCAAAAACCACAAGTGACATATTTCCAAAAGACACGAGTGGGGAGTGGGGATTACCTGATACATCATAGTAGCTGATCATCTCAGACTCTACAACAACCTCACTGTACCAGTCGCCAAAGCTGGCCTTCTTGCTGTGAGCCAGACCTAGCTTCGTCTCCTTCTTCTTCTTGGCATCGCCTGAAGACATAGCCAGCACAAGTTCAGGCAAGCACTGCATGCCTTGTGTGAAAGTGTAAAGAAGAAGAGAGGACAGGAGAGGACAGGAGAGGAAGAAGAGAAAACAAGAAGAGAGAAGGGATGGTGGGAGAGAGATTGAGAAGAAGAAGAAGAAGAGAGAGAGGGGAAGAAGACAGCAAAGAAGAAGTTGTTGTTAAAGGGCGTTGCCAATGTGCAAGCATGTACTGACGCAGCATTGAAGGCGACGCAGATTTTGATACTTGGGGGGTGGTTGTGCAGACAGAAATGCATGCAAAACGTTAAACCACGAAGCGCTGGCCAATTCTGTAACACAAACCCATACAGCAGCCAACAAAATACAAAACAGTATTGTATGCCCATCTGGTAAGGCCCAGATTTGTTGGCAAAAGTGGTGCAACGAGCTCACTTGAGTAAAAGGATCAATCGTGCAGTCAGCTGAATGGAGGAACAGGGCATGCCAAATCAACAAGCAGCCGTCTGTGCGTCATGTTATTAAGAGATCGAGTGTGCAGGCATACATACGGTGGCAAGGACTGTACACGGGGATGGCATTGTCTCTGCCAGGGGGGCAAATTGAGTGCCAGGCAGACAAATGTTGGGACAAATGACACGTTTCAGGAATGTCCCTGCTAAAAGGGGGGGGGGGGGGGCAAGCAATGTG